>Ga0137409_10007731_pt1 | contig 11022 bp, 10 predicted proteins | sample CZODoug1_16funga_FD_122059 | JGI IMG/M metagenome (GOLD analysis project Ga0137409, IMG submission 122059) | Vadose zone soil fungal communities from Angelo Coast Range Reserve, California, USA - CZODoug1_16fungal (Hybrid Assembly) | ecosystem: Environmental > Terrestrial > Soil > Vadose zone... | reverse complement strand
GAATCACGACGCCCACGGGCGTGCGGATTGCAAGCGCGACGCAGTCAATCGTACTGTGCGTAACGCTGATGAACTCGACTTCGAACGGTCCTACTTCCAGCTTGCGCCCGGGAATCACTTCGCGGAGGTCCGCCTTTTCGAGCAAGCCGTGCTCTTCTAGGCGTTTGTGAACCAGGGCCAGAGTAAATCGAGTTCCGTAAATAGGCGCGTTCAGATCGCGCAAAATGTAGGGCAGGGCACCGATATGGTCTTCATGGCCGTGCGTGAGCAGAATCGCGCGTAAATGCTGCCGATTCTGCTTTAAATAGGTGACGTCGGGAATCACGATATCGACGCCCAGAAGCTCGACTTCGGGAAACATCATCCCCGCGTCGATCAAAATCATGTCGTCGCCCGTGCGGAGCACGAGCATGTTCATGCCAAACTCGCCCAGTCCGCCCAGGGGAATTGCCAAAAGAGAAGGTTTCGTCAATGCAGCTCGTGACCTCGCGCGAGACGTATCATCGTATCACAAGGCAATCTAATTAAAGGAGGAACCCGGGAAACAAAGAGCGCTTATTGGCGGAAGGACTGACCAGGAAAATAAAATTTTCGGTGGTTGAAGTGTGTTGCGAGACCCTTAGATCATTCACCACGGATTTGCGATTCAGGATTTCAGTCCTGAGGGTAGTATCAATTGGGGCCGCCCGCAAACAATCTCGCGATCGCTACCAGGACGATGGCGCCAATCGTTGCCGCCGCGATACTGTAAATCAAACCTCCGCCCAGGATGCCCAGCTTCGTGAATATCCAGCCACCGAGCAACGCGCCGATCAGCCCAATAAGAATATCTGCAAGGCAGCCAAACCCTCGACCGCGCGAAACTTTTCCCGCGAGCCAGCCCGCGATCAGGCCGATCAGCAGCCAGGCAATTACGGATTGCGGAACATAGAGTGAATAGACGTGCATGAGGCGCTCCTTTTAGCTCCACGGCTCGTTGTAGAGCCACCATCTGGGCCTACGCGGGTTCCTGCTGCGTCATGCAGTGTATCGTACCCAGGCCGAGAACAAGATCGAGACACGCAATTCCGATAATTTTGCGGCCAGGAAACAATTCAGAGAGTTTGGTTAGCGCCACAACGTCATTCGGATCATTGAACGTTGGCACCAGAACAATTTGATTCGCGATGTAGAAATTCGCATAGCTCGCGGGGAGCCGCTGTCCGTCGAAATAGACGGGAGCAGGCATGGGTAGCGTTTCGATTCGCAACGCTCGGCCGTCCTGGTCCTTCATCTCGCGAAACAGCGCAAGATTTTCCTGCAACGGATCGTAGTTCGCCTCCGATCGATCGTTCTCGATAACCGTGACTATGGCCGTGGGATTCACGAAGCGCGCCAGATCGTCGACGTGACCGTGCGTGTCGTCGCCGGCGATTCCGTTCTTGAGCCACAAAACGCGCCTGACGCCGAGAAATTGCCGAAAAATCTCTTCAATTTCCTTGCGCGTTACCCCCGGATTGCGGGCTTGCACCGGACTGAGCAGGCATTCCTCGGTCGTAAGCAAAGTGCCGCATCCATTTACATCGATGCTGCCGCCCTCGAGCACAACGCGCCGCCGTCCAAACTCAGGACGCCACTGTTTCCAATTGAGCTTTTTACCGAGGCGGTCATTCGCGGCGTCGTCTTTCTTCCAATCATCGTATTTTGCCCAGGCGTTGAAATGCCAGTTCGTAACGGCGCGTTCCCCTTTTTCGTTTCGTACGAAGATGGGCCCGAAATCACGAATCCACCCACGATTGGTGGGAACGTGAAAGAAATCCACGGCGGAAAGGTTTGCCCCCGCCTTTTTCAGCATTCCGCGGACGACGCGTTCCGCACCGGCGTTCGCCACAAGGATCCGCACGCGTTCCACCTGCGACAGGTTCCGCACAATATCCGCGTATACCCACGGAATCGGCGCGAATTTCCCGGGCCAGTCTGACTTTTCGTGGGGCCACGCGAGCCAGGTCGCCGCGTGCGGCTCCCACTCAGCGGGCATCCGATAGCCGAGAGTACCGGGTGCGGGCTCCGATTGGAGCGACTTCGCTCTATGTCGCTTCACTCGTGCCATCGATTCAAAATGGGAGAGTATGCATCGATACGGCGATCCCGCAGGAAGGGCCAATTCCGGCGTACTTCTTCGACGCGTTTAAGATCGCATTCGACCACCAGAATTTCTTCCCGATCGGCGGAGGCTTCCGCGAGAATCTGGCCGAACGGATCGCAAACAAACGAATGCCCCCAGAATTCGAGTCCGCTTTCAGGCGTGCCTTCAAAACCGACACGATTCACGGCGGCGACAAAAACTCCGTTCGCGATGGCATGCGAACGCTGAATGGTTCGCCACGCGTCAAGCTGCCCAGCGCCGACCTGTTGTTTTTCGGAGGGATGCCAGCCAATTGCCGTGGGGTAAAAAAGAATGTTCGCGCCGCCCAGGCTTGAGAGACGCGCGCCCTCGGGATACCACTGATCCCAGCACACCAGGACGCCAATGCGACCGAAGCGTGTATCAAAATTGGGAAATCCCAGATCGCCGGGAGTGAAATAAAATTTTTCGTAATAAAGCGGATCGTCAGGGATGTGCATCTTGCGGTATTTGCCCAATGGCGCCCCGCCTGCATCAAGTACCACGGCCGTATTGTGGTAAATTCCGGCCGCGCGGCGCTCGAAAAGCGATCCGATGATGACGACGTTCAAGCTGCGTGCGAGCTTCGAAAGCGATTCCGTGGAAGGGCCCGGAATGGGTTCGGCAAGTTCAAACAAGTCCGCGTTTTCTTCGCGGCAAAAATATTGGGAACGAAATAATTCCTGAAGGCAAACGATTTGCGCGCCCTTCTTCGCGGCTTCCTCAATGCGGGCTTCGGCCTTGGCAAAATTCTGCCGCGGGTCGAGCGAGCAACTCATTTGAATCAAGCCAACTGTGAATTTATCCGGCATTCACGAATCATAGCATCATCTTTTTAATTTTGACGCGCAGACATTTCGTGCGGTGGTCTTTTAACCGGGGATTATTAAATTGACGAGGTAGAAAAGCAGGATTTGACGCACAGTTCGAGGAGCGACCTGAAATTTCAAATCTCAAATTTGAAATCCTAAATTTTAAATCCAATCGTTGTGCGCTGTTGGATGGTAAAAGCAGTGCGGATTAATCGTCTTCGCCAATCATGATCGCCGCGGCCAATACCGTGGTCCACAGACCGCGTTTATCGCCCACTGCCGATTGCGTGATATTCATTGTGCGGACGATCTTATTGGAAATTCGATAAACTTCTTTTTTTTCATCCCAGGAAAGGTCCGGGTCGAACTCAACGTTCAGCGTGGTGGCCAGCATTTCCGCGGCCAGCTCTTCGGTGTACTCACCGGCGACCTCTTCGGTTTCGCCGAACGAGTGATGCTCGGAAAGATATCCGTACATGGACTTGTCCGCTGGGAGCGCCAAGCCGATGCCCGCGGCGATCAGCCGATGGGCTTCTCGGGTCGAATTTTCGCTGATTACGGTGAACGCAACTTGTCCCGGCTGAATGTGTTTCAACCCTTCGCTGCGGGAAATCAGTTTGCAATTGGGCGGAAAAATGGAAGAAACGCGGACGATGTTGCACGCCGCGATTCCCGCGCTGCGCAAAGCAAGCTCGAAACTCGAGAGCCGCTCCCGATGTTTGCCGACACCTTTTGTGAGAAAGATCTTTTTCGCGACGAACGCCATGAGTGGTGCCGGAGTGCGGTGCCCCCTAATTAGTGCGGACTCCAAACGGAGCGCGCATCCCAGTTGTGCTAAAAACTCGCGTGAAAACTTTTACGCGTGCGAAAAAGTAACAAGAACACACCACCGTGTCAATCAATTTCCCACTCTCATGCTAAATCCGTGTATTTTTACGATCAAAAGTCACTGAAAGTCTTCGCGGGACTACTCCACCGGGCAAAGCTTCAGGAACTTCTCCAGCGTGGAAGACAATGAAGTCAAAGTTTGCAGATCTTTTGAGGTGAAATCCGGCCCGGAGTCCGATGCGGAACGGCCCTTGCGCGAAATTTGGACCACGCCCATAACTTTCTTTCCATCCAGGATGGGAGCGCTCATGATCTTATAGATTGTTTGTCCCTCGCGGCGGCCGAGAGGCACTCCTTCGAACACGCTGGCATGCCGCGACGTGTTGAAATTGTTGGCCATTTCAGTTTTTCGTTCCCGCACGGTTCGCGCCGCGAGCGCGCTTGTGCTCGTGAGGGGAATGCTGCCGACGACGGAAAGTTTTTCAGGAATCACAAACTTCAGACTTTTGTTCTTCGGACTGATCGCGAGAATCGCCACTTCGTCCGGATCCGCGTGAAACATTTTTCCGACCGCCTCGGCCAACTGCGCAAGCTCCTCGGTGGAAGGAGGCTGGCCTCCGCGAGCCATCGCGTCCAGCAATGCTCCCAAATCAACGACTTGCTTTTCGGTCATCAATGTATCTCCGCGGCATCTCCGGCAACTATTTCTCGAAAGGCATTATATCCAAATCGAATCGCGCACAATTTCCAATTTTACGTCGTGTGCTGTCTTGATATGTTGACGGGAATTACCTATACTGAGGTTTCTGATCAAGCTGAGCCGGAGTAAGGATGCCCGCGACTGAAGTCGACTTACGACATTACCGCCCAATTTCCCTTCGCCGAATACATCTTTTCAGGGAAATTGTGTCTTGGGGCCTTGTTAGGAGTGGCGGCCTGATCGAAATTCATCATTCTTTTGCAACGGAAATGAATTCAGGAGCCGCAAGATGACAGAATCAGCGGAGACGCAACGACATCCAGGCGCGAGCAATCGCTTGATGGCGATCTGGACGAGCGTGATCGGCAAAAAAGTCGTGATGGCGGTAACCGGCGCCGTGCTGATCCTCTTCGTGATCGCCCACATGGTCGGCAACCTGAAAATCTTTTCCGGACCGGAAGAAATCAACGCCTACTCGCGATTTCTGCGTGAAGTAGGCTGGCCCGAACTCGGGTACGGACAACTTCTCTGGCTGGTCAGGATCGTGCTTCTCGTGTGCGTTTTCCTTCATATTACGGCCGCGGTGCAGCTTACTCGAATGAATTGGCGCGCGCGCCCCGTGGGATACGAAAATCGAAAAGATGTCGAAACAACATGGGGCGCCGTGACCATGCGCTGGGGCGGCCTGTTGTTGGCTGTCTTTATCGTTTTCCATCTCCTGCATTTCACCGGCGGCCTCGTCGGATTCCAGCCGGGCCAATTCGAGCATTTAATGGTGTACCAGAATGTTTTGGCTGGATTTCAGGTCTGGCCGATCTCCCTTTTTTATATCGTGGCCATGGGAGCGCTTTGCCTGCACCTCGACCATGGAATCTGGAGCATGTTCCAGACGCTCGGCTGGGTGACGGTTCAGAACACAAAAAGTGTCAGAACATTTTCACGGATCGTCGCAATTGTCATTTTTCTTGGTTTTATCGCGGTGCCCATTTCGGTGCTTGCGGGTTGGTTGCACTGACAGGGGCGCGGGCTCTACTTTGTTTGCCCGCCATAAAGGGAACGGCTCTCATTTAAGTCCGCCACAAGGATAAAGATGCTCGAATCCAAAATTCCGTCCGGCCCAATTGAAAAGAAGTGGGAAAAAGCCCGCTTTGATTTCAAGCTGGTAAATCCCGCCAACCGTCGCAAACACTCCGTGATTATCGTCGGCTCGGGTCTGGCAGGCGCCGCGGCAGCTGCTTCGCTCGCGCAGCAGGGCTATCAGGTGGATTGCTTCTGCTTCCAGGACAGTCCGCGCCGCGCGCACTCCATCGCCGCACAGGGCGGCATAAATGCCGCGAAGAATTACCGCAATGACGGCGACAGCATCTTCCGCCTTTTTTACGACACCGTGAAAGGCGGAGACTTTCGCGCGCGCGAGGGTAACGTCTACCGCCTGGCGCAGCTCAGCGTCAATATCATTGACCAGTGCGTGGCCCAGGGAGTCCCGTTTGCCCGTGAATACGGCGGGTTGCTCGACACGCGTTCCTTCGGAGGCGTGCAGGTTTCGCGCACCTTCTATGCGCGCGGCCAGACTGGCCAGCAACTTTTGCTCGGAGCTTATCAGGCGCTTGAGGAGCAGGAAGCGGCTGGCAGCGTGAAGATGCATCCGCGCAGCGAGATGCTGGACCTTGTTCTGGTCAACGGCAAAGCGCGTGGCATCATTACGCGCAACCTGGTAACCGGCGCCATTGATTCTTACGCCGCGGATGTCGTAGTGCTGGCGACAGGTGGTTACGGCAACGTTTTCTATCTTTCGACCAATGCCAAAGGCTCCAACGCTACAGCGATCTGGCGTGCTCACCGTCGCGGCGCTCTCTTCGGCAATCCTTGCTTCACGCAGATTCATCCGACTTGTATTCCTGTCAGCAGCGAACATCAATCGAAATTGACGCTGATGTCCGAATCATTGCGCAATGATGGTCGCGTATGGGTCCCCAAGAAAAAAGGTGACACGCGCCCCCCGAGCCAAATCCCCGAGGACGAGCGCGATTATTACCTCGAGCGGCGTTACCCAAGTTTCGGCAATCTCGTGCCCCGCGACGTTGCCTCGCGTGCCGCCAAGGAAGTTTGCGACGAAGGCCGCGGCGTCGGACCTGGCGGCCAGGGCGTCTATCTCGATTTCGCCGACGCCATTCGCCGTATGGGCGAGGCGCAAGTCCGCGAAAAATACGGCAATCTTTTCGACATGTACGAGGAAATTACCGGGGAGAACGCATACAAAGTGCCGATGCGCATTTATCCCGCGGTCCATTACACGATGGGCGGGCTGTGGGTCGATTACAATCTGATGTCGACAATTCCGGGACTCTTCGTTGCCGGCGAAGCGAATTTTTCAGACCATGGCGCCAATCGCCTCGGCGCGAGCGCCCTGATGCAAGGCCTCGCGGACGGTTATTTCATCTTGCCGTACACGCTGCCGAACTATATTGCTTCTACCCAACTCGAAAAAGTGGACACCTCGCACCCGGCGTTCGCCGCTACGAAGGAAGAGGTTGCCAAGCGCGTCGCGACAATGGTTAACGTTCGTGGCAAGCGAAGCGTCGATTCCTTTCACAAAGAACTCGGCAAAATGATGTGGGAAAATTGCGGCATGGCGCGATCGGAGCAGGGTTTGAAAATTAATCTTGAAAGAATCCCCGCTCTGCGCGAAGAATTCTGGAAAAGCGTCAACATTGTCGGGACGGGCGAGGAATTGAACCAGTCTCTCGAGAAGGCAGGGCGTGTCGCCGATTTCCTTGAACTGGGCGAACTGATGTGTCTGGACGCGCTGCAACGCCGGGAATCATGCGGCGGCCATTTTCGTGTGGAAAGTCAAACGCCGGAGGGCGAAGCTCTGCGCGATGACGAGCACTTCTCCTATGTATCCGCATGGGAGTGGAAGGGAGAAGGCGGGCAGTGGGAACTGCATCAGGAACCTCTCACCTTCGAGTACGTCCACCTTGCGCAGAGGAGCTACAAGTAGCCATGAACCTTACACTCAAAATCTGGCGGCAGCAAAATGCCAAGGCGCCCGGCGCGTTTGCCACCTATCAGGTGCAAGGCGTGACGCCGGACATGTCCTTTCTCGAGATGCTCGATCTGCTTAACGAAAATCTTCAGGCCAAGGGCGAACCTCCGGTGGCGTTCGAGCATGATTGCCGCGAGGGAATTTGCGGCGCATGCGGTTTTCTTATTAACGGAGTTGCGCACGGAGGCCGGCGCGGCACCACCGTCTGTCAACTGTCGATGCGTTTCTTCAGGGACGGCGATTCTGTAACGCTGGAACCCTGGCGCGCGCGCGCCTTTCCCGTCTTGCGCGATCTGGCCGTCGATCGTTCTCCTTTCGATCGAATTATTCAGGCAGGCGGCTTCATCACCGCGCCTACCGGCGGCGCTCCGGAAGCCAATAACATTCTGGTGCCCAAAGATTCCGCGGAAACCGCTTTTGATGCGGCAGCCTGCATCGGCTGCGGCGCATGCGTCGCTGCCTGTCCCAATGCGGCTGCTATGCTTTTCACCGCCGCGAAGGTGACTCATCTCAACTCACTGCCGCAGGGACAGCCGCAGCGTGATCGCCGTACTCTGAGCATGGTCGCGGCCATGAGCGATGAGCTTTTCGGGAGTTGCACGAATCACGGCGAGTGCGAAGCGGTTTGCCCTAAGAAAATTCCCATTGAGTTTATAGGAAAAATGAACCGAGACCTGATTCGCGCAACGTTTCATCATCGCGGCGACTAGCCTTCAAGAATTCGGACGCTGGCGTCGCGGACAATGTGCCGGACATCGCGCTAAATTATGTGCAGTGACGACATCGCCTCCGTAGCCCGCAACATTCATTTCACAAGCATCGTTTTCGATACCCACGCCGATACGCCTCAGCGATTTCTCTTCGATCACTTCGATTTGGGCGGCCGGGCCGCCGAAGGTGGCGTCGATATTCCGCGGATGCGCGAGGGAGGCGTTGGCGCGATTTTCTTCGCCCTTTGGGTTCCCGTGCATATTTCGGGGTCGAAGGCTACGCGGCGCACGCTCGATTTGCTGGAAGCGACGCTCGGACAGATCCGCCAGCATCCAAATGACTTGATGCTTGCCACATCCTCCGAGGAGGTTCGCGCTGCCCACGGCCAGGGAAAAATCGCTGTGTTGCTGGGCGTCGAGGGCGGCCACGCAATCGATAACAATCTCGACATCCTGCGCGACTTCTTCGCGCGTGGCGTGCGTTACATGACGCTAACGCATAACGCGGCAACCGATTGGGCTGACTCCTCGAACCAATCGCCGCGGCACCAGGGCCTCACGGATTTTGGCAGGGAAGTGATCGCTGAGATGAATCGCCTTGGCATGCTGGTCGATGTTTCCCACGTGTCGGACCAGACCTTTTTCGATGTGCTGGAAATCTCGCGCGCGCCCGTGATTGCATCGCATTCCTGTTGCCGTGCTATTTGCAATGCCCCTCGCAACTTGAGCAACGACATGATCAACGCTCTCGCGGTACATGGCGGAGTCATCCATATCACTTTTCATAACGCGTTCTTGAGCCAACAGTACGCGGATGCAACGCAGTCTTCTGCTTCCGAATGGCGCGCCAACCTTGAAGCAATCGAGGAAAAATTCGGAGAGAACGAGGCGCGCAAGGTCGCCGAAGGGCAGCGCCTGAGTGACGCTTTTACGCGGGCTGAAAAGTTGCCCGAGGTTACCTCGGAAAAAATCATCGAACACATCGAGCATGCGATAGCGCTCGCCGGCGCCGCCCACGTTGGACTGGGATCCGATTTCGACGGCGCCTTCATGCCCGCCGGCATGGAGGACGCCTCCAAATTCCAGAGGATCACCGAATCTTTGCTGCGACGCGGCCATTCAGAATCCGCTGTCCGCAATATCTTAGGAGAAAATACTCTCCGCGTGATGGCCCGCACGGAGCGCGTCGCTCATGAAATTCAGATGGAAAAAGTGTAATACAAGGCTCGCACGTGTTTCCCGAATGCTGTACCAAAACAAAAAAACCGTTCAAGAACGCCTGGACGAGAAAACTAAACATAACGAGCCAGTTAGCTAATAGAGAACTAGTCAGGCAATCAAAAGCACGGCATAATGTTCCCCGCAAACAGGAGGCAGAGAGAATTCATGCGTCACTACAGCAAGATCCTGGTCCTCGCAGCGTTATCCATTGCACTTCCGGCAGCCGCGCAAACGCCGCCGCCCGCGAAAAAGCCTGCGCCGTCCGCGAAGGCGCCGGCAGCAGGGAAGTCGACTCAATTTGATCCAGCGCTGCTTCATCCCGAAACAATGCGAGCGAAGGCACCGGATACCTACGATGTGAAATTTGTTACTACCGCCGGTGACTTCACGATAAAGGTCACGCGCGCCTGGGCGCCGAACGGAGCTGACAGATTCTATAACCTGGTTCGCCATCATTTCTATGACGGCGCCGCTTTTTTCCGCGTTCTGCCAGGATTTATGGCGCAATTCGGGCTGAGTGCGTATCCCGAGATTTCTCACGCGTGGGAGCAAGCTAATATCAAGGATGATCCCGTCGTTCAGAGCAACGCGCGTGGCTATATCACCTACGCGATGGCCGGACCGAATACGCGTACAACACAGGTATTCATCAACTATGGCAATAATCAACGACTGGACCGGGACGGATTCGCGGCCTTTGGGCAGGTCACCGAGGGCATGGATGTTGTTGATAAGCTTTACGGAGGTTATGGCGAAGGCGCGCCGGGAGGTCGCGGTCCCGATCAGGGGTTAATTGGGACTCGCGGCAAGGCCTATCTCCAACAAAATTTCCCGCATTTGGACACGATCAAGAGCGCGACATTAGTCACTGCCGCGCCAGCACCTCCAGCGAGCAAGTAAGCATGCGGCCGCTGAGGTCGATTTATAGGGCTAACCGGGCATGTCTCCGTTAGATTGAATCTGACACAGTTGAACTGATTGAGCGGACGCGAAAATGGTTTCCCCTAGCCTGGAGAAAACAGGAACTCTCGGCAGAGAACACCCCGGCGCCGTGGGACTGGCCCGCGCTCCGGAGTCTATCTGGATCGCATGGCTTGCGAGGGACCAGGCCATCGCAGTTTACTTCGCTTTAACCGCTTGCGTTGTCCACTTCCTTTTCAATGGCGGGTACGGATATTTTCGTGACGAACTCTACTACGCCGCTTGCGGACAGCATCTGGCCTGGGGATATGTCGATCAGGCGCCGCTGATCGCTATAATCGCGCGCGTGTCTCGAATGTTGTTCGGAGATTCCCTGCGCGCGTTGCGCTTTTTTCCTGCGCTGGCTTCCGGCGCGAAGATATTTCTTACAGGCTGGATCGTGCGCGAACTTGGCGGACGCCGCTACGCGCAAGTGCTGGCGGGCACGGCGATGCTCCTATGCCCCATCTACCTCACCATGGACAATTTCCTGTCCATGAACGCCTTTGAGCCCGTGTTGTGGATGCTTTGCGTGGCCATTGCGCTACGAATTATCCGCACAGGCCAGCAACACTTCTGGTTGCTCTTCGGCTTGGTCGCAG
>Ga0137409_10007730_pt1 | contig 11023 bp, 11 predicted proteins | sample CZODoug1_16funga_FD_122059 | JGI IMG/M metagenome (GOLD analysis project Ga0137409, IMG submission 122059) | Vadose zone soil fungal communities from Angelo Coast Range Reserve, California, USA - CZODoug1_16fungal (Hybrid Assembly) | ecosystem: Environmental > Terrestrial > Soil > Vadose zone... | reverse complement strand
TTGGTGAAGCCGGTTTCCTTTTCGAGTTCGGCGAGCAGAATCTCGCCAATCCAGAACAGGTCGCCTTGCGTGTTCGCGACGATGGCGTCCCACAGGCGCCCAAGCGCGTTGTCATCGCGTTCCATTGATCAGCTCCACCAGATCGATTTGTGACGCCGCATCGGAGAACAGGCCGTCGTCGCAGGGCAGCTGCGGCGCGGTGGGGCGCAGCGGCGCCGCCGCCTGGCGCCGGGCCTCTTCGACGCGGCAGCGCTCCAGCTCGGCGCAGCGCGCGGTTTCGGTGCGGAAGAACAGGTCGCTCATCACCGCACCTATTCGCCGAAGTAGAAACAGCGGGCATAGGCGAGCATGGTGGGCTCGCTGTCGTGGTTGTCCGCCGCCACCTGCGGGCGCATCGCGGTCCACGGCTGAAACCAGTCCTGCACCTCCATCACCGCGGTTTCAGGTTCGCCGTGCTCGCTCAGCTGGCCAACGATCCGGCACCCCGGTCCGCCGGTGCAAAGCAGGATGCAGTATTCGGCCGGCTTGGTGTCCGCGTCGCGGGCGCCGAGCACGTACCAACCCGACCGCACCTCAACGCTCAACGCATCTTCGTGAATAGCCTGCTCGGCCGCTTCGCGGTCGCGGTCGGCCGCCGCCGCCAACGCCTCCACCATTTCCTTGATGCTATCGAATTGCGCTTGCCCTTGCGCGCGAGCGCTGGCGAGTTTGTCCTCGGTCTCATGTGTCATCGTCGTGCCCTCCGTCAGAATGGAATTTCCGTCGCCGTGTCGTCGTTCAAGTCGAGCACCGCGGCGTCAAGGTCGGCGCCGAAGGCGTGAATCGGGTCCGCGAACGTCGCCTGCACCAACGCCGCGATATCGAGTTCAAGCGCGTCCATGCCGCGATCAAGGTCCGCCGCGGTCCGCACCCGCACCGTCCCGCGGTAGCTGCCTTGCGCCTGGCCGCGATTGCGCGCGTCCATTTTCACCAGTTTCGCCTCGCGCATCCGCGCCGCAAACGACTCGCTCATGAATGTGACTCCGTCCAGCGATCCGCCGCCAACTCGCCAGGGTCGACGTCGTATCCGGTCCGCTCGGATTTCAGGAATCGCGTCTCGCGCAACACCGCGGCACACTTCGCGCTGTTGCCCTCAAGACTCAGAAGATGGCCAACGCCGCGGCCAGGGTAGAACGTCACCAACTCGCCGACCGCGATCGCCCCGCCGCAACACGCGCACTTGCCCGGATACCGCGCCAAAATCTCGCGCGACTGATAGGTCCGGCCGTATCCTCGTTTTCGCATCGCATCACCTCTTGTTCGCACCGTCCGTCCGACGGTGACGCAAGCCTATCGCCTCCCCCTTAATGTGTCAAGTTATTTTTCTTTACAGTCACGCGATCATGCATGCCTGGCCTGCGAAACTGTCAAGGTGATGTTATTGACATGTGAGGGCGTCCGTGCCATAGTGTGATGGTGGTTGACGGGGATGGTAGAGTTCCGGGAGGACCCATAACGTCTCCTGGACGCCGCGGCGCGATTCGCGACCCGCCGCTTTGCGATTTTTTCCAAAAGCGGAATCCTTTGACTGGCGAATTTTTTGCGCGTGGTGGCGGCGGCGCGGGCTGGGGGTGACGGGGAGGTGCGGGCGGAGCCCGGGGCTGCGGTCAGATTTGGACGCACTGCCGGCGGCCTGGCGTCGACCTGGGACAGCGGGACAGGACAGGGCGGGACAGTGTCCCGGTCACGACCTGGGGGGGCCTTTTTTTCTTTTTTGGAAAAAACCGGCGATCGGCGGGGGCGGCGGGCTCACGCCGGGCTCGGCCGCGACGGCGTCACGCTTTGTCGGGGTCGCGCTTGGGTTCGTCGCTGATGATCTCGACGGCCGCGACGGCGTCGGCGATTCCGCTGAGCGCGGCCTCGATGCCTCCGAAGGTCTCGCCCATGAGGGGGTGGTCGGTCCGCATATTGGCGACCCGGTCGAGGGCGTCGGCGATCGCGAACATGGCATCGGTGATGTTGGTGTCGTCGCGGCCGTGGGTGCCCCAGAGCGCGGCGGCGATGCGTTCGAGCGGCGGGGCCTTTTGCCATACTGGGGTACTCCTTTTCCGGTCAGTGGTGGTCAGTGGTGGTCAGTGGTTTTCCATTGCAGGATATTCTGACCCCTTTTTTTTCGCAAAAGAGGCGCGCACGCGAGGGTAGGTGAAAATAGGACTGCGTATATCTGGGAATCGGAAACCACTGACCACCACTGATCACCACTGACCGGGCGCCTCAGAAGCCATAGGCGAGAAGGCGTGCGGCGCCGAGCTGGTCATGGCGGTTAAGTTCTTTCAGGACATAGACAACTTGGCGCTTGCCGGCGATCTTCCAGAGTCCGTCCTTGGCTTCCGGGTTGCGGATGGGGGTGTAGCCACACGCATCGAGTCGGTGGTTCAAGAGGGTCCGGCGCTTGGGGTCGTTGAGGAGGGTTAGCAAATCTCCGGTTGCAGCGGCCCGAATTGTGACAAGGGTGGCGGCGGCTCCGGGTCGGAGGGTTTCGAGGGCGTCGAGCAGCTCGGGGTCGTGGGGGCTTGTGGCGGCTGCGACGATGTCAAAGAACGCCGTTGTTTTGGGTGGCGGGGCCTTCGGATTGAAGCCTCTGATGTCGAGTTCGGCGAGGTAGGCGGCGACGTGGCGGAGGCCTTCGCGCTCGTACCAGTTCCAGGTGTCGATCCAGTAGGTGTCGTCAAAATCTTCTTTACGCATGGGCGACCAGGCGACGAAGTGCCGGCGATCGTCGGCGGGCAGGTAGATGCCGTCGGAGAGGTGGTTGGTGGTGATGATGACGCCGGTGGTGTTGGGGATGGCGTAGGCCTTGATGTGTTTCTCGTCGATCGTTGCGGTGTCGGGCGGCGAGGCGATGATCGACTTGGTGTGATCGTAGAAGGCGAAGCGGTCGAACTCGCCGAGGTCGCGGGCCTCGGAGATGCGCAGCACCACCGATCGCAGGAAGGCGTTGAAGCGCTCGAGCACTTGCGCCGGCGCCACTTCGGCGAAATTCCAAGGTCCGATCGCATGCTTGAGCGGTTCGATGATGGTGTCTTTGCCGATGCCCGGGACGCCGCCGAGCACGAGCGCGTGGTTGATCTTGACGCCGGGGTGCTGGACGCGCTGCGCGAACCATTTGACGATGTGGTCGCTCTCTGTCGAGAAAACATTATTGACAAGGTCGAGCCAGCGCATGGCCGCCTTCGCATCGCCGCGGATGATGGTGGGGGCGCGGTAGAGGTTGAACAGGGTGACGCCGCTGCGATTGATCCATCCGCCGTTAGCGTAGAGCTTATCTTTGACGAGCATTGGCAGGCCCGGGACCCAGGTCATTTGCTCGACGTGGCGGTTGCGATCGAGCCAGGCATTGGCCTTCATCTTGTCGATCTCGCCGAGCTGGGCGTTGACGCTCTTGGCGGGCCACAGCTCGCGCGTCGGCACGAAGATGTAGTTTCCCATCGGCATGTAGGCGAAGAAATCGTCGGTGGTGACGCCATGCGATTCGGCGACCAGGCGGCGCATCGCGTCGGCGGTGCCGCCGGCGTTGAGCCAGTCGGAGACATCGCCTTTGGTCGGGAGGCCTGGCAGCCGCAGGATCACGGCGGAAGCGGCGATCGGGCTGATCGAGCGCAGCACATCGGCGGCGTGCTTCTCGCCGGCGTCGTCGTTGTCGGGCAGGATGACGACGTGGCGGCCCTTGAGGAAGACGTTGAACTCGGGCCTCCACTTGCCGGCGCCTTGCGGGTTCGTCGTGGTGGTGAAGCCCAGCCGCGCCAGGTTGTCGGCGTCCTTCTCGCCTTCGCACACGAACACGATGTCGTTGGAAGCGAGCAGCGACTGCAGCCGATAGAGCACGCGGCGCACGTCTTTAAGCGAATAAATCCAGCCGCCGTTGCCGTTGGGCTGGCGCTGCATGAACTGGTGCCCGGGCTTGCGCACGACCTCGAACAGCAGGGTGCCGTGCTCGTCGCGGTAGGGGTATGTGATCCAGGCCTCGGCCGCGCCATCGTGGCCGTTCGGTCGGCGTTCGGGCAGCATGCCGGCGCGCGTGAGGAGTTCGACGGCGCCGCCGCCTTCGAGCGCTTCGTTGTCGTACCAGACGAGGGATTTGAGATCGAGCTTGCGAGCCCCGTTGGTGCCCCAGCGAACCTCGCTTCGAGTGCGAGAGGTAGGCTTGCCCCAGAGTTTGGACCCTGCGGCTATGCACTCAGCGGCCGTCGGAAGTTCCAACGCCATCATCGCCTCCGTGGGAGGCGGGCGCGACAATCCCTACCTTGGTCCTCTTTATGAGCGCATGCGCTCTCGGGCGCGACGTTCTTCAGCGCAATGACAGATCGGCGCACCCGGCCGAATTTTTTCCAGTTGCCCGAAAATGGGCATGAGGGTAGTTTGAGCACGGACAGGCCTCTTTCCTTGGCAGGCGAGGGCAGTCTATTGAAGGGCTCAGCGTGCCAACGCTGAGCCCTTTGCCATCCTAGACGTTGACGGAACCGTGACAAGCAGATTCGCCCCAAATGGCGGGCCTAACCTCGGTGTCACATGCCGTTCCCGCTTCGTACTCCGACGTCGCGCACCGCGCTCACGGTTGATGCGTGGGCGTTTCCTCTGTTTGATCCGGTTTCTAAAACCTACGTCGGTCGCCCCGCACCGTCGCCGCCCGGCATCGGCCGCGGCCGTGTTGTGTCGGCAATCCCACTTAACGGCGGACCGCAATGTCTGGTGCCCGACCGACTGGTCACCGACGCCTGGGGCTTCATGCTCGCCGATCCCGACGGCACCATCATCGGCCAGCCTGGCGTGCGGGTGAACCGCCTGCTGGGGGCGCGTTGGTCTCAGGACACGCGTGGGCTAGGATAGGTCCGACCGGACTGCCCAGCTTGTGTTGAAGCGATGCCGCTCTCGCGCCGCTACACGCCCGAGCACGCGCCCGGTGACGCGTATGTGTACGGGTTCGATTTCTCGTACCTGATTCCGCCTGGCGTGGGCATCAAGGCGGGGCAGCTCGCCATCTACACCAACACCGTGGCGCCGGCGCTGTCGTCGGACTTCACCGTCGGCGCGATCGCGTTCGTGGGGCGCGTCGTCTACGCCAAGATCGCCGGCGGCATCGACGGCACCGACTATCAGCTGCGATGGCAGGCGACCGACACCCAAAGCAACATCTGGAATCGCACGGCCCTGGTGCTGTGCGCGGAAACCTCGTGAGGGGGGCCGCATGAGCGAGCAATTTGTGTTGAACGTCCGCCAGATCATGGACTACCCGCTCAAGGCAGCAGCGGATCCCGGCGACGCGATTTTGATGCAGACAGGCGGCCTCGGCGGGCCGTATGTTTTCACCACTGCCTACGGAGTCGGGCAGGCGCTCGGCGGGCCGGATGGACAGGTCGGGATAGGCGTGCCGCTGCCGGGCAACGCAGTTGGCACCGGCGTTCTAGCCTCGCACTTGGTCACTCCCCTCGGATGCACCACGGGCTGGAATTGGTACGTCGACGACCTGGGTGGCGTCTCCTACCTGGCGCCAGGTCCGGCCGCGCAGTGGTGTTTCGACGGCACCAACCTTTCGTTCAACCTGGCGCCTGGCGGCTCGGCCGGCCAGCAGATCACGTCGTTCACAACGCCCTTCATGCTCGACGCCGCGACCGGCGCCATGGCGATCGCCGACACCTTGACGGTGGCGCGCGATCCGCTCGCGCCGCTCGAAGTCGCAACCAAGCAGTATGCCGATGGCCTTCACACCGCGAGCGTTTGGTCTTTCAACGGGCGCACCGGCGCGGTCACCCTTCTCCTGGCCGATGTTACCGGGGCAGGTGGGGCTCCGCTCAACTCTCCTGCCTTCATTGGTGCTCCTACCGGCCCCACGCCAAACCTGGGCGACGTGTCAGACCGGCTTGCGACAACGGCCTTTGTTTCAGACGCGATCGACGACGTTCTGGCCACGCACCCCTTCGTGTTCACGTTCGATGGACGCACCGGGGATGTCGTTCTTAATTCGACTGACCTGGTAAGCGCCGGCGGCGCGCTGATCGACTCGCCGCACTTCATCGGCATGCCGACGGCGCCGACGCCGGTTTTGAGTTCAAGCGACACCTCGATCGCGACCACGGCGTTCGTGCAGCAAGAGATCGCCGCCTCGCGCGCGACCTCCGTGATTTCGTTCAACACCCGGGTCGGCGCGGTGGTGTTGAACCTGGCCGACGTGCTTGCCGCCGGCGGCGCGCCGATCTTCTCGCCGAACTTCTCAGGGATTCCGACGGCGCCGACGCCGGCGGTGGGAACCAGCGACGGCTCGATCGCGACCACGGCGTTCGTGATGGACGCGGTGGTCGCGTCGGTCACCGGCGTCATCTCGTTCAACAATCGCACCGGCGCGGTGGTGCTCTCAGTCACCGACATCATCAACGCCGGCGGGGCGCCGCTCGACAGTCCGCAGTTGATCGGCACGCCGACCGCGCCGACGCCGCCGCCCGGCGATGTGTCGACGCGCCTGGCGACGACGGCGTTTATCGAGGACCTGATCGAGGCCACCAGCCTGGTCAACACCTGGAACGGCCGCACCGGCGACGTCGTCCTCACGCTGGGCGACATCACCAACGCCGGCGGGGCGCCGATCAACTCGCCGGAATTTCACGGCGTGCCGTCGACGGTGTTCACGCCGCCAATGTCGTCGAACGACTTCACCATCCCCAACACTGCCTGGGTGCAGGAATGGATCGCCGAGCTGCAGCTGGAGATCGCCGCCACGGTGACGAGCTTCAACGGCCGCACAGGGGATGTGTTCCTGATCGCCAACGACATCTCGGCCGCCGGCGGCGCGCTCCTCGATAGCCCGCACTTCACCGGCATCCCGACGGCGCCGACGCCGCTGGCCGGGACCAACACCGACCAGATCGCGACCACGGCGTTCGTGCTCTCCGAGATCGCGCAGGTGATCCCCGAGGAAGGCCCGCCCGGTCCTGCCGGCGCCCCCGGCCAACCCGGCCAGGGGTTCCAGTTCCTGGCCTCGGTGCCGACCGCCGGCGACCTGCCGCCCACCGGCAACCAGTTCGGCGACGTGCGCATCGCCGAGGACACCGGCATCGGCTACGTGTGGGAGGCGCCCGGCGACTGGTCGCCGATCGGCGAGCTGCGCGGTCCCGCCGGTCCGGCGGGCGCCACCGGCCCGGCCGGCCCGACCGGACCCACCGGCCCGGCCCTGCATGCCCGCGGCACGGTCCCGACCGTGGCCGACCTGCCGCCGACCGGGAACACCGAAGGCGACATGTTTGTCACCGCGGACACCGGGCACGCCTGGGTGTGGAACGGGTCGGCCTGGGTGGACACCGGGCAGTACGCTTCGACCATCCCCGGCCCGGCAGGCCCGCCAGGCCCGGCAGGACCCACAGGAGCGACCGGAGCGACCGGACCCACCGGAGCTACCGGCCCGCCCGGCCCGACCGGCCTGACAGGCCCTACGGGGCCGCAGGGGCCAGCCGGGACGCTCGACCCGATCGCCAACTCCACCGTGCTCGGAAATGTCAGTGGGGCTTCCGCGGTTCCGGTGGCCCTGACGCAAGCGCAGCTCACCTCATTGGTGAACACCTTCACCTCCACCACCTCCGGGGCGGTTCCGGCGGCCGGTGGGGCGACGCCGGCGGGAGCGGTTCTCACCGCGGCCGGAAGCTTCGTGACGCCGCCCTATTTCGGGATGCCGAACAACACCGTGCTCGGCAACGTCTCGGGGGGCACGGCGGCGGGGGTGGCGCTGACGCAGGCGCAGCTGGCGGCATTGATCGGCACGTTCACCACCACCGTCAACGGCCTGGTGCCGGCGCCGACCGCGACGTTCGCCAACGCGTCAAGCGTGCTGATCGGCAACGGCACCTGGGGTCCGGTGCCGGTTCTCCAGCAGGCGATGGGCAACGCCGACGGCGCCATCAACGCGGACACCAATGTCGCGTCGACCACCAACATCACCGCGGCGCACGTCTGGACGCTGCCGCCGATCGCCGGCCTGCCGCAGGGCAAGCGCCTCCGGTTGACCGGCATCAACGTCGGCCTGGGAATCACGGTGCAAACCAACGGCTCCCCGGGCGCGCCGGACAGCAACATCATCTTCGATGGCCCGACTCTGGGCGTCTATACACAGTCCCCTGCGCTGTTGACGCGCGGCGCCACCATCTTCACGTGGGACCTGACGTTCATCGGCGCCAACTGGTTTGCGGTCAATCTCGGCACGTTCCAAACGGCGTCGGCAGGCCTGGCCGGCGGCGTGCCGTCCTCTGCTGGCGGGACCACAGCGTTCCTGCGCGCTGACGGGACATGGACGGTGCCCACTCTCGCGAGCTTCGCCCCGATCGCGGCGAACACCGTGGTCGGCAACCCGACGGCATCCTCTGCCGCACCCACCGCGATGACGCAGGCCCAGCTCACCGCGCTGGTGAGCACCTTCACCGCGACGCTGCCCGGCACGGTGCCGGCGCCGACTGCACCGCTGGCCACCGCCGGCAACTTGCTCCGGGGCGACGGCACGTGGGGACTGCCGAGCCTGGCCGCGAACACGGTGCTCGGCAACGCCACCGGCTCGGCCGCGGCAGCAACCGCGCTCAGCCGGACGCAGCTCACCGCACTGGCGAACCTGTTCACCTCGACGCTGTCCGGCGACGTGCCGGCCTCCGGAGGCGGCACCACGACGTTCCTGCGCGCCGACGGCGTCTTCGCCGCACCGCCTCTGCCGGCGCTCAAGATGAGCACCCAGGTCTTCAACGCTTCGGGGACCTACACGCCCGTCGCCGGGCTGCAGTGGGCCGTGATCGAGGCCTGGGGCGGTGGCGGGGGAGGTGGCAACGCCGCGACCGGGACTACGTCCGTGTTCGGCAACGGCGGCGGCGGCGGCAGCGGTGGGTACTCCCGCAGGCTCCTGAGTGCGGCGGCGATCGGCGCCAGCCTGGCCGTCGTGATCGGCGCCGGCGGCGCGGCCAACACCGCGGGCGGCAACACCACCGTCGGCGCGACGCTGGTTGTCGCCAACGGTGGCGGCGCTGCCGAGAACTTCGACGGAGCGACGACGTTCGGCCACCCCGGCACCGGCGCCAATCCGGGCACCGGCGACGTGACCCAGCCAGGCGCCACCGGCAACGTCGGCAACGTCACTCAGTTCACCACCACGGCGTCGATCCTCTACGGCGGCCTGGGCGGTCAGATCGCCGGCGGCGCCGGCGCGCTCAATGGAACGACCGGCCCCAGCGGCACCAACGGCACCCCGGCGATCGCCAACTCCGGGGCGGGCGGCAACGGCGCGGTCTCGGCCGGTACCGCGTCAGCTTTCACCGGCGGCGCAGGCGGAAGTGGTAAGGTGGTTGTGACGGAGTTCGCGTTCTAAAGGGAGGCTGTACATGCGCACCATCACGCTCGACGACAACGAATGGAACCAGGTGATGGCGATTCTCGCCACCGGGGCTTGGAACCAGGTCAACCCGCTCTTGATGAAGGTCGGGTCGCAGCTGGCGGCACAGCGCCATGCCGCGGCGAATCCGCCGAACGTGGCCGCGCTCGATGGCGAGCGGCCACCGCTGGCTAGCTAGCTAGCAAGGGAGGCGAGACATGAACGGCTTCGGCCCGGGCGGCGCCAATCGAGGGATGCCGAACCCGACGGGCGCGCCAAGCCTGCAGGACGCGCTGCGGCGCAATCGGATCGCGCGCAACACGAACCGACCAGGCGCCGCCGCTCGCATGGCCGCGCGCAAGGCTATGCGCAAGTTTCGCAGCATGGGGAGATAGCCGGGGGGCGACCGTGGAGGGGTCGCCATGTCAGTGAAGCGCTTGAGGCGCATGAGACGCCAACGCGCAACCGCGGAAGTCATGCAGATGCAGGTCGGCGAGGCCGTATCGCCGTCGACTCGACGAGCTGACGCGGCAGCCCGTCGCCGGCGCGAGCAGGTCGCCCTGCTCCGCAAAGCACGTCCTTGAACCTGGCTGCGGCCAGGCGGGAGCTGAACTCGATCCCCTGTAGAGCGGCCCAGGCGATGAATTCGTCGAGCGGTCCCGAGACTGCTGCGTCGCGCTCCTCGTTAAACTTCCGCACCTGCACGACGGCGCCGCCAACCTGCACAGTCCCACTCGCATAAGCACCTCCCTGTTGGTGGCTCTGATCGCCACCGAAAGGTGAACTGATAGTGAAACTGCCAGTCGCATGCCCGCCACCGGTGCTTGGCGCCGCTGGTTCGTCCACCTCGGTTACTCGTCCCAGGGAATCGAAGTAGCGTCTGCGCACATTGCCGGCCGGGTCGGTTGTGATTGTGAAGTTGCCCCCAAAAAACACGGTGTTGTTGTTGAAGTAAATGCTGCCGTCAGGAGGAACCACCATGGTATTGCGACCGAGCGCGTCATATACATAAGATGTGACGCCATAGGTGGTGTCGCTGGTGCTCCGATAAGGATTGCTGACGGCGGATTTGCGGCCCATCAGGTCATAAGAAATGTCTGCAGTTGTAACTCCATCCGGGTCTGAGAGGAGGAAAGAATGGATGGTATGGCCCAGGCCATCAAAAGCGGTTTTAGTGACATGATTTAGCGTTCCAGTGATTTTCGTTGTCTCCGTCGAACTGAGGTCACTGAGACTGTCACTGTAAGCGTAAGAGGTCTGTCCGCCGTCCGATGCAGTCTTGGTGAGCGGTCGCCTCATTAGGTCGTATGTGAAGGCGGTTCCTTGACGCCCGTTGTTGATGTCATTCTGATCCTTGGCAGACTGAACCTGGGCGGTACACGGAAAATATGCGGTGTGCGCGTTCTGCCCTTTGGCATTTGTGACATCGGTCACAAATGCAAAGCTATTCGCCGCTGGTAAGCAGTTGGCATTGGCATTCCATCCGTTCCAGTCGTCCTCGGACATGCCGTCTTCGATCGATGCGATGGGATACTTGCTGACGAGTTCCGCAAGATAGTCGGCCTGTTGCTGTGGCGAGCGTTTCTTGCCCTCGCCTTCGTAGATGTATGTACCGTCCTTGAAAAATTCGGTGGCCGCGCAATCGAGAGCAAG
>Ga0137409_10007727_pt1 | contig 11025 bp, 8 predicted proteins | sample CZODoug1_16funga_FD_122059 | JGI IMG/M metagenome (GOLD analysis project Ga0137409, IMG submission 122059) | Vadose zone soil fungal communities from Angelo Coast Range Reserve, California, USA - CZODoug1_16fungal (Hybrid Assembly) | ecosystem: Environmental > Terrestrial > Soil > Vadose zone... | reverse complement strand
TATTCGACCTCGGCGGCATCAGCCTCTTCACCGGGCAGAACCAGTTTCCAGTCGCCTGGAGCGAGCCTGAAAGCGCGCTGCTCCTGAACTCCTGCTATCAACCGACCCAGTGGGACATCTATTGGCGGCTGGAGCCCTGCGACTTCGTGATGCGCAAGGTCGAACGCGAGGAGAGGCTGTTCGGCACGCCGGCGATCACCGAAGCCTGGGCGAATGCGGTCATGCGCCATCCGTTCGCCTATCTCCGGCATCGTGCGGCGTTCATGTGGAATTTCCTCGCCGGCAACAACACCACGATGTGGTTGGCCGACGTCGAGCGCCCAGCGGAGAGCGTATTTCCCGGCCGCCCGGCCTTCGCAGCATTGGTCTGGCTGCACGACAGGCTCAAGCCGACGCCGCTGTTCCGGGCGGGCTCGTGGCTGCTGGTTTGCATCGTCGTGTGCGGGTTCGCTTGGCGGCGGCGCCAGACGCCCGAGGGCGCCTTCGCACTCGGTGTTTGCGGATCGGCTGCCGTCTATGTGCTCAGTTTTTTTGCCGTCGGCGTCGCGTCGGATTTCCGCTACGGCTATTGGGCGGTCATTGCCGGCATGGCCGGTGGGGCCGTCGCCGCGCTGGGCCGACCGAAGGTTCGCGTGCCATGAATTTCGCCTCAGCGCGCCGCGGTCCAGCTCTTGTAATCGGCTTCCGAGACGCCCGGCAATTTTTTCAGGAACGCGACGATTTGCCAGATCTCCTCGTCCTTGGCGCCGGCCAGAGCGAAGCTCGGCATGCCGGTCATGTTGATGCCGTTCTTGACCACCCAGAACAACTGCGCCGGGGAACGATGATCGACGATTTCCTTCAAGTCGGGCGGATCGGGATGCAATCCTTCCGAGAGTTTGGCCCAGCCGACGCCCGGCCCGCCATGACAGGTGGTACAGCCATGAGCAGCGAACGCCTTGGCGCCGGCCTGCACGCTGGCGGGGTCGTTGATGGAGGCCGGAGGCTGGTCAAGCGCGTGGCGATTGATCGATGCATTACGCACCTGCGTCAGTGCCCAGGTGACAACAGCCGGGTCTTCGGCGCTCGCCGCGACACTATAAAAGCCGCCGAAAAAGAATGCCGCCGCACCGATGCCGACAATGATTGCCAGCGCGCCAATCGCCGCAAGAATACGCATGGCAGTCTCCAATGCTTTCGCCCGCTCAGCCAATATAGGAGAGAAACGATACTTCGGCCAACGGCTCGGGTTCCCGGTTCCGGTGGTATATCTCGCAACGGGGGTATCGGCAGCCGCCACGTTTCGCTCTCTTGCGACGGCGGAAAACCAAGATAGTTTGTCCTACACGTCCGCGCATCGGAAGCATTGCAGTGAAGCTCATAATCTTTGATTTCGATGGCACCCTCGTCGACAGCCGCAAATTGATCATCGAATCAAATCGTGTCGTTTTCGGTGAATTCGGACTTTCTCTGCCGTCCGAAGACGAAAGTTTCTCGCTGGTTGGAATGTCCCTGGAACTTGTTCTCTTGCAATTGGCTGGACCGGACGCGCCGGTCGAGAAGATGCTTGCGGCTTATCAACGTGTACTGCCGCTGCTTCGTGCCGATGCGGCCTACGCGGAAGTGCCCTTCGCGGGTGCGGCCGACTTGCTGGCTGCGCTGGCGGAACACAAGGACGTGAGTCTAGGGATCGCCACCGGGCACGCTTCTCATGCAATTACGCCCGCGCTAGAGCGGTTCGGATGGCAGGGGCATTTCTGCACGGTCCAGACCGCCGACAAGGCGCCGTCCAAGCCACATCCGGGAATGATACTTCAGGCGCTGAGCGAGGCCAGCGTAAAAGCCGAAGATGCAATCATGATTGGCGACACGGCATTCGACATTGAAATGGCACGCGCCGCCGATGTTCGCGCAGTGGCTGTATCGTGGGGCTATCATCGCCCCGATCGTCTTCGCGACGCGGGGGCGTGGCGTGTCGTAAATGATATGAGCGAATTGCGCGACTACCTGCTTGAATCAATTTCATCGGCGTCGCAAGAACCGTGACTCCCGTAAGCATGATTTGGCGAATTGGCGTGTTTCAAGATCGATCTAGCGTTGCTATAGGCGGCTTTTCAGCCGGCGCGCAAATTTTAGAGTGTGGCCAAAGGTGAACAGGCTCGAGCTGTGCCGAGCCCCGTCCGGCCGCTAACCCGAGACCCCCGATTTTCTGCCGCGACCGATCGCAAATTGACCGACCGGGCCCTCAACGTGGAATTCGATCCCCGTGATCTTCGCGAACAGATCGATATTGGTGCTCCCGATTGCACATCCACCCAGCCCCATATCAGTCGCCATCATGTAGAACGTCTGGATCAATACGCCGACGTCCTTCAAAATAAGCGCGTAGGCGATTGAGCTGTATTTCCATGAAACCCGGCCAAAGCGCGCAGCGATCGTGATCAGGATCTGGGGCGGGGCGGGCGCGTCCATTGCAAATTCGGCTGCCGTCAACATCGCTTCGAGCTCGTGCGCGCGCGCGGCGATCGGCACCAGCGCGTGCCGGTCGGCGTCGTAATGATAGCATCCGCGTGCGAGTCCCTCGCAATTGGCGACGGTCAGATAGAGCTCGAGTTCGTAAGCACTGCCTCCCGACGGATACGGCCTGGCGGCGTACGCGACCACTGGACTGCCTTCGCCATCGTCGACTCTGCTTTTCCATTTCGACTGGACACGCGCGGTGCTATCGAGAAACCGCGAAAGCTCGGCGAGCGTGATCGGTTGCTGGTCGTCGAAGTCGCGCGTCGAATGACGTTCACGCAGGAGCTTTGCGACCGGCGAATTGCTCTGCGGAGGTGCGGCCGAAAACTTGCGCAGATCGATTTTTTTTCCGGGCCAGCGCTGCCGCACCGCCGGTGGCGGAGATATCACGCCCGCATGGGGATAAAGCCCACCCAGTGGGTTGGCCTGTCGGCCTTCCGTGCTGCGTGTGTGGAGCAGAAGATCGTGAAAGTCCCAAAGAACGAGGTTGTCGTCGCCCTCGGCCGGCCGGAGGCCGTCGCCGTTGGCAGCGTCGATCTTGAAAAGGATCTGGCAATCGACCAGCAAGGCGAGAAGCTCGACCCCTGGAAAGCCGTCCTGCCGCCGCAACCGGCTGATTTTTTGCGGCACAGACAGCGTGGCGATGGCGGTCGCAATCTTCGGGTTGCAAATTTTGAAGAGCGCATCGGCGCGCGGTGATTCCAGGACCATCTCATTGCCGCGCCGTCGCAAGTACGCGAACCGCGACAGCACGATAATTTCGGCTTCGCCGAGCTTTGGCGTTCGCGGCCAATAATCGGGAACCTGCGGTTCGATGACGACCTGATCCTGATCGTCGCGCAAGTGCCCGAGGCGGTACTCCAAGAGACCATGCCGGGCTAATTGCCGGACCAGCAGATCGATTTCCGGGTCGGCGTTGCGGCTGCCGGCTGCAAAGGAGGTGAGTGGCAAGCCCGTGCGCAGGCTCTCGGCGCGATCCATCACGCCGGCGCTGAACTTTCCCAGGGCGACCGAATGGCCCTCGAAGACGGCGAGGATGCTTCCGTCCGCGCGCGCTTCGAGTGCGATGCGGCTGTTCAGCCGGGCGGATATGACCGGTGGTGCGATCCGCGGCGCGCTCTTTTTCTTGAGAGTTTTCCTGGGAGTTCTCTTGAGAGCTTTCTTGAGAACTTTCTTGGGAGCTTTTTTGAGAGCGCGCAAACCGGATGGCCCTCAGCTATGCGGAAGGAACGGCGTGAGTTCGCTTTCCGGCAACGGCCGATCCAGCAGTCCGAGCTTTACCGGAACATCGTAAAGCCGGCCCGGGGCGAAACGGCGATAGAAATGCCGCAGTCCCGGCGCGATCACCCGGACGACGGGGACCTCGACGTCGGGCCGCGTCTGATTGAGGACGAGGAAATCAAGACCCGCACGGCTGGCGATGTCGACGCAGGCGTCGACCTGCTGGCGCGTGTTGTCGAGAGGGCCGAACTTCGGGTCCGCGTTCGGCTGAACCGTCGGATTGCCACTTGGGATCAGGAAGGGATGGTCCTGCAACCGCAACGGATTGGTGCCGTCGAGGCTCGGTTTCTCGCCCGTGCCGCCTCCCATCAGACCGATCGACAGGAATTGGTTCAGCTCCGTCAGCGCGCGCAGCAAGGCAATGCGGCTGTCGAAGTGCGCGCCGGAACCGAACTCGATATTTTCCTGGCCGTTTTGCATCCAGTGCAGGATCGCGACATAGGTGGGCACGCCGAGATCGCTGGTGACGTCGAGCACCCAGAGCCGGCGTCCGCTTTCGGCGAGCTGGCTTTGCAGATCGCGAACATAGGAGTCGTTGAACTGGCTGAGGTCGACCTCCGGCCGTCGCAAACGATTGTACCACCAGATGGCGTAGGCGTCCCGTTCCACCAGTTCGAGGAATCCCTGGACGATGGCCTCCTCGAGCGTATTGCCCGCCGCGCAGCCGTTGGAATCCGCATGGAAGGCGGCAGGGCCGCTGTAGAAAAAATACAAAAGGCTGGTCGGTAGATATTTGAAGCGCCCGTCGCGCAGCGACCAGACCGAAGACCATTCGATTTTGGCCGATGGATCGAACGGCGCCGGGACTGGCTGCGACTCACCGGAGTCGTCGGTCGGCGCCTGCTCGGGCCGGGACTGCGCGTCGCTGAACAGCAGGACGTCGTTGGGAGCAATGGCATCGCCCGGCGCAAAATCCGTGAAGCGCCGCGTCATTCTGGCTTCGTCGCCTTGAAAGATTCCCGAATAGCGTTCGATCGCCTCCATCAGCGCGCTGGCTTCGCCTTGCTCCGCCGTGCTGCCTTTGCCGAAGCTGCCGCCGCTCAATCCCGCCCTGAGCTGATTGACGTTCTGTGCCGGCGCCGAGAAATTATGCGCCGCATAGTAATTGGTGTTCATCGGCAAATCGGCTTCGATCCGTTCGAGCCGCGTGACCACGCCGGTGAGGGGACTCACATGCTTTCGGAAACGTGCGACCGTGGCCCGTGACGTAACGGTCCGGTAGCCTCCGCTGGTCATCATCAGCTTGGCGCCGCCGCCAAGCTCGATCGGCACCGGCGCTCGGCGCGGGTCCCGCAGCTTCTTGCTGCCGCAGGTCGGACATTGCGGGCGGGCCGCCACATAGTGCTTCGCGATGGTCGAACCCAGCAGATCGAAGCTGACAATGTGTTCGCGCAAATCGGTACGAAAGCCGGTGGCGATCGCCTTCGCGATTTCCACCGCGGCAAGCTGGATGCCGGTTTGGCCAAACGTGTTGCGGGCGAGAGGCGAAACCGCGACGGCGCGCGCCGGTCCGCGGTCGAGAAACCCTTTGACTTCGCGGTTGCGTATCATGCGATCGAAAAGGCACGTCCAGCAGGCGGTCTCGCCCGGGCTGAACACGGGTCCCACCAGCGGAAAGGCGCCGGAGGGTTGGACCAGCAGCCAAGGCGTCTTGTCCGACACGCGTTCGCGGTTCAGTTCGGCCAGCCGTCGTTCGAGATAATCGTTCACCAGCGTGACCGTCAGGTCGGGCGAACGCTTGACGATCCGCACACCAAGCTCGCCCAACGCGGCGCCGAGTTCTTTTGCACCGTTGACGTCGATCGCTTGAATCGAAACACGGGTCTTTTGAAGATTTGTCTCCGCGATCCCGGGCGGCAGGCCGAGGCTCGCCCAATAGCCGGCCACCGTGCCGACGGACGCGCGTGAGGCCGGGACGACATAGCGGCGTTCGATCAGCCGCTTGAGAGCTTCCTCGATCTTGTCGATGGGGAAATTTCGCTCCAGCGTGCGGATGAGTTCTTTAGAACTCTTTCCGCCTGCTCCGATCGCGGACGCCAGCGCGCAATAGAGCTCGCCGTGAAGAAAGAATTTTCGGTCCTCGGAATAGAGGCACACGACGTCGGGCGGCAGCACATAGGCGGTGAAATTCGGCGCGAATTGCAGACCGTCTTTGCTGGCTTGCCGCGTCGAAGCGCTCCTGCGTTTGCTTGTCATGACTTCGGCACGCGCTCCATGCCTACGACGCCTGAGCGCCGGTGCAAGGCGTATTCTCTGGCCATTGCAGTTACTTCATCCAGCGCACGCGCCGGCATCTCGCGATAAAATCGGGAAACCATTCGGCCGTCATGCACGAAGCTGCGAACGCACGCAAGTAAGCAGCGCTGCAGTGAAGACAAAGATCGGCCGGGTCGACCTAGTCGAACCCGGCCAAGACGACCTGCGTTAGTCAACGCGACGGGAAAGCGGCCTGGCCTAGCACCAGCGGCAGGCTCCCCACGACGCGCAGCAGCCGCCGCCGCCGCCGCAACCGCCGCAGCCGCCACAACCTCTACAGGCACGGCAACCTCTGCAGCCCCGGCAACCTCTGCAGCCACCGCAGCCGCGCCACGCGACCTGTACGCCGCTCTGAGCCGCTGTGTTCTCCTTGTCGAACACATAGAACGTCGCCAGGCTGACGTCGGAGATTTCTTCTTCACCAAGGGTCACCTGGTGACCCATCAGATTATTCGGCGTCGCCTGTACATCCGCGGTCGGCACCGCCGCGGCGGACGCTCCCCCCACCAGTGAAAACGTCAAACCAGCGGCTCCCATCACCGGCACGGCTTTCGTCATGTGTTTTTTCTTCGAAGCTTGCTTCACCCGTGGCATAGTTGCATCCTCCATACCTTGTAAAAACTGTCTCGAGTCCAGCCGCGTAATTGTACGCGTTGCAAGTGCGGCAGGCAAGGCTGGTTACGCACGACACATCACTGCGAACGCAATGGTTCCGCCATTAATGTTGATGAACACGACGTTCATGAATCGTTAAGCGCCACACAATTTCCTTGTTCATCTCCACGACAACTTCGACGCGCGCCAGTCCCACAGGCTTCTTGCATCGCTCTCGTTGCGCCGCGCTCTCCGTGCAATGGCAGGGCGCGCGGTGTCCTTGCATTTGCCTGGTCTCGTCGCTACTCAGGCCCGACGATCTAGCCGCTCAATCGTACTCCGGAAATCAGCCAACGCGGCTCGATGCGGCGCCGTGATTTTTTGCAGGCGCGAACGGAAGAAACCGGCATGGCCGATTACCACGGACGTTTCGCCTGGTATGAGCTGATGACCACCGACGTGACGGGCGCCAAGGCCTTCTACGTGGAGGTAGTGGGCTGGGGCGCGCAGGATGCCTCGACGCCGGATTTGGCTTACACGCTGCTTAGCGCTGGAAAGGCTGCGGTGGGTGGGCTCATGGAGCTGCCGCCGGACGCGAGGAAGATGGGCGCGACGCCGCGGTGGATGGGATATGTCGGCGTCGACGATGTGGACGCCGCCGCCGAACGGATCAAGCGCCTTGGCGGCGCCGTGTATGTCCCACCGACGGACACCAACATTGGCCGTATTTCGGTCGTGGCCGATCCGCAATCGGCCACGCTTGCGTTGGTCAAGGGGTTGAAGCCCCGCCGCCAGCAGCCCACAGAGCTCGGCAAATCGGGAGGCGTGGGATGGCATGAGTTGCTCGCCACCGATTGGAACAAGGCGTTCGATTTCTACGGCGAGCTTTTTGGCTGGCAGAAAGCCGATGCCGATGTTGGTCCGACGGAGACGTATCAGATGTTCTCCGCCGGCGGGCAGACGATCGGCGGCATGCTCACCAAACGGCCGTGGGATCCAATTCCATTCTGGCTTCTTTACTTCAATGTCGGCGACATCGACGCGGCTGCTGAGCGCGTCAAGGCCGGTGGCGGCCGGATCTATGACGGCCCGCTTGAACTGCCGAGCGGCACCTGGATCGCCCGATGCGAGGACCCTCAGGGCGCCGCGTTTGCGCTGCAGGGAAATCGGAGTCGGGAGGGTATCGGCTGGTCCACCGAATGGGACGGGATTTCGTCGAGAGGCCGATTGATCACGAAGCCTCGCGCGTAACGCGAATTTCGTGACCGGCCGCCCTTGATCAGGCGGCTTTGGCCGCTGTCGGTTTCGGCAGCGGCTTGTCCTGCCGTTTCGACCAGGAGATGTAGTAGGCGACGATGGTCATGATCGCGATGCCGGTCACGCTGACAAAAATCTGCGCGAACAGCGAGCCCGAACTCATCATCAATTCGAAATGACCGACGAAGGAGAGGAAGACGCCGACGCAAAACACCGCGAGCGACTGCTGACCGCAGACGATGACGGGGTCGAATATCTTCCATTCCAGTCCCGGCCAGTCCTTGGGCACAAAGCGGATGACCAAGATCACGATCACCACGAAATGCAGGAAGCGATAGGGCGCGAGATTGGTCTTGTCGTTCGGATTGAAGGTGTCATAGAGCCAGTGCGGGAACAGTGCGCCGAAATCCGGAAACTTGCCCGCCATCGTCATGACAAGCGCCAGGATGAGATAGGCGATGCAGAAGTAGAGCGTGGCCGGTGCATTGATGATCGATATCGACCGCCTGGCGCCACCGAGCGCGCACCACGAGCCGAATACAAACAGTACCTGCCAGCAATATGGATTGAAGTACCAGGCGCCGGCCGGATAGGCCGGCAGGTTCCAGCCGAGCTGCCGCGCCACCAGCCACAGCGCGATCGACGCCAGCATGGTCAGGTTGGGTTGGCGCAGCATCAGCCATAGCACCGGCGGAAACAATCCCATCAGCACGATGTACAGTGGCAGCACGTCCAGGTTGACCGGCTTGAACTTCAGCAGCAATCCCTGGCGCAGCGTTTCGATCGCCTGATCTCCGGCGAGGCCCGCGACGTTGAACTCGTTGATGATCTCCGGATCGCTGTAACGCAGCGCGACGTAGCCGATCGCAACGATGTAGATCACGAACAGGATGATATGGGCGACGTATAATTGCCAGACACGCTTGGTCAGGCGGGTGGCGCCGACAATGAAGCCGCGCTCGAGCATCATCCGGGCGTAGACAAAGGACGCGGTATAGCCGGAGATGAAAACGAACAGATCCGCGGCGTCGCTGAAGCCGTAGTTTCGCGTGGTGATCCAGTTCACGACGTTGTCGGGAATATGATCCAGAAAAATCGCCCAGTTCGCGACCCCGCGAAACAGATCGAGCCGCAGGTCGCGTCCTTTTTCAGGGAGGGTTGCGTTGATTTTCATGGCTGCCGTTTCGACGTGATGCTTTCCGAAGGATCGAGCCGCCGGACAAGCCGTCGGCCATGCGATCGGCCAAGATTGTCAGGGCGAAGCATAGTGACTATACCAGTTGGGAAAACATAACATGTGGGGGCTGGGAATCACCGGTCAAATTCCCGAAAGGTGTGTCTATACTATCCCGGCCGCTTCCACCACGCGCTTCCATGTCGCATATCTCACGGGGTCCGATCTTTCATGACCGCACGTATCTTTAAGCCCGCCAAAAACGCGATGCAATCGGGGACCGCCAAGACCCGGGAATGGCAGCTCGATTACGAGCCCGAACAGCCGCGCGCGATCGAACCCTTGATGGGCTGGACCAGCTCCGGCGACATGAAGCAGCAGCTCACCATCCGCTTCGACACAAGGGAAGAGGCGGTCGCCTATTGCGAGCGCCAGGGCATTCCCTATCAGGTCATCGAACCGAAGGAGCCGGTACGCCGGCAGGCCGCCTATGCCGATAATTTCGCCTTCCGGCGCGGCGAGCCTTGGACCCATTAGAACCCTGGACCCATTAGAACCCTGGACCCATTAGAAGCCGACGGCTTTTGCCGGCGATCGTCCCACCGGATCGAAAGTTCTGGGTTGCCTAAGGCTGTGGCGCAATGACACCATGACGCGAGCCCCCATGCGCTGATTGCGGCGCACCATAACCCGCTGAAGGCCATGCCGCTCCATTCCAGCATCGATCCCACCTCGTCCGATTTCGCACGCAATAGCGAGGCCATGCGCGCGCTGGTCGCAGAGCTCCGCGAGAGGCTGGACAGCGTGGCGGGCGGCGGAGGCGAAACCTCGCGCGCCCGGCATACCTCGCGCGGCAAGATGCTGGCCCGCCAGCGCGTCGATCTCCTAATCGATCCCGGCACGGCATTTCTGGAACTGTCGCCGCTTGCGGCCAACGGCCTCTATGGCGGTGACGTGCATTCCGCCAGCATCATTACCGGGGTGGGGCGGATATCCGGCCGGGAATGCGTCGTGGTCGCCAACGATGCGACCATCAAAGGCGGCACCTATTATCCGATGACGGTGAAGAAGCATCTTCGCGCCCAGGATATCGCCCGCCAGAACAATCTGCCCTGCGTCTACATGGTCGATTCCGGCGGCGCGTTCCTGCCGCAGCAGGACGAGATTTTCCCCGACGAACGGCACTTCGGCCGCATCTTCTATAATCAGGCGCAGATGTCCGCCCAAGGCATTCCGCAGATCGCGATCGTGATGGGCTCCTGCACCGCCGGTGGCGCCTATGTCCCGGCGATGTCGGATGAAAGCATCATCGTGCGTAATCAAGGCACGATTTTCCTCGGCGGACCGCCGCTGGTGAAGGCGGCCACCGGCGAGGTCGTCACGGCGGAAGAATTGGGCGGCGCCGACGTGCATTCGCGGCAGTCCGGCGTCACCGACCACTACGCGCAGAACGACAGCCACGCGATCGGGATAGCACGGCGCATCGTCGCCACGCTGAAGCCGCCGCAGCGCGTGGCGCTTAACATGTGCGAACCGCGCGAGCCGTTGTTTGCGCCGGAAGAAATCTATGGCGTGGTTTCGGCCGACGGCCGAAAGCCCTTCGACGTGCACGACATCATCGCGCGCTTGGTCGACGGCTCCGAGTTCGACGAATTCAAGAAGCTGTACGGTCAGACCCTGATCTGCGGCTTCGCCCATATCTGGGGATATCCGGTCGGCATCATCGCCAACAACGGCATTCTGTTCAGCGAAAGCTCGCTGAAGGGGGCGCATTTCATCGAGCTGTGCTGCCAGCGCAATATCCCCCTGGTGTTCCTGCAGAACATCACCGGCTTCATGGTCGGCAAGAAATATGAGGCCGGCGGCATCGCGCGCGACGGCGCCAAGCTGGTGACGGCGGTCGCGACCGCCGGCGTGCCGAAATTCACCGTCGTGATCGGCGGCTCCTACGGCGCCGGCAATTA
>Ga0137409_10007726_pt1 | contig 11026 bp, 13 predicted proteins | sample CZODoug1_16funga_FD_122059 | JGI IMG/M metagenome (GOLD analysis project Ga0137409, IMG submission 122059) | Vadose zone soil fungal communities from Angelo Coast Range Reserve, California, USA - CZODoug1_16fungal (Hybrid Assembly) | ecosystem: Environmental > Terrestrial > Soil > Vadose zone... | reverse complement strand
ATACTGCCTGGTCACAGTCCGGGTCCGCGAACCGAGTGTCTTCGCGCTGATCGGTGTCGTAGTGATGTTGTTGGGACAAATCACCGCATACGTGTATCCGTTCGGAGTCGGGCTGCTTCTCGGGCTCGCGTACGACACCTTCGAGGAAGAGTGGTACGGATCGACTATCGCTGACAATGCGCGCGCTTCGTACCGCCTTCGTCTGTTCCTAAGAAACGCTATTGTTGGATGCCTGAGTCGGTGCCTGCAGAGTGGACGCTTCGCGGCAAGACCGACGGTAGATCGGCTCAGAAGGTATGCCCAGCTATCGGCTCGACTACCCGACCAAACCAGCGGAGTCGTCCGAGAACCATTTGACCCCTTCTTGTAGGCTGAAGTCTGCGAAGCGGAGGCCGCGAATCAGCTCCGGATCCTGCCGCTGAAGCCTGGGACGAGAGACTGATTGCGGCAGCCGCGAGCGCCAGCATCAGCGCCGCTCGAGTGCTGTCGTCGACGTCACCAAGGAGCCAACGCGCGATCAATGGCATAGGCTACACTCGACGTCATTCTTGGGGCAGTGGTTCATCTCTTGATGACGGCGAGTCCGGCCTCGGCGCAGTCGATATCGTTCTGAACTGACCCGCCGCTGACGCCGATGGCCCCACAATGGCCCCATCAATCTCGATCGGAAAGCCCCCACCGTAGGCCGCGACTCGCGCAAGCTGTGGGATTCCAACTAACAGCGACGGATCGGTCTGGATGAACTTGAAAAAGTCCTGCGTTGCGAACCCGAACAACGCCGTATACGCCTTGTGTTGGGAAATCTCGATCGAGAGAATCGGCGCCCCATCCATCCGCGCAAATGCTTTGAGGTTCCCACCGTCGTCAACAACCGCCACATTTTCTGGCACGCCGATGGCTTTCGCTTTTACCAGAGCCGCATCGACCATTCGCTGTGCGAGCTCAGATGAAATGCTGTTCTTCTCAATGACATTGGGCACTGATATCTCCTCGGGTCTGCTTTTTGGGGGTTAATTGGCGCGTTACGGCCTGTGGTTTCTCGGGTCGTCCGTCGCATTGACGTACTCAATGCCGAGCGGACCAATCGCGTTCACTTGGGTGACGTATTCACTGGATTTCGCCCAGTGGAAGTGCGGCGTGTTTCCAGGCAGCACGATGACGCTTCCAGGAGGATAGGCCTGCAGCTTATCGGGATCGAACCGATCGCCGAGGCCGATGTAGAACACTCCCGACATTACCGTGTACACGCGATCCTCTGGGTGGCGATGCGGCATGAGTTTCACGCCGTGGGGAACCCGGACCCGAATTGTGTACGGACCGGCCTCCGACGGATGGCCCACGATGATTGCCAGACGGACCGACGGTGGAAACGCCGGGAAAGGCTTCCACTCGAGATCTTCGGACAGCGCTGACTTGAAAAGGTCTTGGCCTGGCTGGTGAGGTCGAACCGTACGTGTATCGCTGACGGCGGCATCCTCCTCAGCTGACATACCCAACCCTCCGCTCAACCTGCCGGGGAGAAGGGTCATTGCGATCAGTGCTGACAGTACGGTTCTCGTCATGTCACACCCTCACACCTGAGACGCTGTCCACTCGTTCGCGATCCTCATCTCTTCCAGCGAATCGAGGTCAAAGGCTGCGCGCGGACTCGAAATCTCGTCGGGACAGGGCCGATGGAGGTCATAAAGTAGAGACCGGGCGCCGATGTCGCCGCGCAGCCGAAGAACGTCGTCGTAGTAGTGGACGGGCAGAATCGCCGGCGGACCTGCGTAGCTGCCCCAGCGCGAGACACACGCGATGCTCGGCGCCCAGCGCCAATGCTCGTACAACGTACGCAGGTCATCCGGCATGATGCGGTATTGATCGCACGGCAAGACGAGCAACGCGGCGTGCCGCTCCTTTGCCGCGCGGACCGCGGACCGGAGCGTGGCCGCCAGTCCTTCCTCCCACTCGTCGTTCACTCGCACGTCGACCGGCAGGTCGACGATAACTTCCCGGTGCTGAGCTTCGTCGCATCCGAGGATCGCCAGCACCTCTCCGACTCGTGCGCTCAGCGCGCACCGGCATTGCCGCCTCAGCAACGGTTCCCCGCCGATCGGCACCAGTTGCTTTGCGCGACCGAGCCGGCGTGACGCGCCGGCCGCGAGCACGGCCACGACGAGATCAGGCAACAAGGCACGCCCCCTGATGAAAATCAACACGTGACACCGCGCCGGCATCATGGAGCGGCTTGGCGTCGCGACGGTTCAACCGCGCGAGGATCTCAGCAGCCACAGCGACGGCGATCCCGGCGGCAGATCGGTCGCCGAGATCCAGACCAATTGGACCGTGCACCTTTATGGCGATCTGATCACCGCGCGTCGCGTCGTATGCTGATGCCTGGTCGATCAACCACTGGCGTCGATGCGCCGGTCCAAGGGCACCCAGGTACGACAGCGGTCGCCGCGACAACAGCGAAAGCACACGGGCATCGTCGTCAAGACTGTGAGTCATCAGCACCGCTGCCGTGCGGGCGGAAAAGACCACCGCATCGACGGCTTCCTCCCACTCGCTGGCGACAACCGCCCGGGCGTTGGGGAAGCGCGCCCCGGTCGCGAGACGCGCGCGTCGGTCGACGACCGAGACGTGCCACCCCAGCGAGGCACCGATGTCACACAACGGCATCGCATCGTCGCCCGCACCAAAGATCAGCAAACGTGTCACCGGCGGGATGTGGTGGACGAGCAGATCCGGATCGGACAGGGGCCGACCATCCGATAGCAGCCACTCGCGGGTCACCGACAGTGATTCACCTGTCCGCGTGACACGACAGGCCAACGTCGAACCGTCATCGCATTCGGAGGCGCTGGCGAACTGTTCGAGGAATGCGACGTGGTCCGGCATCAGGCGCTCGACCAGGACTTCGATCGAGCCACCGCAACCAAGCACTGGCACGTCGTCTTCCGAATCAGGGTGAGTGCTGAAGCGCAGCATCACGACCGGTGCCGTGCGCGTCGCACGCTCGCCGACACGTGCCACGTACTCTTCCAGGCATCCACCGCTCACGCCGCCTGCGTGCATCCCAGGTAGGCTGACCATCATCGACCCGAGAGGTCGATACGTCGAGCCGCGAGCTGAAAACAGCGTGGACAGTGTGCCCGCCGTGCCCGATGCCAGCAGGCGCTTCGCCAGCGCGATCATCGCCGCAAGTTCGTCGGTCATCGATGCCTCGCTACCGCCGCGGGCATTGCGCACCGGTGGCAATCCACGCGTCAATCAGGGCCGCGAACTCCGCCTGCGTGCCCGGTGCGGGCGTGCGTCCGTCGCCCGGCCGAAACGCCCACGCGATGGCCGAATCCTTGACCATGTGCTCACTCAGCTTCGCGAGCGTCCGCCCGCCGTTTCGAGCCGGGTCCTGGATCTGCAGGCAGATCTCGCGCACCGATTTCCCCTGCCACGCCATCGACGCCGGGGCAAGGCCCCAGGCCGGATTTCCCGGGATGCTGGCGATGGATTCCGCGAGGGTCGTCACGTTGGACGGGCCATGGCACGCCCGGCACGGCAAACCCGGCAGGCCGACGCCGTACCGCCCCCCGTACATCAACGGTACGTGCGGGTGGAGATCATCTCCCTGTGTCGCCTGGCGCGTTGCCGGATGGCAGTTCATGCAGCGCGGGCTGGTGATCACCCTGGCGGCCTCGACGAACAGCGCCACGGACCGTGCCTTCTCATCGGTGACGCTTGCGAAAGCAGAGACCGGTTTCAGCGGGATCACCTCGGCAGCGCCGAGCGGAATGGCGCCGGCCGCCGCCAGACAGACCAGAACGCGAGAGAGCCTCATCGTCGTCATGGGCGAACCTCTTTCGTGCCGGGGTTCGACGATTTCAGAAGAGCGGGATCGATCGGCAGCGTGCGGATGCGTACGCCGGTGGCGGCAAAGATCGCGTTCGTGACCGCCGGCGCAATCGCCGACGTGGGCGTTTCGCCGACGCCACCGGGAGCCTCCGTACTCTTCACCAGGTGCATTTCGACAACCGGACATTCGTTCATCCGCATCGGACGATAGTCGTGGAAGTTGCTTTGTTCGACGCGGCCGTTCTTCAACGTGATCGCGCCATAGAGCGCGGCGGTCAGGCCGAAGAGCGTTCCGCCTTCGAACTGGGCGGCGAGCGTGTCCGGGTTGACGACAATGCCGCAGTCCGCGGCACACACGATGCGGTGGACCTTGATCGAGCCGTCCAGCGCCACCTCGACTTCGACGACGGTCGACGAGTAGCTCCCAAACGCGAATTGCAGCGAGATGCCGCGGCCCCGGCGTGCTGGCAACGTCGTACCCCAGTCAGCCTTCTCCGCCGCGAGCGTGAGCACGGCGAGCGCTCTCGGGTTGACGGCGTGCGCCTTGCGGTAGAGGAACGGATCCTGCTTCGCGGCGTGGGCCAGTTCGTCGATGAAACTCTCGACGACGAAGACGTTGTGGGTCAAGCCGACGCCACGCCAGAAGGCGGTCTGAATCCCCGGCGGTTCGACCCGCACGTACTCAACCCGCATATTCGGAAACGCATAGGGCGTTTCTGCCGCGGAGTCGATCACGTCGAACTCGAGGCCGTCCTTGAACAGCGAAGGAACATAGCGGGCCATCACCGACGAGCCGACGATGCGATGCGTCCACGCGATCGGGTGACCATTCGCATCGAGTCCCGCTGACACGCGGTCGTAGTAGTAAGGCCGGTACATCCCGTGGCGGATATCCTCTTCACGACTCCAGACGACCTTGACCGGGCCGTCCACGTTGCGCGCGACCTTGACGGCGAGCAGCGTGCCGTCGGTATCGAGACGGCGGCCAAAGCCACCCCCGAGAAAATGGTTGTGGATTCTGATCGCGGTTTTCGGCAGCCCGGTCAGTTCGGCCACCATGCTCTGTGTTCGCGTTGGCGCCTGCGTTCCCAACCAGATATCGCAGCCGTCCTTCGCGTAGTGGACGGTGCAGTTCATCGGCTCCATCGCGGCATGTGCGAGGAACGGCATCTGGTACACGGCGTCAAGCCGTTGCGCCGCGCCAGCGAGGGCCTTGTCAGCGTCACCCTCGTTTCGTGCCACAGCTCCGGGGTGCCTGGCCGCCTCTTCGAGTTGACCGACAATCGTTGTCATCTCGACGCTCGCGTTCGGTCCGTCATCCCACTGAATCGCTGCGGCCTTGAGGCCCTTCCTGGCTGCCCACATGTGATCGGCGACGACGGCGACGGCTTCGTCGATGTTGACGACCTGGCGCACGCCTCGCACCGCCAGAGCCGCTCGTTCGTCCACTTGAGTCGCTCGTCCGCCAAGCACGGGCGAGACGGCGATCGCCGCGATCTTCATTCCCGGCAGCCTGACGTCGATACCAAACTCGGTGCGGCCGTTGACCTTTTCCGGGCCTTCAATACGTTTGGCTGACGTCCCGATGAGGGACATGGCATCCAGCGGCTTCAGGACTACGCTGTCGCGCACTGGTATAGGGAGCGTCGCAGCCATGTCGACCAGCTCACCGTAAGTCAAGCGGCGCGAGCTCGCGGCGTGCACAACAGCGCCACGTTGTGCCTGACAACTGTTTCCGTCCACGGACCACTGCTTGGCGGCGGCCGCAATCAGCATGCTCCGAGCGACGGCGCCCGCCTGCCGCAATGGGATCCAGAACGCGCGGATGGTCGACGACAGGCCCGTCGTCTGACTTTGCAGAATCGCGTTCGCATACAGAGCGTCATCAGGCGGAGCGTGCTCGAGGCGGACGTGATCGAGACCGACTTCGAGCTCTTCGGCGAGCAGCATCGCCATGGCGGTGTAGACGCCTTGCCCCATCTCGACCATCGGCATCACGAGCGTCACCACGCCCTGTCGATCGATGCGGATGAACGCATTCGGCGCAAACGGCGCCGGCGCCGTCTGGGCGAACGCGGGGCACTCGCCCAGCGGAATCGCGAAGTCGATGATCAGGCTGCCGGCGAGCGCTGCGCCCGCCTTGATGAAACTGCGCCGATCGAGAGCGATTGACGACGGCTCGGACATATGCTGGCTCCTGTGCATGGCCCTGTCGCCTTACTTGGCCGCGAGGTGAATGGCGGCGCGGATACGCTGATAAGTCCCGCAACGGCACACGTTGCCGGACATCGTCTGATCGATGTCGTCGTCAGTGGGCTTCGGAGTTCTGGCCAGCAGTGCCGCGGCCGACATGATTTGGCCCGACTGACAGTAGCCGCACTGCACGACGTCGAGCTCGAGCCAGGCCTGTTGAAGAGCCTTTCCAATCGGCGTCTCTCCAACCGCTTCGATCGTGGTGACGGCTTTCTCGCCGACGGCACTGACGGGCGTCACGCACGAGCGCACCGGCACGCCGTCGACGTGAACGGTGCAGGCGCCGCACAGGGCGACGCCGCAGCCGAACTTCGTACCCGAGATGCCGAGCACATCGCGTAGCGCCCACAGGAGCGGAGTGTCACCATCGACGTCTACCGTCTGCGCGGCGCCGTTAACCTTGATAGTGAATGCCATGCGCGAACCTCCTGCGATCTAGTGGGCACAATCACGTCAGTGAAGATAGGTTGAGAACAGGTAGTCGTTCGCCTTTTGCGGCGTGTGACAAGCGAAGCAGCTTTTCACCGGATCGGTGACGAGAGGCTTGTTGGGATCGCCCTCCGCCCACGCCTGGAAGCCCCAACCGCCGGTCGATCGATATTTCTTGGAGTCTTTGAGCATCACCGGAATCGCTTTTCGCTTGCCCTCCGTATACTCCCCGTCAAATAACGTGAATTCACGGACATCGTCGGCGAACACCGTGCCGTCGGGATAGGGAGCAGACCCACCCTTCTTCAGACGTGCGAGTCCAATGTCGTTCACGTACACGTGGTGCAGGCCACCCGTCGTGTCGAACTGTGGGCTGTCCTTCGTCACCAGCAGGGAGTTGACCAGATACCAATGCTGAAAGCCGGCAGGAATTCTGAGACGATCACCGGTCTGCGCGGTGAGTACCCCCGCAACCGAAAGCGATGCCACGCTGACGATGACAGTCTGAAACAACTTGTGGCGCATGTTCTTGTCTCCTTGAGGCGTGCACTAAAGCATTACAACAGCGCGGTAGCGAGGCGTCTATCGGACGAAGGTATCGACGACACCTTCGTATTGCTTCTACTCAATCCGACCGACCGTCGCTCTCCACCGACAGAAGCGCAATCCTCCGGAGCCAACATCGGTCCTGGGACAAGTGCCACCAAAGTGAAGAAGGAAAGTAGCAAGCCGCGACGCGACAGATGATCGGTTCTCACGCTGCGCAAGAGGGCAACGGCGAGGCCACGAGCGGCGCACCGACGCTGGATCGATGGATCCCGTTGCAGATGAACAGCCTTCGCGATCGTGTCCGTGGTGCAGGAGGGCGACGTCGCGGGCGTCAATGCGTCCTGACGCACGAAAATGCGTGGATCGGGCGCAGTCAGAGATGTTGGGGGGATGAGTCCGGGATCCGCTGCGCGCCATCGCTGCACTCTGATCGCGCGCAGTCCGCTGCATCGTCGTCGGAGAGTTGCGCACTGGTCGGGCGCTCTGCTACGCCCAGCCTCCTCCAAGCGCTTTGAAGCTCGACGCGGCTTGCGGTGTGACCCTGCCGGGTCAGTGTCGTCGGCGAGTGGCTGAGGATGCGACGAAGAAGCCGCTGTCAGTCTTGGAGGGGAACCCATCGCGCACGAGGTCATCGAGCAACGACCCACAGGTTGCCGCGTCAATCCGGCAGAGACGACACGCGTGCGCAAGCGTCACTCGTAAGCCGAGCATCTCCAGGTACTCGGCCCGCACACGCGCGACGAGCGACTCCGGCTGTTTCATCGCGGCGGGGCCTTCTCGACGACCAGCTCGTTCTCCACACCGAACGATCCGGGCACCTCACGAGCGCGCAGACCTGCGACTGTCTTGTCGGCCTCGCTGTCCAAAACGCCGAGCAAGGTGATTGTTCCCCGCTTCACGATGATGTGAAGGGGATAGTCGCCAAGCGGCTCCATTCCTGGGAAGCGCCGAAAACTTATCGCGTGAAAGCCGCCGTCGAACGGGTGCCGATGGCCCCACAATACGCCTCCGCCGGGCGCGTACCGCGCCAGAAACGGATCGCGGTAGATTGCGTAATATGTCTTCCACCGCAGTTCATCGTCGTTCTGCGAAGTCGGCAGCTCTTCGACCCTGTCAATGACCTGATCGACGCCGGACGCGCGCTTCGCCGCCCGCGTCGCATCGTGTTTCAACGTCCCGTGGTATGCATAGCCCACCAGGGTCACCGTTCCCTTGTCGTAGCTGAAGGCAAGAAAGTCGAATACGCCATAGTACGGGAGCTGCAATAGCTCGTGACGGATCGCGTCGACGCTGGACTTTGAGTCGACCCCAAGCGACGGCTCGGCACCACTCAGGACGACAGCGGAGGCGACAGCCACCGCGATTTGAAGACAGCTTTTCATAAATGCTCCTCCGACGCTCAAGAGCGCCGCGGTACTCGACTGTTCGTGCGCTTGCTCCCGTCGATCCCCAGCCTGCCACCCAGGACCATCCGCCTGACCACGAAACCGATCGACGCATGAACGTGGAGCGATTCCACTGTCGGCTCCCCTTCCAACAGGGAGTGACATCCGCGAAGGCGGGAGACGATGGACGGCTTCAGCGATCGACGGAACCATCCATCGTCCTCATTCAGGGAGGCCACGTGGGGGAAGCGGCAGTTCTCAAGACAGGTGCTATGCACAGTGGGCATCTCGCCACGCATGGTGGCAAGTGCGATGCCACCCGCGCGTGGAACGCCAGTCGTGACATCCATCCACCAGCGCGATCGTGGCTTAAGCGATTCGACCTCGGGCGCGGAGCCTGCCTGAATGGGCCGAGAGTTGTGTTTCATCATGCACTCTTGCGCGGCCAGGCGCATTTCAGTCGATCGCTCCTCGAGCGCGTGGACGATCCCGATTACCACCGACCGGCGTGCGATCCACCGTCGACGTGGAGTACCTCTCCGGTTACCTGGCCTGCGTGCGCGAGGTACAACACGGCGTCAATGACATCATTGACGCGCGCAATCTGTCCCATCGGCTGCAACGTCCTAAGAAACTCTTTCGGATCATTCTTGTGCATTGGCGTGTCCACGATTCCGGGGGCTACCGCGTTGAACCTGATCCCTTCCTTGGCGTACTCGATCGCTAAACTTTTGATCACTGCGTTCAGTCCTCCCTTGGTGATCATCGGGACGGCCGCATTCACTCCGGCGATCGGTTGATCGGCGAGCGCAGCTGTGATGCTCACAACAGCGCCGGCCTTTTGTTTCAGCATCTGTTCCACCGCAAGCTGCGTAATGTAGAGAAAGCCCAGGAGATTGGTCGACACCAGGGCATTGAAGTCGTCGGTTGTGAACTCGGTGAAAGGCTTGGTGGAGAATATTCCGGCGTTAGTCACCAGAAGATCAATACTTCCGAACTTCTCCATTGCTGCTACGACGACCTTGGCGGCAGTTTCCTTTTTCCCGATATCGCCAGCAACGAGGACCAGATTCGATGATGCCGCCAAAGACTGATTGACATTGCGGGATGTGGCAACGACGTTGTAGCCCGCATTCAAGAGCGCCTCAACTGACGCCGCACCAATTCCTTGCGACGCTCCCGTAACGATTGCTGTTCTTTTCGATGACATATAGGCCTTCTTCAGGAATTGTGAATCCGCAGAGGTTTGACGTGGTATGTAACAATCCGCGTGGGCGTTTAGTACCTCTTCAGAGAATCTCCTCGATGGTGTGAACCGGCCCGTCTCGGTGCGCCTCCCCAATTCCCACCGCGAGCAGGCGATTGAGGAACGCGTACTTCGGCGCGGCTGTCTCGAAGCGGGGCAGCGTGCGGAAATAGTGGTTCGCGTCGTCGAGCACGCCAGCGAATGTCATGTGGATCAACGCGCTGTCGTCGGTCTCGAGCGTCACCCGGAGATCGAGCTCGCGCGTACCATCGGCGGCCGCGGTCACCCAATCGGCGCCGCCGAGGACGATTCCGCGTAAGCGCTCGCCTTCAAAAGACCCACCCGTAATCGGAAAGATCGAGAGCATGCCATGCGGCGTCGGACCGATCTCCTCGGTCGCAGCGGTCGTCAGACGCAGGCGCATCAGCGGACGGGCGTTCATAGAGTCCTCAGCTTTCGGAAACCCGCTTAGAGCAGTTCATGAATGGTGTAGATCGGACCTTCATTGCGTCGGTCGCCGCTCGCCACCGTGATGAGATGGTTCAAGAATGCGTGCGCTGGGTGTGCGGTTTCGAACCGCGGCGTCGTCCGAAAATAGTAGGCTGCCGGATCGACCGCCTCGCCACGTGCCAGGGCCTCTATCACGTCTGGCGGACCGTGACGCAAGCCGAACGACCTCATCGAAATGAGTCCGCCGTCGTCGGTCCGCAGCGTGGCGCGAAGGTCCAGCTCGAGAACTCCATCCGCTCGAAGGAGGAGCCAGTCGGCGCTTCCACCAGGTAACACAGATCCGCGAAGTCGCGGGCCCTCAAAGTCGCCCCCCGTGATCGGGACTGTCCGGCGAGTCCCATGGGGCACCGCGCCGATGCTCTGCGGCGTCGCCACCGTCACGCGCAGGGTCATGAGCAAACGCGTGTTCATCATCGCACCTCTCTTACAGCCGACGGTTTCCGCTCACTCATGCCACAAAGGGCACCAATTCGGCGTTCACGCGATCGGCGTGCGTCCAGCACAGACCGTGTGGACCGCCAGCGATTTCGGCGAACTTGACGTGCTTGATCATCTTGGCCTGCCTGCGCGAGGTCGCGTCCGGGGGCAGAATGCGATCGGCGTCGCCGTGGATAATCAGTGTGGGAACTGTGTTCTTCGCGATGTCTTGCCGAAAATCCTCCACCCAGGAATCGACGCACTGCAGCGTTCCAATCGCGGAGGCACCGGCGGCCACGTTCCAGTTGTCCTCCAGCACGCGGTCACTCACGAGCTTTCCGCCGTTCACGTCGTAGTTGTAGAAGTTCTTCAAGAAGTCGAACACAGTCGCCGGGCGGTCCGC
>Ga0137409_10007724_pt1 | contig 11027 bp, 10 predicted proteins | sample CZODoug1_16funga_FD_122059 | JGI IMG/M metagenome (GOLD analysis project Ga0137409, IMG submission 122059) | Vadose zone soil fungal communities from Angelo Coast Range Reserve, California, USA - CZODoug1_16fungal (Hybrid Assembly) | ecosystem: Environmental > Terrestrial > Soil > Vadose zone... | reverse complement strand
AGGCTCTTCGCGTGAAACGCGCGCCCGAAATCGAGCATTCCCAGGGAGAGCACGAGCAGGATCGGCAGGATCAGGGCAAATTCCACCAGCGCCTCGCCCGATTGGGACCTGCGTGTATCCATGCGCGTCATCGCCCTCATTTCGCAAGCTGAGGCCACGGGCTGAACACCACGAAGCACGTGGCGAGCGCGATCGCCACCCCGAGTGGAACCCCGCCCTTCGTCTGCGCGGGAGCCGGAACCGGAATTCCCGCCGAACGCATCACCAGCCATCGTCCCAATCCCAAGGTATTCACGAGTACCGCGGAGAGGTTCCGCCGGCGGATCGAGATCAGGATGCTGAGAACGCCACCGAGTACGAGAGAGAGGAGTGCCGCGAATACTGCCGTGGGGAACGCGAGGAATGCGCCGACCGCGGCCAGGAGCTTCACGTCACCCGCTCCCGTGAACCCGAGAGCGTATCCGGGAAGAACCACCGCGCCCGCCACGAGCATGCCGGCCAAGGAGAGAAGCAACCCCGTGCCGCCGTTCGAGGCGAGATGGAGAAAGAGCGCGACCGCGACTGCCGGGAGGGTCAGGGCGTTGGGAATCCTGCGATGACGCAGATCCGACCAAGCCGCTGCCCCGCACAGGAGTACCGCGCCGCCGGCGATCCAATGCGTGGACACCACAGCTACTGTCTACCTTCACGGGGATGGGTCAGCGCTTCCTAAACGCGCTGTGAAAACCGGTGATGAAACCGCACGAACCCACTGCGTCAAACACCAACCACGACCGCCGGATTACGAACCGGCGCCGCCACTCGTGTTGTCCAGCGCATCCTTCGCGGACTGGAACGCGTTCTTGATGGCATCACCGAACTTGATCGGGTCGGAGATGATGACCGCGACCGCGATTGCCGCGACGAACGCCACGAGCAACCCATACTCCATCAGGTCCTCGCCTCGCTCATCCCGAATGAAGTTCTTCACGAGCTGAACCATTGACAACCCTCCTTGAGAGCAGGCTCACGATTCCATGAGGCACGGACGGAATTTCCGCCGTGCGGTTGGAAGCGCGCCCCATCTGGCCGAAGGAGATCTTCGTGCTCGCGCTGTCGCGCGAGCCGGGCCCCCCCCGGTCCCAGCGGCAAATTTCAGGCCAGAGTATTCGTCCACCCCGGCCCTCTCCGCAATATCGAAATGGTTGAGACGTTTAGCTTACCTCAAGAGAACCCCCGGTGTCCAGTCTAAATGACAGCGGGAGAAGCCTCTTGGGGGATTTGCCCCGACCAATTGGGGCAATTGAAGTTGGTCCGCGGAGCACCTAGGATGGCGTGCACAGACCCGCGCCCCCAAACAAGGATTATACACCCAGGAGCCCTCATGAATTTGAACGCCGCCTTCGACTACATCCGGAAGAACGAGCAGCGCTATGTCGACGAGCTGATGCAGTTCCTCCGCATCCCGAGCATAAGCGCGCACAAGGAGCACGACAAGGACGTCGCGGCGGCCCTGGAATTCGACAAGAAGAAGCTCGAATCCCTGGGCTTCAAGACCGAGATCTGGCCGACCCGGGCGCATGCGGGCCTGTTCGCCGAGAAGACCGTCGACCCCAGCGCTCCCACGGTGCTGATCTACGGGCACGTCGACGTGCAGCCGGTCGATCCCATCGAGCTCTGGGAGCATCCCCCCTTCGAGCCGCGGATCAAGGACGGCGCCATCTGGGCGCGCGGGGCTGACGACAACAAGGGGCAGCACTACGCCCAGATCGCGGGGGTGGAGTCCGTGATCCAGGGTGGCGGCGGGCTTCCCGTGAACGTGAAGTTCATCATCGAGAGCGACGAGGAGTTCGACGGCGAGGCCATGGCCGAGGTCGCTCCCAAGCACAAGGACAAGCTCCGGTGCGACGTGTTCGTGGTTTCCGACTCGCACTATCCCGACGCCGACCACCCCGCGATGACGATCGGCCTTCGAGGGATTCAGGCCGTCGAGGTCACGATCAAGGGTCCGGCCGTCGACAAGCACTCGGGAGAGTGGGGAGGGATGCTCCACGAGCCGGTGGACGTGCTTCGGTGGGTGCTCCAGAACCTGAAAGACTTCAAGACGGGACGGGTGCTGGTCCCCGGCTTCTACGACGACGTGGAGGAAGTGAGCGCTGAGGACCGGAAGCGCCTGGCCGCCATCCCCTGGAACGATGCCCAGAAGGCCAAGGAGATCGGCGTGAAGCGGCTCTTCCACGAGGAGGGCTACACCACCCTCGAGTCCGGAAGCATCCGCCCGACTTTGCAAGTAAACGGGGTGAACGGAGGATACACGGGTGAGGGATTCAAGACCGTGACCGGCTCCTGGGTGCGCGCCAAGATCAGCATGCGCCTCGTACGAAACCAGGACCCCGAGCGCATCGCCCAGGCCTTCGAGCGCTACGTTCGCGAGCTGGTCGGGGACATGGGGACGGTGGAATTCCGGAGGTTCGGGGCCGGCCGGCCCTTCCGCGCGGACCTCTCGAATCCCTTCATCCAGGCGGGGCTTCGCGCCCTGGAGGCGGGGTTCGGAAAGCCGGCGATCGCGATCGCCATGGGAGGATCCATTCCGATCGTCGCTCCCCTGGTGGAGTTGACGGGCGCCCCGTGCGCGCTCATGGGGTTCGGCCTGCCCGGCGACAACCTCCATGCCCCCAACGAGCACTTCCCGATCGGGTGCTTCCTGGGCGGGGCCCGCTCCGCCGCGGCCTACCTCAACGAGGTCGCGAGCGTGGGAGCGTCTTCCCGCCGGTAGGGGCAACCCCCTAAAACCGCATCACGTTCGCCCGCCCCGCATCTGTAGAATCGGGGCTGTACGGCCAGGGATGGCCCGAAACGTGCCCGGGTCGCGGATGACGGGGCGCGTACGGCGGTTGGACGTGACATCGTGGTACTCACCGGCACCCGATTCATGCACGACCGTGACGGCGCGCCCCTTGATCCTGGCTCCCCGTCAGGCCGCTCACCTCGCCGTGGTCTTCAGATCCGCGAAATCCACGCGCGTGTCGTCCTCGGTCCAGACTCCGACCGTTCCATTCGAGAAGCGATCGTCCCGGACCATCATCGCCTCCTTCCCGTCGTAGAAGACGCGGAGCGTGGACCTGCGTCTCTGGACCGCGAGCGTGTGCCACGTGCCCGGAGCGAGCTCCGGGATCTTCGCGAACTTCACGTCCCGGCGCCTGCCGTAGAGCATGTAGTGGAACGCCAGCTCCCCCGACTTGCCGCTGGCTCGCACGAGATATCCGCTCGTGCCCTTGGGATCCATCTGGAACATGAGACCGGCCGAAGGATCGATCTCGCCGGATCGGATGCGGAATCGCACCGATGCGTCCAGATCACCGAGCATGGGGCGCGTGAAGGTGAGGTAGTGATAGACCAGCCCGTCGTCGTCCTCGAGCTGGGAGAGAAGCCGCCGCGGCGGAGGACCCGGGGGAACCGGGACCGCGCCCGCGGCCGAGTCGGCGCGCGCGGTATCCGGGAGCGCCGCATGGAGCTCCACGCTCGCGGAGTCCTCGAGGACCTGCCAGTTCCCTCCGAACGTCATCGTATGGGCCGGCCGGAGCCCCAGCGTGTCCGCCTGGAAATCCCACGTGTAAGTCTTCCCGCCGAGCGCGACTCTCTGTTTGGGTAGCTTCGGTCCCTTGGGGTCCGCGCCACCCGCGGACGCGCCGAACGCGAGAAGGACCAGTACGACACACGACACAGTAATCTTCCTCATCCATCCTCCCTGAGCTTTTGAAAGAGCCGCACCATGGCTTCCGTGTCGCGGTTGCAGTAGAGCTCGAGCGCCTTCTCCAGCTCGAGCCTTCTCGACCTCGCGGTCCCCGGGTCCATCATCTCGATGAACGCGGTCGCCGCCTGGCTTCCCTCTTGAATCAGCAAGTCATCGTAATTGAGATCCTCGATCAGCGCCGGGAGCACGTCCTTGATCGAGAACGACCCCTTGAATTCCGGGTGATAGTAATGCGACCGGATCAGCTCCAGGAGATCGACGATCCGCGACTCGACGATCTTGAGCAGATCCTCCCGCCAGGCCGGGAGATCGTCGGCGAGCGACCGGATGATGCGCTCCTCGAATCCGGAATACACCACGATCGGTCCCTCGCTCCCGAGGGAGCGCACCAGCGATTCGACCAGCGGCGGCCGGGGATCCGTTTCCTCGACGTGAAGGTATCCCCGATGCTCCAAGGAGCCGTCCTCGTGCAGGACGTGGTCCGACCACTGAAAGGGCACCTGCTGGAAGGGATGGGTCCCCACGAAGCGCGGGAGCGCCGGATTGCACGTCTCGAAATCCAGAAAGTGGATCGGATAGCGGAGGCTCTGAAGTTTTTGTCGTAGTTCGGGGTCGGCGTGCACGCGCCCCGTGATCACGGAGGCCCGGATGCGCTTGTGAAGATCGGTCAGCCCCTCGAAATCCTCGGGGATGTCGCGGATGTCGTCGATGTCCGCGTCCCGGAGCGCGCGCTGGAGCTTCTGATTCATTCGCGGCAGATGCTCGAGAGGATAGGCGGGCCGGTCGGTATGGCAGTGGGTGTAGAAGGGACAGAGATAGGGCCGCTTGCAGTGCGGGCCCACCGCGATCTCCGGCGGCTCCCACCCCCAGAGCGGCCCGCGCATCGCCTCGAGCTGCGGCAGGAGCTTGGGAATCGCCTCGCGCGCCTGGGTGGTGAGGTCTCGCACCGCGAAGAGCTGGCCCAGGACGTAGTCCCCTCCCTCGTAGAGGTATTGATTGTTCACGTGAACCAGGCAGGCCCTTCGCACGGGAACCCCGGCTCCCTCGAGGACGTGGAGCTGGATTCCGATGTCGGGAAGGTATTCCTCCTTGTAGCCCGCGCTGGATTTCACCTCGACCAGATCCCACGATCCGTCCCCCACCGGCGCCAGGATGTCGACGCGGACCCGGATGTTGTCGTGGTTGAAGGCGGCCTCGTAGATCGCCCTCGATCCGTGCTGCCTCATGACCGCGGTGGTCTCCCGGTCCGCTTCCGGCCCCTCGATCCGGATCCCACCGGCGAAGAGTCCGCGCGCCAGGACTCCCACGCGCGCCCCCGCCTCGAAGAGCGCCTCCGTGGCCGCGGGAAGCGGGTCGCGCGGAACCGAGCGATAGCATTCGAAATACAGCCGCTTCTGGCATTGGAGGCCGGCGAGGAAGCGCGACTTGGAGAGGAGCGGAAGCGAGCTTCGTACCGCGGGCGCGGGATTGGGACTCCAGAGAGGAATCTGTTCCATGGAAGCTGGGGCCTCGCGACCGGAGCCCAATTTCTGTAATGACTTAGGGCCGGGCGCGGACGGGCCCGGGCGAACTAGGCAAGATGCCGAGTGGACCCGATGCGCCGGCCCGGCGGGAGTATAGCGAACCTCGGCGTGAATGTGGCTGTTGTAATATGCCAAATGCGGGCGCCGATGCTCGCGAACGCACGTTCCAGCGCTATCGATCCGTTCCAGCTCGGAGGCACCTCATGTTTCGCCGCACCACACTCGTCGCGATCACGCTTCTCCTCGCCTCGCACGCCTGGGCGGCGGACCCCAAGCTCCCGCAAAAGTCCAAGGCGCCCAAGAAAACCGTCGTGAACACCTACTGGGGTACTGCGGTCCGGGACGACTATCAATACATGGAGAAGGCGTCGGACCCGGCCACGGCGAAGTGGGCGCAGGGGCAGAACCGCTACACGCGCGCCTGGCTGGACCGTCATCCCGATCGGAAACCGATCCTGGATCGCGTGGTCGCGCTGACCCACTCCGAATCCCCCGACTACCGCTCCGCGGCCTACCGGAACGGGACGTACTTCTTCATGAAGGTGCAGCCGCCCAAGCAGCAGCCCTTCCTGGTTGCGATGACTTCGGTGATGGACAAGGAATCCGAGAGGACCGTGGTGGATCCGAACCTCATCGACGCCACGGGCGGAACCTCGATCGACTTCTACGCCCCCTCGCTGGATGGCCGCTACGTCGCCGTGTCCCTCTCCAAGAGCGGCACCGAGGACGGGACGCTCCATCTCTACCGCTCCGACACCGGCGAGGCGCTGCCGGACGTGATCCCCAAGGTGAACGGCGGGACCGCGGGCGGAAGCGCGGCCTGGAATCAGGATGCCTCCGGAATCTATTACACGCGCTACCCGCACGAGGGCGAGCGCGCGGCGGAGGATCTCCCTTTCTACCAGCAGATCTACTACCACAAGCTGGGGACGCCGCTCTCCGAGGACACCTACGTCCTCGGCAGGGAATTCCCGAAGATCGCGGAGATCGAGCTCAGCACGAACCCGGATGGACAGTACGTGCTCGCGGACGTGAGCAACGGCGACGGGGGGGAGCACGCCTACTGGCTCCTGAGCCGGGGCGGGGCGTGGAATCGGTTCGCGACGTTCGAGGACGGGATCATCGAGTCCAAGTTCGGAATGGATGCGGCGCTCTATCTGCTCTCGCGAAAGGACACGCCCCGAAAGGCCATCCTGAGAATGCCGCTCCAGTCCCCCGACCTGCACCATGCCGCGGTCGTCGTCCCGGAGACGGAGAACGCGATCGAGTCCTACACGCCGGCGCAGAGCCGGCTCTTCGTGACCGAGATGGTCGGCGGTCCCACGCAGATGCGCGTCTACGATCTGGGCGGCCATCCACAGGGATTGGTCACCCTTTCGGAGATCTCGACCATGGGAAATGCGGTGCGCACGTCGGGAGACACCGTGCTGGTCCGGAGCCAGAGCTACACCCAGCCGCCCGCGTACTACCGATGGACTCCGGAGACCGGCAGGCTGATGAGCACCGCACTCCGGCAGATCTCTCCCGCGGACTTCAGGGACTGCGAAGTGCGGCGCGTGTTCGCGGAGGCGCCGGACGGCACCAAGCTTCCCATCAACATCATCATGCGCAAGGGCACGAAGCTGGACGGATCGTCGCCCGCCATCCTGTACGGATACGGAGCCTACGGCCTGAGCGAGCAGCCCTACTTCCAGCCGGAGATCAAGATCTGGATCGAGCAGGGAGGGATCTACGCCGACGCCAGCGTACGCGGCGGAGGCGAGTACGGAGACGCGTGGCACCAGGCCGCGCGCCTCGGAACCAAGAAGCAGTCCATGGAGGACTTCGCGGTCTGCGCCCGCTACCTCGTGGACCATGGATACACGAAGAAGGAGCGCCTCGCGATCGAGGGTGGAAGCGCCGGCGGACTCCTCGTGTACGGCACGCTGGTCCACTACCCCAGCTTCATGCAGGCCGCGATCGCCCACGTGGGTTACGGCGACGTGCTACGCACGGAGCTGGCGCCGAACGGCGAGTTCAACACGACCGAGTTCGGCACGGTGAAAGACTCCCTCCAGTTCCAGGGCATGTACGGCTACTCCCCGTACCACCACGTGAAGAACGGCGAGGCCTATCCTTCCATCCTGGCGCTCACCGGCGTGAACGATCCTCGCGTCCCCGCCTGGGAGACCTTCAAGATGGTCGCGAGACTCCAGGCGTCGGGCTCCAAGAACCCCATCCTCATGCGCGTGAGCTACGACTCCGGCCACGGAATCGGCACCGCGCTCTCGGAGCGCGACCAGCAGAGGGCGGACGTCCTGATGTTCCTCTTCGATCAGCTCGGAGTGAAGTACCGGCCCGTCCCGCCGTCGGGGAAATCCGGGAAGTCGGTCCCCAGTCTGTGAACCAGGCGCCCGATCCGATCGGGTTGTTTCTCGAGTGGCAGGCGCTCGCGGCTCGAGCCGATCTTCCGGAGCCGGACGCCGCGGCGCTCGCCACCGTGGACCGCGAATGCAGACCCTCGGCGCGCATGGTGCTCGTCCGCTCCGTGGACGAGCGCGGGTTCGTCTTCTATACCAACTTCGAGAGCCGGAAGGGGCATGAGCTCTTGGCCGCGGGGCCAAGCCCCAAGGGGGGCGGCTCTGGTGGCGTGGGCGCCCCGGCGGCGCTCTGCTTCTGGTGGCCACCGCTCCAGAAACAGGTGCGCGTCGAGGGACGCGCCACTCCTGTCTCGGACGCGGAAGCCGACGCCTACTGGGCCGGGCGCTCGCGCGAGTCGCAGGTGGGCGCCTGGGCCTCGCGCCAGAGCGAGGAGCTTGGGCAAGGGCGCGAGGAGCTGACCGCGAAATACCAGGAGCTCGACGCGTCGCTGCCCCGGAAGGTGCCCCGGCCGAAGCACTGGAGCGGTTTCCGGATCGAGCCGGAGCGGATCGAGTTCTGGGAAGCCCGCCCCCATAGACTCCACCACCGCGTGCTCTACGAGCGCCAGGGGCGTGGATGGAAGACACGCATCCTCAGCCCCTAGCTTCAGCACCGTGGGCTTGATCCCCAACGGAACCTGATCGGGAAGGAGTGTCGCGATGGAGGCGCACGCATATCTCGGATTGAAGCTGCTTCACGTGCTCGCGGTGGTTCTGTTTCTGGGGAACATCACCACGGGCGTGTTCTGGAAGGCGAACGCGGACCGCACCAAGAACCCGGTCGTGATCGCCAACATGCTCGAGGGAATCATTCGCGCCGACCGCCTCTTCACCCTGCCGCCGATCGTCCTGATCCTGATCGGAGGCATCGGCGCCGCGATCGTGGGCAAGTATCCTATTCTCGGGACGGGGTGGATCTTCTGGTCCATCGTCCTCTTCATCATCTCGGGCTTCGCGTTCATGATGGCGGTCGCCCCGGCGCAGCGAAGGATGCTCGCGCTGGTTCGCCGCTCCGGCGAATCCCTGGATTGGGCCGCGTATCGCGCGCTCTCCGTGCAGTGGGAGATCTGGGGAGCCGTAGCGCTGCTGGCGCCCACGATCGCAGCCGCGCTCATGGTGATGAAGCCCGCCATCCCCGGCCTCAGGGATCTCCTCGGGAGATAACCGCCTCTCGCCCGCGGGTTTAGGCGAAGCGCGCCGGAAGCGAGGATGAGCGGCTCAGGCCGTTAGGCTCTCGTTTCGGCGCGGGACTATACTTTTTGGATGATTCAGAACGTCGCAACGGCGAATCCCTTCCGTTCTTCGCCCTCCGCACCGCAAGGGAAGACCCTCCGCGTCGCCCTGGTAACCGAGTTCTATTACCCGCACTTCGGCGGGGTGACGGAGCACGTCCAGAACCTGGCCGTGCACCTCCGGGCATGGGGGCACACGGCGGTCGTGATCACCTCACGGATGGCCGGGCAGCGCGAGTCGGCCGGCGTCCACCGGGTGGGCCGGAGCGTGGTGTTTCTCAGCAACGGCTCCTTTGCGCGCATGACCGCCGGCTTCGGCCTACGGCGGAACATCCGCGACATTCTCAGGTCGGAGCGGATCGACGTAGTGCACGTCCATGGCCCGCTCACACCCACGCTCGGCATGATCGCCCCGGAAGCGGCGGCGGATCTCGGAATCCCGGTCGTGGCGACGTTCCATTCCTGGTTCCGGCGCTCGGTGGCCTACTCGATCTTCCGCGCCCCGCTCCAGAGGCGCCTCGACCGGTTCGCAGCGCGCATCGCGGTGAGTCAGCCTGCGATCGAGGCCCATGCGCGCTACTTCACCTCGGACTGGGAGATCATTCCGAACGGGGTGGACGTCGGATATTTCCATCCCAACGGAAGGTCGTCTGCGAACGGAAGCTCGGGCCCAAAGCTTCTCTTCCTGGGACGGCTCGATCCCAGGAACGGCCTGGACCAGGTTCTCTCCGCGATGCCCGCGGTTCTCGCCGCCTACCCGGGAGCGAAGCTGACGGTGGCCGGAGACGGGCCGCTCCGTCCCGCCTACGAGAGCCGCGCCCGCTCCCTCGGAAGCAGCGTGACGTTCGTGGGACGCGTGTACGACGAGCGGCCGTCGCTCTACGCCGGAGCCGATCTCTATCTCTGCCCCACCAGCAAAGCCTCTTTTGGTATCACGCTCCTCGAGGCGATGGCCTGCGGCACCCCGATCATCGGCTCGGACATCTGCGGCTTCCGTGAGCTGATCGATGGGGGGAAGTCGCTCCTCGTGCCTCCGGACGACCCCGGTGCCTGGGCCGACGCGGTGATCCGCCTGACGCGCGATCCGGACCGGAGAGCGGAGATGAGCGCGTGGGGGCTGAAGAAAGCCTCTGGCTACTCCTGGGCGGAAGTTGCCGCGAGAGTGGTCGAGGTGTACCGGAGGGTCGCGCGATGACGCCCGCGCTCGCCCCGGCGATCTGGGGCACGGGCGCCGCGGCGATGGCGCTGGGGTGGTGCGCGTACGGCATGTACGCGCCGAACAGCTCTCTCTTCGGCCGGGTCATCGGCCGCGGCCCGCGCGAGGGCAAAGCGCTCTATCTCACGTTCGACGATGGGCCTAATCCCGACGCGACAGATCGAATTCTCGACGTCCTGGAGCACCGGCGCGTGCCGGCGGCCTTCTTTGTGCTGGGACGCCATGCACGCCTCCATCCCCAGATCGCATCGCGTCTCGGGCGAAGCCCGCACGTGATCGGAAACCACACGGAGCGCCACGCCAAGCTCAACCTGAGAGGGCGGCGCTTCATCGAAGGGGAGCTGCGGGCCGCCCATGCGTCGATCAAGGACGGGCTGGGCCGGACGCCGCGGTGCTTCCGGGCGCCGCATGGGCTTCGCAATCCGGCCGTGCACTCGGTGGCCCGGGAGCTCGACTACGACGTCTTCGGCTGGACGCTGGGAGTCTGGGATACCGACTGCCCGGGCGCGGAGGAGATCCGAAGGCGCGTCCGGCACGGACTCCGTCCCGGCGCGATCATCCTTCTTCACGACGGTGATGGGTACGCGTCTCCCGGCGACCGCGCTCAGACCGCGGAAGCGCTCGACGGCATCATCCGGGACGCGCACGACGAGGGATATGAGTTCCGTCCGCTCACGGAGCTCATGAGGCGGGGCGCGTGAGGATTCGGCTCGAGAAGCAAACCGCGGCGCGCGTGGCTTTGGGAGCCATCGCGCTGGCCGCTCTGATCCTCTTCCTCTACAAGGTCCCCTGGCGCGACGTGCCCGGCGTTCTCCTCCGGGCGGATCCGGGAATCCTCTGGGCCGCCCTCGCGGTGAACCTCGTCTCCCTGATCGCCAAGGGGTTCGCGTGGTATTTCCTGCTTCGATCCTCGGCGCCCTGCCG
>Ga0137409_10006712_pt2 | contig 11027 bp, 11 predicted proteins | sample CZODoug1_16funga_FD_122059 | JGI IMG/M metagenome (GOLD analysis project Ga0137409, IMG submission 122059) | Vadose zone soil fungal communities from Angelo Coast Range Reserve, California, USA - CZODoug1_16fungal (Hybrid Assembly) | ecosystem: Environmental > Terrestrial > Soil > Vadose zone... | reverse complement strand
ACAAGTCCAAGCGGCTCGGGGACGGCAAGGCGAAGGCGACCATTAACCGGGAGTTGGCCTGTCTGCGGCGCGCGTACAGGCTCGCGTCTCAGTCCCGCCCGCCGCTCATCAGTGCTAACCGCCTTCCCACGGTCAACCTCTACCGAGAGAACAACGTGCGACAGGGGCTCGTCAGTCACGAGGACTATCTAGCCCTCCTGGCTCAGTTGCCTGACCCCATCAATGATGCTGTGACGCTCGGGTATCTGTCGGGGTGGCGCCGGGCTGAAGTGCTAGGGTTGACGTGGTCGGAGGTGGACCGGACACGGGGCCTTATCACCCCCCCGGCTGAACGGTCTGAGAACCGTGAGCCGCGTGAACTGCCTCTATCGCCCGCCCTGGCCGCACTGATAGAGAAGCGTTGGCAGGCACGCCTTGTCAGTGGTCCGAATGGCCCGCGTGCCTGTGATCGAGTGTTTCACCGTGAAGGAGAGCCGGTGCGTGACTTCCGGAGCGCTTGGAGGAAGGCTGTCGAGGCCATTGGACAGCCCGGCCTTCTGTTCCACGATCTCCGGCGATCCGCCGTGACGAACATGATTCGTGCCGGTGTGCCGGAGCAGACTGCGATGCGGATCAGCGGGCATCGAACGTCCTCAGTCTTTCGCCGTTACCGAATCGTAGAGACAAAGGACCTTCTGTCCGCACTGACTCGGACGGAGAACTCTTTGAAGGCTGACCCGCACAAGCCAGCTATTTCCCCGCACAATGGCATTGACCAAGCCCAGAAGGTCGCGCGCGAGCCTATTCGTAAGATCGTGATCCTGCGAAAGGATATGCGGCACACGGAAGGCTAGCGAACTGGCAAGGCAGTGGACTTGAATTCGCGGCCTCCTCCCTCGGGCGTATGGAAACTCCGCTGGGCTGATCCCAAGTACTGAGAGCCAAGCCGGGCCAGATTTCTTCACCCTGCTTTCCTCGGGCTTCAACTGGTAGCCCGGGCGGCGCTCTGGCCCAGCTTCCTCGCCAGATGAGTCCGTTTCCGCCCAAGTTGGGCGCGCAATCGTGGCACTTCGGCTGGATGAGTTCTGGGACTTTGACCGTTCGGCATCTCAATCGGGCGCCGACTCTTAGTCGGTCGGATCCGCGACGTCCCAAACGATAGTTCGATTTCGGCGGATATCGAAATACGTGGTCAGCAACCCCAGAAAGCTGACGAGACTTGTCACGAAGGGGGCGGTTGAGAGTCGGTCTAGCTACGCTCGCCAGGTCTCGGATTCGGTGACTATGAAGAAGGTGATGGGAATAAACAGAGTCCTTCGCTCTTACCCCCTATGCGCGGAGCTTTAGGAGGATGGATCGGACCGACATGGTGGGGACCAGATCGCGTACTATCAACTTCCGACGGATCTCGCCCTCCAGAGATCGGCGGCCCTCATTCCCATCACCAGATCAACCGAGAGAACGGGAACCCCTTCTTCGGCCACACTTGGTCAATCGCAAGTTTCCCCGCTCCTGTGAAGAACAGTGTGATTCCGCCGGCGAGCAGCACCCGCTCCAACTCGCTGCCATTCCAGCCCTTCGCCGGCATCTGGACCCAGAACGTCGCGACCAGCATCTCCATTGCAAACAGAAGCCCTAGCCATCTGGTCGCCCAACCTAGGACAAGCAGAATGCCGCCAATCAGCTCTAAGAGCGCGATCACGGGTCCCATCAGCTCGGGTAACGGGATCGAGACCTTGGCGAAGAACGCCGAGGTCTTGCCAAGGCCCGCAGCGAACTTCGCGTAGCCGTGGACAGCGAAGACGAGACCCATGGCAATGCGCAGAACGGTGAGGCCCCATCCCGGTTCGAGTCCGCCGATTGCCCGCATCGTCGACCTCCTGTTAGCGTTGCCTGATCGTAGGCCGCGCGTCGTAACGCCTGCAAGGGGCAAGGAAAGGTTGATGCGTCCAGAGGCAGGCCGCGAGGCCCTTGGGGGTTCGAATCCCTCGCCCTCCGCCACCAATACCAAGCAGCTGAGATTCATGCGCGGTACGACCGAAAGCCAGGTGGAAAGCCTCCGACGGCGAGTATAGAATCGCCACCATGCCGACGCTGCTCGTCGATCGGCTGGATCACCTGGTGCTTATCGTTAGCGACGTGGACGCGACGGCGGACTTCTACAGCCGGGTTCTGGGCATGGAGGTGGAGACGTTCGGCCGAGGCCGGACCGCGCTCCGCTTCGGCCGGCAAAAGATCAACCTGGAGGCCGCCACCGGGCTCCTATCGGAACGCCCGACGCCCGGCGCGAGCCATCTCTGCTTCGTGACGAGTACGCCTCTGGCCGAGTGGCTCACCCACCTCACGTCGTGTGGTGTCGCACTGATCGAGGGCCCGGTGAAACGCAGCGGTGCGGAAGGGCCTATCGACTCGATTTATCTCCGCGACCCCGACGACAACTCGATTGAGATCGCGACGTACGAGAGCGGCGCGCGGCCTTAGCTACACGCTGTCGCCGTCGTCGGATCGAAAGAGAGGCCGTGATGAAGATCAATTCTCGCCATCGTAGTGTCGTCGTCCTTGCCTCTCTCTTGGCGTTCACGATCCCGGTGCGTGGAGGGGGACAATGATCGGCGTACTGACGCACCATTGGGCCAAGACCGACCAGGTCGACGGGGCCCGCAAGCTCTTAAGCCGTAACGGCGAGGCGCAAAGCAAAGCCCCTGGCTTCGTCAACCGTCAGACCCTGTATGCCCTGACTGATCCCACCAAGATCACCACCCTGGTGGTGTGGACGTCCAACGACAGCTACGACGCCTGGCGAGCAAGCCCGGCGCGTGCTGCCGCCATGAGCGGCGCGGAGGCACTGTGGTCCAAGCGACCGGAATCCGAGCGCTTCGAAGTGGCGGGCACGTAGCAAGCCGGCTCAACTGAAAGACGCGAAGGCGCCCGAGGCGAGGAGCGCGCGCCCGGGCCCGGCGAATGAACAGTGTTACGGAGGAAGCGCGTTAGGGTTCGATCCAGGGGAGGGCACAGCATGCCTCGCTCTCGCTTCGCCCCGGTCGCTGGGTGGTTGTCCCTGATTTTGGTCGTCCTCGTCGGATCTCCCTCGCTAGGTCAGGCACCCAAATACGGCGGCGGGCTCACCCTGCGGCTGCGCGAGGACCTGCCACAGGGGTTCGCGATACACGAAACTGCCACGATCTCGACCCTGTGGCCGGCCATGCCTTGCTTCAGCAACCTGGTGCTCTTCGATCCGCTCAAGACCACGCACCGTATGGACGCGGTCATTGGCGAACTGGCGGAGAGGTGGTCGTGGCAAGACAACGACCGCAGCCTCGTGTTCTTCCTGCGGACGGGAGTGAGGTGGCACGACGGCAAGCCTTTCAGCTCCAAGGACGTCAAATTCACCTTCGACTTGCTTCGTGAGGCCCCGGACGCTCCGGCCAAGCTCCGCATCAACCCGCGGCGAGACTGGTATGCGAACCTCGAAGCCGTTGAAGCGATCGATCCCCAAACCGTTGCGTTCCGGCTGAAGCGGCCGCAACCCTCTTTGCTCCTGATGCTCGCATCCGGCTACACACCGATCTACGCGGCTCACGTGCCACCGGCCAGCTATCGCACGGGTTGCGTCGGGACCGGGCCCTTCAAGCTGAAAGAGTGGCGCAAGGGCGAGTTCGTCGAGTACGTGAAAAACCCGGACTATTTCGTCAAGGGACGACCTTATCTGGGTGGCCTCCGGTATCTGATCATCGGCGATCGGGGCACGGCGACGGCGGCGCTCCAGGCTGGCCGCGTGGATACGGCGTTCCCGGGCCAGACGCCCAAGCCAATCGCGGAACGACTCAAGAAGGCAGTGCCCCAGCTCGTGATGACACCGGTGAACACGAGCGTCATCGATCATCTCGTCGTCAACACCAAGAAGCCGCCCTTCGATAATCCGAAGGTGCGGCTCGCCTTGAGCCACGCTATCGACCGCCGCGCGCTGATCGACACCGTGTACCAGGGCGGGGCGGTCCTCGGGGCCTCGATGGCCTCCCCGCCGTATGGAGTGTGGGGGCTCCTCGACAAGGACATCCGTGCACTCCCGGGCAATGGCAAAGCGGCCGACGAGAAGGCGAGGGCGCGGACCCTCCTCGCCGAGGCTGGATTCGGTCCCAACGCTCCACTGAGGCTCGAGATCCTGACGCGCGCCCTCCCCGACTTCCTGGACGTGGCCGCCTTCGTGATCAATGAGTTGAAGCATGTCGGCGTTGAGGCGTCCCTCAGGCAGGTGGAGTCGGCCCAGTGGCATCCGCTGCAAACGCGCGGCGACTTTCAGATCGGGATAGAGCGGACCGGTATCGAGCCGGACGACCCGGACGCCAACTTCTACGAGAACTACGGCTGCGGGTCGCCGCGCAACTATCCCCGCTACTGCGACGAGGAGATCTCGCGGCTAATCGATCAGCAGTCGCAGGAGCTGGACCCAGCCAAGCGCCTCGCGCTGGTTCAGGTTATCCAGAGAAAGTTCGAGGAGGCTGCGGTCCGCCCTGTGCTGGGCTGGCGGCTTGACTACTACACTATGTGGCCGTACGTGAAGAACCTGGTTCCCCACCAATCCATTTACAGCTGGGGCCGCATGCAGGAGGTGTGGCTCGACAAGTGACGTATGCGCTGTCGGCAACGGTTGGAGCTCTGTTATGGCTGCGGACCCTCGATTGCCCCGATGTCGCATCTACCAACCCGCGGTTGTCCTCGTTGATCGGTCGGGAGACACGCGCCGTCATTGCCCGCGTCGATCGCCGCGCTCCCGGCGACTAGCGGCACGTACCCCCCACCCGGGGTCCCGTCATCCGTGAAGTCGCCCAGGCCTGGGTCCCCGGTCTGGTCCTGCGGAAGCAAGGTGGTAGCGCAGCGGGGGTCACCGAAGAAGTTATTGTCCAGCGAAGTAACCGCGCGCGCGCAATCCGGGGCGGTGGAACCTGGCGCGTTGAGGGCCAGGATCGTGTTTTGCAGTGCCAGAGCGCTGCTGGCCAGCAGGGCCGGGCCGGCCATATTCAGGGCGATGGTGCTGTTAGTGACGATTCCGGTTACGACGGCGATTCCACTGCCACTGCCGTTGCGAGTTCTGTTGCGGGCAATCGTGGTGTTGATGATGACGACACTCCCAGAAGTGGAGAGGAGGCCACCGCCGCCGCCATCATTTGCATAATTGTCGGCGATGGTGCTGCCGATGACGGTCACGCTGCCGTCGGTCGAAAAGCCACCGGTCGAAACGCCTCCGCCAGAGGGAGCGCGGTTGCCGCTGATTGTGCTGTTGACGATGGTCGCCCCAGGGAGGCTCCAGAGGCCCCCGCCGAAGCCCTGAGTGGCGAAGTTGTTAGCAATGATGCTCTTGACGATGACGAGTCTTCCAGAGCTGAAAATGCCGCCGCCACTCGCGCCTGTACTCATATTGCCAGCTACGGTGCTCTGGCTGATCAGCACTGTGCCCCGGTTGTGGAGGCCGCCGCCGGGGAAGGCTGGACCAAGGGGGTTGCTCCGGGTGAAGCCGCCCCTTACAGTTAGGCCCTCGAGTCTCAGGAGGCCGGCTTGCCCGACGTGCAACAGACGAAAGGGTGGCGCGCTGGCCTCTCGTTCGACGATGGTGTTCGCGGCCCCGTCCCCGACGATCGTCAGTGCGCTGGTAATCGACGGCAGACCGTTCGGCCCGTCAGCATCGTTGTCGGCCGCTGCCAAGCTGTAGGTGCCCGCCGCCAGGTGGATCGTATTGACCTCGCCGTTCGCATTGGCGGTATTGATCGCCGCGATCAGGCACGCCACGTCGCCGCACGGGCACTCGAGGACCGCCGCGAAGGCGGGGCGCGCGAGTCCTACGGCAGCGGCGAACTCCATCCCAGTGATCAGGACCGAGCAGATCAGCACGCGCAGCCATCTCATGGGTTTTTCCTCCGCAGCGTTCAGCGTCAGCCGCATTCTTGCCCCCGGGGTGTCCGTTAACCATTGGAGAAATCCCCGAGTCATTTGCCGGTGATCCTTGGTCGAGTGATCGGTGACACCCCTGAAGACGAGGCGAGAAGCAGATTAGGCGGCGCGCGGTCAGGGAGGCGTTTCCGCCCCCCTGACCATGCTGAGTTTGGTCTAGTTCTGCCGATCGTTATCCGACTCCGAGCCAGCGGTTGAGCAGATCTTCCAGATCACGCCGGTCCTGGGAATCTGGACGAGCGGACCGTCGCCATCGACCTTGAACCCCGAGTCCGGATCCGACTGCCCGAAGTCCCGAACCGCGCCGTAATCCACGAGGTAAGCGCAGTCGTCAGGTCCGAACTTGAGATCCACCGGGCGGTTGATCCCTCTGATTTGGGACACGAACGCCTGCTCGAACGTCTTGTTGAAGGCAAACCGCTGAAGCTTGAGCTGGAGGGGCTCACCAGGTTTGCTGAAGTTGATGAGCTGGACGTCGTGTCCCTCCTCCGGTATGCCATTGGCTTTCGAGAACCCGAAGTCCCCCTCACGGCCGGCAAGGGCTGCACCGCGCTTGACCGGACCGTGGACGAACGAGTCAGGAACGAAGTCCAGCCCGACGATCGCGACGTCCGCGGCCTCGAGGGCAAGAGGCACCGTGATCGGCTGGGGCGGGAACGCGAGCACGGGTTGCACCGGCTTACCGACGACGGCGGCCGGATTGTCATCGCCAGGGCCTCCGACGGGATTGAAAACCGCCTGAGTCGAATCCAGGAAGCCGAACCGATCAGGCCAGCCGTGGTAATCGGGGCTGCCGTCGGGATTCTGTTTCGCGAGGTGGAGGCGGTCCGGGGCGTTGTTGGTTGGCCGCGCCCCCCGCTCGTCTTCGCCGTTCTCGGTCACAAACAGTCCGCCCTTCAAGGCATGATCGTCAGGCGCGAACCGAATGCCGTATGGGTTTCGGTACCCCCACGAGAAGGGCTCGATCGTATTCTCCGGATTCCTCGCCTCGAGCCTCGCTCGCAAGATGGCGCCGTCGCACACACCGTGGTGCAGCGCCCCGGTGAATGCTTTGATGGTCTTTCCGCGGTTGTCGACGCCAAACGGCGAGTACCCGCTCGTCTTGTTCCCACCGCCGGAGTCGAACAGGTTGTTGCTGAGGACAATGTCCTGACACGGGATATCGGGCTGGTTCGCGCCGCCGCCGTTGTCGCGACCGACCACGCCCGAGTTGGTCGTCGATCCCTGGGACCAGTAGATCCACTCGCCCTTGAAGGTAATCTGTTCGGCCGGGTGGTCGCCGGTCGGCAGGCGGGTGATGAACGGGGTGACCTGCCCGTTGTCAGGATTCACGATCACGATGCGTGAGCTGTTGTTCTGTACACCGGGGACCTGTGAGCGGATGGCCTGGTTCGAGTCCGTGGCGAAAAGCCTTCCGCCCTGGAGGCCCTTCTCGAAGGCGATGTCAATTGCCGGGCCATGGGGGAGGAGGCCTCCACCGTTCGCCGTGGGCTTGGCGAGAGTTCGGAGCCTGTTTCCTCTCTCGTCGAATACCAGGATGTCAGGGGTGAAGGGGTTGGTCGTCGAGAACTCGCCCCCGACGATCGAGCTCGTCTCATCGTTGCAGCGGCTCGGCAGGCCGTGTCCGGATTCGAGAACGAACACTTCGAACCGCCGCGAGTTACCGCGGAACGCGACGGCAGTCGGGAAGTTCAGGCCGCTTTTGAATACCGAGACCTTGAAGCCCTGAGGTACGACGATGTCCTCGCCGTTGCCGGGATTGAAGAAGACGTCCTCATTGGCGCACAGAGGATTTCCCGCGGCCGCTACGAATGTGGGCTGCGTAAGTAGCAGCGCAAGAGCGACAGTCACGAGCAACCAACTATATCGGCCGACTTTGCTACGCATGTCGACTCCTTCTATTTGTGCAACGTTCTATTCCACTTGGTGCTCAGCGTGTCGCGTTGCTGGAGACCCGAGGAAAGGAGGCGCTCGCGACTGCGTGTGACGGCGGGTGGCGGCCATGGCGGGAGTTGCTAGCGCCTCCTCCTTCCCGCGGCGTTGCGGGGCCCAATCCTCGCGCCAGCGGAATTCGAACGCAATAGAAAACCTGGTCTGCGGCGCGGAACACCCGCGTGTGGAAATCGGCGAAGGCCGGGCGAGGCCGGAGGCTTACGAAATTGCGGGACTTTGTGAGCTACGGCTCATCCGTCGCTCGGGATTCCTGCGAGCGTCTCGTCGAGAACCGGCGCCAGGTCCGTCACGATCGCATCGAGCGAGAACACGTCGTCGAGCTGTTCGGCCAGCGACGGCCGAGCGGCGGCGACGACGTCCCGGAGATGCCGGCGCTCGTTGACCGCGACCGCGGACCAGTCGTCCACCAGAGCCAGCGCGCCGGCGCGATCGGTCTCGCGCGCGATCACCCGGGCGAGGCGCTCGGAGAACACGAGCCCTTGAAGCGATTCCAGATTGGCCTTCATGCGCTCGGCGTTCACGACGAGGCCGCCGGCGATGCGTTCGAGCGCATCCAGGGCACCGCCGAAGGCGTCGACCAGCTCGGGAATCGTGACGAGCTCGGCCTGCCAGCCGCCGAGCGCACGCTCGTGCTCGCCGACCGCGCCGGATAGCAGAGTCGTCATGAGGCCGGGCGCGCGGGCCGCTGCGGTCAGGGCCTGAAGACAGGCCACGGGGTTGCGCTTGTGGGGCATCGCGCTCGAGCCGCCGACGCCCTTCACGGGCGCGGACTCCAGCATCTCGCCGACCTCGGCCTGCGAGAGGAGCGAGACGTCTCGCGCGACCTTGCCCACGGTCGTCGTGACGATTGCGAGCTCGGCCATCAGGCGCAGGAGCTCGTCGCGGTGGTCGTGCCACGGGCGGGCCTCGTGCAAGTGCAGGCGCATCGCCAGGCCGTTGCGCACCATCGCGCGCTTTCCGCCGATCGCCTCGAGAGTGCCGACGGCGCCGCCGAGCTGGATGCAGAGCGCGCGCTCGCGCGCCTCGGCGAGGCGCAGGCGGCAGCGATGGAGCGCCGCCGCCCAGCGCGCGATCTTGAGACCGGCGGTGATCGGCGTGGCGGGCTGCATGAGTGTCCGGCCGAGCATCACCTCGCCGGCGTGGCGCCGCGCGTGGGTGGCCAGACGGCTCACCGACGTCGCGAGGACGCGATCGGCGTCGGTGAGACACGGCTTCAGGCACAGGACCAGCGCGGTGTCGAGGACGTCCTGGCTGGTCGAGCCGTAGTGCACGAAGGCCGCCGCGCGCGCGTTCACACGGGCGACGTGGTCGGTGAGCGCCTTGACGAGCGGAACCGCCAACGAGCCGGAGCGCTTGCTTTCAGCCGCCAGCGCCTCGGCCGACAGACGCAGCTCCGTACAGGCCGTGGCGATGACTCGCGCCGCCTCGTGGGGGATGAGGCCGGCGTCGGCCTCGGCGCCGGCGAGGGCGCGCTCGAAGTCGAGCATCGCGCTGACGAACGCCTCAGCCGACAAGGCCTGGAGGAATGCGTCGCGGGCGAAGCCGCGGCCGACGATGTTCACGGGCGCCGCTCGCGCGCTAGTACTCGATGAACACCGCTTCGCCGGCGCCGCGCAGCCGCACGTCCCAGCGATAGATCTTCGGATCGCGGGGATCCCGGACGGCGATCAATGTCCGGAGCCGCTCGGGATCGCCGACGGCGCGCGCCAGCGGATCGTCCTTGATCACTTCGAGCGTGGCGAGGAACACGCGGGTCTGCAGGGCCTTCAAGAGCCCGCGCGCGAAGATCGAGACGCTGATCTGGGGCGCATACGTCTCCCCGCCCGGGCCCTTGAACGATCCGGGCATGACGGTCTCGATCGCATAGCGGCCGTCCGTGTCCGTCGAGACGCGGCCGTAGCCGTATGGTCTGGCCCCGTCGTCGCCCGAGGGGAATCGTCCGGCGGAGTCCGCCTGCCAGGTCTCGACGAGGGCGTCGAAGATCGGCGCGCCGGCGCCGTCGAACACGCAGCCGGTCAGCGTGATGCGCTCGCCGCGGCCAGGGAACAGCACCGTGCCGCCGTCCTTCCACAAGAGCTCGCGCGCGAAGAACGGCCCGACCGTCTGCGAGGGGGTAGGCTTCTTCGCCATCGTCACACCCCCATCGGGGTGGCGCGCGGCCCGCGCAGCACCATGTCCCAGAGGTAGCCGAGCGCGACCGCCTCGATGCCGTGCTCGAGATCGAGATCCGCGACGAGCAGCTGGCGTCCAGCCTCGGGCACGCTGTTGAAGATCGGATCGATGGCCAGCAGGGGATCGCCCGGGAAGAACATCTGCGTGATCAGCCGCTGCGCGTACGCGTTGCCGAACAGCGAGAAGTGGATGTGCGCCGGCCGCCATCCGAAGGCGTGGTTCTGCCACGGATACGCGCCGGGCTTGACCGTCACCAGCCGATAGCCACCCTCGTCGTCCGTCAGGAGCTGCCCTTTCCCGAGAAAATTCGGGTCGAGGGGGGCGTCGTGATCGTCGACCGGATGCGGATACTTTCCGGAAGCGTTGGCCTGCCACACCTCGACGAGCGAGCGTCGCACCGGCCGTCCATCCTCGTCCAGCACGCGGCCGACGAGCACCATCTTCTCGCCGAGGGGCGCGCTCCGGCCCCAGGTCGTGAGATCGGCCTCGCTGTCCTTCACGAAAGTTCTCGGAAACGCCGGCCCCGTCGCCTCGAGCGGGCTCGGCGCCACGCGTACGAGCGGCTGCGCCGGCGCCCGCAGGCGCGTGCTCTTGTAGTCGGGGTAGAGGTAGGGGGGGTGAACGTCGGCGACGGGTGTGTCGGCCATCGGCTTCTCTCCTCCGGGGGATTCAGCGACCGTCAGCCGGTAGAGTCTACTCCTTCCGGAGGGGGGCCGGCCCTGCTGCGGGAGCCCCGGCTTGCCGCTCGGGACAATCGGCTTGGCTCCCGGTATAAGGTGGACTAAAGTGGCGCCCAACAGAGCATGAGGGGCTCACCCGGCACTCCCTGGGGAGGAGAGAGCACATGAGCGGGAACGGGCATCTGACAGCGGCGCAGATCCGGTCTAGTCTCGATCACCCCGTCATCGACGGTGACGGCCACTGGGTCGAGTTCGACCCCGTCTTCAGCGAGCGCATGAGAAAGGTCGGGGGCGACC
>Ga0137409_10007723_pt1 | contig 11028 bp, 10 predicted proteins | sample CZODoug1_16funga_FD_122059 | JGI IMG/M metagenome (GOLD analysis project Ga0137409, IMG submission 122059) | Vadose zone soil fungal communities from Angelo Coast Range Reserve, California, USA - CZODoug1_16fungal (Hybrid Assembly) | ecosystem: Environmental > Terrestrial > Soil > Vadose zone... | reverse complement strand
CAATGATTTTGCTTTTCGCTACGCCGGCTTTCCGCGCAGTCGAAACAGATTTCTTGAGCCCACTTAAGACATCTCTCATCACATCTTTGGCAAACGGCAACTTCTGCATCGTGGGAGGCGTTCCTCGCATGTGCATCAAGACTAGTGGCACGCCATGATGCGCAACGACTTCCGCCAGGCGGGGATCGTGCCGCAATCCAGAAACATCGTTAATCATCGCTGCGCCGGCGCCGATCGCAATTTCCGCGACAGCAGCCTTCTGTGTATCCACGGAGATCGGAATTTTCAACTTTCCGCGCAGGAATTCGAGCACGGGCAATAGTCGTGCCAATTCTTCTGCCACCGGAGTCTCCGCGGATCCCGGCCGCGTGGATTCCGCGCCAATATCAACGATATCCGCGCCATCTCGCTGCATCTGGAGCGCATGTTCAACGGCCTGCCGCACATTCAGATATTTTCCGCCGTCAGAAAAGCTATCCGGCGTCACATTCAGAACGCCCATCACGAGCGTCTTGCGCCCAAGCACGAGCGTTCCGCGCCGTATTTTGAGTCGAAAAATCTTCCGCTGCGTCATCTGGTCAATGCAGTGTACCGTACCCGCTCAGCGGTTCGCTCAAAAGGAAAGCCGCTCCGAAAACATCCATCTGTGATCGTATGTGTGAAATCGGGTCGCCGCGATCTGCATTCCAGCTGCCGAAGAAAATCGCAGCTTCTTACCAACTCGCACGCGCCCGAAACCAAGCCCGGGTGTTAGAAAAACCTGTTTTTCTCCGGCGTTCTTTCCGGATTTATAGAATGTCGAATTCACTTCGAGTTCCGGCCATAGTTTCCACCGCGCGCGATACTGAAACGCCCTGTTCCACACCAACTGTCGGCCGAGTTTTGCTGTATCTCCGCCCGGCAAATTGACGCCGATTGTGGACTGCGTATCAAACCGGCCCCAGCCCTTGCCGACTGCAATTGTTGGCGTGAAGACTGGATCTCCAGCGCCGTAGCGATGCGCTCCCGTCGGTACCGTCGCGCCGAGAACAAATGTCACCAGGTAATTTCCTTCAGTCTGCTCCGCCGACGCGATCCGAAATTTGAGCTGGAGAGGCAAATCGCCAAAACCGCATGCTGGGCCATTTGGCGATTGTAAGTTATAGGTCGGTATTCCCAGCAGAATCTGAGTCCGTGACGTGGCGACAAACTCCAACCCTTTATTGCCGCCGAGTTGCCACGCCGTGTTGCCTTCCGCTGACGGCTGCCGCCAGACGTCGTACCTCAATTCATCCTTCAGGCGGCCGGACGTGGTTGCCAGGGGCGAAAGCCAATCCGGTTGATTCGCCTTGGTTCGGTTCACCGCGTTCCGCCATTTGCGATACCAACTGTGTTTCGGTTGCGGCTGCGCTTGGCCAGAATCGCGCTCTTGGCCGAACGCGTTCGATCCGATCAGAGTTGCCGCGACCACCGACAAAGATAGTTTTGTCCTAAGCCTCATTCGGTTCTCCAAGTTGAAATGGGGAGGAAACAGAAACGGCCACGGTCAGATGCGAATCTGGCCGTGGCCGCTTAAAATTCTGCTAAAGCGTTTCTATGCCGACGGGCGAGACGCGCAACATTCCGCAGCCTGGCAACAACAGGTCCTGCTGCCGCTGAAGTTCGTGTGTAGGTGTTGCGCGCGATTCAAAGGATTTCCTTGGGTGATCGACTTTTACCAGATTAAAGAAGGCGCCGCCTCTCGTCAAATCGATTCGATTAATGCGTTAAACGCGGAATTTAAGTGTTAATCCAAATCAAAGTCGCGAATCGGTTTTCCCGCTGGAGCGTCTTTTGCCTTCTTCATGCCTTCTTCGAATTTCTTTGCGAGGATGTCTTCTTTGTGGGTTTCCTGGAACCACGAATCGGCGAACTTATCCTCGCGCTGTTTTTTTTGGTCTTCGAGGATGCTCGACGCCTTCGTCAAATCCACGTCTGGACCGGGTTTTACGGGCGCAGCATGCGAAAGTACGCTGCCAAAAATTGGGTCCACCACCAGTTTGGCCTGGCAGCACGGGCACGTCACGTTCAGATTCTCGCCGTCTTTCAGCCCCATGGCCGTATTCTACGCCAATTCTATTTTCACGCCAGCGGGCGCTTCACGTATGTGACTTGCCGAGGAAATTTGCCGCCATGCCGCCGTACTGCGCAAATTAGAAAAAGGGCCCGGCAGCGCCGAGCCCTTTCAACAATTTAACAGAAGACGATCGCGACTACGCCTTTGCCGGTGAATCACCGCGTGTGAATCCGGGCGCTGGTCGCAATTCCGGGCGCACTACCTTCGGATCGGCGCTTGTTGCTCCTTGTGGCGGAGGCGTCGGAGGCGTGCGCGGCTTTTCCGGCAGATCCTTACCTTCCATAAGGAGCTTTACTTCGTTGGCGTCGAGCACCTCGCGCTCGAGCAATGCTTTCGCGATGCTTTCGAGCGTTTCGCGGTTCGAGTTAAGAAGCTTCCTCGCGCTTTCATAAGCGTGGCTGACGATACGCTTTACTTCCTTATCGATCTGCACCGCCGTGTCTTCGGAGAAGTCCCGATGCTGCGCAATTTCGCGCCCCAGGAAAATCGCCTCTTCCTTCTTGCCGAACGCCAATGGTCCAAGTTCGCTCATGCCCCATTCGCAAACCATGTTACGAGCGATGTCGGTCGCTCGCTCAATATCGTTGCCAGCGCCCGTCGTAATGTACCCAAGGAATAATTCTTCGGCTGTGCGCCCGCCCATCAACACGGCGAGCATCGCCTCGAGGTGTTCCTTCGAGTAGGAATGTTTGTCGTCCGTCGGTAACTGCATCGTCAAGCCCAGCGCCATGCCGCGGGGAATAATGGTTACCTTGTGAACCGGATCCGCGCCCGGCGTCTTCGCCGCCACCAGCGCGTGTCCCGCTTCGTGGTACGCCGTGTTCTTTTTCTCTTCGTCGGACAAAATCATCGACTTGCGTTCGACGCCCATCAGGACTTTGTCCTTGGACATCTCGAAGTCCACATGCATGACGAATTTGCGGTTCTGTCGCGCAGCCCAGAGCGCCGCTTCGTTCACGAGGTTTGCCAGGTCGGCACCCGAAAAGCCCGGCGTGCCGCGCGCAATAATCGAAAGTTCCACGTCGTCGGAGAGGGGTACTTTGCGAGTGTGCACGCGAAGAATTTCTTCGCGGCCCTTCACGTCCGGCCGCGCCACGACGACGCGGCGGTCGAATCGGCCAGGACGCAGCAGAGCAGGATCGAGCACATCGGGCCGGTTTGTGGCCGCAATCAGAATTACGCCTTCGTTCGATTCAAACCCGTCCATTTCAACGAGCAACGCGTTCAGCGTCTGTTCACGCTCATCGTGCCCGCCGCCTAGGCCCGCGCCGCGATGACGTCCGACCGCGTCAATTTCGTCAATAAAGATGATGCACGGGGCGTTTTTCTTGCCCTGTTCAAACAGGTCGCGTACGCGGCTCGCGCCTACCCCGACAAACATTTCGACGAAATCCGAACCGGAAATTGAGAAGAAGGGGACGTTTGCTTCGCCGGCAATCGCGCGAGCTAGCAAAGTTTTACCCGTTCCTGGAGGCCCCACAAGCAGCACACCCTTCGGAATTCGCCCGCCCAGTTTCTGGAACTTCTGCGGATCTTTCAGGAACTCGATAATTTCCTGCAGTTCTTCCTTGGCTTCGTCCGTTCCCGCAACATCCTTGAACGTAACTTTTTTCTGCTGTGCGGAAAGCAGCCGCGCGCGCGACTTGCCAAAGCTCAGCGCTTTGTTCCCGCCCGCCTGCATCTGCCGCATCAGGAAGAAAACGAATCCCGCCAGCAGCAACAACGGCGCGGCGTTGACCAGCAAAATCAGCCAGTCGTTGTTGTGCACTTCCTTTACGCTGATTTTTAAGCCCTTATCGCGGAGGGACTTTGAAACAACTGGTAGATCCTCTTTTGCGATCGTTGTTCGGAATTTTGTGTCGGGCGGGACTTTGTATTCGCCCTGGATTTCGTACGCATTCGGCGCGAGGTAGATAGTGACTTCCTTGATTTCGCCCGCATCGACCTTTGCCATGAACTCGCTGTACGCAGGTGTCTGCTCTCGCTGCGCCTGGCCGTTCTTCGAGACCAGTTGCCAGAGCATGACGCCCAGCAGCACGATCGCCAGCCAGAATAGAATTGTTTTTGCCGTCGAGCTTGAGTTCACAGTTGCCTCACTGATTTCTTACCAGGCGGTTTCCGGCGTGTTTACTGCTAACCGCGCTTTCGCCGCCTACTACTATTAGACGCCGCTCGGCCCTCGGAAGACAAATCTTTCAGGTTCCGGTCAGTACCGTTCGACGCCGCAAGTCCATAACCGACCCACATCTCTTTAGATGCGGTTCGGAAGCCAAAGTAATCGGGCTCCAGTGCCACGCGCCGTTTCGAAGTCTTATCGAGCAGCACGGCCAGCCGCAGCGATCGCGGTTTCGTCTCGCCGAGCCTGCGCAGCAGAAAATCTTGCGTCACACCGCTCTCGATCACTGCATCCACCACCAGTACGTCCCGGCCATTCAAGTCGGGCCGCGCGCTGAAATAAACCTCGCGCCGCGAGTTGCCGCCGTGCTCCACGTCCCGCACTTCCTCGCGAACGAAATGGCAATGCACGGGACCCTTCACTTGCCTCAATAAATCCGCCGCAAAAACAAATCCTCGATCCAGTGTGACCACGGCATCAATCCGTCGCCCGTCATAGGCTTTTGAAATTTGGCGTCCAAGTTCCGCTACTTTCTTCGCGATCCGTCCCGCTGAGTACGACGCGGATTTTGCTGCGCTCAAGCCGGCTCCTCGCTCACCAGGATTGCCTTTCGCGTACGTTCGGTCGCAGCGAATTCCGCCGCAACGAATCCTCTCGCCCAAACGATATTCTTCGCGCTCTCAAGCACCGGCCAGCCTTCGCGTTCCCACCGGCTGATCCTTTTCTCGTTCAACAAGCGGGTCAGTTTGTGCGCGTGCTGTCGCCCTTCCGGCCTTATCCGGTCGCCCGGTTGCATGCTTCGCAAAACCAACGGACTGTTCAGCTTTGCTTCGTCCAGGGCGAACCCGCCACTCTTACTAGTGTCGCGCCCTGTGATGGGCCAGTCAATGGACCTGAGTCGGATTACGCAACCCATTTCCTGTAGGGCAATTGAGGTTTCGGCGCGGAGTTCGACCTTGTGCGAAAACTCCTTCGAGGATTTCTTGGTCGAGTTCTTCTTCTCGCGCGGTAGAAACACCAGGACGTCATCGTCTCGCCTTACGTCGACGCCACCCGGCAGTTGCAGTACTTTTCCGTTTTCGCCATTTTTCGCGAGTTCCAAAACCTGCTCGACGTGGTGAAGAGTGATCTGTCCCGATTTCGTGGAAACTCTTACAAAAGCGCGCCGAACTAATCGCTTTCCGAGCGCATGATTCGCCACATCGCCCACGGGTAACGGGAACGGACACGTGACGTCATGCGTGCCAATTCTTATCAGCCCGTTTTCGGCCTTCAATTTCGTTGCATCAAAGGTCTCGCAGAAGGCTTCAATCAACGCTTCGTCTTCTCTTGCGGCGTTCGCAAGCTCCGCCAAATGTTGCACAGACTTTGGATTAAATTCCTTTTCCAAGAGCGGCAGGAGCTTCTTCCTCATGCGTGCGCGCTGTTTTGCCGTGTCTCGATTCGTCGCGTCTTCTCGCCAGGTCTGCCTCTTCGCCTGCAAATATTTCCGTAAATCGCCGCGCCGCGTTCCCAACAACGGGCGCACAATACCGCCCTTCGTTACCGGATGAATTCCGCCGAGGCCCGCTAACCCTGTCCCGCGCAAGATATGCGCCAGTACCGTTTCTGCCTGATCGTCGGCTGTATGCGCCGTCGCCACGCAATCAACCAGTCCACCTTCCGTGAGCTTCCTGAAGAATTCATATCGTGCCCGCCGAGCCGCATCTTCCAGGTTGGCTTTCTCCTGCGCGGCTTTTCTCGCAACGTCTCCTCGTCCAACATGCAGGGTTAGTCCGAATTTCTCGGCCAGTTTGGAAACAAAAAATTCGTCGCGATCCGAAGCCTTTCCTCGCAATTTGTGATTGAAATGGACGACACTGAGCACGATTCCGAGCTGGTCTTGCAACTCGATCAGCAGACGCAGGAGCGCCACGGAGTCTGCCCCACCGGATACGGCCACGCCCACACGGTCGCCGGCGCGAAAGAGTGCATGCTTCTTGAAGTGTCCTGTCAGTTCTTTGGGTTTAATGGCCACACGCCTCGGCACCATGCCGCAAGGAAATCCTAGCAGCCGCGGAAACAAAACTCACGCGTGGGGAGTTATTTCAGCCGCTTCGCTTGCGCGATGAACTGTTCCGCACGCGCTCGCACTCGAAAATCTTCCGTCAGATTCACCCATCGAACCACGCCGCTTGAATCCACCAGGAATTCGCCGGGCCGTGCAACGTCATGGCCATTGGCTCCCGCGCCTTTGTGCAACAAGTCGTACGCGCGAATCGCAGTCGTGTTCGGATCGGAGAGAAACGTAAATGTGAAGCCCGCTTTCTTGCACAAATCGCGCGATTCTTCTGGAGAATCCACGCTGATTGCAACCGTTCTCACGCCCAACTTCTCGATATCGTTCAGCCGATTCTGTATTCCCCGTAACTCGGAGATGCAGAACGGTCACCAGTATCCCCGGTAAAAAACCAGGAACACACCCTTCGGCGGCGTAGAAGAGTTTGGCAAGGGCATGGTCATCAGGCTGGCCAGTGACACTTCTTTATTGTTCGTATCGGTCAGGACAAATTCGGGTGCTTTTTGTCCAACGGGCGGAGCAGCAGCCGCTTTCGGCATTTGCTTTGTTGCGTAGAAAATCAGGAAGCAGAACGATCCAACAGCAAAAAGGCTCAACAATGCCAGAATCGGTCCCACGACTTTTCCGCGATACTGTTGCGATTGCCCGTACGCTAGCCGTAGACCCGAAATCATGAATCCGATGCCAGCGGCCAAAATCAGATAGTTGGCCCACGGACTATCCCGGGTGACAGGATATCTGGCAAAAACGAGGAAGTAGCTTAGAACACCCAGGATGCTTAAAAGGAATCCGACCCAGATATGCCAATTTCTTCGACGCTGGTCCATTCCTCCACCTCTCCAGGACAATCTACGGCCGATTCGGCGCGTGCTATTTTATGACGCCAACGCCCGCGCAGGCCGCGATTTTAGCCTTAATCCCGTTTCGTTGCAGCCGCTGCCTGTTTCGCCCTTGCCACAATCCCTCGTACGTCCGCCAGCAGCGCCTGCGAATCGAATACCACTCCATCCCGAATCGTGTATTTCACGCAATGCTCCTGCGTCACTTTGCCGTCTTTGCTCGCTCGCGTTACGCCGGAGCCGTATAAGATCTTCACATCTGCGAGTGGATTTTCCGTCAGCACCACCATGTCCGCCAAGTATCCGGCGCGAATCAAACCCAGTTCCGGATTGCGCAGCGCCTTCGCTCCATTTTCTGTCGCCGCATGAATTGTTTCGAGCGGAGAGAATCCTGCCTCTTCCAGCAATTCCAGTTCTCGAATCGTCCCGAATCCCCAGATGCTGAACAAAAATCCCGTGTCCGAACCGACCGCCACAATCCCGCCTTGATTCTTATAGTCGTTCACAAAATCCATCCAGATTCGATATGCACGCGCCCAATCCGCCTCCTTCTCGGACGTCCATTCAAAAAAGTACGAGGCATGATGCGAAGGGCTCGGCAAAAAAGAGTTCATCACCGCCGGATGCGTGTAATCGCTGTGCCATGGCAAATTCACCGCGCGCGTGACGTCCCGGTTCGCTTCGTAGATGCTGAACATCGGCACCATCACGAATCCGTTCGTACGCATCGCATCGAGCAGGGAATTGATTACGTCGCCGTGCAGCCGCCCAATATCCGCCTGCAACCACGCGCGCCCCGTCTCCAGAAACCGGTCCGCCTCGTTTGAATAGTTGTATTCGGCCGGCAAATCCTGAATCGTTTGATTGCTGAAGGAAGATTCCGAATATCCGTAGTGATGTTCAATCGTCGTCGCGCCGTCCGCCGCCACGCGCACCGCATTCATCGGGTACACCCCGTCCTGCCCGATGTGCACTGCCACGCCCATCCCATTTTTCTGCGCTCGCTCCGCGATCGCCTTGAATACATCCGGCCAAAGTCCCGGCTTGCCTATGATTTTTATTCCGTCCACTCCAAGCGCGTGCCACTCATCTACAATCTGTCGGGCACCATCCGGATTCGAACTGCGCGGGTCCGTCGCGCGCCAGAAAGGGTAGACATACATTCGCGGTGCAATCTCCTGATTCCCCGCAATCCTCTTCTTCTCTTCCACCATCCGCTTCGCGTCACCGTCGCCATAGTTGAACGCGCGGATCGTTGTCACACCGTGGCCCAAATAAAGTTTGTAGATGTAGTCCGCTGGAACGTCTTTGTTGAAATTAATGTGTGCGTGCAAATCGATCAGCCCCGGCATCACATACATTCCCTTGCCGTCAATCACCCGGTCTGGCACGGCGTGTTTTGCACCTGCGGCGTTCGTCTTCTCTTCCTCGCGCGTAATTGCGTCCGTCAGCGAAACGCGCGTAATTCGGTTGCCTTGCACAAAAATATCCGCCGGCCCAAACGCCGGCGCCCCGGACCCATCCACAATCGTTACACCGCGGATCACCAGCGTCTGATACGGCCCGGCCTGCTCCGGGCCGCCGGTTTGGGCAAACGTCATCGATGCGATACCCGGCATGAGCAGCAGTACTGTCAACACGGGAATCGAGCTTACGATTCTCAAGAATTTATTCATGAGCAGATTTCTCGGCTTCGTTCGGAGTTTGCGTCCAACCACACGACGGCGCCGATTTTACTCGCGTCCGAGTCGTTCGAACAACCTGCGGTTCGCGAAACGTTCTATTGGATCTGAAACGCGCACTGCACGGTCGCGCTCACTGTAATCTTCTCGGGCTGTGGAATCGGCTGTGGTGGTAACGCTTTGTTGTTGGACCTACTCGTTGCTTCGCCTAGAGCACTTACGACGATGGATTCCGTCGCGCGCCCGTATGTCGAATAGCCATAGACGCCCATTTCCGCAACACCGGCCAACTGCTTCACATCGAGGTTCGCAAATCGCAGCGCTCCAACTTTCTGGCCTTTCTGCTCCAACGCTGCGCTCGCTCGCCCAACCGCGCGCTTCATCGCTTCCCCAACCGCTTTCTGCTTCGCCGCCTCTTCATCGGCCAGCGAATACGTCAGCGACCGGAAATCCGTAATACCGTCGCCCACAGACGCTTCCAGGATCGGTCCAATTTTCGAAAAATCCCTGATCTTCAAAGTAATCTGCCCCTGCACCAGGTAGGACTTCGCCTTCTTCTTCCGATCGCCCTCGTAATAAGGACGCACGGTCAGCACACCATTCGCCACGTCGCTCTTTGGCAAGCCGTTCTTGTCCGCCAATGCCACAATCTTTTGCATTGCCTGCGACGCGCGGTCGTACGTCGTCCGCAATTCCTTATCCTGCGACGAAATATCAAACGTCAGCGTCGCCAGATCTGGATCGGCTTTGTAGGTTCCGTCGGCTTGTACCACCAACGTCTCCGCAATAAATTTGATGTCTGGATTCTGAGCTCGCGCAATTCCACCGAATAGACACACTAAGACCAGGGCCCACACGATCCGTTTCATGGAAGTCCTCCTTGGGACACCTCTTTTGAACGGGGTGATGCCCGCCTCTTGCGGCGAGTTGTCGCCGAGTTCGCTCGGGAATGCTGGAAGCACGGGCCTACTGCTTGTGCGCCAACAGTTCCGCCGGAATTAGATTCCCCGGCCCTTCTTCATCCCAGAGCATCGTCTGAATCCACCAGCGCTTGCCGTCAAAGTAGAGCGAAAAAATGTTCACGCCGCGCGTTACCACTTTTCCCGTCGACTGCACTTTTCCTTCATAGCTGCTCAGCACCGTCGCGACATTTCCAAATCGCTCGATCTTCCTCCCCAGCTCCACTTCCGTAAATCCGTGCTTCACCACAAAATCGTCGCTCTCGTCCAGATATTCCTGATAGTCCGAAGTCTGCGCTCGCACTTCGCCCGTCTTGCTTTTTGAGAGCGAAATGTATCGCACGCTGGGTGCAAACAATGTCCGGTCGCGTCCCCATTGCCGGGGCACGCCCACGTCGCCCGAGATCGTTTCGTAACTCGCCTTCACAATCCCTTCAATCGAACCGACATCTTCTGGCCGCGCCGCAATCGCCGGCACTTCGACGTGCCGCCTTTCGCCCTGCTTCTCCATCGCTCTTCCTCCGCCAAATCCGCAAACAAGCAATCCACAAAATACCGCCGCTCGCAGCCCCGTTCCCAGTCGCATCATCGAACTTTCTCCTCGCCGCCACCGCAGCCCGCCCGCTTCGCGCCGCGCATCCTACCACTTTTCAGTCACTTACAACGCTCTGTGCAAGCTTGTGGAAAACCCAATTTTTTCTATTTCTTACTGTTGACTTTCTAGCGACCCACTGGCATACTCTCCTGGTTGTAAGGACGTCTTCTGCTGGACAGGAGGCTTTCGCTCTTTGACAACCGATACGATGTGCCAGAATCTGTTCGAAACCATTGGAGCTTTTCGAGCGCCAATGGTCTGAGTAATATCGAGCGATCAACAATTCGCTTGGCAGGCTGCCTGGGATGCAAATCCCGGGATTTTTTTTCGCCAAGCAACCAGATTCAAACGAGAGTTTGATCCTGGCTCAGAACGAACGCTGGCGGCGTGCTTAACACATGCAAGTCGAGTGCGCGCCTGTAGCAATACAGGTGGCGCACGGCGCACGGGTGCGTAACACGTGGGTAATCTGCCCTCTGATGGGGAATAACTCGCCGAAAGGCGAGCTAATTCCGCATAATATTCCGAGAACTTAGGTTTTTGGACTCAAAGGCGTAAGTCGTCGGAGGAGGAGCCCGCGCACGATTAGCTAGTTGGTAGGGTAATGGCCTACCAAGGCTTTGATCGTTAGCTGGTCTGAGAGGATGGCCAGCCACACTGGAACTGAGACACGGTCCAGACTC
>Ga0137409_10004515_pt2 | contig 11028 bp, 3 predicted proteins | sample CZODoug1_16funga_FD_122059 | JGI IMG/M metagenome (GOLD analysis project Ga0137409, IMG submission 122059) | Vadose zone soil fungal communities from Angelo Coast Range Reserve, California, USA - CZODoug1_16fungal (Hybrid Assembly) | ecosystem: Environmental > Terrestrial > Soil > Vadose zone... | reverse complement strand
TGCAGTATCTGATAATAAGTTTAGCGTATTGATAAATCAGCCGGGTGGACCATTTCTGGAAAAACTGGTGAGTGTCGAACCGGAAATTAACTACGGCACTTCAGTCCCTCTCCTCAGCGATTTTGATCAGGACGGTCGGGTCGACATTGCTATCAGTCAAAATCAAGGAGTGAAAGTTTTCCTTCAGCAGGCGGATGGAAGCTTTACGGTTTTCAAATACATTAAGGATGTTCTTCCCGATTTTATGGAGGCCGTTGACCTCAACGGGGACAATAGGTTGGATATCCTGGTGTACCAGGGAAATGGTGAAGCAGTTGAATTCATTGCAAATGTTGCCATTCTTATTTCTGGCGTCTATGCCTATCCTGAAGAGAACCTCAAAATTTATCCCAACCCTGCATCGGATTTCATCACCATTGAAGTTCCCAAGGATGACTTTGTATCGCTTTGTTTTTACAATGGAATAGGGCAACAATTTCCGGCCACGGCAACCCGGACCGGCAACGCTCTATCAGCCCCCCTCCCTCCCTTATCCCAGGGAATTTACATCGCCGAAGTCAAAACCTCCCAGGGTTTCTACCGGCAAAAAATTATAGTCAGAAATTAAAAACACGACGCCAATCGCCGGGATTACGCTATTTTTGCTGTTCAGATTTTGAATCGTCGACCATGGCCGAGTACAGCAAAGAAGAAATACGGAAAATTGACGATAAGTGGCGCGAGTGATGGGTTAACAAACAGGTTTACAAGACCAGCGAAGACCCTTCCAAACCGAAATACTATGTGTTGGACAGGTTCCCCTATCCCTCCGGGGCAGGACTGCATGTCGGCCATCCCCTGGGGTACATTGCCTCCGATATTGTCGCCCGCTTTAAGCGAAACAAGGGGTTCAATGTACTCCACCCGATGGGGTTTGATGCTTTTGCAAACCTGTCGGGCTTTGCGCAATACTTTGGAAAAACAGAGTACAACAACGATGATGATTTTGACGGCTATTGGGGGATTTGGGATGAACCATTCCTTCAGTTTTATGCAAAAAAAATGAACTCATTCCGGCAGCCTTTTTTTACCACCCTGTTTACGGTGTCATCGCATCATCCCTATCATCTTCCGGAAGGCTATGAAAATAAATTTAAAGGCGGGCCGAAGTTGGTCCATCGAACCATTGAGTACACCGACTATGCCCTAAAGAAGTTTTTTCAGTCGGCGCGTGCAATGCCGTGGTTTAACAACACACTCTTTGTCATTACGGCGGATCACGCTTCCGCTGAAATCCAGGTGCCTGAATACAACTCAGCCTGGGGATATTTCTCCATTCCCATCTTCTTTTATCATCCGGGAGAAAATGGAGGAGGGCTCCGGCCTGAGATTGTTCAGCAAATTGACATTATGCCATCGATTCTCGGTTACCTTCACTATGAGAAGCCCTACGTGGCTTTTGGCAGGGATGTTTTTAATGATCCTACCCGACCTTTTGCATTTAATTATCTGAATAATGTATATCAGATTTTCAGAGGAGATTACCTGTTGCAATTTGACGGCTCGAAGGCTGTAGCCCTCTATCAGTTCAAGAATGACAAAACCTTGAAAAATAATTTGGTAAATCAATTGCCCGACACCACCATCAGTATGACGGCTTCACTGAAAGCCTTTATCCAGCAATACAACAACCGCATGGTGGATAACAACCTGACGGTGGACGGCGTCGACAACAACTTCATGATGATGAATTCGCCGGGCCTGTCCCCGCCGATGGACGCGTTGCAGGAGTTCCGTGTGGCGACGAACAACTCGGCGGAGTACGGCCGGTCGGCGGGCGCCAACGTGAACATGGTCATCCGTTCCGGATCGCGCGATCTGCACGGCAGCGCCTACGAATACTTCCGCAACAATGTCCTCGATGCGAACGACTTCTTCGCCAACCGCCAGGGCAGCGGCAAGGTTCACGAGCACAAAGACCCACTTCATATGGCCTCCTTCGATGCGACCGCTGAAGTCTACAGGCAAACCGGCCCTTTGGCCTTCCCCGAAGCAGGGGACGCCTTTCGCCGGACGGTCGGTTCGCGCTCATGATGGGCGGGCGTTGTCGTCCGGAAGGGTTCGTTCGAGGATGGGAAGCCGAGCCCTCAGCGCTTTTCGGTCGGGGCGGCGGCGGGGAAATACCGCTCCTTGAGGGACGCCTCGACTCCCAGGCGCTCCATCTCCGAAAGGCTCCGGTTGTAGAGGACGATCTCGGCGATGCGTCCCTTCAATCCGGCGCCCACGCGGTTCCGCGTCCGGATCGTCTTCCGCGGGATCAGCAGCGTCCCCGTGGCCACGGCCGACCCCCGCTTGTACAGGCGCACCTCCCCCGACGGGTCGTGGAGGGCGCTGATGTCCTCGAACTCCTTCACCGGCGGGATGCCGGAGACGAACGGACGCGACTGCTTCTGCAGGTCCTCGGCCGCGTAGACGACCTGGTCCGAGTCCCGCTGCCGGCCGAGGAGCATTTCGACGCGGGCCGCCCCTCGCGAGGGCGTCGCCAGGAGAATGAAGGACCATTCGTCGACCGGTTCCGTCATCGGCTCCCCCACGACGAACACGCTCAGGCCGGCGCTGAAGTCTTCGAACCCGTCCGGCAGGCGCAGCTCGTCCTCCTTGCCGCTGAAGAGGATCGCGGGAAGCCCCCGGATGGCGGAGGCGACCAGCTGCGGCCCGGCGGCGGGGTCCTTCGGGATCGCATCGGACTTGCCCTTCGACTGGTCCTGCCAGCGCGACACCGTCGTGCCCGTGACCTCCACCCCGGCGTCGGCCCGGAGCCAGAGCAGCAGCCCCTGGGAGGGGATCCGGCGCGCGAAGAGCGGCTCCGCCTCCTTCTCCAGGCCCGATTCCCGATAATCCTCGCGGGCGCCCTCGTAGTTCCCCTGCAGATAGCGCGCATCCGCCCGAACCTTGACCCAGACGCTGTCCTTCCGCCGGGTCAGCGCCTCCGACAGCGTCCGCTCGGCGGACTTCGGAAGAGTCCCGTAGAGCCCGGCGATGCCGACCAGCCCGAGCGCCGTCGCGTCCCAGGGGGTGAGCTCCGTGTACTCCTGCAGGCCGGCGTGCGCGTCCCGATATCGACCATCCAGCAGATGGATCGCGCCCCTGGCGAACTTATGGAACGCCGGGCTGTGCCCCGACGCCTCCCTCAGATCGGCCAGAATCTTCTGGGCCTCCTCGGCGCCGCCCTGGAGACGGCCCGCAGGTTCCAGTCGAAGGGGAAGCCAGCCCGTCGAGGCGTCCACCGGCGGCGGGACGCGCCGGTCGACGTGTCGGCCAAGCGCTTCCTTCGCCCGTTCAAAAAGCGCCGGCGGGTATGCCGGCCGGCGCCGCAGCGCTTCCTCCCACGCCTCGGCGGCGCGGACAGACTGACCCGACACCACTTCGGCCCGGCCGATCAGGACCCAGAGTTCCGGGTCCCGGGGATCGACCTGCGCCGCCTTCCGGAATTCCGCCAGGGCGCGCTCCGCGTCCCGCTGGGTCCACAGGGTCATGCCCTTCCGGAACGCCTCGTCGTAGTGTTTTGCTTTTTCCTGCGACCAGAGCAGGTAGGCGATGCCCCCGACGAGGAGGACCGCGGCGGCCGCGATGATCGGCACTCGGTATCGACCCAGTCCCGTGCGGGCCCGGCTTGCGGCCTTCTTCTTTTCGATGGGTCTTCCCTCCAACCAACATCGACGCCGTCGCGAGGGCAGGATAGAACCTATTAGAACAGGTGGCGGATCGGGGGACAATCGACTTCGACGATGAAAGTGCTCCGCCTTAGGGGGTTCTTTTCATCCCGTCACGAGGACAGCCCGGCAAAGCGGGTTCACTTCGACTCGAGCCACTTCAGCGTGCTCGCCAGCTCAAACATTCCGCCGCAGGCGCAGGGAGCGCCCGGATTCTCGCTGCCGGCGATGTCGCATTTGGCGCAAATCGTCCGCGTGTGGATGCGCGCCAGTTCGCGCCGGCTATTCCAGAGGTAGAGAATGAACCCGACGGGCAGGAACGCGAGGGCGGCGATCGGTAAAGCGGTCCAGAAGCCCGGCGCAGTCGGCCGGGACGAGGCCGCAACGGCGAAGCGGCTGTAGATCAGACGCGAGCCGCTCGAGGTCAGCAACGTCATCAGGGCCCACACCGCGCCCCCCATCCTCAGGCCGTGGTGGCGGGCCTCCTTCAGCGCCGACCGGAGCCACTGCTCCCGCTCCTTCGGCGCCCGCGGAACCCACATCCCCCTACTCTATCACAGCGCGCATCCCCAGGGGTCCCCGGGAGTGCCCCTCATTCCCAACCCGAGAAGCGCAGCCGCCACCGGCTCAGCCGGGCCTCAATCTCACTCCGGTGGGTCTTGTAGTAGATTGCTCCGAAGACGAGGGTTGCCCCCAGCGCCAGCACCGACGAGCCCACAATCGTCATCCGCAGCGTCCGCTCCATATACATCACCGACTTCACGAAGATCACGACCAGGTCCAGCATCAGCGCGCAAAAGCCCAGCGCCGCGTAGAGGCGGATGTGCAGCAGGCCGCCCAGCGCCATCGCGCCGAGGCACAGCAGCAGCACCGCCAGGTTGTGCATCAGCGGGACCTTCTCGTCGAGCAACGCCGACCAGCCCGCGCTCCCGATCATCCCCACGAGCACGACCGAGCGGACGATGTTCCGCGCGTCCGGCGCCACCCGCTCCTTGAACAGCTGCAGCAGCACCAGCACCCCGATCCCCACCGGGATCACGTACGCGTACGCCACCGCCAGGTGCAGCGTGCCCGCGAAGAGCAGGGTCACGAACGCGACGAAGCCGCCCACCGCGATCAGGTGGTACGGCGATTCGCGGTCATCCTTGCCCATATAGGAGAAGGCCGCGCTGTGCAGGCCGATCACGACCAGGCCCAGCTCCGTCCCGAGGTGGTGGAAGAAGACCCACGAGACGGAGAAGACGGGCAGCGCGAGCAGCGTCGAGCGCAGCGGGATCCGGACCTTGAGCGGCTGGTCGTCCATCAGCTGCTTCGCCCCGACGAACGCGAAGAAGGCCAGCAGCGAGGCCCAGACGTCGTACTCGTTCCGCCACACTACCCGGGTCAGGAGCAGTTGCTGACGCCCGACCAGATAGGCGGCCAGCACGCAGAGCTCCATCAGGAAGTACGGCGCCATCGACCGGCCCAGGCGGCCTTCGATGAAGGCCGACGCCGCGAAGGCCGCATAAAGCAGCTCGATCACCAGCACCTCGCGCGGGGCGAACGGGATTCCCCAGTGCAAGCCCTGCACGAGGATCGTCACGACGAAGCCCAGGCCCAACGCGGCCGCGTGGATCCGGCCGCCCCGGACCGTGAGCCAGGAGAGCGAGTGCTCCCAGAGCCGCGGCCGCAGCGGGGACGCCGGGATCGCCGCCCCGCCCTTATGGAGGAACTGCGCCACCGCCGCCGTCGCAAAGACGGTCGCGGTCGTGATCAGCGCAGGCCAGGGAGCTGCCGCCGCGGCGACGCTCCGCGCCTGGCTGAACCAGACCAGCCACGCGGGCGCCCACGGGAGCAGCGCCGCGGCGAGCAGCTCCCCGATCCCCCGGGGCTCGCGGGTCGCCGTCGGCGTGAGCGCGGCCAGCACGGCGCCGGTCGCGAAGGCCCAGAGGCCGACCGTCGACGCCGGCCCGTGCCAACCGATCTGCACCGCGGTCAGCAGGGCGAGCGCCAGAAGGTGCGCGTCGGCCTTCCATCCCGGCACGACGCGCGTGATGCCGGGCTGGGCGGCGAGGACCGCGGCCCAGAGCCCGAGCAGCGCCCAGACGACGTGAACCTGGGGAAGATAGCTGGGGACCAGGAAGCCCATATGGACCGCGACCAGGACCTCGACCTGGGCGAGGATCGGGTAGAGGTGCGACTGGCGGAGGATGCCCTGGTGGACGAGCACGCTCGCCGCGCCGACGATCAGAGGCGCCACCAGGCGCGGCTGCAGCTCATACTGCTGGCAGCCCCACAGCACCATGCCGTGAACGGCAACCAGCATGCAGACGCCCCAGGGCCGACGCAGGCCGTGCCACTGGTTGGCGTCGATCCCCGCCAGCTGCTGGATCCACGTCCGCAGCGGCGAGTGCTGGATGCTGGCGATCGTGAAGAAGTGGGCGAGGGCGACGGCCGTCCAGGCGGAGGCGACGGGATGCTGGAACGGGCTCAGGCCCGGCAGGGCCGAGACCCCGAAGTAGGAGCCGCCCATGACGGCGAGGCCGCCGTAGAACGCGAGCCACGACGTGCCGCCCAGCGCGTGCAGCCGCAGCAGAACGAGTCCGAGAACGATGATGACGGGCGAGTTCGCGTGATAGTAGTGCGTGTCGAACGGCACGTTCGGGAACACCGACATCTGGACGAAGCCGCGCAGGGCATAGAGCGCGAGGACGACGAACCCCAGCGTCGCGGCTGACGCGCGATAGCGCACGAAGAGGTCGCTGCGATGCCGGCCGGCCTCCGCCCGGGCGTAGAAGTACAGCACCGGGAGGCCCAGCGCGAAGAGCGCGGTGATGGGCCCCCGCAGCGCGGGAATCGTCAGCGCGGCGCACCAGAACGAGATCGTCACGCCGAAGTGGTAGAGGCCCTCGCAGCCGATCGCGAACGGCTCCTCCCCCGGCGCCGGGCGCCGCGCCGCGCGGCGGAAGTACACCCCCGCCAGCAGCGCCATCGCGCCCGAGATCACGAAGCGCAGGGCCGTCACCGCCGCGAGGTTGGGGTGCACGAGGTAGTTCGCGGAGATCAGGACCAGGACCAGGCCCGCCCAGCCGAGACTCGACCGGTTGATGAGCCGGACGATCGATTCGACCCGCACGATCCGGGCGAACAGACTGCACTGCAGCAGCGTCAGCGCGATGCCGAGGGCGACCAGATGGATCTCCGAGAGGCCGGACGGTCGCAGCAGCGATCCGAGAAACTCGCGGACCAGCAGCACGTTGCCCAGGCTGAGAAAGGCGCCGACCGCGTGGAAGCCGGGGTGCAGGCCGGTCGACCAGACGACCAAGGCGACCGTCGCCGCGCCGAGATACGGCGCCCAGACCTGCGGCCGGGTCGCCCATTCGTGCGGCAGAGCGATCTGGACCAGCGAGACGGCCACGACCAGCGCGACGGCGGGAAGAACCAACCACGGGAGCGCCGGCCAGGTCTGCATCGACTTCGGCGTGAAGGCGCCGGAGACGACCCGCGGCTGGCGCTGGTGGATCATCCCTCCCAGATGGCCGGCCGCCGCCAGCACCAGCGCGAAGAGCGCGACATGCCACGGAGTCGAGAGCACCGTCAACGACTGATATCGGGAGTCCGCCAGGAGCAGCGGGTCGGCGTGCAGGGCCAGATACCCCACCACGGCCGCGAGCAGCGCGATGGGGCCGGAGCTCAGCGCCCGCGCGGAAAGCAGCAGGGCAACCAGGCAGAGCCCGAAGTCGACGGTCGTGTATTCCGGGCGGTTGAGGGCCGACGCCGCCAGAACACATCCCGACCCGCAGGCCAGGGCGCTGCTCCAGCATTGGAAGGGGACCAGGATCGGCCGCAGGAGATCGTAGAACGGCTTGCGGAACTCGAGGGCGCCCTGGAAGGCCTGCACCGCGATGCAGAGGGCCATCGTCGCGACCACGGTCCGGTGGGCGATCATCCACGTCGGGGAGGCGCCGCCCGACCACGCGACGAGGGCCATCCAGTCCACGAGATAGAGCACGAAGCCGTACTTGAGGTGCCGCGACGCGAGGCCATGCCAGAGCAGCTGGGCGCCCGTGAACGTGGTCAGCAGCGCCGTCGGGCCCTCGGGCTTCTCTCCGAAGAGGTACGCGACGACCAGTCCCGCGGAGGTGAAGAGACTCAGGAGCCGGAGCATGCGCCGCGCCGGCGCCGTCAGCAGGTCTCCCGCCCAGACCGTCCGCGTTTCCGCCCCGAACCGGAACAGGAAGAACAGCGCCTGGACCGCAAGGGCCGGGGCGAGCAGCACGGTCGCCGGATGGGGCGACGTCACCGCCTGGGACGCGATGACCCCGAAGCCCAGGATGAACCAGAAGAGGCCGACATAGACGGCGGCGACGATGAACTTGAGCGGGCGGTGATAGACGGCCAGCAGCATCCAGGCCAGGCCGGAGACGACCAGGGCCATGCCCGCCTTCAATAAGGTGGGCTGGTCGATGCAGTGGAAGAAGTTCCAGGTCTCGACCTTGACGGCCAGGAAGAACGCGCTGGCGAGCAGGGGCCAGGTGAAGAGCGAAGGGTCCAGTCGCCGGAGCGGATAGGGGGTGATCCCCATATAGCGGTCCCCTTCCCCGAGGCTCTGCAGCGACGGCATCGCGCGGAGCCGGAAGGCGAGCACCATGAAGCCGAGGGCGCTGCAGGCGGATCCGAATCCGGATCCCCACGCCAGGTTCGGGAACTCCTTCTGCAGATGCTCCTTCATCTCGGGCGCGAGGATGAGTCCGAGGAGCATCGCCATGCCCGACGGGATCAGCGAGCGCGAGAACCAGCCCGCCCAGACCAGCGCGACGCACATCAGCAGCGGCCCGCCGATCTCGAGGAAGAGCGGGTCGTTCGAGGCGGCGTCGTCGATCGTCGCGCGCACGGCCATGCAGGCGATCGCGAGAACCCCGTAGATCCAGAGCACCGTCGATCGGGCGCCCGTCAGGACCGGCGACTTGACGGCCAGGGTCGCGCCGGTCCAGATCAGCGAGAGGAGTGCCAGGCCGCCGACGAGCGTGGTGCTGTGCAGGATCTGATGCTTCAGGTCGAAGCCGGCGACGTACGGCAGCGCGAGCGCGAGGACGACCATGGCGGTCTGGGCCCAGCGGATCTTCTGCTCGCGCCAGGCGAGGACCCCGAAGAGCGCGGCGACGGCCGTCAGGTGCCCCGCCGCGATGGAGGGATTCGTCCCCCGGCGCAGCTGGATCAGGAGGGTCAGCACCGCGGTCCCCATCAGCACCGCGGCCTGCAGGCCGCCGGCCGCGCGGCTCAGGACGCCGGACTGCCGCGCGAGCAGGCCGAAGAGGCCCAGGACGAGCGCGAGGGCGATGCCGAGCGACGGCATCCAGGGCGGCGGGAAGCCGGGGATCAGGCCGACCGACGCGCCGCCGATCACGGCGAGCGTGAGGCCGATCCACGCGTGCAGCGGGTGCTTCCTCGAGACCGTGCCGGCGATCCAGGTCCCCCCCGCCAGCACGAACGTCGCGATGCGGAGCCAGGGGTCGTTCAGCCCCATCAGCACGCCCAGCAGGATGAACGCGAAGCCGAGGAACGACTCCGCTCCGTGCCTCTCCGCCTCCTGCCGGAACTCCAGTATCCGGCGCTCCATATAGAGCACGAGGCCGCCGGTGAGGACGACCATCGGCGCGTACGTGTACACGTGCGGCAGGTGTTTGAGGTAGCCGTGCACCCAGGCGAAGACCTGGACGAAGGTGACGGCGAGCGTGGCGCCGAAGAACCAGACCACGCGCCGGTCCCTGGCGAGCTCGGCGCTCAGCACCGATTTCGAGAAGCGGACGACCGCCGCGGCGAGCGCGAAGAAGCCGAGATAGAAGCCCGTCCCAACGACCGGGCGGATGTCCAGTTCCCCGTGGCTGACCACGCGCGCCAGCGGGGCGAGCACGACCAGCGAGTTCAGGAACAGCAGCGTCCCGCCCAGCATGAGCCCCAGCCGGTCGTGGACGGCGCTGCACCAGCGGCGCAGCCCCCAGCCGAACAGGGATAAGTAGACGACGCCCATCGCCGGGACATAGAGGCCTCGATGGGACACTTCCGCGTCGTTCGCCAGCAGCGCGACGGCCATGAAGTTGACGGGCAGCAGCCCGATCGCGGCCGAGCGGAGCACGGCGGCCGTCGCCTTGAACTGCGCGTCGCGGCGCTCGATCCAGCCGCCCATCCACGCGAGCAGGAACGTGAAGCCGCCGAGCAGCGCGGGCATCACCGTGTAGCGGACCACCGGCGCCTTGTCCCACGTGTAGTAGGCCAGCAGCGAGCTGCCCACCAGGACCATCATCACGCCCGCCACCATGTACCAGTTCTCGAGGAAGAACGGCTTGAGGTGGACTTCCCAGATCGACGGCTTCGGCGGAGGCGGAGGCGGTTTGGGCGGCGCTGCGGGACGCGGTTCGACGGGCCGGGGCGCCGCGATCGGAACCTCGGGCTTCGGCGGCTCCACGGGGGCCAGTTCGGCCACCGGAAGCGCTTCGCCGGTCAGGGCCCGCCACTCCTCCGAAGGGATCGATTTCGCCCAACGGTCGACGAAGCGATCCATGGTGACCGGATCCAGCCGGTTCGCCACGAGGCGCTCCAGGACGGCGACGATGTCCGGGTCCGCGTCCGCCTGCCGCGAGTACCAGAGGTACAGCATCGCCAGGGGGCGTTGACGCACGATGAGGCGCGACCCTTCGCCCGCGACGGTCTTCAGACCGATCTGGCCGCGCAGCCAGCGGCGCCACGAATCCCAGCGGGTATGGATCGCGTGGCCGAAGCGCAGGGTCAGGATCATCGCCGCCCGCTCCTGCGCCCAGGGCTCCAGCTCGAGGTCGACGAGCACCGGCGCGACGCGATCGCTCGGCCAGCTGCAGAGCAGGTCGAGCAGGCGGCGGCGCTCCTCCAGCGTCGGCACCTGGACGAACCAGGTCCTGGCCTTCTCGAGGTAGAGGTCCTCGTCGAGGCCCGGCGGCAGCGGCTCCTCGGGATGGGAGAGCGCGTGCTCGGCGACGTCGACCGCCTCGTGCCGCCGCTTCCCGGCGGCGCCCTTCAGGGCGTCGAGGATACGGCCGAAGTCGGCGAGCGTCGCGGTCTGGCTCCCGGCCTCCTCAAGGAGATCCTTCAGCGTCGCGGCGCCCCAGGCGCCCGCGTTCTGGAAGGCGTCGACCAGCGACGCCTGGTATTGTCGGTCGATCTCGGCGGCGACGACGGGCGCCTTCTCGCGATGCGGGCGCAGGAAGAGGCGGTCCCCCAGCAGGCGGAGGGCGGCCTGAACGCGGGTGGACGCGCTGGCGGGCCGACCCCAGCCGAGGGGCACGTCGGCAGGCAAATCGCGGAGGGACTGGCTTAGCGACTC
>Ga0137409_10007722_pt1 | contig 11029 bp, 9 predicted proteins | sample CZODoug1_16funga_FD_122059 | JGI IMG/M metagenome (GOLD analysis project Ga0137409, IMG submission 122059) | Vadose zone soil fungal communities from Angelo Coast Range Reserve, California, USA - CZODoug1_16fungal (Hybrid Assembly) | ecosystem: Environmental > Terrestrial > Soil > Vadose zone... | reverse complement strand
TACCGCATCGACGGCGTGCTGCGCCAGATCCGCTCGCTGCACAAGACCTACTGGCCGGCGATGGCCGTGCGCATCAAGGTGATGGCGAAAATGAACATTGCCGAGACCCGCGCGCCGCAGGACGGCCGCATCTCCGCCACGATGTCGGGCCGCGTCGTCGACTTCCGCGTCGCCAGCCTGCCGACCAGCCACGGCGAGAACCTGGTGCTGCGCATCCTCGACCGGCAAAAGGGCATCGTGCCGCTCGACAAGCTCGGCCTGGAGGAGCAGCAGCTGGAGCTGCTCAAGCGCATGATCGCCCGGCCGGAGGGCATCATCCTGGTCACCGGCCCGACCGGCAGCGGCAAGACCACGACGCTCTACTCGATCCTCAACCACATCAACTCCGACGGCATCAACGTGATGACGCTCGAGGACCCGGTCGAGTACCCGATGACCCTCATCCGGCAGACTTCGGTTTCGGATGCGGCGAAGCTCGACTTCGCGAACGGCATCCGCGCCATGATGCGGCAGGATCCGGACGTCATCCTGGTCGGCGAGATCCGCGACCACGAGACCGCCGAGATGGCGTTCCGCGCCGCGATGACGGGCCATCAGGTGTACACGACGCTGCACACTAACTCCGCGGTGGGCGCCTTCCCGCGGCTGCTCGACATCGGCATCGTGCCCGACATCCTGGCAGGCAACATCATCGGCATCCTGGCGCAGCGCCTGGTGAGGAGACTGTGCCGCACCTGCCGGCAATCCTATGACCCGGACGCGAGGGAGCGCCGGCTGCTCGGCGTGACGCCCACCGAGTCCGCAGCGCTCTACCGCGCAGTCGGCTGCGAGCATTGCGACTACCAGGGGTTTCGCGGGCGGCAGTCGATCCTCGAGATCCTCAAGGTCGACGGCGCGCTCGACGAGATGGTGGCGCGCCGCGCCACCGCGCGGGAGATCCTCGCTGCGGCGCGCGCGCAGGGCTTCAAGACCCTCGCCGACGACGGCGCACGCCTGGTCCGCCAGGGGACCACCAGCGTGGACGAGCTGATGCGCGTGGTCGACCTGACCGAGCGCATGGCCTGAGCCGCCGGGAGGCCCATTGCCCCTCTTCACCTACAAGGCCATCGACGCCCGAGGCAAGAGCGTGGTGGGCCGGGTGGAGGCGGTGAACCTGTTCGATCTCGAGCAGCGGCTCGCGCGCATGGAGCTCGATCTCGTGCTCGGCGCGCCCTCCAGCACGCGCTCCCGGCTCATCGGCGGCGGCAAAGTGACGCGCCAGGACCTGATCAACTTCTGCTTTCACCTCGAGCAGCTCGCCAGCGCCGGGGTGCCGGTCATGGAGGGGCTGGTCGACCTGCGCGAGAGCGTCGAGAACCCGCGCTTCCGGGAGGTGGTGGCCGGGATGATCGAATCGATCGAAGGCGGCCGCAACCTGTCGCAGGCGCTCGCCGAGTACCCCGAGGTGTACGGCAGGGTGTTCGTGAGCCTCGTGCGATCGGGCGAGCAGACTGGAAAGCTGCCCGAGGTGCTGAGAAGCCTCTCCGAGTCGCTGAAGTGGGAGGACGAGCTTGCGGCGCAGACAAAGAAGCTGTTGATGTACCCGGCGTTCGTCGGCAGCGTCGTGCTGCTGGTCACCTTCTTCCTGATGGTCTACCTCGTGCCGCAGATGACCGGGTTCATCCGCAACATGGGGCAGGATATCCCGCTGCAGACGCGCATCCTGATGGCGGTTTCCGACTTTTTCGTGAACTACTGGTGGGCCGTCGTCGCCGCGCCGTTCGCCGCCTGGTTCGGCCTCAAGTTTGCAATGCGGACCAACCCGGCCGTCGAATACGCGGTGGACCACTACAAGATCACCATGCCGCTGATCGGCCCGATCCTGAGAAAGATCATCCTGTCGCGTTTCGCCTCGAGCTTCGCCATGATGTATTCCGCGGGCATCACGGTCCTCGACGCGATCCGCAGCTGCGAGGAAATCGTCGGCAACCGGCCGCTGGAAGCCGCCTTGCACCGGGCCGGCCAGCAGATCTCGGAAGGCAAGAACCTGACGGCGGCGTTCCAGGATCTCGGCGTGTTCCCGCCGCTTGTGATCCGGATGCTGCGCATCGGCGAGAACACCGGGGCGCTCGACACGGCTCTGCTCAACGTCAGCTATTTCTATAACCGCGAAGTGAAGGAATCGATCAGCAAGGTGCAGGCGATGATCGAGCCGGCGCTCACGCTGGTGCTCGGCGCCATTCTCGGCTGGGTGATGCTGTCGGTCCTCGGGCCGGTGTACGACACGATCTCGAAGATGAAATTCTAGCCATGGCCAAGCGGCGCATTCTCTACTTCACGGCCGAGGACCATTACCTCTACCGCAGCGCCGGGGCGGGGCTCGAGCTGGAGACGAAGTTTTCCGGCGACGACCTCGGCGTCACGGCGTTCCGCGAGCACTTGCGCGGCCTGAAGGGCGAGCTGTTCTGCGTGCTGGTCGATGTCGCGGGCGAGGACTTCCACGAGGACCAGATTCCGTTCCTGCGCGGCAGCGACCGCGATGCCGTGCTGCAGCGCCGGCTGGCGCAGCGCTACCGCGACACCCGCCTCGCCGCGGCGCTGTCGCTCGGCTACGTGGCCGGCACGCGGCGCAACGAACGGCTGCTGCTCGCCTCGTTCACGAACACGCAGCAGCTCGCGCCCTGGCTGGATGCGCTGGAGGAAGCGGGCACCAAGCTGACCGGCGTCTACTCGGTGCCGCTGCTCGCGCCGGCGCTGGCGCGCAAGCTGGGCGCGAAAGGCGGCCGCGCCTTCGTCGTCACGGTCAACCGGGCGGGGTTGCGGCAGTGCTTCATCGAGGCAGGCCGGCTGCGGTTCGCGCGCCTGGAACGCACCGTGGACATGGTGCCGCAGGCGCTCGCCATCTTCGTGCGCTCCGAGATGCTGCGGCTCGCGCAGTACCTCGGCACATTGCGCGTGCTTCCCCGCGAGGGGCCGCCGGTGCAGGTATTCGTGGTCGCGCCGCGCGCGCAGCGCTCGCTTTTCGAGCAGGCGCTGGCGTCCGATTCCCGGCTCGTGTTCCACACCATCGACGAAGGCGAGGCGCTGCGCAGCGTCGGCGTGCGCCGGGCGCCCGAGCGGATCCTCGGCGAAGCGCTGTATCTGCATCTCGCGGCGAAAAAGCCGCCGCGCGAACAGTTCGCAAGCAGCGCCGAGCGGCGCCGTTATCAGGTATGGCAGCTGCAGCGCGGCATCGTCGCTGCCGGCGCGCTCGGCTTCGCTGCCTGCGCGCTGTACGCCGGCGCGCAATGGGTCGACGCGCTGCAAGTGGGCGGTCGCGCCGCCAGCCAGCAGCGCGACGCGCGTCTCGCCGCCGCGCAATACGAGCGCATCACCGCGGGCTTTCCGGTGACCCAGACCTCGACGGAGAACCTGAAGGTCGCGGTGGTCGAGTTTCGGCGCATCGCCGAGCGCAGCGTGTCGCCCGAGCAGGCCTTCGTGCACGTCTCGCGCGTGCTCGAGCAGTTTCCGCAGATCGAGCTCGACAGCTTCAACTGGGGGGTGGGGCGCCCGGACGCGCCGCGTGACCGACCCGCCGGCGCGCCCCCCGACGCTGCGGCCGCGAAACCCGGGCAGAGCAACGCCGCCGAGATGCTGGAGCTCTCCGGCCGCGTCAACGCCACCCAGCGCAACGACTATCGCGCGATCACGGCGCAGGTGCAGCGCTTCGCCGCGGCGCTCGGCGCATCGCAAGGCTACGAGCTGGTCCGCACCCAGCTGCCCTTCGACATCACCTCGGAGGGCACGCTGACCGGCGACATCGGCGGCGGCAGCGCGGAGTCCGGCGAGGCGCCGCGCTTCACGGTCACGCTGGCGCGGAGGCTGCCGTGACTCTGACGCGCGAAGAGCTCAGGAAGCTGCTGCTGCCCGGCCTCGCCGCGCTGGCGCTGGTCGCCGCCGGCGCCGGCCTGGTATGGGGCGCCCAGCAATCGGTGCGCAGCGCCCAGCTGCGGCTTGCCGCGGCCGAGGCCGACCGCAAGGAGAGCACCGAACGCCTGACGCGCATCGCGGAGGAGGAACGCGAGGTCAAGGAGAAGCTCGACGTCTATCAGCAACTGAAGCAGCTCAACATCCTGGGCGAGGAGCACCGGCTGGAATGGGCCGACGCCATTACCCGCATCCGCAATCAGCGCGAGCTGCTCGACCTGCGCTACCGCGTCGACCGGCAGAAGCTGCTGGTCTCGGCGCCCGGCAAGCCCGCCAATGTGGATTTCTACGCCAGCACCATGAAGGTGGAGCTCGCTCTGCTGCACGAGGAAGACCTGCTGCGCTTCCTTGCCGACCTGCGCGCCTCCGGCAATGCGTACTACTCGGTGAAGCAGTGCCTGATCACGCGCACCGGCCAGGCGGCCACCGGCGCTTCCATCGTGCCGCGGCTGCGCGCCGGCTGCGAGATCGACCTGATCACCATCATCGACCGGGCGGCCAAACGATGAAGCCAGCGCTCGTCTTCCTGCTCGGGCTGTGGCTCACCGCGGCGGCGAGTGCCTCCGGCGCGCAGGAATTCGGCCGCCTGTTCTTCACGCCGGAGCAGCGCGCCGCGCTCGACGCCCGGCGCAAGGCGCGCGTGCCGGACAAGCCGGCCGCAGCGCCGACCGTCGCTTCGCCCACCACGCGTCTCGACGGCTATGTGGTGCGCTCCGAGGGTCGCTCCACGGTCTGGGTGAACGGTGAATCGCTCCAGGACGGTTCGGCCGAGGCGCTGCGCGATCCAGGCCGCAGCGGCGAAGGGCGGGTGCGCGTGCCGGCCGGTGACGGCGGGGCGCGCGTCGAACTGAAGCCGGGAGAAGTGCTCGACCGCGGCACCGGTGAAGTGCGTGACGTGATCGGCGACGGCGAAATCAAGGTGCGGCGTGGCCGGCCCTGAGCGCCTCCGCGCGCGGCGGCTGCAACGCGGTGCCGCGCTGCTGGTGCTGCTCGTTGTGCTGGTGCTGGGCGCGTCATGGTTCCTGGTTTCGCGGCTCGACGCGATAGCCGGTGCATTCACGGCGATCGACCGCAACCGCAATGCGACGGTCCTCAGCCAGGCGAGGCAGACGTTGATCGGCTACGTGGCGAAGGCCGCTGCCGAGGGCAATGAGTCCAACCCGGGACGCTTTCCCTGCCCGGAGGCGGCAGGCAATGTCGGCAATCCGGCCAGCGAAGGCACCGCCGCGCCCAATTGCACGCTACCCGCGGTCGGCCGGCTGCCGTGGCGCACCCTCGGCATCGACAAGCTGCGGGACTCGGCGAACGAGCCGCTGTGGTATGTGGTGTCGGCAGGCTGGGCGCTCAGCAATAGCACCACTCCGCCATTGACCACGTACATCAATTCGGACTGTGGAACTGCCGGTGGTACCCAAGCCTGCACAACCGGACAATTGACGGTAGACGGCTCGGCGAAAGCAGCGGTCGCGCTGATCATCGCTCCGGGTGCGGCGATGAACGTCGCGGCAAGCGCGGGCTGCACGGCCCGCAACCAGGCGCGCAGCGCCCCGGCCCCGACCATCGACGCACGCGATTACGTCGAGTGCTTCAATACCGGCACGTCGACGTTCGCCACGATTGGGCCGACGACCTCATTCAACGACCAGGTGGTTCGCATCACTGTTGCAGACGTCATGCCGGGAATCGAGGCGGCGATTGCGTCTCGCGTGGAGCGCGAAATCGCCCCGCTCCTGAAAGGCGTCTACGCAACGAATAGCTGGGGAACAAACGTCTCGGCCGGAAATCCGGTCTATCCCTTTGCCGCGCCTTTCGCGGACCCGTCGCTGACCCCGAGCTATCAGGGCAACAGCGCCTCGTGCGCGGGCGGCGTCTGCAAAGGCCTGCTGCCGGTCACGTTTTCGAACGCCCCGGGCACCAGCACGCCTTGCACGCCAAGCGTGGGATCGCCATGCGATCCGACCTTCGTGCGCTGGGTGGGTGCCCCCGCCCCGGTGTTTACCCGCACCGGCGGTGCCACGCTGCGTTCCCCCGCGACCTGCTCGGTGCTCGCTGCGAGCGTCGACTGCACCATCGCCGCCAGCGGGCCCCTTCTCGGCCTGCCCGCGCCGATGACCTTCACCTTGGCTGCGACGGCGAACAACGTCGGCATGGCGATGCGCAAATTCGACACGACAGTCGCCATGACCGGCATAGATCCCGCCGGAAGGAGCATAGTAGTCCCGCCGACAGTCCCGTCGACCGCCATGGCATTTGACGGTTCCGTGCGGGTGATCCTGAGCGGCAGCATCCCGATCAGCGGCGGTAACCTCATCGCCGACGTGCTTTGCGGTCTCCTGGGAATCGCGTGCTATCAAGTGAATATCAGCATGCCGATTGCGCTCCTGGCCGATCATCCCGCCCTGAATTCCACCGACCCGGTCACCGGCTGGTTCATGCGCAACGAGTGGTACCGCGTCCTCTATTACGCCGCCGCACAGGCTACAACGCCGGCTGCGCTTCCGGCTGCGCCGGCCTGCACCCCGGGAACCAACTGTGTCACGGTCAGCAATCTGACTCCCGCCAACAACAAGCGCGCCATCCTGATTCTCACCGGGCGCAGCATCAACGGTAGCGGACGTCCGAGCGGCACTCTTGCGGACTACTTGGAGTTCGGCAATGCCACGGGCGCCTACGAGCGCCAGCCGGTGAGCACCGCCGTCGCTCCCGCCTTGAAGAAGCCCTTCAACGACCGCATCGTCGTCGTCGACATCAACTGATGCGGGCACGCCAGCGTCTCCCGGGCAGCGCCGGTTTCAGCCTGGTCGAGCTGGCGATCGTGCTGCTCGTGGTGACGCTGATGCTGTCGAGCCTGCTGTACACGCTGTCCGCGCAGACCGAGCAGCGCGCGCGCGAGACCACGTTGCGCCGTCTGGAGGAAGCGAAGGAGCTGCTGATCGCCTTTGCATTGGTCAACGGACGCATGCCCTGCCCGGCCTCCGCCACGAGCAACGGCGATGAGTCCTTCTCGAGCGGCTCAGCCGCCGCTGGCGGCGGCACCTGCTCCAACTACCTGAACGGATTCCTCCCGGCTCGCGCGATCGGATTCCAGCCCGTAGACGCCGCCGGCTATGCCCTCGACTACTGGAATAACCGGGTTCGCTATGCGCTCGCGCAAACCGCGTCCAATCCGAGCGGAGCCACGGGCTGCAGCGCGCCTGCCGCACCGGCGTACAGCAGCAGCTTGAACCTCAAGACGAACGGCATCGTCTGCGCGCCGGTGAACCTCGTGATCTGCGATGCGTCGCAAAACACCGCGGCAGGCTCTCCGCCCTCCTGCGGAACTTGGGGAGCCGCCGGAGACGCCCGACCCGTCACCAACCAGCTCACCGTGCTGGCGTTGGTTTTCTCGACGGGGAAAAATGGCGCCACGGCGAGCGCGCCAGGCGCCGACGAGGCCGAAAATACGGACGCCGACGGCGTCTTTGTGTGGCACGAACCGCGGCCTACGGGCGCGAGCGGCGGTGAGTTTGACGACTTGATGGTCTGGATTCCCATCGGCCAGTTCTACGGCAAGCTCGTTGCCGCGGGCGTGCTTCCCTAGGCGGCGGGTCCAGTCAGCGCGAAGCAGACGTCGCCGTCCAGGTTGCTCTCGAGAGCGAGCTGATAGCCGCTCGACTCCGCCTGGCGCGCCGCCTGGTACAGGCCGATGCCGAGTCCGCTCGCCGAGTCCACGGGCGCGCGCAGCAGCATGCTTTCCATCTCCGGCGGGACTGCGCTGCCCGAATCGCGCACGCGCAGGGCAATGCGGGCGTCGCACGCCAGCGCGACCCGCACCCGCGTGCCGCGGTCAGCGGCGCGCTTGGCGAGGGCGTTGCGGATCAGGTTGTCCGCGACGCTGTCGAACAGCGAGCGCGGCAGGCGCGCCTCGGGCGAAAGCGCGCCCGCCTCGAACTCCACGCCTTCGCCGCGGTACTGGCGGCCGAGCGCGTCCCACCAGGCTTGCGCGGGCACGTAGGTCTCCCCGGCGGCGTTCGGGCGCTGCAGCTTGGCAAGCGTCTCGGACAGCCGCTGGGTGATCAGCGGCAGCTGCCGCCGGATCAGCGCCTGCAGCTCCGCGGAATCGCGGTCATGGTCGCGCGCCGCGACCGAGCAGAGCACGTTCAGCGACTGCAGCAAGTTCTTGATGTCGTGCGTCATGCGCGCGCCGGTCTCGTGCACCGCCTGGACATAGCTCGCCTGCCGCAGCTGCTCCTCGCGCAGCTTCGCCATGTAGAACTCGCCGAGCAGCTGGCCGAGCAGGTGCAGGTGCCAGAGCAGCGCCGGGCTCAGGCGGTAGCGCGAATAGATGCGCAGCGCAACGGCGCTGTTCTCGAAATCGACGGCATGCGGCGTGCGCTCGCCTTTTTCGCCGCTCGCCTCGGCGGTTTTCCAGCTCACGCCGGCCACCGACGGCAGGCGCGCGAAGCCGCTCAACGCCTCGACGAGAAAGCGCTCCGGGCGCGCTTCGCGTTGCAGCAGCTCGGCGAGGAAATGCAGCCACTGCTCCACCGGCAGGCCGATGGAGAAAAGGTAGCGCACGAAAAACACGTTCAGCCCGGCGAACCCGCTGCGCGGGTTCCACGCCAGCCCGACGAGCAGCACGGCGCCGGCCGTCAGGAACACGGTGTAGGTGAGCGCTTCCAGATATTCGGTTCGCCTTAGCGTCATGAAGGTGAAGCTGCCCAGGATCACGACGACCAGCAACAGCATCAGGAACATGCTGTAGAAGAAATCGATCACCTGCGCCGTATCGGCCGGCTCGGGTTCCGCCGGAAGCAGAAGAATGAGCACGAAGGCAAGCGGCAGCAGATATTCAGCAGCGCTGCGGATCTCGGGGGCGATTTCCCGGCTCGGCGCGATCTCGGGCAGGATTACCACCGCGAGCAGCGCGAGAAGATACGCCAGCACCACCAGGTAGCAGAGCCGCTGCCAGCGCGCGTGGTGCTGATAGACCTTGCCGCCGACGAGTCCGGCCAGCACCACCACCCAGAACGCGAGCAGCCACCAGTCGAGCGCCATCATGACCACAAACGCGACCAGCGAAAGGATGCAGCCCTGCATCAGCGAGATTCGCTGCTCGGCGCGCAGGAACGGCTGCCACAGCAGCAGTAGACCGAGGTGCACGAGGAGGAGCGCGCGCGCCCAGGGGTCGGCGACGCCGCGGAATACCGCGACGTGAAGCGTGGCGAGCATCGCCACCACGACCAGGCGCCAATAGTCCTGGCTGAAAGCCCAAACACTGTTGGCCAGGCGCGTAAACACCGGCTCGGAGAGATGCGCGGGTTGCATTAGCGGGATCGCGCGACTAGTCTACAAATGAAAACATGCCAGTTGCCATTCTCGCCCGTTTCGTGCTGCTGGAGGCGCGCCGCGGCGGCCTGCCCTGGCTCGCCGGCGCGAGCATCGCCGTCGCCCTCGGGTTGGCGGCATTTCTTTCGCAGGTCGCAGTCACCGAAAGCCTGGCGCTGCAGGCTTCGATCGTTGCCGCGCTGCTGCGCGCCAGCGCCGTGTTCCTGATCGCCGCGCACGTGGCTTCCAGCACGCTGCGCGAGCTCGACGACAAGGAGCTCGAGCGGATGCTGTCGCTGCCGCTGTCGCGCTCCACGCAATATCTCGGGCGTCTCGCCGGCTTTGCGCTGTGCGGGGTCGCGCTCGCCGCGGCTTGCGCGGCTCCGCTGCTGCTCTGGGCGAGCGCCGGCACGGTGGCGCTATGGGCACTGTCGCTCGCCTGCGAGACTGCACTGGTCGCCGCGGCGGCACTTTTTTTCTCCATGACGCTCGCGCAGCTGGTCCCCGCGATCGCGGCGACCGCCGGGCTCTACGTTCTCGCCCGCTCGATGGCGGCGATCCAGTCGATCGCCGGCGGCCCGCTGGCTGAAGCTTCGCTGCCGCACCAGGTGGCGCGCTGGGCCGTCGACGCAATTGCGCTGCTCCTGCCGCGGCTCGAGGCGGTGACACGGACCGGCTGGCTGCTCTATGGCCCGCCCGATGCCGGGGCCTACGCGGCCGCGCTCGCCGGGCTGATGCTGTATACGGGGCTTCTGATCGCGGCCGGCCTGTTCGATTTTTATCGGCGCAACCTGTGAATCGCAACGCGCGGGCGCTCGCCTGCGTGCCGCCATGGGTATGGCTCGCGCTCGGGCTCAGTCTCGCTGCGCAACTGGCCTGGCAAGGCACGCGCCAACCCGCGCCGCCGGCCGCCGCGGATCTTCCGCCGCCGCCGCCGGTGCAGGCCCTGCGCCTGGCGAGCTTCGGCGAGCCGGAGGGGACCGCGCGCCTCATTACGCTGTATGTCCAGGCTTTCGACCTCAGCGGGGGAAACGCGCTCCCCTACAAGAACCTGGATTACCGCCGGCTTACCGGCTGGCTGCGCGCGATCCTCGAGCTCGACCCTCGCAGCGAGTATCCGCTGTTTCTCGCGGCGCGCGTGTATGCCGAAGTTCCCGATGAGGCGCGCAGTCGCATCGCCCTGGAATTCGTGTACCAGGAGTTTTTCAAGGATCCCAACCGGCGCTGGCCGTGGCTTGCCCACGCCGCGCTCCTTGCCAAGCACCGGCTGGGGGACCTGGCGCTTGCGCGCCGCTACGCCGCGGCGATCGACCACTACACGACTTCGCAGGACGTCCCGCTGTGGGCCAGGCAGATGGAGATCTTCATCCTCGAGGACATGAGCGAGCTGGAGGCGGCGAAGATCATGATCGGCGGGCTGCTCGCAAAAGGGGCCATCCGCGATCCCGCCGAGGCCCGCTTCCTCAAGGAGCGACTCGACGAGCTGGGGGCTCGCATCGCTCGAGGCACGAAAAGATAGAAAGTGTCGAAGGACCGACGCTATTGTCGGGAACTCGACGCCGTTGCCGCGTAAATTGATGTTCTGGCCGCTTCCTTGACCCATTTTTGCGTGGCACGGATGTTGCGGGTAGGCTCTCGCCTGGACGGTCCAGGGGAGATTGGCCATGAAGGACAGACAGCAGGGCTTCACGCTGGTGGAAATCGCGATCGTGCTGGTGATCATCGGGCTGCTGCTGGGCGGCATCCTGAAGGGGCAGGAAATGATCACCCAGGCGAA
>Ga0137409_10007720_pt1 | contig 11030 bp, 8 predicted proteins | sample CZODoug1_16funga_FD_122059 | JGI IMG/M metagenome (GOLD analysis project Ga0137409, IMG submission 122059) | Vadose zone soil fungal communities from Angelo Coast Range Reserve, California, USA - CZODoug1_16fungal (Hybrid Assembly) | ecosystem: Environmental > Terrestrial > Soil > Vadose zone... | reverse complement strand
GCAGGCGCGCTCGGATTCGTCGGCGCAACGCTGATGAGCATGGGCGACGCGCGCGGAATGGACTATCTCAAGGCGCTCTCGGCGCAACGCATCGTCAACATCGAGGCATCCTCGCGCGCCATCCTCGACCAGGTGATCGCGGGCGAATATCCCATGGGCCTGATGATGTTCAACCATCACACCGTGATCAGCGCCCAGAAGGGCGCGCCGTCCGACTGGATCGCCATGGAGCCGGTGCCGGTGGCGTTCGACGCGGTCGGCATCCTCAAGGACGCGCCGCATCCCAACGCGGCGCGGCTGCTGGTCGACTTCCTCACCTCGGAGGACGGGCAGCGCGTGCTGCAGAAGGCCGACTATCTGCCGGCGATGCCGAGCGTGCCGGCGATGAAAGCCGGGCTGCGGCCCGAGGACGGCGGCTTCAAGGCGACGTTCTTTCGTCCGGACGAGACCTACGACCGCATTCCCCATTGGATGAAAGTCGTGAACGACCTGTTCAAGTGATGGATCTCGAAACGTCCAAGCAGAAAGTCGCGGCGCTCACTGCGCCGCGCAATGCTGTTCTGGTCGGCGCCAGCGATCGGCCGGGGAGCTGGGCCGCGCGGGTGTGGCAGAATCTCAACCGCTACGAATTTCCCGGGCCGATCTATCTGATCAACCCGCGCCGGACCGCGATCTGGGACCGGCCCTGCTTTCCCGATTTCAAGTCGCTGCCTGAGCCGCCGGACCACATGGTCGTGCTGGTGCCGGCGGCGGGCGTCATCGAGACGCTGAGAAGCGGCGCGGCCGCCGGCGCCCGCAGCGCCACGGTTTTCTCCGCCGGCTTCGGCGAGGGTTTCGACACGCAGGCCGCGGCGCTCGGGCGTGAGCTTGCCGCCGTGATCGCACAAACCGGGCTCGCCGTGTCCGGCCCGAACTGCATGGGGAATGTCTGCGCCAAGAGCCGCTTGGTCACGCTCACCGAAGATCGGCCGCTCAAGCTGTGCGAAGGCCCGGTCGCGCTCGTCGGCCAGAGCGGCGGCATGATGATCTTCGCCAATTCCGGCCTGGAAGATCGCGGCATCTCGGCTGAGTATCTCATCACCAGCGGCAACGAATGCGGGCTTTCGGCCGGCGACTACATCGCGTTCTTCGCCGACCAGCCCGAGCTGAAGGTGATCGTCATCTATGTGGAGGCAATTTCCGACCTCGAAAAATTCCACGCCGCCTGCCTGATGGCGCGCGCGGCCGGCAAGCACATCGTGGCGCTCAAGCTCGGCCAGTCGGAAGGCGGGCGACAGGCCGCGATGGCGCATACCGGCTCGCTCGCGGGCTCGGTCGAGGCTTTCGACGCGGTGGCGGGCGAGGTGGGCGTCATCCGCGCCGACACGCTCGATGATCTGGTCGAGGTGACCGAGTTCCTCGCGCACACGGGAGGCGCCGGCGGTGGGCAGCTTGGCGCCATCACGCTCTCGGGCGCGTTCCGCGGGCTGCTGCTCGACGCCGCCGAGCGCAATCGCTTGTCGTTCCACGCGCTCGCTCCGGCCACGACCGAGAAGCTCAACTCCATTCTCACCGTCGGCTCGCTGGTATCGAATCCGATCGACGGCGGCTTCGGCGTGCTCACCAGCGCCGACAACTACATGGCCTCGATCGAGGCGATGCAGGCCGATCCCAACGTCGACATCGTGCTGCTGCAGGAGGCGCTGCCGCGCGAGCCGGGCTCGGAGCGCGCCGAGAGCTACATCGGGATGGTCGAGAGCTACGCCGCCAGCAAGGCTCAGAAGCCGATCGCATTCGTGACGCCGACCTCGCTCAGCCAGACCGACTATAGCCGCGCGCTGCGCGCCAAGGCGCCGCATGTTTCGTTCCTGCAGGAGGCCAACAAGGCGCTGCGCGCGATCACCAGCGTCGTGCGGCGCGACAAGATGGAGGCGCTGCGCCGCGGAATCGGCGACGACACGGAACGTACCGACGCCCAGCGCGCCGCAGCCGAGCGGCTGCGGGCGCGCGCAACCGCGCAGTCAACTGCCCTTAACGAAGTCGACTCGAAGGAAATCCTGCGCGCCTATGGCATCCCGATGGCCGAGGAAGCGCTCGTGTCCTCGCGCGACGAGGCGCTCGCGGCCGCCGCGCGCATCGGCTTTCCGGTGGTGCTCAAGGCGGTGGCCGACACGCTCACCCACAAGTCGGACGTCGGCGCGGTCGCCCTCAACCTCGCAACACCCGATGCGCTTGGCGCGGCCTACGACCGCATGACGGTCGCACTCAAAGACCACGCCCTCGCCGGCATGCTGGCGGCCCAGCAGGTGCGCGGCGGGCTCGAGCTTGTGCTTGGCCTGCATCGCGATCCCGAGGTGGGGCTCGTCGTGATGGCCGGCGCGGGCGGCGTGCTGCTGGAGCTGACCAAGGACGTGGCGTTCTGCGCCCCGCCCGTGAGCCGCGACAAGGCGCGCGACATGCTCAAGCGGACCCGCGTGGCCCGCCTGATCGAGGGCTATCGCGGCAGCGAGCCGCGCGATGTGGGCGCCATCATCGATGCGCTCGTCGGACTAGGGCGGTTGGCGATCGACTGCCCGGATGTGATCGAGTCGGTCGACATCAACCCGTTCGCGGCGCTGCCACAGGGCAGCACACCTGGCGGCATGGCGCTCGACGCGCTGATCGTGTTGCGGCGGAGCTAGCTGCTCGCTCAGTGCGCGCGAGCAAGCTCCAGCGCCTTTTCCAGTATTTCGTCCCGGCGTTCGGTGATGCCCTTGATGGTGCGGCTGACCGGATGCGTCGGCAGGATGCCGACGCCATGGTGACGCGAGCCATCGTGCTTGAGCACGTGCATGCCGGTCCACGACAGCACATATCCGCCCGGGACCACGATTGGATTGACATTGCCATTGGTGCCGGCGGTCGGCTCACCGACAATGTCAGCCAGCCGGTACGCTTCAACGATGCCCATGGCCGTCTCGGCGGCGCTGATGGCGCGACCGTCGATCATGAAAATGAGACGCCCCTTCAGTCGAGGCGCCTTGGGCGACACGTCCCACCGGCTGGTGTAGTATTCGGGAGCGTCCAGGCGGTCAGGCTTGGTGGTGATCGGGACCTGCCAGATCGCACATTGCATTGTCTGGTCGCTCAGATGATCGAGAAATTCAAACATCTTCGGATAGCCTCGGAAATCGAAGATGACCGCCTTCGCCTCCGCGAGCTGCGGCAGCGCCGCCTTGAAATCGACCTCGGTCGCGCGATCCAGATCGACATAGGAAATACCGGGCTCCAGTTCCGCAACCGTCGCCGGACGCGGCTCGTCAGCCGCACCACTCGCGATGCGGCGAAGCACTCCTTCGCGCTGCTTGCCGTCCTGGCTCTGGACCTTGAGGCGCACGACAGAGCCATCAGGCCCGCTTCGGAGCTCGCGGGCGAGAATGTGGCGCACGTATTGCGGTGTGGCGCTCGAGATGAGCGTACGCATCCGGGCCAAGGTCTTGTCGATGCTCTCCCCATCCACCTCGACCACGGAATCACCCGGCTTGAACCCGGCGTCGGCCGCCTGTCCGACCACATGGGTTATAACGAGTTTGTCCTCGACCAGAGCCCACGCGAGCGGCAGCGCATGGCTCCGATCGACAAGCCTCGGGTGGGTCACCCGACCATGCCCATCGTGCAGGGCAGTTACAAGGCGCCTGAGCGTATCGACAAAGGCTCCTTCATCGGCATCGGTCGCCGCGGTTGTCAGCGCCGTCACCAAGGCGTGCGGCCAGTCGGTCTCGACCACGTCGAAATAGGGATAGAAGTGCTGGAACACGTTCCATGCGAGGGCGATGGCTGCCAAGCGAGTGGCTCGATCGTTGCCGGAGAACTGTGACTTGTCCGCCGGAGCGGTTGGCGGCGACCCGTGTGGTAGGGTTCCGTTCGCGTCCGCATAAAGCTTCAGCGGGACACGCGCGGTCAGCCCGGCGCCGAGATCAGCCGTGAATATCTGATCGGGTTCCAAGCCGACGGAGCTGACGCTTGACGGATCGGCTTGGATCCGCGCGCTCCAGTAAGGAGAACCAGGCTCCGCCCGTCCTAGGCTGTAATGGCGCCACGACACGAGTTTGAGGCCGACAGTGCCAGCCGGCGGCACGAGGCCCGCCGGTGTCGCAGGCTGCGTCCCGTTCGGGAAGACCTGCACGGTCGGCGCAACCGGACGGAAGAAAGCCTCGAGTGCCCTGGCGAGTTGCTCTCGCTCTTCGCACGGCTCGACCTGCCGCATGCCCTCGACCGCGAGCGTATCCCAATCGGCCGCCGCCGCCTGATCGCTCGGATGATAATGGCGCACATAGCCGAGAAGACGCGTGAATGCGATCGCATTGCGCATCCCCTGCTCGGTGAGCGGGCGAGGACGCTCGGACGAGCTCGCTGGCGAACCCGGCCGGCAAACGTCCAACGTTTGCGATAAAGCAGGCGTTGAGAACAACAGGGAAGTCGTAAGGCAAGCGGCAGCCACAGCAACATGGTCGATCAATAGCCAGAGACTGCGCATCGAGGGACCTCCTGGATCACAAATCGAGGACATGACAAATCGAACTTTGCCGGCCCCGCACAGGACCGGCCCTCAATTGGGCTCGAAAAGCTGTAGCGCGGAGCACAGTCGCGCGCATCGACCGTTCGGTCGAGGTCAAGGCAGTTGCCGAATGGCGCTCGATGCCCTGACCCGTGGTGCGGCGCTTGGCGCACGCACGCCACTGGCGTGGCGGCGCCTGGCCCACTAAAATCCCGTCCAGTCGCCGGCCTACACCCGCCGGTCGTAGAGCCACGATGTCGGGAGGACCTATGAGCATCTGTCGCGTCATCCTGCTCGCGCTTGCCAGCCTGCCGGTGCTGGCCGCCGCGGCGAGCGCCCAGCAAAAGCCTACCGGCGCCGAGCTCATTGCCAGCAAGTGCTTCCAGTGCCACACCCAGGCGATGTGGCAGGACCAGCGCCAGGACACCCGGGCCTGGGAGGCGAACCTCTACCGGATGGTGGGGCGCGGTGCACTCTGGTCCACCGAGGAGATCAAGCTGATGGCCGAATATCTCGGCACCAATTTCGGGCCGGCGCGCTGAGCGCAGCCGATTGAAACACTTTAAGGGACAAGCCCTGGGAGACGATCATGCGAGACCTGGTGGTGAAATATCTGTCGAAGGGCGTTTCGCGCCGCAATTTCGTGACCGGCCTGACCAAGGCGGGCCTGACCATGACGGCCGCCCAATCGGTGCTCAGTTCAGTGAGCACGGTCACGCTGGCGCAGACCGCTCCGGCGGCCGGCCCGGTGAAGACCTTCGAGGGCCATGGCGGCGCCGCTTTCGCCGAGCAACTGATCGCGTCAGGCGTGAAGTATGTGTTCGGCAACTCGGCGAGCGAGGACGCGCAGTTCTACGAGGCGCTCGTCGACCGCCCGCAGCTCAAATACATCCTCACCCCGCATGAGGGGCCCGGCGCTGCCATGGCGGCCGGCTATGTGAAGGCCTCGGGCGAGCCCGCCATGGTGATGCAGGCGGGCGTGGTCGGCATGGCCAACGCCATCGGCCAGATGTTCAACGCCCACAAGGAGCAGACCCCGCTGGTCTTCTACTCCTACCGCACCGACCAGTCGCGGCGCGCCGGGCGCGACGGCTTCGAGGAGGTGCTCAACCAGGAGCAGATGGTCCAGCCGATCACCAAGTACACCTGGCTGGCGCGCCGCGGCGACATGATCCCGGAGACTGTGCGGCGCGCCTTCAAGGCAGCGTGGACCCCGCCCTACGGGCCCTCCTACATCTCGTGGCACTCCGACTTCAATGACGAGCGGGTGAAGACCGAGATCATCCCGCAGGATCAGTTCGATCCGCGCATGCGGGTGCGGCCCAACCCGGACGACGTGCAGCGCGCCGCCAGGCTCCTGGTCGAGGCCAGGATGCCGCTGATGGTGGTGGGCGACGAGATCTACAAGGCGAAGGCCGCCGCCAAGGCGGTGAAGCTCGCCGAGCTCATCGGCATGCCGGTCACGCAGGTGCGCCAGCTCTATGCCAACTTCCCGGAAGGCCATCCGCTCTGGGTCGGTAATCTCGCGGGCGGCAACCTCAACTCGCTGCCCTATCCGACCGGCGTCGACGTCGTCATCAATGTCGGCAACAAGTTCCAGCACAACGGCCCGAACCCGATCGTGCCGCGCGGTCCGAAATTCATCGACATGCGCATCGACCACTGGAGCATGGGCAATGTCATGCTCACCGAGGTGCCGCTGGTCGCCGACGTCGGCTACGGCCTCGACGACATGATTGCGGCGGTCGAGCAGCTGATGACCGCCTCGACCAGGCAGAAGGCCGCCGAGCGTGCCGAGGACGTCAAGAAGTTCTCGACCATGGCGAGGACGTTGCGCGGCCAGGTCGTCAACAGCCCCGACTGGGACCAGGCGCCGATCATCGCTGACCGCCTGACCTACGAGATCGCCAAGTTCGCCGATCCTGACGCCATCATCGTGCACGAGGCCGGCTCGGTGGCGCTGCATAGCTTCGACTTCAACCCGCTCGGCGGGCGCGAGCTGTTCTTCTACTACGGCGCCCATCTCGGCTCCGGCGTCGGCACGGCGGCGGGCGTCAAGCTGGCGCGCCCGAACCAGCAGGTCATCTGCCTGGTCGGCGACGGCTCATTCACGTTCGGGCCGACCGCGCTCTGGAACATGGCGCGCCTGCAGCTGCCCGTGATCACCGTGGTCTACAACAACCACGCCTATAGCGGGCCGCATAGCCGCGTCATCAACAACGTGCCGGGCGGCCGCATGGTGCAGACCGGCCAGTTCGTGCACGACTACCTCGGCAACCCGGACATGGACATGGCCTCGATTGCCAAGGGCTTCGGAGTCGATGGCGAGGTGGTGCAGAACCCGACGCAGCTGCGCGAGGCGCTGGCACGCGCCCGCAAACACACGGTCGAGGGCAAGCCCTATCTGCTCGACGTGCAGGTCGCCCGCAAGGGCGTCGGCTGGGCCGACAAGCCGTGGACGCCGCCGCTCCGTATCGCCGAGATGCGGCAGAAGAAGGTGTGATGGCACGCGCCCTCCCGGTCATTGCGAGCGAAGCGAAGCAATCTCCAGGCACGATCTCTGCGGCGGAGATTGCTTCGGCATGCTTCGCATGCCTCGCAATGACAGCGTTGATTTTCTCTTCGTCCCTTCCCGCCCGCGCAGCGGATGGCGACGTCGACCAAGGCCGCGACACCTATGGCGAGCTGTGCGCGACCTGCCACGGACGCGACATGGTCAACCCCGGCGCGCTGAGCTTCGATTTGCGCAAATTCCCCAAGGACGATTTCGAGCGCTTCAAGGGTTCGGTGCTCGACGGCAAGGGCCGCGCCATGCCGGCCTGGCGCGACAAGCTCAGTGACGAGGATGTCGCCGGCCTGTGGGCCTATGTGCGCAGCGGGGGCTAGCCGCCGTCTTGCGGCATCGCACAGGGGATAGGTCGCGCCCGGCGGTGGCCACCGGCCCCTGTCTCGACTAGATTGCGTCCAAGCCGGCAGCCCAGAAGCCCGGCGCGATCTGCTCCGGGGGAGGAAACCAAGATGCCCACGACCGTCAGTGCCGGCGCACGCCTCGACCGGCTGCCGATCTCATCGTTCCATTACCGCATCTTCTGGCTGATCGGCGCCGGCATGTTCTTCGACGGCTATGACCTCTACGTCGCGAGCGGCGTGCTGGCCGGGACCGTCCAGACAAAATTCGCCACCCCGCCGCAGGTCTTCCAGTTCATCTCGTGGACCTTCGTCGGCATGACCATCGGGTCGCTGGTCACGGGTTTCGTCGGCGACCGCTACGGCCGCCGCTTCACCTACCAGATCAATCTCCTGGTCTTCGGACTGGCCTCCTTCGCGGCGGCGCTGGCGCAGGACATGAACCAGCTCATCGTCTGCCGCTTCGTGCAGGGGCTCGGGCTCGGCGCCGAGATCGTGGTCGGCTATTCGACCCTGACCGAATTCGTGCCGCCGAAGACGCGCGGGCGCTGGCTCGCCTTCATGGCGTTCCTCACGGTTTGCGGTTTCCCGGTGACGTCGCTCCTGTCCTATCTCATCATTCCGACCTGGGGCTGGCGCCCGATGTTCGTCATCGCCGGCGTCGGTTCCTTGATCGTGTGGTATCTGCGCAAGAAGCTGCCGGAATCCCCGCGCTGGCTCGAGGCGCAGGGCCGCACCGCCGAGGCCGAGGCGCTGATGGCGGAGATCGAGAAGGAGGCCGCGAGCGCCGGTCCGTTGCCGCCGCCGGCCGTGCCTGCGCCGACGCCGCAAGTGCCGTTCGGGGCGCTGCTCCGCCACCCGCTGATCGAGCGCATGGTGGTCGGCTGCTGGGTGCTGATCACCATCAACAGCCTGATCTTCGGCTTCGTGATCTTCCTGCCGCAGTTCTTCCTGCGCCAGGGCCTGACCATCGCCAATTCGCTTGCCTATACGCTGGTGCTGTCGGTCGCGTCGCTGGTCGGCTGCGCGCTCGGCGCCTATCTGTCCGACGCGATCGGACGGCGCGTCAGCATCATCGGTGCGTCGATCGTGACCATCGTCAGCGGCTACATCTATGCCCGCTTCAGCGCGGCGTCCGATCCGGCGATCGTGCTCAGCGTCGGATTCGTACTGATCGTCGCGATCTATGTGCAGACCGCGATCCTGTTCGGCGTCTACACGCCAGAACTATTCCCGACCGAAATCAGGTTGCGTGCCAACGGCATCTGCAACACGTTCGGTCGGGGCGCGACCGTGGTCTCGCCCTTCATCGTCGGCGCCCTGATGACGTCCTACCAGCTGCCGGGCGTGGTCTGGCTGATGATCGGCCTCGTCGTCATTCAGATCGTGGTGGTGTGGGCCTGGGGCGTCGAACCGCGCAATCGCGGGCTGGAGGATGTGGCTACGGCGAAGGTGTGATGGCGGCGGCCGCGCCGCATCACTTCAGGCACTGCTTTGCCTGTTCGATTTTGGCCTCCGACACACCGTGACTCCGAGCCCATTGCTCCGCGGTGGCCGCGCCATACAGCTTGACGGCCTCGCGGACGGCCGGACATGTCAGGCGGCTCAGCAACGCGAGCCGGTGATTGGGGGTGCTTTGATTGGGGGCATTTTCTGCGCCATGGGCTGGCGTGCATAGAACGAGTGCTGTGCAGATGATCATTGCTTTCATGAAACCACCGAACGATCTCGATCGCTGCAGCGATCCAGATCAAAAATAGCCAGGGGCATTGGAGCTGAGCAAAAGTGTCGCTGCGGCCGCGCGATGATGCGCTTGATCAACAGCGTCTGCGCCGCGAATGCCGCAGCTTTATGTCCGGTAGGCGACACAAGTGTGAGCAGGGAACCCGTCAGTGCCCGTAGCCTGCGCTGCATCCGGGCTGTGGATTTCCTAGGGTGGGCAAAGCGACTTGTCCGCCGTAGCTCAAAGAGCGAAGGCGGAAGCGTGCCCACCATTCCAACAACATTCACGCATGAGAATGGTGGGCACGGCGCAAGCCCGCCTTTGCCCACCCTTGTATTAGCGCGAAGTATTACACTGGCATCGTTCCATGAGGAATGGCCCAGCCCGGGTGGCCGCCCAGGCTGGGCCGCCGATCGATCGGATCGATGCCCACCGAAGCCTTCAAGGACTGTCTTCCGTAGCAAGATCGCGATCGGCACTTCACCGGGACCCGCATGGTTGAAGGAACCGAGGGTTCGCATCACAAGGGAGGGTCGACGAAGATGGCCAAGCGTATCATGATCTGCGCCGGGATCGATACCGGCAAACGGAAGCTCGACGTCGCGCTCGATGGCAGCTCGGAGCAGCTGCAGGTCGACAACACGCCTGAGGGTTACAAGGTGCTGTCGGATTGGCTTCGGCGGCATCGCGTCAAACGTATCGGCATCGAGGCGAGTGGCGGCTACGAGCAGGCCGTTGTTGCCGGGTTGCGACGCAAACGGTTTGTCGTGGTGGTGTTTCAGCCGGCGCAAGTGCGCGCCTATGCCAAATTCCACCTGCAACGGGCCAAGAACGACAAGATCGATGCGGCTCTGATTGCGGCCTGCACCGCCGCGGTCAAGAAGATCCACACCCCGCCAGATCCGCGATTGCTGCCGTTCGCCGAGCGTCTGACGATGATCGATCAGATCGGCGAAGATATCGCGCGACTGAAGAACCGGCTCGAGACCTGCCGCGATCCGCGTATCCAACAGACCTGGAAGCAGGATGTCGCCGGTCTGAACAAGCGCGAGCGGACCGAGTTCAAGGCCCTGGTGGCGGCGATCCGCGAGCATCGCGACCTCGCCGAGCGGCTCGATCTGATCTACAGCGTCGGCGGCGTCGGGCTGTCGACCTCGGTCGCCATCCTGGTGCGCATGTCCGAGATCGGCAAGCTCAGCCGTGAGCAAGCCGCAGCCCTGGCTGGGCTGGCTCCCTATGACGACGATAGCGGCAAGCATGTTGGCGCCCGTCACATCGACGGCGGACGCCAACGGCTGCGTCGCGCGCTTTATACCGCGGCCCTGCCGGCATCCTTTCGCTGGAATCCGCAGCTCATCGCCCTTTACAAACGGCTGATCGCCGCCGGAAAGGGACACAAACGCGCGCTCATCGCCTGTGCCAGGAAGTTGCTCATTTTCGTCAACACCGTGGTTGCTCGCGGCACGCCATGGCAAAATCAGCCGCCTCCACTCGCCGTAATGACCCCGACCCCGGCTGGGTGACCTCAGTTTCTTTGTTCGACCGGGCACCGTTTCTTCGTCCCGACCTGCCATCACAACGACGTCGCGCGCAGACGCCGTCAAGGATGGTCGTCGCTCCGGTGACGCGCCGCACTCCGCTGTTGCCAGACCACGCCTTGACGGCGGCGAGCACGGCGTCATCCTGCCAGTTGTCGGGGGCCGATCAGCCCCCAATCTAATGGTTGCTACGGCTCGTGTCGTATCGCCGAGGCATGCAAGAATTGCCCGTCGGGCAAATCAGTTTTTTCTGTCCAGCCCTTTTCCAAAAAATATTTCCGTTGCGACGTCGGGCAAATCAATGGTGTGACTCGGCGCGTCTCACCCGACAAGAGGGGCGGATCGC
>Ga0137409_10007719_pt1 | contig 11031 bp, 9 predicted proteins | sample CZODoug1_16funga_FD_122059 | JGI IMG/M metagenome (GOLD analysis project Ga0137409, IMG submission 122059) | Vadose zone soil fungal communities from Angelo Coast Range Reserve, California, USA - CZODoug1_16fungal (Hybrid Assembly) | ecosystem: Environmental > Terrestrial > Soil > Vadose zone... | reverse complement strand
TGGTAGGTGGGCGTCTTGCCGCTCGGGCCATCGGGGAAGTTGAAGTGGGCGACGTCCCGCCACATGGGCTCGCCCTTTTCGTCCTTGATCTTGTCCGGGTTGCGCTTGGCGAAGATGTAGATCGAGGCGCCGTTGAGCGTCGAGGAGATCTCCCCGGAATGAAACGCGCGGTTGTTCGAGGAATCGTCCCAGCCGAGCCCGCCCTCGTCACACGCGTCCTTCCAGAAGGCCGTCATCCACTTCACCGCGTCGATGGTGTTCTTGGAGTTGAGCGCGACCTTCTTGCCCGTCTTGTCCGTCTCCACGCCGCCGAAGGTCCACAGGAGCGGGTAGGACCAGGTGGGCGCGTCGCCGTAGGTGTGGCCGAGCGTCTGGCCGATGGGCTTGCCCTTCTGCTTCAGCGCGGTGCCGATCTTCCGCCACTCCTCGAGCGTCTTGGGCGGCTGGGTGGCGCCCACAGAGGCGAACAACGATTTCCGGTAGGCCATCTGGTTGCCCACGATGCCGTAGGGCAGGGCGAGCCAGCGCTTGCCGTCGCGGGCCGCCGCCTCGGACTGCTCGTAGTAGCCGCCCTGGTCCTTGGCCTTCCACTCGCAGAGATCGCTCACGTCCGCCAGGGCCGAGGCATAGAGGTGCGGCCAGTTGTGGAGCATGAAGATGATGTCCGGCCCCGCCCCCGTCTGGATGGCCGCCGTGATGCGCGGCTGCAGGTCGTTGCCGTTGATGTTCTCCATGAAGACGTCGGTCTTCATCTGCTTGTTGTACTCGGTGATCTGCCGGCGGAGCTCGACGTCGCCCTCGGGGATGAAGTCCGGCCAGTGCAGGAGGTGGATGCGGACAGGCTGGGCGAAGGCGGGGGCGTGACGGGAAGCCAGGATCCCCGCGAGCCCGCTCGCCGCCGCCGCTCCGCCCGCCGTCTTGAGGAAGGTGCGCCGCTTCATTGGGGTCTCCTTTGAGTGTCCAGACGGTGGCGCCAGACTGGCAGTGGCTCCGACCGCTGTCAAGCGGCTTTGACTTCACGAGAGGGCGAAGGCAGACTTGGGGGCACTCTCAAAGGAGCCCTCATGCCCTCGAACCTCGACGAGCAGTTCCAGACCCTTCACGAGATCGCCCGCGCCGCGCGACGTAACCTGGCCGACGGACCATGGGATTACATGGTCGGCGGCACCGAGACCGAGACCACGCTCAGGCGCAACCGCGCGGCGATCGACGCGATCGCTTTCCGGCCGCGCGTGCTGCGCGACACCTCCAAGGTGGACTCGACCTCGACCTTCATGGGTCGGCCCGTGCGCCTGCCCGTCCTACTCGCGCCCGTCGGCTCGGTGGAGAGCTTCACGCCGGGGGGCGGCGCCACGTCGGCCAAGGCCTCGGGCGCCTTCGGAGTCCCGCACATGCTGTCGAGCGCCTGCAATCCCGGGCTCGAGGCGACGGCGGCGGCCGCGGACAACTACCGCGTCTTCCAGCTCTATGTCCGGGGCGACGACGCCTTCGTGGACGATCACGTCAAACGCGCGCGGGACAACGGCTACACCATCTTCTGCATGACGGTGGACTCGGCCCACTACAGCCGCCGTGAGCGCGACCTCGACAAGCGCTTCGTCAAGCCGTGGCGCCAGGCCGCCCGGGGCATGGAATGGCAAGCCGCGCTCTCCTGGGACCAGGTCAAGCGCTTCAAGGACGCCCACGACATTCCGCTCATCCTGAAAGGCATCGCCACGGCTGAAGACGCGGCCATCGCGTGTGACCACGGCGTGGACGGGGTGTACGTCTCCAACCACGGGGGCCGCCAGCTCGACCACGGCCTGGGATCGCTCGACGTGCTGCCCGAGGTCGTGCGCGCCGTCAATGGGCGCGCCGTCGTCATGGTCGACGGCGGCTTCCTGCGCGGCACCGACGTCGTGAAGGCCATCGCCCTCGGCGCCCAGTGCGTGGGGCTCGGGCGCCTCCAGTGCATGGGGCTGGCCGCCGCCGGCCAGGCCGGGCTCGAGCGCGCTCTCGAGATCCTGGAGGAGGAGATCAAGATCTGCCTGGGCCTGCTCGGGGTGACGAGCTATAGCCAGCTCGACGCCTCGTATCTCCGCGAGGCACGACTGGTCACCGAGGCCAGCGCGCTGAGCGCCTTTCCCCTGCTCTGAGCCGCTCCGTGAGAAGCGCGCTGATGGTCCTGGCCGCGATCGCGCTCCTGACGGGCTGCGCGTCGACGTACAGCAAGGGCGAGTCCGCCTTCCGCGAGGGTCGCTTCGCGGAGGCCGAGGGCTACTTCATGAAGGCGCTGATCGAGCACCCCGATCGCCTCGACGCCCTCGTGGGCCTGGGCATGGCCCAGTACAAGCGGGGCGAGCCGGACCTGGCCATCGAGACCCTGCAGAAGGCGCTCGCCGCCCGGCCAAATGATCCGAGCGTGCGGCTCTACCTCGGGCTTTCCTACCTGAGAAAGAACGATGTCGCGAGGGCCTCCGAGCAGCTCACGGCTCTGCGCGCCCTGCCCATGGATCCGCGGCTGGCCCAGCAGGTCGACCACACGCTCGAGGTCCTCCGGAAGCCTCCGCTCACCGAGCAGGTCCGTGACCTCCTGGTCAGCAGCCTCGACACTGCGGCCGAGCTCGCCCGCGAGGCCCACGAAGCGCGCCTGCAAGCCCAACGCGCTTTCTACCCGCCGCCGTACTTCGGCTATCCGTACCCGGGCTATCCGTACTACGGCTTCCCCTATTTCGGCTCCGGCTACCCGGGCTGCGTCCCCGTGTGGCGTGCGGGCCAGCTCATCTGCATCTGAGGTCGACCGCCTGGAAGTCCGTCCAAGTAATTCCCATGCCCTCGTGAGCAGCAATGTTCCGCTTCGAGCGCCGGCTTCGCCGGCGCAATCTGTTTGGGGGGAGGCTTCGGAAGGGGGTCGAGCCGCCCTCCGAGCTATCTAGCCCTTGACGGCGCCCGCCGTCAGCCCGCCCACCATGTACTTGTGGAGATAGATGTAGACGAGGACCACGGGCAGCGACGCCAGGGCGGCGGCCGCCATGAGCTGCCCCCAGAAGGCGAAATCGGAGACCACGAACTCCGAGAGCCCGACGGGCAGCGTGCGCAGGCTGTCGTCGGCGATGAAGATCAGGGCGTAGAGAAACTCGTTCCACGAGAGCGTGAAGCAGAAGAGACCCGCCGCCAGCAGCCCCGGCGCGGCCAGGGGAAGCACGATCCTCCACAGCGTCTGCAGGCGTGTGGCGCCGTCTACCAGCGCGGCCTCCTCGAGCTCCCTGGGAATCGATCGGAAGAATCCCATCAAGAGCCAGGTCACGAAGGGCACCAGGAAGGTCGGGTAGGCGAGGATGAGCGTGCCCAGGGAGTTCGTGTAGCCGATCTGGATCAAGGTCCGGTAGAGCGGGATGAACATGAGGCCGGGGGGCACGAGATAGGTGATGAGCACGAGGGCGCCGAAGGCGCGCCGGCCCGCGAAGCGGAGACGCGTCAGCGCATAGGCCCCCGCCGCGCCGATGGCCAGCGAGAGAATGGTGCTCGCCACCGCCGTCACCGCGCTGTTCCGGAGCCAGAGGACGAAGCGGGTCTCCTCGAAGAGGTAAGTGTAGTTCTCGAGGGTGAAGGGCTTGGCGATGTAGATGGCCTGGGACATGAGGATCTGCCGTCCCGTCTTGAGCGAGGTGACGACGATCCAGTAAAGGGGCACGGCCACGAGAAGGAGGAGAATCCCTACGGCGAGCCAGCGGAGGACGCGCCCGCTCACGAGGCGGGCTCCTCGCGATGCAGGTAGCGAACCACGAAGACGATGAGCAGGGCGATGACGGGCAGCGAGTACATGCTGGCCGCCATGGCCATGCCCCAGCGCTGCGACTGGATGCCGAGCTCGTAGGAATACGTCGCGAAGATGTGGGTGGCCGCCCCCGGGCCGCCCCGGGTCATGATGTAGACGATGTTGAAGTCGTTGAGCGTCCAGATCGTGCTGAGCAGGGTGACGATGGCGACCACGCCCTTGATCGACGGCAGGCTCACCCGCCAGAACTGCTGCCACGCGGACGCGCCGTCCACCGAGGCGGCGTCGTAGAGATCCTGGGGCACCGTCTGCATGGCGGCGAGGAAGGACACGCCGAAGAAGGGGAAGCCGCGCCAGACATTGGCCATGATGACGGAGAGCATGGCCAGATCCGGATTGCCCAGCCAGTGAATCCCCGCCCCGATGATGCCGAGGTCGTGGAGCCCGACGTTGAAGAGGCCGCGGTAGAGATCCAGGAGCCAGCGCCACGTCAGCGCGATGACCACGGTGGGGATGACCCAGGGCAGGAGCAGGAACCCGCGCAGGAGCTGGTTCCCCCGCACCGCCTTCTGGAGGGCCACGGCCATGACCATGCCGATCACGAGCTTGGTCCCCACCGACCCCACCGTGTAGACCACGCTGTTCCAGGCCACGATGCGGAAGCGCGGGCTCTCGTAGAGCGCGGCGTAGTTCTTGAGGCCGACGAAGTGGGCCGGATAGCCCACCATCTTCTCGGTCAGGGAGAGCCAGATCGCATTCAGGAAGGGATAGGCGATGAGGGCAACGATCAGGAGAGCGACGGGCGTGATCAGCGCATAGCCGAGCAGCCTCTCCTGGATACGATTGATCCGGAACCAGGCGGGGCCCGCAGCCCGCGGCACCGTCGCCGCGGGCTGCGCGAGGATCTTACTCAAGAAGTCTCCTCACTTGACGGGCAGGCGGTCGTAGATTTCCTTGATCCGCTTGTCCGCCTCCTCCACCGCCTTCTCGGGCGTCACCTTGTCCACGATCACGCGCGTCATCATGTCCGTGAGCACGTTGCTCGAGACCACTTCCGCCGCCGCCGGCGTCGTCGGGCCCGGCCAGCCCACGGGCCGTCCGAGCTTCACCGTCTCCGCGATGACCTTGCCGTCCGGCGTGTTCCAGTACTCGTGGTTGATCAGGCTCTTGAAGAGCGGCACCGCCTGCTGGAAGGAGCCTGTCATGTACGTGGTGAACTTCTCCTTGGACATGAGACAGGCCACGAGCGCCCTCGCCTCCTTCTGCTGCTTGCCGTCCACCGGAATGCCCCAGTTCATCACGAAGGTCAGGGCGAGGTTACGCCCCGCCGGCCCCTTGGGCATGATCTTGATCGCCGTGTCCTTCCGCAACGGGTGCTTGGTCGAGTCCTCCTGGAAGAGAATGCTCGGGCCGTTGGGCGTGAAGGCAATCTTGCCCGCCATGAAGGCCTCGTTGTTCCCCGAGCCCGACCACGACAGGTAGTCGAAGGCCGCGGTCTTGTCCGTCGTGTAGGCCGGCGTCACCACCTTGATGGCCTGCACGGCCTTGTCCTTGGGGAGGCCGGTGAACTTTCCGCTCTTGTCCACCCACGCCGCCCCGTAGGACCACAGCAGGCTCATGGCGGGATCATAGCCGTCGCCCGTCCGGTTCCACGGGAAGCCCTGCGGAAAATCCTGGAGTCCCGCCTTCTTGATCTTGATGGAGATCTCGTTGATGGCTTCCCACGTGTCGGGAGGCTGGGCGCTCACCTTCTCGAGGAGGTCCTTCCGGTAGAACAGGATGAGGGGGATCGCGTAGTGCGGCACCGCGTAGAACTTGCCGCCGAACTTGACGGCGCCCTCGGCGTTCTGGGCCAGCTCGCCGAGCTCCTTCGTCACCGTGCCCACGAGATCCGAGACGTCCGAGAGCCGGCCCAGGTTGGCGAGCCGCGCCGGCCCCACCGCGTCCAGTTCCGCCACGTCTGGCAGCGTCTTGCTCTCGATGGCCGCCGTGTACTTCGTCCACATGTCGTCGAAGGTGTAGGTCTGTATCGTCACCTCGGCGCCGATCTTCTTGCCGCACTCCTGGATGCTCGTGTCGAGGATCTTGTCGGCCGGCGGAATATAGGTCTTGAGCCGCCAGAGCGTCATCTTCACGTCGGCCGCGGACGCCGGCTGAAGCGCCAGGGCCAGAGCCAGGACGCCAGCGGAGAGAAGAATCCATCGGAACGCTTTGGACATGTACGCTCTCCTTTGAGCAGAATGCGGTGCGCCGGGTGAGGTCCTTGTAAGCGGGGCCACCGGTGTTGTCAAGAGGCCGTCTTGACAGTCCAAAGAGGGCGCCGCATCATCGAGCGCGAGGATTCAGGAGGATTCGATGGCGACCTCGACCGGCACCCTCGGCATGACACGGCTGCACCCCAAGTTCGGCGTCGAGATCAGCGGCGTGAACCTGCGCCAGCCCCTGGACGATGGTACCTGGGCGCACATCTGGGAAGCGTTCAACGAGCATTCCCTCCTCGTCTTCCACGACCAGCCCTTCACCGACGAGGAGCAGATGCGTTTCGCCGTCCGCTTCGGTCCCCTCGAGACCACGGTCAAGACCCTCGGCAAGGAAGACCGCCTGCATCCCAACCTGGTCGAGCTCGCTAATGTCGACGAGGACGGCAAGCTCATGGATTGGTCCGATCGCCGCATGCTCTACCAGAGCGGCAATCAGATGTGGCACACCGACTCATCGTTTAAGGCGGTGCCGGCCCAGGCCTCGATGCTCTCCGGTCGCACGGTCCCGCCCGAGGGTGGCGAGACGGAGTTCGTCTCCTGCCGCGTGGCCTGGGACACGCTTTCTCCGGAGATGCAGCGCCGGCTCGAGGGCAAGGTCGCCATCCACTCCTTCGCCTACTCGCGCGGCCTCATCGACCCGACGCTGCTCGGCAAGGAGACCGAGGCCATGTACCCACCCGTGCGTCAGGCCCTCGTCCGCGCCAATCCCCTCAATGGGCGGAAGACCGTCTATATCGGCGCGCACGCATCGCACATCGAAGGCATGCCTGTGGACGAAGGGCGCGCGATCCTGAAGGAGCTGCTCGAGATCGCCACGCGCCCGGAGCACATCTATCAGCACCGGTGGCGCCAGCACGATCTCGTCGTCTGGGACAACCGCTGCCTGCTCCACCGCGGCCGCCTCTGGGACTCCACGCGCTATCCGCGCATCATGCATCGGACGACGGTGGCCGGCGAAGGACCTGCGGCCTGAAAGGGACCCGGACTTCAACGCCGTCAGCCATCGTCTCGAGCAACCGTCGGAAACTTTTACAATTCGTCACTGGGAACAAAATCCTCGTTCTGTAACGTATTCAATCGACGCACGAGTTCGAGATGGCGCAAATCTTGCGCGAGACGGTACAAGAAGCCGGGTGTGGTATCTCCTTCGACAGGGGGGGCCATGGGAAATCTTTCGAAGATCGCGGGGACAGTGTTGGGCTCGACCACCCTGGCGACGCTGCCAGCTGCCGCCGACGCGGCGCCGGTCTTCGAGAACGAGAGCATCACTCTGAACAACACCTTCCCTGGCCAGAGTCTCAATGCCGGCGATACCTTCCAAGGCGCCAACAACGGCGCCTCGGATCCCATCGACTTTCTCCGCTACACCGGTCTACCGGCTGGAGGTAGCTTCAACTTCACCGTGCACCGTGATGCGTGCTGTAGCTCCAATCCATTCCTGTTGGACGCCGGTCTCTACTCTGACCAGACCACCACGGTCAACCCTCCGGTGCCGATAGATCTCCTTCAGGACGAGACGAAACACCTCCAGGGACTGGTGCCCGGGAGCGGCCAGCTCGTCCTGGGAGTCAAGCTGCTGTCCAGCGGTCCCAACCCCTTCTTCGAAGGATATACGGTCTCGCTTGCCGTCACGCCTCCGAGCCGCGTCACCCAGCCAGCCACGATCGCGCTCCTCCTGGCAGGATTGACGGGCTTACAGGTATTGCGGCGTCGCAAGCGCCGCTAGTCCTCGTCGCTCGCCCTCGATGCCGAGCAGTCCCGCTGATCCCGACAGCTTGGTGCCGTCGGGGCCCGGCGATCTGACCTTCCAGAAACGACTCGAGGAAAGCCAGTGGTGGTCGCCCGAGCAGATGGTCGATCTCCAGCGCCGTCAGCTCGCCCATCTCGTGGCTCACGCCCATGGCACCGTGCCGCTCCACCGACAGCGGATCAAAGATGCGGTGCTCGATCCATCGCGACCTCTGGATCTCGAGGAGTGGAGACGGCTCCCCCCACTGACCCGGCGGGATATCCAACGGGCGGGCAACGCGCTCTCCAGTACCAAGGTGCCTTCCGCACACGGCAAGGTGATCACGACCAAGACCTCGGGCTCCACCGGGACGCCTGTGATGGTTCGAGGAACGATCTTCGACGCCATGATCGGCAAGGCATTCTCGCTGCGCCATTTCCTCTGGCATCCCTACGACTTCTCCGGAAAGCTGGCATCCATCCGGCGGGTCAAGGGTGAGCGCTACGAGTATCCGCATGGCCTGACACAGTCGCGATGGGACGACACGGCAACGTTTCCGTTCATGACGGGGCCCGCGGTCACCCTCAGCATCAGCGCGAGCATCGCAGACCAAGCCGAGTGGCTTGCGCGGCAAGATCCCGACTACCTGCTGACGTATCCCTCGAATCTTCGGTTCCTCGCCAAGCATTGCCGGGAGCACGGCATCACGCTGCCCCACCTGGAGCACGTGATCACGATGGGCGAGGTGCTCAATCCCGAGGCGCGGCAGGAATGTGGCCGCGCATGGGACGCCCCCGTCATCGACGTGTACAGCGCGCAGGAGGTCGGCATCATCGCCCTCCAGTGCCCCATTTCCGAGAGGCACCACGTCCAATCCGAGCGCATCTTCGTCGAGGTGGTGGACGATGAGGGGGTCCCCTGTGGGCCCGGTCAGACGGGCCGGGTGCTGGTCACGCCGCTCCACAACTACGCCATGCCGCTCCTGCGCTACGAGCTCGGCGACTATGCCGAGGTCGGCGAGCCCTGTCCCTGCGGCCGGGGGCTGCCCGTGCTGAGCCGTATCCTCGGGCGCGAGCGTAATGCGCTGCTCGTGGCACCCACGGGCGAGCGCTACTGGCCGGCCTTCGGCTCGCGCAAGCTGACCGAGCTGGCGCCCATCGTGCAGCACCAGTTCGTGCAGAAGAGCCTGGAGCGGATCGAGGCGCGGCTGGTCACCGAGCGGCCCCTGACCCCGTCCGAGGAGCGCTCCCTCCGCATCTACATCGAAACGTCCCTGCCTCACCGGTTCGCGGTCAGCTTCGCCTACTGCGACGAGATCCCGCGCAATGCCTCGGGCAAGTTCGAGAACTTCGTCTGCGAGGTGACCGTGTGATCCAGGCGCGAAGGGACTCGGAGGCGCGCCGCTCAGAGCCGGGTGGCGATCACCCGCGCGTAGTCGGCGCGCTCTTCGGTTGACGGTCCCGACACCGCCGCCGCACCGGGCCGTCCCGGGTTGGTCGCCACGTCCAGGAGGTCGATCGCGAAGCCTCCTTCCGTCAGCAGCCGCGCGATCTCATCGACCGAACGCACCGGGAAGGACTGAAAGCGTTCGGCGTAGGCTCGAGCCCGGCGGACAGCCTCGTCGGGATCGAGACCCAAGATCGCGTGCCGAGCTTCCGCCTCGTGGCGCACTGCTTCGGCGAAACCACGAGCCTGCTCGCCATCGAAGCCCAGGACGGCGGCGGCGGCGGGACGCAGACGGTTCGTGAAGAGCACCTTGCCGCCGGGCCGGAGCTGGCGTCGCCAGGCCGCTACCAGCTGTGGACGGCTGGCAGGATCGAAGTTGCCCAGGAAGGAATTGGTGAAGACGACATCCATGGGTTCCGAAGGCTCGTGATCACGGACATCGCGGCAAACGGTTGCGATCGTCCCTCCCTGTCTGTCCGCGTACCAGCGGCAGAGGGCCAGGGGCGCCTCGCACCGGTCCACCACCGCGAGCCGAATGGCGGCGCCCTCCGCACGGTATGCCCACAAGGCGTGCGCGGGCATCGAGTAATCGGCGGAGCCCGAGACCATCACCCGCGATGACTCGCCGGCGCGGGCTAGGCCTCGCAGCGTCTCGATCAGAAAGGCGCCTTGCCCGCCGGAGGTTTTGGCCAGCCCCATGAGCCGCAGGTACTGCCAGAAGCCGTGATACCAGGCGCAGTCCTCTCCCGTCGCGGGCAACGGACGGCAGTGCGTCTGGGCGAGACGGTGGGCCAGAGGCGCGCTCTCGACGAGCGGCTCCTCGGGAAACAGAGCGCTCATCTCATCAGGCTTCGACAGGCTGGCGTCCCCCTGTGCGCTCGCGCGAGGTTGAGGGAATGGCGAGGCTCCGAGGAGCCTGCGGCATGGTAGCACGGTGAACACGAAGAGCGAGGGCAGCATGGGGAATCTTCGGAGCCCGCCTTCCTCCGCGAAGCCATCGAGATGAGCCACGTTCCGCCACAGCCCCATCCGTGATCGCATCCTCGAGGTGCTCTCCACACCCGCCTGAGCCGAGGGTCATTCCCCGGTGCTATACTCCGCGTGCCTCTTCTGAAATCTCACGCTCACAGGAGGTCACCCGTGGCTCACCAATCGAGCGTCGTCACCCCCGCCCGCTTCGCCAAGGGCATGACTTTCGAGCAATACGTGGCGCACGTGGCCACGCCAGAGAATCTCCAGCGTGAAGGCAGCCAGGGTCCCACGCGCGTGGATCAGAGCGCCTTCCTGCGCGACCGCCACCAGAAGCTCAAGCTCACCGACGCCCAGACGGCCATGATCACGTGGCTGGCCGCCCAGCCCGGCGGGCCCGCCAAGATCCTCGTCATCTCCGAGGAGTGGTCCTCGGATTGTCGGCGCGATGTGCCCGCGCTGGCACGGCTCGCCGAGGCCGGAGGGCTCGAGCTGCGCATCTTCGCTCGCGACGGCAAGAAGATGAGCCGGAGCAACCGGCCCATGCCGGATGAGTCGCCCAATGCCGACCTCATGGCCGAGCTCCTGAACGAGAAGAACGGCCAGAGCTTTCAATCCATCCCCGTGGCCGTCTTCTACGACAAGGACCTCCACGAGCTCTACCGCTACATCGAGTTCCCCGCGTGCTATCACAAGGACCGGATCCGCGGCCACCAGACGACGGCGCGCGCCGGCGAGACCCCCGAGCAGACCCAGACCCGCGCGACCAAGGAGTTCGCGGCCATGCTCGCCTCGCCCATGCTCGACGTGTGGAGCACGGCGGCGATCGACGAGATCCTGAGCCTGCTCTACGAGCGGGCCACCGTCGG
>Ga0137409_10007718_pt1 | contig 11031 bp, 6 predicted proteins | sample CZODoug1_16funga_FD_122059 | JGI IMG/M metagenome (GOLD analysis project Ga0137409, IMG submission 122059) | Vadose zone soil fungal communities from Angelo Coast Range Reserve, California, USA - CZODoug1_16fungal (Hybrid Assembly) | ecosystem: Environmental > Terrestrial > Soil > Vadose zone... | reverse complement strand
GTACCGGGGACTGCCGCCGTTTGCGTGACGTCTTGGAACGTGCCATCGCCGTTGTTTTGGTACAGCGCGTTACGCGCAACAATTCCACGTTGGTACAGGTCACGACCGTTCACGAAATAAATGTCCGGGTAGCCGTCACCATTGAAATCTGCGACGCAAACGCCTGGACCGAATATTTCGCGATTAATCGGAATTCCATCGTTTCCGCGAAAATGCGCGAACTTGATTCCGGCGGCCGCGGTTACGTTGGTGAACTGAATGGCAGTGGACCTGGCTTGCGCACCAGGATTTCCCGCCGAACCAAACCCAATAAAAGTGGCCACCAGCAAAAATCCTGGGACGGCGAGAATACGCACTAACAGTATTGAGCCGTCTCTAAGTTTAGGCGCAAAGTGAGAGTCGCCAAGCAGAGCCATCTGCCTTGTTGCGATTGGCCGGGGGGTCCTTGCGTACCGCGTTTTCGCGGATTGTTGCCCCATTACCGCGGTGGTCCCGGTTGTTCAGTCGAACCCGTAGGCTTGGGAGCATTCGCAGCCTTTTGACTCTCGATTTTCTCGGCGGTCTCACGTTGCTGTGCAGCTTCCCGCTTGGCGTCTTCTTTCCGGCCCGCTCGGCTGTAGGCCATCGCAAGCTGATAGTGCCCAGCAGGATTTCCGGGCTGCAACTTTACGTACGTCTCAAGCGGCGGAATCGCTTCGACAGGTTTGCCTTCCGCAACAAACGAAATGCCAAGGCTCAGGAAAGCGTCAGTAAACCCAGCGTCGAGCTTGGTCACCTTGGTAAAACGCGCTATGGCTTCGTCCCACTGGCTTTCCTGTCTGGCTAGTTCGCCTAAAATGTACTCTGCTCCGGCATTGTGCGGATCGATTTCCAGTTCTTTCTTGAAATGTTCTTTTGCTTTGTCGCTGGCATCTGTGGGCGGATTTGGCCGCGACAGCAGCAGTCGGCCTAAGCGGAAATGAATTCCAGGCAAGTTCGCGTCTCTGTCCAGAATAAGTTGATATTCCTTTTCCGCTTCATCCCACTTGCCCTGTAATTCGAGAGCCTCGGCATTCATCTCATGGGCCTGAGCGGAATCCGGCGCTGTTGTTGCCAATTCGATGGAGGCGCGAGTCGAAAGATCCGAATAAGCGTGTGTCGTGATGTAAAGAACTTCCGGATCGTGGGGAAATTCCCGGTTGAGCATCTGAATGGCTTCGACGGCCGTGTCGGTTTGTTCGCGGCTCAGCGCGCAGCGCATCGTGGCCACGCCCGCTTTGAGCTTGATGTCTTTATCAGCGAGATGCGGCGTACTTTTTCTTAAAAGCTGCAAAGCTTCCTTGCATTTACCGTGCTCGGCGAGGACGAGACTCTGCTTCGCAGATGCAAGCGGATTGACTGCGGGTGCCTTCGGCGGAACTTGAGCCACGACTGGCCGGGTCGCAATGAGCACAAAGATCATGAACGAAATTAGGTCTTGAAGGCGCTTCATAAAAATCAAATGGGGCAGGTGGGGGTGGCCGCCTGCCCCATTATACGTGCTCTGCTGTTGGTTAATAGTAGAGCTTCAAAGCAAACTGGATGTTTCTCGCAGGTTGCGAAGCCTGAATCACTCCCGTAGTAGAGGTAGCCACCGTTGTATTGGGTACCGCCAGGTTAACGCGGTTAAACGCATTCAGGAAATCCGAGCGGAATTGCAGCCTGAATCGTTCTGTTATCGGGAAGTTTTTCTGCAAGCTCAGATCCCAGTTGTAGTATCCGGGCCCGCGTAGTCCGCCGAGTTGCGGTGCACAGGTTCCGAAAGTGGTCGTCGGGTCGGAATAGTGGCTGGGGTCAAACCACAGGAAACCTCCGCCTGCGCCTGCTGGGGCGGGGCTTCTACCGAACACCTTGTTGCTTCCGTCGCAATTGGGACGCAATCCGCGCGAACCCGTTCCGGTGGGGTCGCTAGCATTAGTGTAGAGCGCCAAGGGGAACCCTGTGTGAATAGTGACGATCGGGCTGACCGTCCAACCGCCGACGACAGCCTGCCCGGCCTTGTTCATGTTACTGCCGAATTGTTTGCCTTTGCCAAACGGCAATTCATAAACCGCGTAGGCGGTGAGGTTGTGGGTTTCATCGTAATAACACGGAGCCCATTCCGCCTTGCGATCATAAGTATTCTGCCAGTACGGGGAAGCAGTTGAGGATGCCCTCTGTCCCGACCAAGTGCCGTAGTAACCGGTATTGTCGGACATGCATTTGGCGTAGGTGTAGGCCACCTGATACTGCAACCCGCGACTCTGCGTTTTCTGGAATACGGCTTGCAGCGCGTTGTATTTCATCGTGCCATTGGACTGCGTGCCGGAAACGTTAGCGTCGCCGATAATAGTCCCCAGGGCTGGATTGGCCGCGAAAAAGGGGCTAGGCGATGTGCACGGCGCCGTAGCACAAGACGTGCTAGGCTGCGCCACGAGCTGGCCATAGCTGAAGGGCACCATCAGATGATAGGCCCACTGCCCGACATACCCGACCTGGAGAGTTGTGGTCTGATTGAGTTGGTGCTGGACGGTCAAGTTCCACTGATCGTCGATGGCAGGTTGTACGTTCTTGTCCCAAAGACGGAAGATGCTGCCCGCGAAGCAAGACAAGTTTGGACAGGCGAGACCAGCAGACGGCGGCGCAATAATGCCCTGCGACGCTGTCGTACTCGGCAGCGGCTGCAGAAGATATTGCGTTTGGAATTCGCCTCCGGCGGCGGCACCGCCATTAAATGGCGGATTGATCGGCAGGCGCAGGTTTGTGCCTGTTCCTTCCAGATAATCCGAGATGGTGTAAGCGCCACGAACAACGGTGTGACCGCTAAACCGCGACGGCGTCCATGCAAATCCGAGGCGCGGCTGGAAGGCCTTGCCACCGTAAACCCCGTTGTACAGTGAACGGCTGTTACCGTTCTGCGCTGCGAACTCAATCTGCCCGGTCTGAATGTTGTAGTTGTCTTGCTGGTTCTTTGTCTCGACCCACGGTGTATGCGCTTCATAACGCAAACCAAGAGTGAGGGTAAGGCGGTCCGATACCCGCCACGTGTCCTGCCCATAACCAGAAATGACGCTCGACGTTTGTTCCCAGCCTCCGCTACTGAGGCCGCGCCCAAATGCAGTGGGCAAGCCGAGGAAGAAGTCCGCCATTCCTTCGCCGCCGATCGGACCTGTGGATGCGCATGTTTGGGCACTACTTGAATTTCCGCATTGGGCTCGTGACGCGGTGAAGTCAGGACCGAAGACCATACCGCCCAACTGACCGCTATTCCCGGAATAAAATACCTTAATCGAGTCAAACATATACTCGCCGCCAAATTTCAATGTGTGCCGGCCACGCGTCCAGGTGATTGAATCATCGCCCTGGTACACCTTGCTGTTGAAGCTCTGCGTGACCATGCTGTTCCCGATATTGTTGAGTGTGCCGTTACCTGGTTGGGTCGGCGTTCCGCCTCCAAAATCAAGGCCCAAAAGACCGATAAGTGCACCGGGATTCGAATTCGGAATTCCGATCGCCTCACCAAATTTGCCAACTTTGGTATCCCAGGTGGACCCCGTGTTCAGGACCACATGGTTCCAGCCAAATCGCGCATCATTGACGAGGTTATTAGAGATGGAGCGCGTCCAATCACCCACAACGCTCCAAATCGGCGCCGTAGCTTGGCCGTTCGCGAAAAGAAGTTGGGAATTGGTTGAAGGATCGATCTGAAAGGCGCGGGTGAAGCGGCCTGAAATCAGGTCCTTATTGGACACTCGATAGTCAACTTTGATATCACCCTGATCGCTATTAAAGGCCGTCGATTTTTCCTGAAGTGCGTTATTGGTCAAGTTGTTGTTGACCACCGTCGGATAAAGGGGAGATGCGAATAAGGCAGTCGCTACTGGGCTGATCATGCCTGCAGGAATTCGATTGTTTAGGAAGGGGTTGCGAAGCGAACCACTAGGCCCCGATGCGACGCAGGCGGAGCCGCCAACGCCCGTTCCCGGGGCGCATGGGTTGTAGAGCTGATGAGCAGTTACGGTTTGCTTCGTACCGTCCGGTAGCGTAACTGTGGTCGTGTCCTGACAAATTCCGGAAGCGAATCCCGACTTACACAGAGCGCCAAAGTCGCCAGCCTGTTCTGCGGGCGTATATACCGATATAAAACTGCCTGCGGGCGGATGGTCGAATCGCTGCCCTTGATAGTCAACAAAGAAGAACAATTTGTTCTTGAGCACCGGCCCGCCCAGCGTTCCGCCAAACATGTTCCAGCGCAGAGGCGCGCGCGGAATCGCTGGCGAGCTTGGATTGATCTTGTTTTCCCACTGGTTCGCGTTCAACTTGTCATTGCGGAAAAACTCCCAGATATCGCCGTGAAAAGCGTTCGTTCCAGACTTTATCGTCGCACTAACGATGCCGCCCATGAAATTGCCGAACTCGGCGGGCGCGTTGTTGCTGATCAGATTGAATTCCTCAATTGCGTCAGGCGACGGCGTATAGCCAAGAAGGTTGTCCGAGACCTGATTATTGTCCATCCCATCGAGGAGAAAGTTGTTCGCTTGCTCGCGATTGCCGTTAATGAATGGCCGCGCCCCGCTTTGTACGTTATCTCCATTGTTGAAACTGCTGGGATCAGGATGGACCGCGCCGGGCGAAAGCAGCGTCAATTCCACGTAATTACGAGTAGCTAAGGGAAGCGCATCATTAGTCTTGGAATCGATGATGGTGTCTACGAGCGTGGCCTCAGTCTTCAGAATGGGAGCAGCACCCGAGACTTCAACGGTCTCGCTCACTTGCCCGACCTTCAGTTGGACATCGATACGAGCGATTTGGTTCAGCACGAGAGTAAACGATGGATACAAGGAAGTCTGAAATCCGCTCTTCTCGATGCGCAGGTCATAGTTGCCAACCGGAAGCTGGGTGATTCGGTATATGCCCGCTTCGTTGGACTCGGCTTTAAAGATCGTCCCGCGTTCCACGGACCTGGCCGTAACCATCGCTCCCACAACGGCCCCACCACTTGGGTCCATCACTGTCCCCGTGATCGTGGCCGTTACATCCTGGCCCATCGCAGCATTGGCTCCCATCAGGACCGCAACTAGCGCTAGGCACGTCGCCGCAAATCTCGCGGAATATAGTTTCTTCATGCTATTTCTCCGATTCCAGGCTGCGGAGTAGGTCCGCGCCCTGCCGCCGAAAGTTTTTCCTCGACTGAAAAACAGCACCCCGTGGTCGCTATATGGCCGATTGGTGCCTAGCTATATAGCACGAAAACAAGGTTGTCAACAAAAAAGTTTTGCTTTATAAGAGTATATAAGCGGATGCAGGTGGCACTCTATAGCTCGGGCGTGGGCGCTCTATAACACGTGACAAGCTAACGCCAAGCGGTCGGTATGTGTGGGTTGTTTGGCTGCAGTGCACTGAAGTCGGTTCCTCCTTGGGCGCAACTGCTTTTTTTGTTGAAGCCGTAATGGTTCATCAAACCTAGGCGTCGTACCGTCGTCTATGGAGTCGGGGAGCGAATGGGTCAAAAGGGTCGAAACGGCGTTCCGGCTTATCAGCGCATTCAAGGCGTGATTCGCAAGCGCATTGAAGCGGGCCAGTTACGCACCGGGGACTCTGTTGCGTCGGAACGAGATCTCGCCAAAATTCATCAGGTCAGCTTGATGACCGCCCGCCACGCCTTGGCCTCGCTGGAACGTGAAGGGATCGTGGAACGTCGTCGAGGCATCGGCACCTTCGTCGCAGCCCCCAAGATTCACTTCAATAAGTTGATGAGCTACACGGAGCAAATGGCCAGTCGCAGTCTGACTGCCGGATCCAAGATCTTGTTCTCGAAAATTATTTACGACGAGCAGGAGATCGCCGCCCGTCTGGCCCTCCCTACCAATACCGGGATCATAAAACTCGAACGCCTGCGCCATTCATCCGACGAGCCGTTTGCGTTGGAAACTTGCTACTTCTCTTCGGAAGAATTCCCCAACCTGCTTTCCCTGCCGCTCAATCGAGAATCGCTTTTCAAAATCCTCGAGCGCGAATACCAGGTGGAACTCGGTTATGCTGACGAGGAAATCGATGCGACGGCCGCCGACACGCGAACCGCCGAGCTGCTCTCCGTTTCTCGCGGAGAGCCCCTGATGCGCATACGCCAACTGATCTACTCTACGAAGGGCAAAGCGATTACCTACGTCCTGGGCTTTTATCGCTCGGACCGCCACAAGCTGCTGATTCGGCGGTTCCGATAGACTAATCGCACTCCGGTGTGCCCTACAAAAAAACGCTCTCAAAGGCGGGCAGATGCTGCTGGTCCTGAAACCAAATTCGGAAGAGCTTGGCCGCGAAGCGGCGCGCGTCGTAGCCAATGCGGTACGCAGAAATCCAGTGCTGCGCCTGGGACTAGCCACCGGAAGCACGATGCTGGCGATGTACCAGGAATTGGTCCGCCTGCACCGGCGCGAGAGTTTGGACTTCTCGCAGGTCGTGACCTTCAACCTTGACGAATATCTCGGCCTCTCCTCGAATCATCCGCAGAGTTTTCACCATTACATGCAGCAGATTTTTTTCGCGCACGTGAACGTCGACCCGGGAAATATCCACATCCCCGATGGCGCCATCAAAGGAAACTACCAGCAGTATTGCGCCTCTTATGAAGAGGCCATCCGTAATGCAGGCGGCATCGATTTACAAATTCTTGGCATCGGCCGCAACGGTCACATAGGCTTTAACGAACCAACCTCTAGCCTCGGGTCGCGAACTCGTTTGAAAGTTCTAAGCAAAGAGACCATTCAGGACAACCGTAGATTCTTCGCCTCCCAAGACGAGATTCCGCAATGTGCCATCACCATGGGCATCGGAACCATTCTCGAATCCAAGCGAATTCTTTTGCTGGCCAGCGGCTCCCCCAAAGCCACAGCTATCGCCAAGGCGATTGAAGGGCCGCTTACCGCCTCGGTTACCGCCTCCGCGCTGCAGCTTCATAGCGATGTAACTTTCATTATCGATCGCGATGCTGGCGCAGAACTTAAGCAGCAAGAGTATTACCAACGAGTCTTGGAAATGACTGCGGTTCTCACTCCTGAACGGCTGTAACAGCATTTAATTCGCATTTCCAACCGGGGCCTTCATCTCTACGCTAAAATCCCTTCGCTGCTCGCATATCTCCAGGAGCTAATTTAATGGCAACTCACCTGGCTGAGAACACCTATGGAAGTTCGCGAATTCACCTGCTGCGTGTGTCCAAGCAGCAGGGGCGTCACGATATTCGCGAGATCGGCCTATCGATTCGTTTTGAGGGCGACTTCGAGGCAGCGCATACCAGGGGTGACAATCGCAAAATTCTGCCGGCCGATACCATGAACAACACCGTTTACGCCTTGGCGCGCCAGCATTCCATCGAGCCCTTGGAAAATTTCGGCCAGCATCTCATTGAGCATTTTCTGACCTACAACCCGCAGGTCCACAGCGTCGTTATCGAGGCAAGCGAGAATAGTTGGACCCGGCTTCCCCATGGCGGCAAACCTCACGCTTCAGCTTTCGCTAGTGGGGGGAATGAGGAGCGCATCTGCCTGCTGAGCGGAACCCGTGATCGTACGCAAGCCCGCGCGGGCATCAGAAATCTTGCCGTCCTGAAGACAACCAAGGCTTCTTTCCAAGACTTCAAGAAAGATCCCTACACTACCTTGCAGGACGATCGCGACAGCATCCTCTCAACCGTCATCGGAGCGGATTGGCTCTACTCGGAGGAAGACGGGGAGTTCGGCCCGCTCTGGCATGCAGTCAGAAGAATGTTGCTGGAGACCTTCGCCGAGCACGAGAGCCATTCGCTCCAGCACACGCTCTACGCGATGGGTGACGCCATCCTCGGCAATTTCGAGAACATCAGCGAGATTCACCTCTCGCTACCCAGCAAACAATTCTATCTGGCCGATCTTGCCTCACTAGGCATGGATAATCCCGGTGCAGTTTTCCTGCCCCGAGGCGAACCCCAGGCGACGATCGAAGCAACTTTGAAAAAAAACGCCTAGGCGCGCTTCGAAAGGTACAGTTTTTGGCTTGGGGCGAAGCTTGAACCAAAACTGAACCTTAGGGCAATGGTTCGGGCCGCCGATTCCCCGTACCCTGTGCATGCAGTCGGGACAAGACGTAGCAGCACATCTGTGACCTCAGTCTACCCCCCTCGGTTCGGTCTCAGGGCTGTTCGGATCCCATAGGAACCAAACTATGAAATCGCCTCAGACGCCGCGGGCGTGTCTGCGCTTATTCGCTCTGATCACAATTTTGCTGGGCAGCGCGAGCTATGCTGCCGCTGCGACGGAGACTCTTTTTACCACGCAGACTCCGCAACTGACGAACGTGAGTGACGGATCAACCACGAACCGTGAACTGGGCACAAGATTCATCAGCGGCGTCGCAGGGCGAATCACCGCGATTCGCTTCTGGAAAGCCAGCAGAGAAACCGGTTCGCACGTCGGTCATTTATGGAATGCATCGGGCCAACTATTAGCCTCGGTCAGTTTTGTGAACGAGACAGCTTCGGGATGGCAGCAGCAATCTCTGGCTACGCCTCTGGCCGTAAACGCCAACACGGTGTACGTAGTCACGGTGAACACTGGAAACACTTATTACGTCACGACCCACTACGCTTTCGCTAATAAGATTCTGCACTTGGACTTAAGTAGCGCGGTGGGGAGTAATGGTGTTTTTGGGCCTCCAGGCCGCTTTCCCATCGAAAGTTATGAGTCCTCCAACTATTTTCGCGATGTGGTATTTACTCCCAACACTGCTCCGGGCCTGACATCCAATTCGGCGAACCTCAACTTCGGAAATGTAAATGTCGGTAGCAGCGCCTCCCAGACCATAACCTTGACCAACAGCGGAAGCGGGACTATCTCGATTTCGAAAGTGGCCGTGACAGGAAGCGGCTTTTCTGCCAGTGCTATTACCGTGCCGCTAAGCTTGGCTAAGGGTGGCCAGGCTTCTTTAAAAATCACTTTCACTCCGACTGTCATGGGCACGGCTACCGGGAGCGTCACTGTTACCAGCAACGCCAGCAATCCAAATTTGACGGTGACGTTAAGCGGCGTGGGCATGATGCCGAAAATCTCAGCTGTGCCGGCTAGTGTTGCCTTTGGCAACGTTCCCGTCGGCGTGTCGAACACTCAGACACTGACCCTTAAGGATTCGGGAAATGCCAGTTTGATCATTTCACAGACGACCATCACCGGAACGGGCTTCAGCATCAGCGGCCCCGCCCTCCCCGCTACAGTCACACCTGGAAATTCCGTTGCGCTTACTGTGCGTTTCTCGCCCGGCGCTGCCGGCACCAGGTCGGGTACGGTTGGCATTGCTAGCAATGCGGCCCCGCTCAGCGTTCTAGTAACGGGCACCGGCATTTCTCAAAGTTTAAGCTTGTCTGCAAACCCCTCGGCTTTGGCCTTCGGCAACATTGCCCCGGGAAGCAGCAGCAAGCAGTCTGTCACCCTTACCAACACCGGAAATTCGTCTATTAGTTTGTCGAAGCTCACCTCAACCGGAAGTTATTTCAGTGTTAGTGGCCTCGTCCTGCCCGTAACTTTGGCCGTGGGACAATCCTCCGGCTTCAGCGTGACATTTGCCCCTACCACGACCGGCACTTTCAGCGGCAGCGTCGCCGTTACTAGTACCGCAGCCAATTCGCCGCTATCACTCCCACTTTCAGGCACTGGCGCGGCCTCCCACTATGTAACCCTTAACTGGACGCCAAGCGTATCCAGCGTCTCCGGCTATAGTGTCTATCGAGGCACGCAGAAGGGCGGGCCATACACCAAGATAACGTCATCCCTTGTTTCTGGTTCCACTTACAACGACGCTACTGTACAGTCCGGGTCGACCTATTACTACGTGGTCACCGCTATCTCATCCAGCGGTGTGCAGAGTGTGTTCTCTACGGAGACCTCGGCAACCATACCGTAAAGGACCCACCGCTAGAAGGCTCAGGTGGCGTGGCGTACCCGATCGCCCGCAGCCTGCTTCTCCACTGTCGACTCCCGAGCGTGTCTTCCGCTATTCTTCCAACCCTATGCACGATTTGAGTTACTTCCGTGAACATCTGGATGTCTTCGCGGAAATGGCAAAAAAGCGCGGAGCCACGCTGGATCTGGGCGGATTCCAGGCGCTGGACAAAGAACGGCGCGAGCTGATTACTGCGACCGAGCAACTCAAAGCTAAGCGCAACAAAGCCAGCGACGAAATTGCGAGGCTAAAAAAGGAAAAACAAAACGCGGATGCCTTGATCGCGGAAATGAAACAGGTTTCTGATCGCATCAAAGCTGCCGACGAGCACATCGCTCAGTTGGATGCCAAACAGCGAGAGATGCTCCTAACCATTCCCAATGTGCCGCACACTAGCGTTCCAGTAGGTCACAGCGCAGCAGAAAACGTCGAAGTGCGTCGATGGGGAACGCCACCCAGATTTGATTTCCCCGCAAAGCCGCACTGGGAAGTTGGCGAGCGCGCAGGGATCCTCGATCTCACTTCGGCCACGAAAATCACCGGGGCGCGCTTTGCGGTATACAAAGGCTGGGGAGCGCGACTGGAACGTGCGCTGGCAAATTTCTTTCTCGATATGCACACCCGCGAGCACGGTTACACGGAAATTCTTCCTCCCTTTCTCGTCAACAGTGCATCGCTGCTCGCCGCCGGCCAGTTGCCAAAATTTGCTGCCGACCTCTTCAAGGTTCAGGACACCGATTTCTGGCTTACGCCCACCAGCGAAGTGGAACTTCACAACCTCTATCGCGACGAGACCGTTCCAGAAGACAAATTGCCAATTAAGGTGACCGCTTGGACCGCCTGCTTCCGCTCCGAAGCGGGAGCGGCTGGCAAGGATACGCGCGGCATTTTGCGGCAGCACCAATTCCAGAAAGTTGAGCTTTTCAAATTCACGCATCCCGAGAAAAGTTACGAAGAGCACGATTCCCTGACTCAAAACGCCGAGGCGATTCTGCAGAAATTGGGCTTGCATTACCGAACCATGCTGCTCTGCACCGGCGACATGGGTTTTGCATCGGCGAAAAC
>Ga0137409_10007715_pt1 | contig 11033 bp, 9 predicted proteins | sample CZODoug1_16funga_FD_122059 | JGI IMG/M metagenome (GOLD analysis project Ga0137409, IMG submission 122059) | Vadose zone soil fungal communities from Angelo Coast Range Reserve, California, USA - CZODoug1_16fungal (Hybrid Assembly) | ecosystem: Environmental > Terrestrial > Soil > Vadose zone... | reverse complement strand
GATCAGCGCGCGAGCGCGACGCAGGCGACGCCGGCCAGCACGATCGTCGCCGCCGCCAGCCGCGGGCCCACGCGGCCCTCCCCCATCCAGAGCGTGCCGATGAGCGCGGAGAGCACGATCGACAGCTCGCGCGCGGCGACGACGTAGCCCGCCTTCGAGATCCGGAACGCGAGCAGCACCAGCGTGTAGCCGGCGGCGCTCATGGCGCCCACCGCGAGGATCGTCCGCCAGTTCTTCGACCACTCGCGCCGCATCGCTGTCGGCCGCGTCAGCAGCGTGGCCGGGAACAGCACGAGCCCGCAGCCCGCCTCCATGAGCAGCATGTAAGGCACCGGGTGCAGCCGGACCACACCCGCCTTGTCGAGCAGCGAGTAGGACGCGATGCTGAGGCCGGTCACCACCGCCCAGAGCGTGGCCGCGCCGAGCGGAGCGCCCGTCGCGACCGCGTGGCGGTGCCCGACCTGGTGCAGCGTGAGGACGCCGGCGACCACGAACGCGATGCCGGCGATGCCGATCGGTGACAGCCGCTCGTCGAGCAGCACGTAGGCGCCCACGGGGACCAGCGCCACACCGAGGCCGCGCGCGATCGGATAGACGATCGAGTAGGCACCGGTCGAGTACGCGCGCCCGAGCGCCACGAAGTACACGATGTGCAGCGCGATCGTGCCCAGCACGAAAGGCAGCGCGAGCGCCGGCAACCCCTCGTGCCAGAGGATGGGGGCGGCGAGCGGAAGCAACAGCGGCGCGGCGACGCACGAGCAGAGGGCGAGGAACGCGAGCGGATCGGTCCCGCGCTTGGCGAGCGCGTTCCAGCCCGCGTGCAGCACCGCCGCCGCCAGCACGAGGGCCAGCGCGCCGCCGGTCATCGAAGGTGGGGGGCCCCGAAATGGCCCCCCACACCCCCCAACGCTCGTCGCGCCCCGGGGGACCCGTGGCGCGCCTCGATGTGGTGGGCTATGTCGAGGCCCCCCATGTCCGGCCAACGAGCATCGTCACAGGGCACGCGCGGGAACGCCCAGCTCGGCGAACGCGGCGGCGAACGCCCGCACCACCCCCGTCATGTCGCGCGGCGTGAGCGTTCCCATGTTGGCGACGCGGAAGGCGTAGGTGCGCAGATCGCCCTGCCCCGCGTAGATGATGTAGCCGCGCCGCTTGAGCGTGTCGTGAAGCGCATCGTACGCGACGCCGGGCGGCAGACGGAACGTGGTGAGAATGTTCGAGCGTCCCTCGGGGGCCACGAGGATCTCGAGCCCGAGCCGGCCGAGCCCGTCGCGCAGCACGCGCGCGTTCTCCGCGTAGCGCGCGACCCGCCGCGAGAGCCCCTCCTGGGCCAGCTCCGCCAGCGCCTGCTCCATCGCGTGCAGCACCTGCACGGCCGGCGTGAACGGCGTGTTGTCCTGCTCCTGCGTCGCGAAGTGCGAGTGCAGGTCGAGATAGACGGAGCGCGGCGCCCGGCCACGCAGCGTCTCGAGCGCCGAGCGTCGCGCCAGCACGAATGCCACGCCGGGCACGCCCTGCAGACACTTGTTGGCGCTGGCCGTGACGAAGTCGAGCGGCTCCTGGCAGACGTCGAGCGGCTCGCCGAAGAGGCTCGACATCGCATCCACGATCAGTCGGCGGCCGCGGCGCTGCGCAACGCGCGCGATCTCGGCGACCGGGTTGAGCAGGCCCGTGGTGGTCTCGTGGTGGACCAGCGCCACGTGACTGACGTCCGGGTGCGCGGCCAGCGCCGCCTCCACGTCGGCCGCGCGGACCGGCGTGAAGATGTCGGAGCGGACGACGTGGGCGGCGATGCCATGGGCCCGCGCGATCTTGAGCATGCGATCGCCGTAGACACCGTTGTCCACGACGAGCAGCGCGCGGTCGGCGCGCACCGCGGAGCAGATGGTGGCCTCGACGGCGGCCGTGCCCGAGCCCGTGAAGAGCACCGTCGTCCAGTCGGTGCCGCAGCCGGCCAGCCGCGTGACCTCGGCGCGGCAGCGGCGCATCATGTCGAAGTACTCCGGCTCGCGATGGCAGAGATCCGGCATCACCAGCGCGGCGCGCACGGTGGGCGTGGTGTTGGCCGGGCCCGGATTCAGCAGGATCCACTCACGATCAGCCATTCAGCGCCTCACGAGATCGTAGTAGCGAGCGTACGTCTCCTCGCAGGCTACACGAACCCACAAGGCGTCCCAAGCCTGCGCGCCGAAGCGGCCCGGGGCCATCGGCCCGGGATCGAGCGTCGCCGCCTCGCCCGTCACCGCCTCGGCCAGCGCGCGGCCGACGCCGCCGGAGCCGGCGATGCCGTGGGCGCAGCAGCCGGTCGCGACGAAGAGTCCCGCGACGCCGGGCAGCGCGCCGACGACGAAATGGCCGTCGGGCGTGTACGTCGGCACCCCGGCCGTGCCGCCGACGATCGGCGCCTCACCGAGCCCGGGGATGACGTCCATCAGGCCGGGAGCGTGAGCCGTGAGTACGTCGCGATCGCGCGGTGTGGCCGCCACCGCGAAATCGGCGCGCGCGGCCACGTCGACGCCGAGTGGCGTCGTCTCGAAGAAGCCGAGCATCAGCCCCCCGACCTCGGGTCGCAGGTATGCAAGACGGTCGGGCACGCGGACGACGGGAAACGTCGGCGTGAGCCAGTCCATCGGCGCCGTCACCCATGCCTGGTGGCGGACGGGGAACGCGGGCACCGGCGTCCCCGCCCGCGCGGCGATCACGCCCGACCACGCCCCGGCGGCGATCACGACGGCCTCGGCGTCCACGTCACCGCCGCGCGTCGTCACGCCGCGCACGCGGCCCGCGGCAACGCGAACGCCGAGCACCTCGCGGCCGGTGGCGAACGTCACACCGCCGCGGCGCGCCGCCGTGGCGTACGCCGTCGCGAGCGTGTACGGCTCGGCGTAGCCGTCGTTCGGCATCCACGCGGCCGGATGGTCCTTCGGCACCTCGAGCCCCGGGGCCAGGCGTCTCGCGTCGTCGGCGCCCACGAGGGTGGCGTCGACGCCGAAGCCCCGTGCCGCGGCGACCTGCGCCCGCGTCTCGGCCTCGCGCGCGGGCGTCAGCGCCAGCCGCAGCGAGCCGGTGCGCTTGAATCCGGAGACGAGGCCGTCGGCCTCGAGCGTGGCGATGTCGGCCAGCGTCTGGCCCACGATGGCGGACTTCACGGCGGAGGTCCGCAGCTGCCCGATGAGTCCCGCGGCCTGGCTGGTGGTCGCCGCGTTCAGCTCGTCGCGCTCGAGCACGAGCACGTCGCTGACGCCGGCCCGCGCGAGATGGTAGGCCGCCGCGCACCCGAGGATGCCGCCGCCGACGATCGCGACGCGGGCGGTGTGTTGCCGGCTCACGCCGCCCGGACGCGCCCGCTCACGCGACCCGGTTCAGCGCGAGGTCGAAGGCGTCGAAGTTACGGACGCGCGCGCCCGACGGCAGGCGCGTGGGGCGATTGAGAACGACCGGCACGCGCTGCTCGGACAGCCCGCCGTGCGACCGCAGCGGCGCGTCCAGGCCCGAGAGATCGTGGCGCGCGGCCGAGGTACCGACGACGGTGTGGCGCGCGCTGACCACGATCACGTCGCCGATCCGATCGTCGGGCAGCTCGAAGCGCCGGCACGCTTCCTTGCGGTCGAGCACCGCCTCCATCCCCGGCAGTCGCGCGAGCCGCTCGATGGCGTCCTCGACGCGCGCGCCGTCGGGCAGGTAGACGGTGGCGAACGAGCCGAGCGCGCCGTGGTGGACGACGTAGGGATCGGTGATCGGCAGGATCACGCGCGCCCGGCCCGCGCCCAGCCACGCGTCGAGCACATCTTGAAGGTAGACGACCTGGGGCCGTCCCGCCGCGTCGGTCTTGGCGTTCATGCCGTGATCCGCGGTGAGCGCGATCGTCGCGCCGAGGCCGTCGAGCCGCGCGAGGTAGCCGTCCATCATCCGGTAGAAGGCGTCGGCGGCCGGCGTGCCCGGCGCGTGCTTGTGCTGGACGTAGTCGGTGGTCGACAGGTACATGACGTCGGGCCGCCGCGTCTCCATGAGCCGGACGCCCGCCGCGAACACGAACTCGCTGAGGTCGGCGCTGTAGACGGACGGCAGCGGCCGGCCCACGAACGCCAGGGCGTCGGCGATGCCGTGCTCCGCCTCGGTGGTCTCGTTGGCCTTCTCGGACGAGAAGCAGATGCCCTTCATCTGGTGGCCGAGCAGACGTCGCAGCTTGTCCTTGGCCGTCACCACGGCCACCGTCGCGCCGGCGCCGGCCAGGCGCGCCAGGATCGTCTCGGCCCGCAGATACTTCGGGTCGTTCATCATGACCTCGACGCCCGCCTGCGGATCCCAGAAGTAGTTGCCCGAGATGCCGTGCACGGACGGCGGCGCGCCGGTCACGATGGAGAGATTGTTGGGGTTCGTGAACGACGGCATCACGCAGTCGCCCACGAGCGAGGTGCCCCGGGCCCGCGCCGCGCCGAGCCACGGCATCGCGCCGCCCTCCACGGCGCGGTCGAGGTAGTCGGGCTCGCAGCCGTCCACGCACACGACGACGACGGGATTGCGCGGCAGGGCGTAACGGCGGCCGTTCACGTCGATCACGGGGTCCCATCGTATACTTTTTGCATCTCCGAGGTAGGTAGGTATGCGGCAGCTCGTGGTCCTGGACCTCGTGACGGATCTCTCGATCGGACTCGCCTGCGCGGCGATCGCCTTCGCCCTCATCCACTTCGCACGCCGGCCGACCGGGTTGCCGTATGCCCGCGTATTCGTGGCCTTCGCCGTGTTCATCATCGCCGACGGCGCGACCCACCTGGCCGCCGTCTGGTCCGTCTGGCAGCCCAGCGCCTGGCTGGCGACGCTGCTCAAGGTGGCGACGGCGCTCTCCTCGGTGGCGGTGGCCCTGGTGCTGCCGCCGCTCGTGCCGAAGGCGCTCGGCCTCGGCGCGGCCAGCGCCATGCTCGACGGCGCGCCGGACGCGATTCTGCTCGTCGACGGCACCGGTGCCATCCGGCTCGTGAACGAGCGCGCCGAGCGGCTGTTCGGCTACACCCGCCGCGAGCTCCTCGGCCGGCCGTCGACGCTGGTGCTGCCGGATGACGTTCGTGCGGTGCGTGACGTGCAGCGCGACGTGTACGGCCTGCGCCGTGACGGCCGCCGCTTCCTCGCCGAGATCAGCGTGAGCCCGCTCGTCACCGACGGCGGGCCGCTGATCACCGCCGTCGTGCGCGACATCACCGACCGCCGCCGGCTCGAGGACGATCGAGACGATCGAGGACGCGTCGAGGTCGCGCGCGCCCACGCCGAAGAGATCGGCCGCCGCGCGTCGTTCCTGGCGGAGGCCAGCCGCGTGCTGGCCGCCTCGCTCGATTACGAGGCCACGCTGCGCAGCGTCGCGCGGGTCGCCATTCCTTACCTCGCCGATTACGTGCTCGTCGACGTCCTCGAGACCCAGGGCCGGCTGCGGCGGCTGGCGGCCGCCCATCGCGATCCGGTCCTCGAGGAGCGCCTGGCGAGCGCCCCGGGGCAGTCGCCCGTCACGAGCGGCACGAGCGCGCTGGAGGCCGTGATCGAGCGTGGCGAGCCGACGCTCGTGCGCGACGTGAGCGACGCCTGGCTGGCGGCGCGCGCCCGCGACGCCGAGCACCTGGGCGCCGCGGCCGGTGCGCGCCCGACCTCGCTGATGCTGGTGCCGCTGCGGGCGCGGGGCCGGACGCTGGGCGTTGTCTCCTTCGCGCTCCTGAACGGAACGCGCCGCTACGCGCTGGCCGACCTCGCCCTCGCCGAGGACCTCGCCCAGCGCGCGGCCCTCGCCGCCGACAACGCCCGCCTCTACCGCGAGGCCCAGGACGCGAGCCGGGCCAAGGACGAGTTCCTCGCCGTCCTGTCCCACGAGCTGCGCACCCCGCTCACGCCGGTGCTCGGCTGGGTGCGGATGCTGCGCACGGGGACGCTGGCGCCGGAGGTGACGGAGCGGGCGCTGGACACCGTCGAGCGCAACACGCGCCTGCAGGCGCAGCTGGTCGAAGATCTCCTCGACGTCTCCCGCATCATCGCCGGCAAGCTGAGCCTGAACCTGCGCCCGGTGGCGCTCGGCCCGATCGTGGACATGGTCATCGAGAGTGCCGCCGCCTCCGCCCTCGCGAAGTCCATCACCGTCACCCGCGAGGTCGAGCCCGACCTGCCGCGTATCGAGGCCGACGCCAACCGTCTCCAGCAAGTCGTCGCCAACCTCTTCTCGAACGCCGTGAAGTTCACGCCCGCGGGCGGACGCGTCGAGGTGAGCGTCGCGCGGACGGGCGACGACCTCCGGCTCACCGTCGCCGATACCGGCGACGGCCTGGCGCCCGAGGTCGCGCCGCACATCTTCGACCGTTTCCGACAGGCCGACAGCACGATCACGCGGCAGTACGGCGGGCTCGGCCTCGGACTCTCGATCGTGCGCCACATCGTCGAGCGGCACGGTGGCACCGTGCAGGCCACGAGCGACGGTCCGGGCCACGGCACCACGTTCACCGTGACGCTGCCGATCGGCGGCCCGCTCTCGGACGCGCCCATCGGCGTCGCGCGGACGCCGAGTCCGGCGGCGGAAGACTCGCTGGCGGGCGTGCGTGTGCTCGTGGTGGACGACGACCTCGACACGCGCGAGATGGTCACGGAGATCTTGAAGGCCGCCGGGGCCGAGGTGTCCGCCGCCGGCTCGACCGACGAGGCGCTGCGGCGGGCTGACGACGGCGCGCCGGACGTGCTGGTCTCCGACCTGGCGATGCCCACGCGTGACGGCTACGCACTGCTGCGCGCGCTGCACGGGCGCGGCATGGCGGGTGGCCTGGTGACGATCGCGCTGACGGCCCACGCGCGACGGGAGGACCGGGAGCGGGCGCTCGGCGCCGGGTATGACGCCTACGTGACCAAGCCCGTCGAGCCGGCGGCGCTGGCCGCCCTCGTCAAGGAGCTCGTGGAAAAGCGGCGCCGGCCGGCCTGATCTCGTCGAGGGCGCGGGCCGCCTGCTCGATGAGCTCGGCGGCCGTCGCGGGGTCGCGGCCGAAGAGTCCCTGCCTCACCACCAGCTTGAGCCGCGTCAGCGCGGGTGTGACGGCCTCCAGGCGCACCGTGATATGGCGGTGCAGCGCCTCGCCCTTTATTTTCGCGCCGCCGCCGATCAACACGTCGTCCTCGGTGATCTGGATCTCGAGATCGCGGAACGACTGCCGCACGGCGTCGCGCACGTCGGCCAACGGCGCGCTGAAGGTACGATACATGGCGCCGCTCATCGTGCGCTCGACGCCGGCCTTCGCCACGCCCCCCGCCGCGTTGCCCATCACGCTCGTCCCGACCGCCGGCAGCGCGAGCGCCGCGCAGCCCGAGGCCGTCATGGCGAGTACGACCAGCGCGAGGACGCGCACGTGCACGCTGAACGAGGCGTGCAAGCACGGTGCCGCGAAACGATCAGGAGGCGGGCCCGCCGTTGCCGGTGATGCCGCGAAGGGCCGGGACGTTGGGCCGAAGCGGCGGCAGCTGCTTGCGATCGCGCAGGTAGCGCGCGACGACGTCCCAGATCGGCTCACCACCGGCCGCACGCGCCTCCTGGGAGACCGGTGCCCAGCCCGCGACGCGATACGTCCGCCCCGCGTCCAGCGGCGTGCCGCCGAGCCGCAGATCCGAGATGCGCCGGCCGGCGCGCGCCGACGGATCGCACGCGTAGGTCAGGCCGCCCACCCGCACCATGTCGCCGCCTTGCTGGTAATACGGGTCAGGGTTGAAGAGGTTGTCACAGACGTCCTCGAGCAGCGTCTTCAAGGCCTCGCCCGTCATGTCAGTCAGCGTCGTCTGCGGGTACGTGAGCGCCGTCTGGCTCATCACGTCTTCCATGGTGATCGTCTGCCCGGGCAGCAGCGTGCCGCCCCAGCGGAAGCCCGGCGACAGCGCGATCTGCGCCCCCTTCACCGTCATGAGCGCGTCGAGCAGCACCTCGTCCCACGGGCCGTTGAAATTGCCGCGCCGGTAGAGCAGCCCTTCGGTGACCGCGAGCGGCTCTGCCAGTCGCGCCTCCCACGGCGCGCGGAGCCGCGTGATGAGCGCGTCCATCTCCGCATCGGCCGCCAGGAGATCGGCGAAGACCGGTAGCAGCCGATAGCGAACGCCCGCCACGCCGCCGCGGCGGACGTCGAGATCGAGCACCGCGAGGAACTTGCCGCTCGAGCCGGCGTTGGTCACGAGCGTGGACGAGCCGCCGCGCTTCACGACGATCGGCCGCGGCAGCCCGTCGTGCGTGTGGCCGCCGAGGATCGCGTCCAGGCCGCGCACACGGCCGGCGAGCTTCAGGTCGACGTCCGTGCCGTTGTGCGAGAGCAGCACGACCGCGCGCGCGCCGCGGCGCCGCGCGTCGTCGATCGTCTTCTGCAGGTGCTCCTCCTGGATCCCGAACGTCCAGTCCGGCACGAGGTATCGTGGATTCGCAATCGGCGTGTAGGGAAACGCCTGCCCGATCACCGCCACCGCCACGCCGTTGACCTCGCGCAGCGCGTAGGGCGCGAACACGGGATCGCCGAAGTCCAGTGTCTTGACGTTGTGGGCGACGAAGTCGAGCCGGCCCTTGAGGTCGCCCTCGACGATCTCCCGCACGCGCGCGGCGCCGTGCGTGAACTCCCAGTGGCCGGTCATCACGTCCACGCCCAGTGCGCCGGCGGCATCGACCATGTCCTGGCCGCGCGTCCACAGCGCCGTCGCCGAGCCCTGCCACGTGTCGCCCGCATCCAGCAGCAGCGCACCCGGCCGGCCGGCGCGCAGGCGCTTGACGAGCGTCGCGAGATGCGCGAAGCCGCCGACGCGCCCGTAGACGGCGGCCGCCTTCGCGAAGTCGAGATGCGTCAGCGCGTGAGCCTCGCGCGTGCCCGGCGCGATGCCGAAGTAACGCAGCAGGCGCTCGCCCACCAGGTGCGGCGGCCGGTTTGCCGCGGCGCCGACGCCCAGGTTCACGCTCGGCTCGCGGAAGTAGACGGGGCGCAGCTGCGCGTGACAGTCGGTGAAATGCAGCAGGCTGACGTTGCCGAACTTCGGCGGATCGTACAGCGCGTCGGCTCCGGCGGCGCGCCGGTCGAGCACGAAGCCGGCAACCGTGGCCGCCGCGAGCACGCGAATGAATTCCCGACGCGTCATCGGTCGTCGACCTCGTGAGCGCGCGCCGTGTCGCGTACGGTGCGCAGCACCGCCGTCTTCTCACCTCGCGAGTCTATAGCCCCCGACCATCGCAACAGAGGTGCGATGGCGATGTCAGGGCGACACACGCGCGTCAGCACGCCGACGTTGACGGCGCGCCTTCGGCTCGAATTTCCGCGGCATTCGGGCGTCGCCGGTGTGGCGCAGACCTTGCGTAGCCGCTTCCGTGTTCACCGGCGCTGAGCCGGCGCCGGCCCTTCAATGTTTGCAACGAAAGGATGGCTCGCGGACATGTCGATCAGGAAAATGCGATGGGCGCGCGTCGAGTACCAGCTCGATCTGAGAACCCCTCAGCGGCCGGTGCCCCTGGGCGTGGTCGTCCTGGCCGAGACGGGGTTTCAGATCCAGAGCATTCTCGCGGGAAAGGCGCCGCGACCGGGATTCACGCCCGAAGAGCTGAAGACCGTCGGCCCGCTCGGGCGCTCGCAGCTCGACGGTTGGGTCGCCGCCATGGCCAAGGATCTGCTCGGCGCGATCGAAAAGCGCGAGGATGCTCTCGAGACGCTGGCATCGATATGGTGCTGGAATCTTCGCGTCGTCATCGAGCCCGACGTGGAGGCTCAGCCGGGCCATAGCCTGCGTGACGTGACCGCTCGCCTCTACACGCGGCACCTCGGCGTGCCCCTCCCGCGAGAGATCTTCGAGCAGCCCGAGCCGGCGACGTCTCCCAAGAGTCACTGGAGCGTCACCGAGGTTGGCTTCGCGACGAACTAGCGCCGGCTAGTCGCCCGATCGCGCCCACGAGCTCCGCAGGCTTCACGGGCTTGGCCAGGTGCGACTGGAAGCCCGCGGCGAGCAGCCTCTCGGCATCGCCCACCTGGCCGTCGGCGCTCACCGCGAGCGCCGGCGTCGTCCCGCCCTCGGTCGCCGGCCGCGAGCGCAGCTCACGAATCAGCGCGACGCCGTCGTCGCCGGACATCGCGACGTCGCACACGAGCACGTCGGGACGTCGGCCCGCGACGGCGGCCAGCGCCTCGCGGGCGCCGCTGACCGTCGTGGGCGCGCCGCCGTGCTGCGCGACGATCGCCGCGAGCACCTCGCGTGTGTCGGCATCGGGATCGGCGATGAGGACGCTGACGCCGTCAAGGAGTCGCGGAGACCGGCCGCCAACGGCGCCCGCCACGACCGGCAGATCGGACGGCAGCGGCAGCTCCTCGCCGAACGGCCGGAGCGTGTTGAAGAATTGCCGCCCCGCGGGGTCCGACAGCACCGCCCACCCGCCGAAGCTCCTGGAGACGCTCACCGCCTCCTCGTAGAAGCGCCGCAGGTCGGGCGGGTCGTCGAGGTGGCGCGAGGCGGCGAGCGTCTGCACGCCGGTGGTGATGTCATGGATCTCGCGGTCGAGCGCCAGCGCCAGCGCGCGCGCGGTGTCGCGCATCCCGCGCTCGGCGGCGTGCTGCTGGAGCCGCGCGTTGTAAAAGATCAGCGCCGCCGCGAACAGGGTCATGGGGACCACCGTCGCGAGCACCAGCAGGAGAATGTGATTCCGGAGCTTCATCCCGCCAGTGTACCGACTACCAAGATGGGGGGCCCCGAAATGGCCCCCCAAAACACCCCCCCCCCCCGCCACCGCACCACCCCCCGCCCCACCCCCCCCACAACGCGAAAGACGGATCCCCGCTTCCCCAGCCGAAGTTGCCATCGCCTTCCGCACCGTCAGCCCGCGGTATCTCGAGAACGCCGTCGAAGCGTTCGCGAACAACTTCTTCTCCGAAGAAGCCGCCACCCGTTACATCGCCACCGCCGCCGCGCACGCGCCGTTCGAAGAGCTGAAGCATTGCCGCCTGTTCCAGATGGCCGACGAGCAGCGCCACATGGAGATGGACCGCGACGTGTTCGAATGCGCGGGCATTCCG
>Ga0137409_10007714_pt1 | contig 11034 bp, 12 predicted proteins | sample CZODoug1_16funga_FD_122059 | JGI IMG/M metagenome (GOLD analysis project Ga0137409, IMG submission 122059) | Vadose zone soil fungal communities from Angelo Coast Range Reserve, California, USA - CZODoug1_16fungal (Hybrid Assembly) | ecosystem: Environmental > Terrestrial > Soil > Vadose zone... | reverse complement strand
CGCGGTTCGGGCTGGACGCGGTTCTCGACGTGCCGGTCGAAGCGCTCCGCCCCCTTGAGCGCAAGCTCCTCGAGCTGGCGGCCGCCTCCGTCGAATCGCCCGAGCTCCTGCTCCTCGACGATCCGACCTCCGATCTTGGCCCGCATGAGGCCCGGCAGTTTCTCGCGGCGGTCAAGGCCGTCGCCGCCGAGCAGAAGATCCCCGCGGTGTTCACAAGCTCGTGGCCGCGCGATGCCTACCCCGAGGCCGAGGGCGTGACGATACTCTGGCGCGGCGCGGCCCCGGCCACGGTGACGACGCGCGAATGCAGCGAAGGCACGCTCGTCGAGCGCTGGACGGGCGGCGTCGGGATACGCAGGACGCCGAGCGGCCCGCATCTGCCGGGGGACGCGCTCCTTCGCGCCGAAGGGCTGGTATCGCAAGGGCGGGGCCGCGAAACCTCCCTGGCCGGCCTCGATTTCGAGGTCCGATCGGGTGAGGTGCTCGCGGTCGTCGGCGCCCCGGCCGACGGGCTGACCCTTCTTCACGACGCCCTGCTCGGCAGCAGGGTGCCCGAGCGCGGATCGCTCCAGTTCCTGGGCAAGGAGATGATCCGCTCGCCGCGGCGGCACCGCGTCGAGTCGGGAATCAGCTTCGTCAATCCTCCTCACTGGCGCGACCAGGCGGTCGCCGAATTCACGATCGAGGAGAACCTGATTCTCGGCCAGACCGGTGGGCCGCCCTTCGCTCGCCGCGGGTTCCTGCGCCCCGAATCGATCCGAGGGAACGCGGTCCGGACGCTCCGCGACTTCGAGATCCCCGGCGCGGCGCCGGCCGATCGCTTCCGCGACCTGAGCCAGGGCGATCGCCAGCGGATCATCGTCGCCCGCGAGGTGATTCGAAATCCGGTCCTGCTCGTCGCGCGCTCCCCGGCGCAGGGCTTGTCGCTCGCCGCGCAGGAGTACGTCCGGCGGGCCCTGGTCCTCCAGTGTGAGCGGGGGAGCGGCCTCCTCTGGCTGACCGAGGAACCCGAGGAGGCGATGCGCGTCGCCGATCGGCTGGCCGTCCTTGCCGCGGGCCGCTTCGTCTGGATTCCCGTGACCGAGACGCTGACGCGCGAGATGATCATCGACGAGATGTCGGGGGCTGCGGCGTGATTCCCGGCCGCCTCCGCGGGGGGATCTGGCCGCTCCTCGCGAACGCCGTGATCCTCGCCTCGCTCTTTGTCGGCACCCATTTCCTCGCGAGAGAGCTCGGCGCCGCGCCCGCCTCGGCATTGACCGCGCCCTGGAGCGGCGACATCGTCCTCGTCGCCTCGGGACTCCTCTTCCTGGGCCTCGCGTTTCTGTTGCCGCTCCACGCCGGCCTCCTGAACCTCGCGATTCACGCCCAATTCCTCGCGGGCTTCGCCGCCGGGTCGCTGGTCCCACGGTATTTCGACCTCGTCCCGAGCGGCGAAGCGTCGCTGGCCCTGGCGATCGGGGCCCTGGCCGGGGCGGCCGTGGGCGTCATCGTGGCGTGGCTCAAGAGACGATTCGCGATCCACGAGATCCTGAGTGGGCTTCTGCTCGGCGCCGCGATGATGTTCGCGCCGCGGGGCGCTGGAGTGGGCCCGGTGGCTCCGCCGGCGCTTACGATCGGGCTGGGCTCGCTCGCGAGCGCGATGCCGTGGGCTCCGGGACTGAAGCTGCCGCCCAGCCTCGTGCTCGCGTCGGGGATCGTCCTCCTCGCGCTGGGGTTGATCCTCGGATTCCTCGCGGCCCATTTCCTTCGGGCGTCGGTAAGGGGCTTCGATCTCCGCGCCGTGGGATCGAATCCGCTGGCCGCGGTCGCCGCCGGCGTCGACGTCGACGGAATGCAGGGATGGATGATGGCGTTCGGCGGCGCCTGCGCGGGCGTGACAGGGGCCCTTCAGCTTTGGTCCAATCCCTCCGTCGCGCTGGAGCGCTGGCCGTTTCCTCTGGGATTCGCGGGCCTGACGGTCGTGTTCCTGGGCGCCGGATACCTGCGCGGCGCCCTTTTGGCCGCGCTCATCCTGGCGGTCTGGCTGAACGTGCCCGGCTCGACCGAGGTGCTCGGCAGCCCCGCATGGGGCACCGCGGTCGCGCTGCTCCTGGTTCTCCCCTCGCTCTGGGTCCTACCTCGACTTCTCCCCGACCAGGGCGGGCCGCGCGCGATCTGGCGAACCCGACATCGCGAGTCGCCCTAGACCGTCTCGCTTTCCCCGAACGCAGAACTCCCCGACAGACATCTCCGATTCGCTCGAAACACCGATTTGCCCCGACGTCACCGGTACTCCTGAAAGGAGAAGGTCATGGGACGTTTGTGGGAAATCGCGGTTTGGCTTCTTGTATTCGTGGCGGCGGCGGCGGTGGTGATCGGAATCGTGCGGAGCGAGGCGGCCGTTGTGTCCGGCCGGGGAGGGAGTGCGGCCGCCCTCGACGATCTGCGGCTGAGCGAGATCCTCGCGGGGCCCGCGCGCGACTGGGACGGCGACGGCGTCTTCGACGCGCGGAGAGACGAGTGGCTCGAGTTGCGTAACCACGGCGCGGCGCCCGTCGATTTGAGCGCGTACCGTGTCTCGGACGCCGATTCCACGATCCGGTTCGCCTTCTCGGGCTCCCTTCCGCCGGACGCCGTGGCGCTCGTGACCGGCCGGCAGGCGGAGGACTGGCAGCGCTCGGTCGGTCGCACCGTGAGCGGCCTGAGCCTCAACAACGCGGGCGACACGGTGATCCTCTTCCGCATCGGCGCGGTCGAGACCACCGCGGTCGACACCAAGACCTACAACAGCATCGAAGGTGCGAGCGACCGGTCGACCGGTCGCCTCGGGACGGCCGCGGGCGCATGGACCCTGTTCGACGGGCTCAACAAATACACGGGCTCCGGTCAGCCGCAGGGGACCGGCTGCCTGCCGACGCCCGGCATTGAAAATGGATGCCCCACGCCGGTCAGCTCCACGACGTGGGGCAAGATCAAGATGCGATTTCGGTGATGCGGTGCGGCGCGGGGCGTCGCGCACGGCGCGCGCCCCGCGCGTGTCGCGCTACCTCGCGCCCGCCATCTGCTTCATGAACTCCTCTTGGCCCTTCTTCATCTCCTCGGGCGTGACGTCCTTGACGTGCGACGCGATGTTCCAGCCGTAGCCGAACGGGTCCGTGATATGACCCATCCGATCGCCCCAGAACATGTCCGTCACCGGCATCATCTGCTTCGCGCCGGCCGCCACGGCCTTCTGATGGGCGGCGTCAGCGTCCTCGAAGTAGAGATAGAAGGAGACCGGCGTGGCGCCGATCGTCTCGGCGGAGCGTTGGCCCATGACCTCGTCCGAGAGCATTACGATCGAGGTGCCGATCTGGATTTCCGCGTGCATGATCTTCCCATCGGGGCCGAGGGCGCGCGCCCGCTCCGTGGCGCCGAACGCCTTCTTGTAGAACTCGATCGCCTTCGGGGCATCGCGGAAGATCAGGGAGGGGGTAACCGTCGTGTAGCCCTTCGGGATTGGACTCGGCTTCGCCATGTTCGATGTCCTCTCTGCATTAAGGTTGGGGTGTCGAGGGCGGCCCGGACCTTTCAGCCACGCCGCCCGCACATTGCGTCCACAGGGGGAACCGCAATGAGGACTCGCTTCGGATTCGTTGCCCTCCCAGTTCTTGCCCTGACCTCCTTTTCCGCCTCCGCTCTCCCAAGCCTCGGGGGTCGACCGCTTCTTCGATCTCCCGGAGCGAGGAAACCGCTCGAATCCAGAAGCACCCTTCGAGGGTTGAGAGAGAACTCTCGGAGAAAGGATACGTCCGCGCTCAGCCGAGGTCAAAGGCGGGCTAGGGCGGCGTAAAGCGCATCTCACGGCCTACCGTGGCGCCGGTAAGCTGCCGCGCCGCCATCACTTTTGGGCGCGTTTGACGACGTCCGCGGCAGGGCGTACAGTGGCCTCCCTCGTGTCCACGATCGTCCACTTCCGTGATCCGGCCGCAGCCCGCGCGGGCGGGTACGTTCTTGCCGTGGCCGCCGTGCTGGTGGCGGTCGGCCTCGTCTTTCATCCGGTCCCGGCGGGCGGATTCGAGGAGCGGCCGTCGATCCTGGCGAACACGCCGTGGTGGGGCCCGATCCACGTGGCCATCGCCGGCGGGTTCGTCCTCTGCATTCTGGGCACGCTCCTCATGCTGGTCGCGGGCGGGGCCCTCACGCGGCGGTGGCCGCTGGCGCTCGCGTGGGGCGCGATGACGGTCGGAATGTCCTTCTTCGCCGGCGTCGCCCTGATCAACGGTTGGGTCATGCACTTCCTCGTGGCGCGTGGCGCCCCCGCGCACGACCCGCTCCTGTACGACACGTTCAACCGTTTGCTGATCGGCTACGGCTGGCTGGGGAATCCGCTCTTTCTGCTCGGCCTGACGACGCTCGCGGCCGTGGAAGTCCGTGATCCCTCCTTGGGGCTGCCGCGGTGGGCCGCGTGGGCCGGGTTGGTCTTCAGCGTTCTCTCCTGGGGCAGGGGAGTCGGCTCCGCGACCGGGCTCTATTTCCTCGAGCCGCTGATCTTCGCGAACGTCCCCGCGTTCCTGTGGCTCGGCTATGTGGGCGTCCGCGTGGCCGGGGCTGCCACGGCCGAGATGAAGCCGTGACTGGAGGGGTGGATGAATGACTTTTGGCAACGACGACTGCAGCGGCCCGCTAGAAAATGAACGCGGCCTGGAAGGGGATCGTCTGGGACCAGTTTGGGGCCGCGATCGACATGCTCGAAAACGCCGTGCGCGCTTGCCCGGACAACCTGTGGAGCGACCGATCGCGGCAACCGGAATACTGGTATCTCGTCTATCACACCCTCTTCTGGCTCGATCTCTACCTCTCGGGCTCGGTGGAGGGATTCGTTCCTCCCGCCCCGTTCACCCTGGAGGAGCTGGATCCCGCGGGTGTTCTTCCCGAGAGACCGTATACGAAGAAGGAGCTTCAAACGTATCTTGAGCACGGCCGGAACAAATGCCGGGCGGCGATCGATGCGCTCACCGACGAGAAGGAACGAGAGCGCTGTCGATTCGGGTGGGGCGAGGCCAGCTACTCGGAGATCCTTCTCTACAACATGCGCCACGTCCAACACCACGCCGCGCAGCTCAACCTGATCTTGCGCCAGCAAATCGATTCCGCCCCGGGCTGGGTCGCGCGGGCGAGGTCGAAGTGAAGCAGCCTGCCTACGTACTGGGGCATTCCGATCGGGAGATCGAGCGCCTCGGCACGCAGGCGCGCATGGTCGACCCGATCACGCGACATTTCTTCCACGCCGCCGGAATTGCCCCCGGAATGAGGGTTCTCGACGTCGGGAGCGGCCCGGGTTATGTCGCGTTTCTGGCCGCGGAGATGGTCGGCGAGAGGGGCGAGATCGTCGGAGTGGACCGGGCTCCCGCCGCGATCGCGGCGGCGAGAGCGCTAGCGGAATCGAGGTCGCTCCGCCATGTGACCTTTCTCGAAGGGGACCCCACCGAAATTGCGTTCGACCGGCCGTTCGACGCCGTGATCGGCCGCTACGTGCTCATGTTCCAGCCCGATCCAAGCGCGATGCTCCGAAAGCTCGCGGCCCGCGTTCGGCCAGGCGGGGCGATCGTTTTTCATGAGCCGGATTGGGACGGGGCCCGGTCGTTTCCACCGGCGCCCCTCTATGACCGCTGCTGCCGATGGATCGTCGAGACGCTCCGATCGGTCGGAAATGAAACGCAAATGGGCAAGAAGCTGCACTCTACATTCATGACCGCCGGGCTGCCCGCGCCGTCCATGGGCCTCGAAGCGATGATCGGTGGCGGCGAAAAGGGTGCCGAGGGCCTGCGATTGGTCGCGGACATCGTCGAAACCATGCTCCCCGCGATGGAGCGCGAGGGGGTCGCTACCGCGGGCGAGATCGGCCTGGAGACCCTGGCGACGCGGATGATCGAGGAAGCGGTGACCAACGACAGCGTGATCGTGGGACGGTACGAGATCGGCGCCTGGACTCGCGTGTAATACTCCGATGAGAGGTGGACCCGTTACCCGTTTCTTGAATTGAGGTGGTCGAAATGCCGGTTACCTATGTGCTGGAGGGATCTCTCCTCAGATTGAACCTGGAAGGTCAGTATGAGCCCGGGGACATTCTGTCGCAGTTTCTCGCGGGCCTCGCCGATCCGAAGTGTCCCGGCGAGGTAGCGCTATTGCTCGATGTGACGAGATCGGAATCGCTGGAAAAGCGCTCGCCGAATGAAGTTCGCCTGGTGGCCGAGTCCCTGGGCCCGTATCGCGAGCGCATCGGCGGCCGGTGCGCGATCGTGGCGGCAAGGGACGTTCATTTCGGTCTGAGCAGCATGGGAACGGCCTACAGCGAGGGCGTGGGCGTGGAGGCGGCGGTCTTTCGGGATACGAAATCCGCGCTCGAGTGGCTCCGGGTCCCGGCGTCACCGTAACTTCTCTTCTTGGGAAAGCGCGAGGGGGCGGACACTGGTCCGCCCCCTCGGCGCGAATGGAGCTGTCCGTCTTAGACGGGCAGCGGTGCCGCGATCTTGTGGAACGTCGAGTTGGAAACCTCGTACGTCTCAACCAGAGGCGTTCCGTCGACGAACTTCGATAGGAGCTTCTCAACCTCGGGATAGGTCTCGCGGTTGTAGGTGTCAGCGCTCTCCGACCGATCCCAGAGGCTGATTCCGAATGCCTTCGATCCGCCCGGCGCGATGAAGGTGATCGCGTCCTGGAACCCCTTCGCCTTCCGCAGCATCGGGATCACTTCGGTCTCGAACTTCTCCGTGAACTCCGTGCCGGTGTTCGGCTTCAGCTGCACGGAAACCTTGCGTGCATACATGGCAACCTCCCAGGTTGTCGTGGCCAAGGGGGGTTATTTCAGTTAATCCAAGCTAATTTAGCCCGCCTGAAGACACCCGCTGTCCGTCGGCTACAATAGCGGTTTACCTTGACCTGTCAAGTTATTCGTGAGATTATCCAAAATAATTAATCAGACCCAGTTAATCACGCGGAGAGGTACATGGACGTTTCCCTGGTGATCGGCGAGCGGCTCGTGGAGTTGGGGCTGGAGCAGAAGGACGTGGCGACAGCCGCCGAGGTCACGGAGTCGTACATCTCGCAGCTCATGACCCGGAAGAAATCGCCGCCAGCTCCTGACCGAACGGATATCTACGAAAAGATCGAGAAATTTCTGAAGATACCCAGCGGCAAACTCTCGAGACTCGCGGATCTGCAGCGCAAGGAAGAGCTGAAGCGGAGTCTGACCGATCCGCCGTCCCCCCTGCTGGGCCAGGCCCGCGAATTGGTTCTTCGAAAGTGCGTCCCCGCCAAAGAAAAACAGATCCGAGCCATCTTCGAGAAGGAGGCGTTCGGCGAGTTCGAACGTCTCGTCACGCAGAAGCTCCTGGACGTCGTGAAGAAGGTCGCCAGGGAGGAACTGGGGAGTGAGAGCTGGCTCCTCCTTGTGGCGCGCCTCAGCGATCGCTCTTACGAGCAGATGCGTGTCGTGGTGCTGGAATTCCTGGACACCGACGTCTTCAACGTTTCGGCTGAGAACTGCGTTTCCTTCCTGGACCCCCTGATTGAGACCTGGGACATCGATCTCGCCAGCTTCGCCATGGACATTGTGCTGAATCGGCGCCTCGCCCCTGGGAATCCCCACCGGGTTGAGTTTGTCGAGACGGAGTCGAACCATCGGTCCGCGGAAGAGAAGGGGCTCAAGGAATTTCTCGGCGACCGATCCCTGAGCGGCGACGCCTCCGCCGATGAAATCGAATTCCTGAAGAAGCTCAGGTTCAAGGGGCGGCGGCCGACATCCCTGTATTACTATCGGGAATTGCAGAGCCTCCGGGATCCGCTCCACTTTCGCGGGCCCGCGTCGGAAACTGGGAAGTCAGGGGACTGAGCAGGACCGCCGTGAGATCGAAATCGCTGATCATGATCTGCATGGTGGTCGGCTCCACGCTTGGGAGCTGGCTCCCGTCGCTCTGGGGCGCCGGGTGGTTCTCGTTTTCCTCCGTCCTACTGGGAGGGATCGGGGGCGTGCTCGGAATTTGGGCCGGCTACAAAGTCTCCAGGAACCTCTGAGTTCTCCGGATTCAAGGGCGACCGGCAGCGAGGACAAGTGAAGCGGCTCGTCGAGATTCGCTCGTACAATTTGAAGGCCGGTCACCGAGAAGAGTTTCACCGGCTGGTTCTGGAAGAGTCGTATCCACTGTTGATGAAGTGGGACGTCGATGTGATCGATTTCGGCCCCTCCCCTCATGACGACAATTCCTACTATTTGATTCGCGCCTATCGGGACCTTGCGGACCGCGCCGCTAGCCAGGAGGCGTTCTACGGGAGCGCGGAGTGGCGCGACGGACCCCGCGATGCGATCCTCCCGCTTATCGACACCTATTCGACCATGGTTCTCGAGATGGACGAGGCAACCCTGGGCGCTCTTCGCAGAGCCCCGCGATAGCGGCGATCGGGGGTCGCTCCCATGAACGATTTGACGATTGAGCTGGAAGACCGTCCCGGCGCGCTCGCCGAGATGGGCGAGGCTCTGGGCCGCGCCGGGGTGAGCGTCGAGGGCGGAGGAGTTTTCGTCGTCAACGGCATCGGCGTCGCCCACTTCCTCTTCGAGGACGGGGCCGCCGCGCGCAGGGCTCTCGAGGCGGCCGGCATTCGCGTCCTCGCGGAGCGGGAAGTGCTCGTGCAACGGCTACATCAAGGCGAACCAGGGCAGCTGGGCAAGATCTCGCGCCGCATGGCCGACGCCGGCGTCAACATCGAGGTCCAGTACAGCGATCACGACCACCGGCTGATCCTCGTGGTGGATGACCTCGCCAAGGGGCGGGCGGTCTCCGAGGCGTGGATGCGCGAGCGCCGGTGAGGCTTCGATCCCGCTTCACCCACCTCGCGACAGGGACGAAGTGAGCGAAAAGTGGCGGCCGCGGCAGGTGGTGGAGGTCGTGGTCGGCCTCCGGTTGGTCCAAATCTGGAGGTCACCCCACGACGGGGCGGGCTGAGACATCGCGGCCGCCCCGGATCATTCCCCCGCGCGGAGCGGGGCTTCCATCGGCTCCCGGGCCGAACGCCTCAGCGGACGACCGCGACCTTGCGACGGATCACGTTAAGCGTCGAGCCCTGGCCCTGAGCCTCGATCAGCACGAGGTAGCCGCCGCTCGCGACCACTTCGCCCCTGCCGTTCCTGCCGTCCCAGTTCCACTGGTTGAGCCCGGGACTTCCTCCCTGCGCCCCGCGGTCAAAGACCACCCGGCGCACCAAGGAGCCGCTGTTGGTATAGACGCGGAGGGTCACCGTCGCGAAGTCGTTGAGCTTGTACGCGATCGTCGTGGCCTCGCTCCCGGCATGGAACGGGTTCGGATAATTGGTGACGTAGCCGCCGCCCGCCGTCGGATCCACGTAAGCGACCTCGAGATCGAGGTCCCGGGTGAACCCGCCCGAAGAGGCTCGAATGTGGTCGACCTCCGGCGTGCGAGGGCTCAGGAAGTCGCACCGCGCGTCGCCGTTCGCGTTGGTCAGGCTGTCGATGGACGACAGGCTGCCCGTTCCGGAGAGGAGCGCGAAGGTCACCGGTTGGTCCGGGACGCCGTTCTCATAGGTGTCCACCACGCGGGCGGTCAGCGTGGCGTGCTTGTTGGCGCCCACCCAACTTGGGCTTGAGGCGAGTCGGACCGCGCTCGGCGGACCCGGCGTAATCGTGATGATGTTGCTCGTCGCGGGCGCGTTCCCCGCGTCGTCGCGCGCGACCAGGATGATCGGCTCGCTGAACGTGTAGGTCTCGGAGACCGAACGCTGGCCCTGGATCAGCTGGAACTCGGGCGTGAGGAGGGTCCCGCGCCCCGCCGCCTGGCCGGATGCGTTCTGCACCTCGATCGTCACGAAGGAGTTGATCTCCGAGATCACGGCTCCGCCGTTGTTCTTCACCTTGACGGTCAGCGTGAAGAAGTCGCCCGCTCGGGCGGTCGACGGCGTGACGGTGGCTTCAAGGTGGAAGCCGCTCGAGATGGCCCGCACCTGCGTGGTGCTTCCGGTCTTCGCCGGATTCGTGACGTCGGAGACGCTGACGTTCTGGAAGCCTCCGGTCGCCAATCGCAGGGGCAGATCGGCGCGACCGTTGGCCATCGCCTGATCCGGAGGGATCTGCGCCAGCGGGTCCCCGCATGTGATGTGCACCACATCCGTCGGCCCTACCACCGGGTTCCACCACTGATCCGTCGCGAGCACGGTGAGCGTGAAGGCGTAATCGATCGACTGGTCGATCGCGGCTCCCGTGCGACCGCTCACGGTGCCGGGCGCGGGTGACTCGCCCGGCGCGAGCACCAGCACCCGCGAGAACGAGCCCCCGACGACCGTGACGTTTCCGGACGTATTGTCGGTGATTCCAGAGTTGTCGAGGTCATGCACGGTGATCGTCTGCGTCCCGCTCTTATAGAGGCGGCCCTGGAAAGCCAGCTGCCCGCTCACGAGCGTCGTATCGGCGGGAAGACCCGCGAACGGGTCCGTCGAGGCGACCTGGACGTGGTCGCCGATGCCGCTCACGACGTTCCAGTACGCGTCCACGGCGCGCACCGTGACGAGGAACGGGGTCCCGGCCGTCTGATTGCCCGGCGTCCCGTCCTTCCCGTCGGCGGTGCCGGGCTTCGCGGTCTCCCCGGGAAGGATGACCTGAAGCTTCGTGAACGTGGCCGGATTCACCGCTACGCTCCCGCTCGTTCCCGTCCTGGCCGGCGAGGAAAAATCGGTGCACGAGAGGCGCACGGAGGAGCCCGCTCCGTAGAACGTGACCGCGCCGGACCACACGCCGCCCACGAACGTGATCAGGCTCGGCGTGCTGGTGCCGGAGCCCGCGTTGGAGGCCAGGACCGCGTCGCCGTTGTAGTCATAGACGGTATTCCCGCTCGAGTCGGTTGCGCGGACGGTGACCGTGACCGGCACCCCCGCAACCTGAGGGGATGCGATCGCCGCGAACGCGAAGTGATCGGTTGCGTTCGGGATCACCTGGATCCCGGCGCTCGTCATATAGCTTCCGTTGGTCTGGTCCGTCACCGTGAGCGTCTGCGTTCCCACGGTCAT
>Ga0137409_10007713_pt1 | contig 11035 bp, 7 predicted proteins | sample CZODoug1_16funga_FD_122059 | JGI IMG/M metagenome (GOLD analysis project Ga0137409, IMG submission 122059) | Vadose zone soil fungal communities from Angelo Coast Range Reserve, California, USA - CZODoug1_16fungal (Hybrid Assembly) | ecosystem: Environmental > Terrestrial > Soil > Vadose zone... | reverse complement strand
CTCACTCAAACGGTTTGATGATCGCCCAAGGAGAAGGTGCTCTTCCAGGGCGACTTCTCGCTGCCTGCTGCGGGGCAGAAGCTCAATCTAGCAGCCCGTGGTAATTCGGGGACAGACGCATAAATCACCTAAATTCGCATTGAATACATTGGAAGAATTTAGGTGATTTATGCGTCTGTCCCCGAATTACCACGCTACTCCCCAGACCAAGGCGGAACGGAATAGAGATGCCTTTCGTTTCCTGGTACTCCGCTACCAGCGGTCGATATTCAAGTACTTCGACCAGAAGACGAGGCAAATGTGAAGAAGCAGGACTTCTATTGCCCCGTATATAATGTCGGCACCTCACGCTTCGTTGAAGCGATCGAGTGGAAAAGGAAAGGAGCGACGTCGATGGCAAAAGTTGCGTTTATCGGTCTTGGTGTCATGGGCTATCCCATGGCCGGTCATCTCGCCAAACGGGGTGGCCATGAACTCACGGTCTTCAATCGCACGGCCGCGAAAGCGGACAAATGGGTGGCGGAACATGGCGGCAAATCTGCGGCGACGCCGAAGGCCGCTGCTGAGGGCTGCGACTTCGTCCTCACCTGTGTTGGCAATGATAATGACCTGCGAGCAGTCACGCTTGGCACGACCGGCGCGTTTGCCGGCATGAAGAAGGGTGCGATCTACATCGACAATACCACCGCTTCGGCGACAGTGGCGCGTGAGCTTTATGCCGCGGCAAAAGACAAGGGCTGTGGGAGCCTGGATGCGCCCGTATCCGGTGGCCAGGCCGGTGCCCAAAACGGCCAACTGACGGTGATGGTCGGGGGCGATCCGGAAACGTTCGAGCGAGCGAAGCCGGTCATCGATAGCTATGCCAAGATGGTGGGACTTATGGGACCCGCGGGTGCAGGTCAACTTACCAAGATGGTCAACCAGCTCTGCATCGCCGGAATCGTCCAGGGGCTTGCCGAAGGCATCCATTTCGCCAAGAACGCCGGCCTGGACACCGAGCAGGTGATCGGCGTCATCTCGAAAGGTGCTGCTCAGTCCTGGCAAATGGAAAACCGTCACAAGACGATGGCTGCAGGCAAGTTCGATTTCGGTTTCGCCGTCGACTGGATGCGCAAGGACATGGCGATCACGCTCGAAGAAGCTCGTAAGAACGGCTCGAAGCTTCCTCTCGCCGCGCTGGTCGATCAGTTTTACGCCGAAGTCCAGGCGATGGGCGGCCGGCGCTGGGATACCTCCAGCCTCATCGCCCGTCTTGAACGCGACTCCTAGGAATCTGAAAACTTCACCTGTGACTCTCCTCGATGGAATAGCCTGGTGTTGGGCCATATTCTTCATCTTTTGGCTTGTGACTGCATTTTCCGCGAAGCCTGCGGTCGAACGCCAGAATAGAGCCGGCAGACTGGGGTATTTGTCTTTATTGGTTCTCGGTTTTGGGCTCCTTTCCAGAGGATCCAGCCGGCCGGCATCCCCGCTCGGTTTTTTAATCCTCCCTCCGTCATCTGCCGTACTCATCACCGGATTCGTGCTGACGGTATTGGGTCTGGTACTGGCTTTGTGGGCTCGAACCACTCTTGGCACCAACTGGAGCGGTACAGTTACTTTCAAAAAGGATCACGAACTCATTCGGCGAGGACCTTATGCCTTTGTCCGGCACCCGATCTACACTGCGGTGCTTCTGATGTTTCTTGGGACAGCCATAGCCCGGGGTAATGCAGGCGGTTTTGCGGGATTGCCGTTTGTTTTCGCAAGCATTTGGATCAAGCTCAAACAGGAAGAGGCACTTCTGCTCCGGCATTTTCCAAATGAATACGCGTCATATTGCAGCCGCGTGAAGCGTCTCGTTCCTTTCCTGCTCTGAGCATTCACTATATAAAAGGAGGGGTTCGACCATGAATCAGCACATGGAAGTGATCCACCACCCGGACTATGACCGCAACGTTGTCATGCCTTTCGTTCCGGCAATCAAAATCAAGAGCGGCAAACTACTCTGGTTGGCCGGCACTACCGCGCTTCCGGTTTATCACGATCACCCGCACCGCCGGGAAGACATGCCAAAGAGCTTGCCGAATGATCTCGAGGCGCAGGCCCGGGCAAGCATGGACGGGATCAAGAAGACATTGGAGGCTGCGGGGGCAACCTTCGGAGATGTCGTCCATGTTTTCGTCTTCCGGGCGCGGCCACAGATAGGGGACATCGGAAGAGCGAGCGCGATCATCAATTCTTATTTCGCCCCGTACAACCACAGGCCGACTTCGACTAACCTCGCAGTTCTGGAGCTCGGCGAACCCGAACAGCTCATAGAAATCCAGATGGTGGCGGTTGTCGATTGACTGTAGCGGCGGTCATAGACCAGACCTGTCCAAGTTGTGATCAGGGCCAAGAGACTTTTTCGAGTGAGCTTGCGCTGAAACCCGCGCCTGTATTCAGCCGCGGAGCGGCGACAGAGTGTAGCCCCGGGCGCAAGCCCGGGGCTAGGTGTCACTTTGGCACACCAGCCCCGTAGGGGCGAAAGAGTGTTTCGCCCCTACGGGGCTGAGATCGTCTCGAAAGAAAACCCCGGGCTACGCCCGGGGCTACACTCTGTCGCCGCTCCGCGGCTGTTCATAGAGCGCCGCTACAGCGTAAACAGTTGCTCCAAACTCCGCGCGGTAATACACTCCGCGCAAACTTCACGTAAATTTGGATCTCTTACGGGTGGCGGAGGGAGGAACAATGAGACGTCAACGAAAGCACATTCGCAAAATGAAACCGGTAAGCGCCGTGTTCGGATTCCTGCTGCTTATGTTTGCCATCAATGTTGTCCTTGGGCAATCGACGGCTCAGGTCAGCGGCACGATAAAAGATCAGAGCGGAGCGGTCTTGCCCGGCGCGGAGGTTACCCTGACACAGACTGCCACAGGGTTCACTCGAAGCGCGGTAACGGATGAGACCGGGTCCTACATATTGCCGAACCTGCCGATCGGTCCATATCGGCTGGAAGCGTCACTGCCCGGGTTCCGTTCTTATGTACAAACCGGAATTGTGCTGCAGGTCAACAGTAATCCGGTCCTGAATGCGGTTCTGGCGGTGGGCCAGGTGTCGGATCAGATCGAGGTCCAGGCGGATGCCGCCCTGGTGGAAACACGGACGACAGGCGTCGGTCAGGTGATGGACAACGTGCGTGTCCTGGAGCTTCCGTTGAATGGACGCCGCGTGTCGGATTTGATCCTGATTTCGGGAGCCGCCGTCCAGACAACGAACAACTTCACCTACGGCGCTCGCGGTTATAACCAGGTTGCCATCTCGGTCGCGGGCGGACAGGGAGCGGGTGTCGAGTACTTGCTGGACGGGGGGATCCACAACGACGTATACACCGGCCTGGGCGTTACGATGCCCTTTCCCGACGCGCTGCAGGAATTCAAGCTGGAGACGAACGCGCTTCCGGCTCAGTATGGACACCATTCGTCAGCCGCGGTCAACGCAGTAACGAAGTCCGGCACCAACCAGTTTCACGGCTCTCTTTTTGAATTCGTTCGCAACAATTCCTTTAACGCCAACAACGCGGCCACGCAGGCGCCCGATACTCTCAAGCGGAACCAGTTTGGCGGAACGCTCGGTGGACCGATTGTGAAGAACAGACTCTTTTTCTTCGGCGGCCACCAGACCACGATTGAACGCTCGTCCACGAGTCCGGCCCCGCAATTCGTCCCCACGCCCGCGATGCTCGAGGGCGACTTCACCACCTTCGCGTCGAAGGCGTGCAACAACGGCGTGCAGCGCACGCTGAGAGCGCCAGTCCAAAATCTTGGCGTCGATGCCGGCGGCAATTCGATTTATCGCGTCGATAAATCGCTGCTCTCACCGGCGGCTCTGAATCTCGCCCACCGGCTGCCTGCAGCCCAGGATGCATGCGGCCAGGTCCGGTTCAATCGAAAAGCTGCGAACAACGAATACACCAGCATCGGTAAGGTGGATTATCAATGGAGCACGAAACACTCACTATTTGGCCGTTATCTCGATTCCTACACCCACAATCTGGACGACTATGACCGCGTGAACATCCTCACGTTCAGCAGTTCGGCGCTCCAGAGTCGCATCCATTCGTTTGTGCTGGGTGACACGTATTCGATCAGCCCGAGCATGGTGAATTCGTTCCATGGCACGGTCAATCGAATATCGAACGAAGCCTATCCGCCAAACTACTTCGACCTGTCCGACCTCGGAGTGAAGAACACTTTCCACTACGTTCCGGGTTTAGTCCTGATCACCGTCACCAACGGCTTCAACATCAGCGGCGGTGGCGGTATTCGTTCTACCTACAACTCGCTCACATACCAATTGGGCGACGATCTCAGTGTCATTCGCGGATCGCACCAGATTGGTTTGGGAGGAACGTTTATTCGGACCCATGAGAACAGCAAACTGGGCCTCAACAGGAATCCGAGGCCGATGTTCAATGGTGGAACGACGGGGACGGGCTTGACGGATTTGTTGTTGGGAAAGATGTCGTCGATGCTTCAGGCCGCACCGGGAATTCTCTACAAGCGGCAGAATTATATGAGCCTGTACCTTCAGGACACCTGGAAGGTGAACGCCCGGTTGACAATCAATGCCGGGTTGCGTTGGGAGCCTTACCAGCCGCCATCGCATCTGCGTGGTTACACGACGTTCTTCGACAAGTCGGCATTCGATCGCGGCGTGCACAGCACTGTGTATCCGAATGCTCCGGCCGGACTCCAGTTTCCGGGCGATGCAGGCGTCCCCGGCACCAAGTATGCCAGGAACAAATGGCTTCAGTTTGCTCCCCGCCTGGGACTGGCATGGGATCCGAAAGGCGACGGTCGCATGATCGTACGTGCTGCGTACGGGATCTTCTATGAACTGCCGTACGCTCAGAAATCCGGGCCGGTATTGGTAAACGCGCCCTACGCGGGCGGGCTGCAGCTGACGACGCCTCCCGGCGGGTTTGATGATCCGTGGTCGGCAACTCCCGGAGGCAATCCTTTTCCAATCAACCTGAGCAATCCGCTGTTTCCTCTTCGCGGAACTTATCCAATCTACCCGAAGACGGTCAACGATCCCTACGTCAACCAGTGGAACCTCAGCGTCCAAAGACAGATCGGTTCAAACTGGCTGGCGACGGCAAACTACCTCGGAACTTCCACCATTCACCTGTGGGCCAGTTCCGAGATCAATCCCGTCATCGTGAAGCCCGAAGCCACTTGCGTCATCTACGGCGTTACTTACACACCGTGTTCGACGCGTAACAATTACGACACCCGGCGCGCGTTTTATCTGCAGGACAGAGATCAGGGTCAGTATTACGGCGTGGTCGCTCAACTCGACGATGGCGCGACGTCCAACTATCACGGCCTGTTGCTTTCCGTGCAGCATCGCCGCACCAACGGGCTGACCGTGCAGGGAAATTACACATGGTCACGCTGCATTGGTGATATGGAAGAATTCCAGCTCGGCATTCCTGCCCAGTACGAATATCCCGGCATGCGGAGTTTCTACCGCGGCAATTGCAATGCTGACCGGCGCCACAACTTCAATATGTCCACCGTGTATGAGACGCCACGATTTTCAAATGGGACCTTGCGGGCGCTCGCGAGCGGCTGGCGCATCTCGGGAATTGCCAGGTACTTATCCGGCCAATATCTGACTATAGCGTCCGGCATCGACACGTCACTGACGAATGCGCTTGGGGGAGACCGCGCAAACCAGGTGCTCCCTGACCCCTATGCTCCCAACAAAGGCTTTACTCAGTGGCTCAACCCTCGCGCTTTCGCGCAGCCGGCCGACGGTCAGTTCGGAAACATGGCTGTCAACAATGTTCTGGGACCGGGAAACATTCGGATCGATATGGGGCTGACTCGAAGCTTCCGGGTTCGGGAGAATCAGTCGCTCGAGTTTCGAGCCGAGGCGTTCAACTTGCCGAACCTCGTGAACCTGAACAACCCGGCGGCGGCGAATCTGAATGTGAATAACCAGCAGTTCGGGAAGATCACCACGGTCGGCGATCCGCGAATCCTGCAGTTCGCCTTGAAATACGCCTTCTAGTTAGCCGCGAATTACGCGAATTACGCCAAATGGGCGCATCAAGAATCCTTTGAAGCGCCCATTTGGCGTAATTCGCGTAATTCGTGGCTAAAGACTCTTTTAGTCATCGTGGTGCATCAGTTTGTGTTCTTCGTGCTGCTTTTCGCGATGAACCTCTCCCGCCTTCTTCCGGGCGGTATTCAAATGCGACTGCCGCGTACTTTCGGAACTCACCGAACACAACGATATCAATTGCTGCAGATCCTCGTGCTGGCAGGATGGGCAGGCCGCCGCGGGTGACCCCGGAAGCACCAGGTACTCGAATTGGTGTCCGCATCCTCGGCATTGGTATTCGTAGATAGGCATCAACTACTCCCTCGTAATTCGTCCACTGTAGCGGCGGTCTGTGACCGCCGAAAAACCCGGCGCTCATAGAGCGCCGCTACAGCCAAGAACAATCTTTTGACTGCTCGGGATTTACGACGACCTCCGATGCGTTGTCAAGGTCATTTTCCGGTCGGGGATAAACGCGGGCTAAAGCCCGCGACTACATTTAGGATCAACTTTCGGCCTGAATGTAGTCGCGGGCTTTAGCCCGCGTTTATCCCCGATCGTTTTGACAATCCCACCTGAATCTGCATAGACTCCCGCCAAGTATCCATTTTATCGCTCAACGAGCATGGCAGAAGTGTGGGGAGGAAAGATGAAGCGTGCTTCATTTGTACTTGGAACGACGTTGTTGTTTTTTGCTCTTTCATCCGTGGATGTTTGGGCGCAAGCGACAGCTCAGATCAGCGGGTCCGTGAGAGACCAATCCGGCGCAGTGCTGCCGGGAGCTGAAGTAACTGCAACTCAGACCGATACAGGTATCGCCCGAAGTACGGTTACCAATGAAACCGGGTCGTACGTGCTAGCGAATTTGCCGCTCGGTCCATACAAGTTGGAGGCATCGCTACCGGGCTTCCGAATGTTCGTGCAGTCCGGAATCCTGCTGACGGTCAATAGCAGCCCGGTGATTAACCCTGTGCTGCAAGTGGGCCAGGTCAGCGAGCAGGTCGAGGTGCAGGCGAATGCGTCGCTCGTGGAGACGAGGAACGTCGGCGTGGGAACGGTGATCGAGCAACAGCGGATCATGGAATTGCCGCTCAACGGCCGTCAGGTGACCGATCTGATCACGCTGTCCGGTGCGGCGGTGACAACGAACGTCAGTACGGGAAGATTGTTCAACGATTTGCCATCCATCTCCGTCGGAGGTGGAGTGCCGTTTGGAGTGGACTACAGTCTGGACGGGGCCAATCACATGAATTTCCTGGTTGGGACGACAATGCCGATGCCGTTTCCGGATGCGACGCAGGAGTTCAAAGTCGAATCGACCGGCCTGTCAGCGCAACGCGGAAATTCAGCGGCGGTTGCAGTTGTAACAAAGTCGGGTACCAATCAATTGCACGGCGACCTCTTTGAGTTTCTCCGTAACGACCTGTTCAATGCGACGCCTTATTTCGCGGCAGTGGACCCGTCAACGGGCAATAAGGTCAAGAGCACGCTGAAAAGGAACCAATATGGCGGAACTGTCGGAGGGCCGATTGCCAGGAGCAAAGTATTTTTCTTCGCCGGCTACCAGGGTACAAAGCTTCGTCAGGACGCGGTTAACGTTCAGGCTTTCGTTGCCACACCCGCGATGCTTGCCGGCGACTGGACGACATTCGCATCCGCTGGCTGCAATGCAGGAGTGCCAAAGACGCTGAGAGCGCCGTTCGCCAACAACCGGATCGACCCGGCGCAGTACAGCAAAGTGGCGGTCTTTATGGCACAAAAGATCCTCGCAAGCCAGTCCGCGCCGCCGGACGCTTGCGGACTGGTGACAGTTGGCGCACCGACACAACGAAACGACGGCGTGTATGTCGGCAAGGTCGATTATCAGAAGAGCGCCAAACACTCTTTGTTCGGGCGCGTTTTGTTCAACAGCCAATACCAACCGGACAGCGGCAAGCTCACTACGAACCTGCTGGCAGCCGTTCAGGGTACGGACGCGCTGGCCGCGTCGTATGCCTTTGGCGATACGTACCTGATCGGTACCAGCACGGTTCAGGCATTCCGTTTGGCTGTCAATCGGGTCGGCAATCACCAGTACAACAAAGAATATTTCTCCGTCTGCGATGCCGGCGCGACAGACATCTATTGCGGATACACACCGAAGTGGATATCGGGTTTTAACATAACCGGTGGATTCCCGGGCTTAGGCATCGGAATTCCAACGGGGACCTATTGGATACCGACCCAATACCAGTTGAACGACGATGTCACGACCGTTCGCGGATCGCACCAACTGGCTTTCGGTGTCGGCGCCATTCACGGCCGAGTCAACCAGCAAGCCAACTTTCTCAGCGGCGGCTCATTCACTTTCAATGGTTCGGTGACCGGTCTGGGGATGGGTGACTTTATGACCGGAAGAGTATTTACCTTCCAACAGGGCACACCCAACAAACTGGAGATCCATGAAAAGCGGTTCGACCTTTATGCGACGGACAATTGGAAAGTCACGCCACGATTGACCGCGAACTATGGTGTTCGCTGGGAGCCGTTCTTCCCGCAGATGGTTCCAAACAACGGCACCGGTCTTCCGGGACCCGTCTACAATTTCAATCACGACAGATTCCTCCAGGGCATCAAGAGCAGCGTTTTCGCGAACGCGCCCGCCGGCTTTTATTACACCGGCGATCCCGGTTTTCCGGAGAAGACCGGCGTCAACACGCAATGGGCGCATTTCGCGCCGCGTTTGGGATTGGCGTGGGATGTGAAAGGCGATGGCAAGACCTCGGTCCGTGCGTCTTATGCCTTTGGCTATACTTTCCTCTCCGGTATTTGGCGCGAAGATTCCGCCGGGTCTATTCCGTGGGGCGGACGCGTATCCGTCACCAATCCCCCGGGCGGATTGGATGCGCCGTGGAGAGGCATTGGAAATCCGTTCCCGTACGTGCTGGATAAGAATGCGCCGTTTCTGCCGAATGGACTGTTCCTGACCAATAAGCCGAACCTGACCACGCCGCAGACCTATTCGTGGAACCTGTCGGTTCAGCGCGAGGTTGCGAGGAACTGGGTCGCGTCGGCCAGCTATCTCGCGACGCGCGCAATGCACATCTGGACTCAGAACTCGATCAATCCGGCGATTTTCATGGGACTCCTCCCCTGCACCATCAATGGTGTGAGCTACCCCGTTTGCTCGACGAGCGCGAACACAGATGCGCGCCGTCTTCTGACTTTGGAAAGGCCGCAGGACGGAGTCAAGATCGGGCCCCTGGCGGAATTCGACGATGGCGGCACATCGATTTATCACGGCATGTTGCTGTCGCTCGAAAGACGGGCCGCGCGCGGTCTGACATTCAGCGGCAACTACACGTTGTCCCATTGCATCGGTCCGTATTCCGATATCAATGCGAACGGCCCGCCGGCGAACGAAACCTACACGAAACCCTCCGATCGGAAGTTCGATCAAGGCAATTGTTTTTCGGACCGGCGGCACATTTTCAATTTTACGGCGGTCGCGCAGACGCCGCAGTTTTCGAACCACACCCTCAGCGTGCTGGCAACCGGATGGAGGTTATCGGGAATCTATCGGTGGTCGTCCGGTACGCCGCTCAACATTGTCAGCGGCATAGACAATGCGCTGACCGGTACCGGTCTTCAACGCGCAAACCAGGTCCTTGCGAATCCTTATAAGGACAAATCCGGGCGGCCCAACACGCAGTGGATTGATCCGGCAGCGTTCGCAACGCCGGCGCCCGGGACGTATGGCAATGTCGGCTTTGACAGTCTTGTCGCCCCGAGCACATGGTCGTTCGACATGGCTTTGTCCAGGTCGTTCAATATTCACGAAATGCAGAGGTTCGAAGTTCGAGCCGAAGCGTTCAACGTGACGAATAGCTTCATACCGATGGGAATCAGCGGAGCGGTAGCCGGAGCCAACGTTTCGACCGGTCAAAATCAAACGATCGCTTTCAATAGCAATACGTTCGGCCAGATCCGAACCGCTCAGCCTCCACGAATCATGCAGTTTGCGTTGAAGTACGTGTTCTAGCGAGGTATTAACCACAAAGACACAAAGGCACAAAGGCACAAAGAAATTCGGCAATGAGGGGTCAGACCCCTCGTTGCCGAATTTCTTTGTGCCTTTGTGTCTTTGTGTCTTTGTGGTTAATACCTTCGCCTTGCTGCTATAGTTGCTCCTTCATGCGTGTTACAAAGATCGGCATACTTCTGGCGTTCCTCTTCGGGGCCTCCGAACTCTCCGCCCAAAACGTCACGTTTAATAATCAGGTGGTGCGTATTTTTCAACAGCATTGCCAGACGTGCCACCGTCCCGGCAACATTGCGCCATTCTCGCTAATGACTTACAGCGAAGCGCGGCAGCATGCATTTGAGATTCGGAACGCAGTCATGTCGGGGGAGATGCCGCCATGGAAGCCCGTGAATGCCCACAGTGTCTTTCAAGGTGAACGCAGCCTTTCCGATCAGGAGATTGACACGCTTTCGCAGTGGGCGATGGCCGGAGCACCGGAAGGAGTACAGGGGGATCTGCCGGAGCCGCTCAGTTTTCCGCAAACCTGGCAATCCGGCGAACCGAACATCGTAGCGCAACCCACGGAGCCCTATGCGATCCCGTCCGGCTCCGATGACATCTACCGGTGTTTCCCGATCTCCATCAATGCGAACTCGGATGTCTACGTGCGCGGATACGAGATTTTGCCGGGAAATCGGAAGATCGTTCACCACATCATCCTGTTCCTGGATGAACGGGGCGAATCCGCCAGATTGGACGATGCGGATCCGGGGCCTGGCTACACATGCTTTGGCGGCGTCGGCTTCACGTCCGGCGCCGATGCTCTGGGCGCATGGGCTCCGGGTGTCTCTCCGCAAATGTTTCCGCTCGGCAGCGGTGTGAAAATCGCAAAGGGCGCGCGCATTGTGATGCAAGTCCACTACAGCACTCACGACGCCGCACAGGGGCCGTTGGATC
>Ga0137409_10007712_pt1 | contig 11036 bp, 5 predicted proteins | sample CZODoug1_16funga_FD_122059 | JGI IMG/M metagenome (GOLD analysis project Ga0137409, IMG submission 122059) | Vadose zone soil fungal communities from Angelo Coast Range Reserve, California, USA - CZODoug1_16fungal (Hybrid Assembly) | ecosystem: Environmental > Terrestrial > Soil > Vadose zone... | reverse complement strand
GCCAACATGATGGGGCGCGTCTCGAGCGTCGTCGGCATCCCCAGCCCGTCCAAGACCTTCTTCGTCGCGGCGGCGGCCGGCGGCATCTGGAAGACCACCAACGCCGGCACGACCTTCCGGCCCATCTTCGACAACGAGCGCTGCATCTCGATGGGCGAGCTGGCGATCGCGCCCTCCGATACGACGCAGGTGTGGGCCGGCACCGGCGAAGAAGACTCGCGCAACACGATCTCGCCCGGTTGCGGCATCTTCAAATCGACCGACGGCGGGCTCACTTGGAAGCCTGCGGGGTTGGAGAAGACGGGCGCGATCGGTCGCATCGTCGTTCACCCGACCAACCCCAACATCGTGTACGTCGCCGCCCTGGGCCAACCGTGGGCGGCGAACGCCGAGCGCGGTCTCTACAAGACCACGGACGGCGGCGCGACCTGGACGCTCGTGAAGTTCGTCTCCGACCGCGCCGGCTTCGTGGACGTGGCGATGGATCCGTCCAATCCCGAGGTGCTGTTCGCGGCGAGCTGGGAGCGGCAGCGCGGACCTTACTACCTGCAAAGCGGCGGGCCGGGCAGCGCCCTGTGGAAGACGACCGACGGCGGCAAGACCTGGACCGAAGTGAGGGGCGGCGGCCTCCCGGCGACGACCAAAGGCCGGATCGGGATCGCCATCGCGGCGTCCGACCCCCGCGTCATCTACTTGATGGTGGAAGCGGACACGACACCGAACCCGCGCCCCGACAAGACCAAGGCTCCCCAAACTCGGCCGTCGGGGCTTTATCGATCCGGTGATGGGGGAGCCACTTGGGAAAAGACGAACAGCAACGATGTGCGCCCCTTCTATTACTCCCAAGTCCGCGTCGACCCCAAGGACGCCAACCGCGTCTATTGGTCGTCCACGCCCGTCAACTTTTCCAATGACGGCGGCAAGACGGTCGGCAACGCGACCCAGGGGATCCACGTCGATCACCACGCGATGTGGATCGATCCCAATGACGCGAACCACCTCATCGTCGGCGACGACGGCGGCGTGGCGCAGAGCTGGGACCGCGGCGGCAACTACGATTTCCTGAACAACTTCGCCATCGGGCAGTTCTACATCGTCAGCTACGATATGGGCTTCCCCTACCGCGTGTGCGGCGGGCTGCAGGACAACGGCTCCTGGTGCGGCCCCTCACGCCGCCGCCAGGGCGACATCACCAACGCCGATTGGACCACCGTGGGCGGCGGGGACGGCTTCTACACGGCGCAGGATCCGACCGACGCGAACATCATTTACGTCGAGTCGCAGGGCGGCAACATGTCGCGGCTCAACTTCGCGACCGGCGAGCGCACCAACCTCCAGAAGCCGAATTGGCGCCCGCGCTACACGATGTTCGAGGATTCCATCCTCATTGAACGCCCCGACACGACCAAGCCCGCGCCCGCCGCGGTAGCGCGGCGTGTGGCAGACCTGCGTGCCCGCCAGAGGGCCGACTCTGCCGAGATCGACCTCAGGTGGAACTGGAACACCCCGTTCCTCATCTCGGCCCACAACCCCGAGATCTTCTACGCCGGCGCGAGCAAGGTGATGAAGTCCACCCGCCGGGGCGAGGATCTCTACCCGATTTCGCCCGACCTGACGACGCGCGACTCGATGAAGATCCGCGTCTCGACCCGCACCACGGGCGGCGTCACGCCCGACGTCACCGGCGCGGAGACGTTCTGCACGATCGTCTCTCTCGCTGAATCGCCGCTGCGGCCCGGCCTGCTCTACGCCGGCAGCGACGACGGCAACGTCTGGCTGACGAAGAACGACGGCGGCAGCTGGGAGAATCTGACGGGACGCTTCCCCGGCGTCCCCCCCGGCACCTACGTGAGCCGCATCGAGGCGTCGCGCTTCGACTCGGCGACGTTCTACATCACGTTCGACAATCATCGTAACAACGACTTCGCGCCCTACGCGTACGTGACGACCGACTTCGGGAAGACGTTCCGCTCGATCGCCAACAACCTTCCCAAGGGCGGACCGAACTACGTGCACGTCATTCGCGAGGACGTGGTCAACAAGAACCTGCTGTTCGTGGGGACCGACGTCGGCGCGTACGTCTCATTCGACCGCGGCGCCTCGTGGCAGAAGTTCATGAACGGCCTGCCCACCGTCCCGGTGCACGATCTGCGCATTCACCCGCGCGAGCGCGAGCTGATCGCGGCGACCCACGGCCGCGCGCTGTGGATCGTCGAGATCGCGCCGCTCGAGCAGCTGACCGACAGCGTGATCGCGGCGACGGCGTACCTGTTCCAGCCCAAGACCGCGTATCAATACGGCCAGTCGCCGCTGGGCGGCGGCAACTCGGGCCACAAAGCGTTCCGGGCACAGAGCCCGCAGTACGGCGCGGAGATCGCGTACCGCCTGACCGTGGCAAACAGCGACCGCCGCGCGCGCACGCGCGTGGTGATCACCGACGTCACGGGCGACACCGTCCGCACGGTCCAGGGCCCCGCGGGCGCCGGCTTGCACCGCGTCGTGTGGAACTTCCAGGGCAAGACGCCGCCGCCGCTCGTCCTCTCGCCGTCCCAGAAACGGGACAGCGTGTGGCTCGTCGCGCGCATCAATGTCGTGTTCGATTCGCTCGCCAAGGCGGGGACGAGCGCGCAGATCCTCGACCCCATCAAGACCGGGCTGCTCTCGGGCGACCTCCAGGGACTGGCGCAGCGCTTCGGGTTGGGCGGCGGAGGAGGCGGTGGAGGGGGTGGTGGCGGCGCCGGCGCAGCCGCCGCAGCGGGCGCGCGGTTCATCGAGCGGCCCGGTGAAACGACGCCCCGCGCCGTCAGCGCGACCGGTGCGCCCGCCGCGGCACCAACCGAGGGCGGCGAGAGTGGCGGCGAGGCTGCTCCCGATGCCGGATTCATCGGCGCACTCGGCAATCTGCTCCGCAAGCCGGGCCAGGGCGGGGGAGGGGGAGGCGGAGGCGGCTTCGGCGGGCTCGCGTTCATCGCGCAGGCGTTCGGGCGCGCGCCAGCGGGTGGTGGAGGCGGCTTCGGTGGCTTCGGCGGTGCGCCGGCCGTCGCGAGCGGCGACTACCTGGTCAGCATCACGGTCGAGGGGAAGACCCTGAGCCGAGTGTTGCGGGTCGAGCGGGTGAGCGGCTCGGGCGGCGGCTCGACGTTCGTATTCGACGATGACGATCCGAGTGACCCGTAACTGATGGCCAACTCCTGATGGCCTTTTTGGACACGAACCACCAGCGCGCGGCGCTCGTGGTTCTGCTCCTGGGTCTGGCCCTCGGCTGGGCCCTGGCGCCGTACGCCACGGGGCTGATCGGGATCCCCGTCCTGTACGTCACCTTCGCGCCGGCGCACCGCTGGCTGGCGCGACGCATGCAGCCCACGCTCGCGGCCACGTTGGTCGTCCTGCTGGGCCTCTTCCTGATCGTCGTACCGGGCGTGTCGTTCGCCGGACTGGTCGTGAACGAGGCACAACAGATTGCCTCGGGCGTCGTGAAGAGCCCCATTTTGGCCCGCCTGTCCCAGCTGCGGATCGGCGGCACGGACCTGGGACCGGAGCTGGCGAACCTCGGCCGCAACATCGTCGGGTGGCTCGGCACCGGGGCCTTCACTTTGGTCGGCACCGCCACGCGCCTCGCCCTGAACCTCACCATCGCCTTCTTCGGGCTGTACTACCTGCTGCTGCGTCCCAAGGAAACCTGGGAGGCCGTGCGGCCCTACATCCCCTTCTCGGCCCTGAACGCCGACAAGCTGCAGCAGCGCTTCCACGACGTCACCATCTCCACGCTCATCGGCACCGGCGTCACCGCGATGGTCCAGGGGGTGCTGGTGGGCATCGGCTTCGTAATCACCGGCCTGCCCAACGCCGTGTTCTGGGGCGTGGTCACGGTGATCGTCGCGATCCTGCCGGTGGTGGGGAGCGGCTTGGTGTGGGGGCCGGGCGTCCTGGCCCTGGTGCTGGACGGCCGCCCCGGCGCCGCCGTTTTCCTCGGCCTCTGGGGCATCCTGGCGGTGGGGGGCGTGGACTACGTGATCCGGCCGTGGGTCTTTAAGCGTTGGGCTCAGATTCACCCGATCGTGACCGTGGTCGGGGCGGTGGCGGGAGTGCCGTACTTCGGCATCCTGGGACTCTTGATAGGACCGTTGGCGGTGTCGTACTTCTTTGAGCTGGTCCGAATGTATCGAGAAGAGTACTTAGGCTAGGACGTACCTTTCCGCGCCTCGGCAATCTCTGGGCGATCTCCATCAGCCCGTTTCATTAGATCCAAGAATTCCGCGTACTTCGCCCTCGCTGCCGCCCGATCCCCTGCCAGTTCCGCCGCTCGACCGGCCCCGAAGATGCTGCGTGCTCTCCCCGGCTCGCGCCTGAGCGTCGCCTCGTAGGCGGCGCGAGCTTCGGCGTACCGCCCTACCGTGAGCAGCAAGTCGCCCTCGAGCTCGCGCGCCGGGAGCAGCTCACCGGGGGTCACGGGGTGCTTGGCCGTGACATCTTCGACATCAGCCGCCGCGTGGGCGTCGCGCAACGCCCCCGCCGTGTCGCCCGCGGCGCGCTCGAGCCACGCCGCGACCGCTTGCCGCTTGATCCCGACGATGCGCGACCAGTTGTAACCCGGCTGTCCGCGCAGGGTGGCTTCGATCGCCTCGAGGGCCGCGACCTCCGCGCGCGCCTGCGCCGTGTCGCCGCTGCGCACGGCGCCGATGCCGCGGGCGAAGTGCGCCAACGCCGCCCCGATGCCCGGTTGGGTCGCTCGTACGGGAAGCCGAGCCGCGGCCGCCCAGTCGCCCTGCTCGAGCGGGATGCGGGCTTCCATCGCGACGCGGTTGTAGCTCGCCACCAGGGCATCGCTGGCGCCCACCGAGGTGCGGGCGAGGGCGTCGGCCACGATGGCCCGGGCGGCTGAGTCGCGGCCCTCCTGGAGGTAGCCATACACCATGTAGTCGAGCGCGTGGAACTGCTCGGGCGCGACGCCGCCGAGCTGCTGCGCCTGCGCGTACTCCAAGCCCGCGGCGAAGGAGCGTTGATTCGCGGAGATGGTTTCGTCCCACAGCCCGAGCCGCACGAAGATGTGCGACGGCATGTGCTGGGCGTGCGGCGCTGAGGGCGCGATCTGGGCGTAGCGTCGTGCCGCGTCGAGGCCGAGGGCGGCGAGCGCGGGCGAGTCGTTGGCGTGGATGATGTAATGCGCCAGCCCGGGATGGTCGGGGTGGGCGCGGAACAGCGGATTCAGGATCGCCGCCGCCTGCTTCTGGCGTGCGAACGTGGTGTCAGTCGCTGCCGCCGTCGCCACCAACGACAGCGCGTAGTACATCGCGACCTCGGGGTCGTGGGGATAGGCGCGATACACCCGCGCCAGGGTGTCCGAGTACGCCTGGAGACGCGGCGGGTTGGGCACCGTCTCGTAATCACGGTACAGGGCGCCGAGCGCGGCGAGCAGTCCTCGTTCGCGCGCCGTAGGCGCGCCCAGCGCCTGCGCGCGCGCCGCGGCCGCCGCGCCCTCGCGCAGGTTGTCGCCCGACGCGCCGCCCGCGAACGGGTTGCCCCAGTAATTCAGCGCCAGCCCCCAATAGGCCATGGCGCACGTCGAATCGGCCGCGGCGACGCCGCGAAACGCCCCCTGGCCCGCCTCCCACCAGAACGAATGCAGCAACGCCATCGCCCGCTCGAAGCGGTGCTGCGCCTCGGCGTTGCAGGACACGGAAAAGACGACGCGCCCGAGCTGTTCGGGCGGCCGGCCGTGATCGTGCGCCTGGGCAAACAACGGGGAGGCGGCGAAGACCGCGAGCAGTGCGGTGCGGCGAGCGGTGGCTGACATGCGTTCTAACGTATCGCCGCGCCTCGTCGGCGCCAGTAGAAGAACACCGGCACACCGGTGGCGATCAAGGCCGCGCCCAGCGCCGCGTTCTTGGGGTTCGAGACGACCACGCTGACCACGACGTACGCCGCGGCCAGCACGAACATTGCCGGCGTCCAAGGATAGCCGGGCACTCGGAAGGTTGGCACAGCCCACGCCCCACGCCCCACGCCCCTCTCCCGCTTTCTGTATATGAACAGTCCTGCTACGGTTAGTCCGAAGAAAATCCAGTCGCCGAATGTGACGTAGTCCACCAGCTGTCCGAACGTCTTGGACAGCGTGAGCAGGGCGGCGCACGCCGCCAGCGCCACGATCGCCGCGGCCGGTGTGCGATGCACGGGATGCAGCTCGGCCAACTTCAAGAAGAAGACGCCGTCCGAGGCCATCGCCTGGAGCACGCGCGGCGTCACGAGGATCACGAGGTTCAAGAAGCCGAACGTCGAGAGAGCGATCCCGGCCGCGATCACCTTGCCCCCCGTGGGGCCGAGCACCGCCACCATCACATCCGCCGCGGGCGCCGTACTGTGCGCCAGGCCGGCGGCCCCCAGCACCCGCAAGTAGGCGATGTTGGCGAGCAGATAAACGGCAACCACGATCGCCACGCCGATCACCAGGGCGCGGGGAAGATTCTTCTCCGGCTCGATGATCTCCTCGGCGATGAAGTTGGTCTGCTGCCAGCCGCCGTAGGTGAAGAGGATCGGGACAAGGGCGGCGCCGAACCCGGTGATCAAAGGCGGGGGTGAGGCGGTGACAGGCGCGGGGGGTGCGGCCAGGAAGATCCCGGCCCCGATTAGCGTCGCAAGCGCGGCAAGCTTCAGGACCGTGAAGATGTTCTGGGTGATCGCCGCGGGGCGCACGCCGACATAGTTGATGCCCGCGAGCAGCACGATGGTGCCGACCGCGACTGGGACGGTGAGGCGCGGCGACAATCCGGTAAGGGCGAGCGCGTAGTTCGCGAACGTCACGGCGACGGCGGCGATGGCGCCGGTCGCGATCACAAGCACCAGCGTCCAGCCGTAGAGAAACGCCGGCAGCGGTCCCCACGTCTCGCGCAGGTACACGTACCCACCGCCCGCGCGCGGCCGTCGCTGCCCCAGCTCGCCGAAGCAAAACGCCCCGATCAGCGCGACGACGCCACCGACCACCCAGGCGGCCAAGACCATCCCGGGCGTGCCGACGCGTTCGGCCACCGTGGCGGGTGTACGAAAGATCCCGCCGCCGATGATTCCCCCAACCACCGCCATCGTGCCGGAGAAGAGGCCGAGTCTCCTCGCGTAGGTGGTCACTTACCGGCGATGCGGTCGGCCCTCGTGAGCAAGTCGTTCCAGTCGAGCCAGCCGGGCTTCCCTCGAATCCAGTGCTCGAACCACCCGACCTCGGCCACCATCTTGACCAGCTGATAGCGCGGCTCCTGCAGGCCGTGCGGCTGCCCGGGATACACCAGGAACTCGGTGGGCACGCCGCGCTGCTTCAGGGCCATGTGCAGCTCGAGGTTTTGCGCCATGGGAATGCGCTCGTCCTTCTCACCCGAATGCAGCAGCGTCGGCGTCTTCGCCCGGGCGATATAGCGCAGCGGCGACTCGGCCCACCAGTGATCGAAGTTGTCCCATGGCTTGTTGGCGCCGGTGCGCGTCGCTTCGCCGCCGAGGTAGTACTGGCGCGTCGCCTGCACGTCGGTCTGGGCGTAGAGGCTGATCCAGTTCGACACACCCGCGCCGCTCGAAATGGCCTTGAACCGATCGGTCGTCACGAGCGTCCAGTTGGACCAGTGCCCTCCCGCCGACCAGCCCATCATCCCCAGCGAATCCGGCGCCGCGATGCCCCGCGCCACCAGCGTGTCGACCCCGGAGAGAATGTCCTCGGCGGCGAGGGGCCAGTAATTGCCGGAAATCGCCGTCTGAAACGCCTCGCCGTAGCCCGTAGAGCCGCGATAGTTCGGCTGGAACACGACGTAGCCCTTGCCTGCGAGGACATTCGTGTAGGTACCGTAACTGCCGCTGAACGAGTTCTCGTACGCCGAGGCCGGGCCGCCGTGCAGCTGCACGATCAGGGGATAGCGCCGGGCGCGGTCCCACCCCACGGGGTAGACGAGAATTCCCTCGACCATCGTCCCGTCACCGGCCTTCCAATGGACGGTCTCATAACGGCCGAGGGCGAGGGAATCGATCCAGGGATTGAGCCGAGTGAGGCGCACCCATCCCTCGCGCCGGGCGAGCTTGGCGACGGGCGTCAGGTAGAGGTCCGTTGGGCTGCGCGGGTCGCTCAACCGCAGCAGTGCGGTCTCCTGCTCACGATTCCTGGCGGCGCTGACGGTCCCCACGACGCCGGTCAGGGGCCGCACAGCGCCCGACGTGACGTCGAGCGAGTAGACGTTGCCGTTCACGCCTTCGTCGCCGTTCCAGTAGATCGTGCGACCATCGGCGCTCCAGAAGTCGAGCCCCACGTCGCGCCCGTCGCCCTTCCCCATCTCGCGCCAGGGGCCCCCGGCAACCGGGCGCACGTAGACGCGACTCAGATTGCCCCACGTGAAGTCGCGGTCGGCGGTAAAGGCGATGAGGCGCGAATCGGGGGAGAACGAGACGGTACCCTCCCCGACGTAGTTGTCGGTGAGCTTTTCGAGCGCCGCCGACTCGAGATTGACGAGATACAGCTCCGTGGCGCGCTCGTCGCCGTAGCGATCGGTGGGGCGGCCGCGGAACGCCGCCCAGTGTCCGTCGCGCGACAGCTCGACGCCGGACACGCTGAAATCGCCCTGGGTGAGGCGTTTCTCGGTCTTGGCGGCCAGGTCCAACGCCCACAGGTGCAGCGCCGATGCCGGCTCGTTCATCACGCGCACGTCGAACTTCTCTTTCATGCGGCGGCGGCTCGTCGAGTCAGACTCGTCGGCGGCGGTGAAGTAGAGCGCACGTCCGGTTTCGCTCCAGACGAGACTCTCGATGGACGTCGCGTGTTTGGTGAGCTGCTCGGCCTTGCCGCTGCCGTCGCCCGGGAGCAGCCAGACCTGACGCTTCCCCTCGGGCCCGGCGCTGTACGCCAGCCAGGCGCCGTCTCGGCTCCACGCCCAGGCGCCGATGCCGTCGTCAGTGCTCGTGACGCGGCGGGCTTCGCCGCCGTCGGGGCGGATGAGGAACAGCTGGCGCTTCTTGTTGTCGCGGGTCGACGTGAATCCGATCGTCGTTCCCCGCGGCTGCCAGCGGGCGCCGGTCTCGTCATCGCCTTCGGTGTACGTGAGTTGGCGGGTGGTGCGCCCGTCGGCCGAGACGACGTACAGGTCGGTGTGCCGCTGCCAGTCGGGGAACTGGAGCTTCGACACTTCGTACACGACCCAAGCGCCGTCGGGCGACAGCTCCGCGCCCCCCAGGTTCGCTAGGCGGAAGATGTCGGCGTAGTCCATAACCCGTGGCGTCTGTGCAGCGACCGGCGCAGGGGTGAGCAGGAGCACCAGCCATAGGGTCGCGCGGCGTTTCATTTTCGTTCACCGTCAAAGAGAGGGCCGCGTGAATCTGGCACGAGACTCCTCGGACGCCAGGGCTTCCGGTTTTCCATTTCTCAGGTGACGTTTCCCGCTTACCTAACTCATTCACACGCGGGGTGCCTCATGCCTCCCTTCACGCTGACCGTCAACGGCCGTCCCCACACAGTGAACGTCGCCGCGGACACGCCGCTGCTCTGGGTGCTGCGCGACAGTCTCGCCCTCACCGGTACCAAGTTCGGCTGCGGCATCGCGCAGTGCGGCGCCTGCACTGTCCACCTGGACGGCGAAGCGACCCGCTCCTGCGTCTTCCCGATCTCCGCCGTCGGCACCGCCCAGGTCACGACGATCGAAGGTCTGTCGCCCACGGCAACCACCGCGAGCCACCGCGTGCAGAAAGCGTGGCAGGCGGAAGACGTGCCGCAGTGCGGCTACTGTCAGTCGGGCCAGATCATGGCGGCGGCCGCGCTGCTCACCAAGACCGCCGACCCCAGCGACGAGCAGATCGATCAGGCCATGACCAACATCTGCCGCTGTGGCACCTACCAGCGCATCCGCGCCGCCGTGCACCGCGCGGCAAAGGAGGCCTGATGGAACGGCGCGCGTTTCTCCAGACGGCCGGGACGGTTGGTGCCGGCCTGGTCATTGGCTTTCGCATTCCCACCCGCGGCGAGCAGGAACCTGCTCCCTTCGCGCCCAACGCGTGGCTCCGCATCGGCCCCGACGACAGCGTGCTCGTCATCGTGGACCGCTCCGAGATGGGCCAGGGCGTCGCGACCTCCCTGCCGATGCTGCTCGCCGAAGAGCTCGAGGCCGACTGGACCAAGGTCCAGATCGACTTCGCCCCGGCCGACAAGGCGTACATCAACCCGCTGTTCGGCCTTCAGGGCACGGGCGGGAGCTCGAGCGTCCGGGCCGCATGGACCCCGCTCCGCAAAGCGGGCGCGGCGGCGCGTGAGGTGCTCATCACCGCTGCGGCGCAGCGCTGGGCCGTGAAGCGGGAAGAATGTCATGCGGAACGCGGCGCCGTGGTGCACGCCAAGAGCAAACGCCGGCTGCGCTATGGCCAGCTGGTGGCGCGTGCGTCGACGCTCCCCGTGCCGGCCGACGTGCCGCTCAAGGATCCGAAGACCTGGACCATCGCCGGTAAGCCGACGAAGCGGCTCGATTCGCCGTCCAAGACGAACGGTCGCGCCAAGTTCGGGATCGACACCTGGGTGCCCGGGTTGCGCGTCGCCGTGGTGGCGCGCTCGCCGGTGTTCGGCGGCAAAGTGAAGAGCTTCGACGCGACGGCCGCCAAGAAGGTCGAGGGCGTGCGCGACGTGGTTCAGATCTCGAGCGGCATCGCCGTCGTTGCCTCGGGTTACTGGCCCGCCAGGCAAGGCCGCGAAGCCCTCAAGGTCGAATGGGACGAAGGGCCCGGGGCCACGGTGTCGAGTGCGAGCATCTCGCAGCTCTTCGCCGAGCGGGCCGCGCAGGCGGGCGTAGTGGCACGGCACGATGGCGACCCCGACGGCTCGTTGGGAGGCGCCGCCAGCAAGGTGGAAGCCGACTACGAGATGCCGTTCCTGGCGCATACAACCATGGAGCCGATGAACGCCACCGCCCACGTCCGGGCCGACGGGGTGGACATCTGGGCGCCGACCCAGTTCCAGCAGGGTGCGCAGGGCATCGGCGCGCAGATCGGCGGTGTGCCGCTCGAGCAGGTCAAGGTGCACACCACGTACCTGG
>Ga0137409_10007711_pt1 | contig 11037 bp, 8 predicted proteins | sample CZODoug1_16funga_FD_122059 | JGI IMG/M metagenome (GOLD analysis project Ga0137409, IMG submission 122059) | Vadose zone soil fungal communities from Angelo Coast Range Reserve, California, USA - CZODoug1_16fungal (Hybrid Assembly) | ecosystem: Environmental > Terrestrial > Soil > Vadose zone... | reverse complement strand
TCCCGCCGGTCCTTCCGATCGGCCGCCATCTCGTCCACCATCCGGGCCGTATGTACGGTGTACCTCCACGTCACGATGAGCAGGACGGCCGCCAGAACTGGTGGCCCGAGCGCGGCGAAATACTGTACCCAGACCGGTAGAACGCTATTCGTCACCTCGCCGCTGTGATCGTGTGCCATCATCGAAGCCGGACGAACCGGTGCACGCTCTTGCCTCGGCTGCTCTCGAGCCTTGCGAAGTAGACCCCGGAGGCGGCCGGATCCCCGTTCTGGGTGCGGCCGTCCCACTTCTTCACATGGATGCCCGCCACCATCCGTCCGCTCGCGACGGTACTGACCCGGCGTCCCTGGACATCGAAGATGCTCAGATTCACTTGGGCCGGTCGGTCGAGTTCGAAACGCAGGGTGACCACCTGGTCGGCTGGATTGGGGGACAGTCGGAAGCCGAGTCTCGGGCCGCGATCTTCCAGAGGGACGGCGGACATACCACCGGGAACGATGTAGCCCGACCAGCAGAAAGGCACGTTCCCCCCGCAGTAGTCGGCACTCACACTGAAGGTGTGCCCACTTTCGAAGACGAGGCCGGTCCTCCAGGACGCCGGGACGGTGCCGATGACCTGCCACCGCAACACGGAGGCGTTGTCGAATATCGACAGCGTCCCCTGTGGCTTCACGCCAGAGAAGTCTGTAAGCACGAACACCTGACCCGCGGGCACGGTGAAGACGTCTTTGGCAGGCGACATCCCACAAGTGGGAACAAGCACGGAGTCGGCACCGCCGCGGAAGTCCGCGGGGCTGACCCATTGCGCCGCAGCGATTGATGGCGTGATGGTCAGGGGACACAACACGAGAAGCACCAACAGGCATCGGGACATGGAGCCTCCTTCAGGTGGGGATTGGAGGGGGCACGCTACGCCACCCTGGTCGGGGCGTCAAATGCCCGACGGTGTCGGACCGTAGACACTTTCCGCGACATGGCCGGCGGCCCGAGTATCGCCGTTCGTGGGGAGGGAGGAGGGAGAGACCGTAAGGTCTCCCTCCCCTCCACGGATACTCACTCCCGCGGGACTGTATTAGGGGGGTGGGACTGTGGGACTGTCCCGGTCGCGATTAATCGCGGGACAGTCGGGGGAGCGTGGGGGAGTGTAGTCCGATTGTAGTTGGAGAGCAGGGGATTGGGGCGTAGTGCCGAGACGGCGCGCCTTGCGGGTCGAGGAGGGCTAACCCCTGGCGTTTTCAGGGTGTTCCAACGTGCCCCGACGTGACCCAAGGTGCCCTGACGTGCCCCACTGAAACAACTTAAAATCCCCTGGGGGAAACCCCATGCAGGTTCGAGCCCTGCCCCGGGCAAGATGAATCTGGCCGGCTCATGAAAGATAGGAGGCACCATGCCGCCACGGATCCTGACCGTTCCCATGAATCCGGAATTCCTACCGGAAGCCGCGTTGCTCCTCGCGGGCCTGATTGCCCTGGTCCTGGCCCTCCGCCTCCTCTTCGCCCGACAGCCCCTGCGCGGCCTCGGCGTCGCCGCGATTGCCGTCGCCTGCATGGCGCTCGCGCTCTGGATGGGAAGGAGCGGGTGGGTCCACGCTGTGAACAAGTACGTCGACAGCGCGGCATGGTCGAAACCCGTCGGCCTCGTTCCCGAATCCACGCCGGGCCACCAGGCAGAGCCTCCGTTCGTGTCCCTCGTCCTCGGGGATGTTCTCCTGCGCGTCGCGCCCGCGGACCGGTATGTACTCTCCGTCGGCGACCAGCCCTTTCTCACCCTCGACTCGCTCCGAACGGGGCTACGGGTGAGCTGCGATCTGGCGGGAGTCGACGGGAGCCGCGTTCGCGTCGAGGACAACCTGGTCCTCAGCTCGGAAGGTCGTGATGTTCGCCAGGGGAAGACCGCGAGCGCGTTCCTACTGCAACAGCAAAGTGAGGACGTCCTCCGGGTCCATTTCGCCGGGCCCCGAAGAATCGAGATCGCGGGGAGGTTCCGTCCGTTCTACGAGCGCGCGAGTGCGCGGAACGTCACGAGTGGAAGGCCGGAGCCGGCCCGGGTCTCCTTCGAGGGTGGCATTCGCTGGGAAGGCGGGGGTGTCGCTCCCGGCGCGACCATTGATCTCACGCCTCAGGGAAAAGGAAGGATCGACTTCGCGAAGTCCGGGATGATCCAGATCCGCCCGAACTGACCTACAGGGTCGCGGCGTACTCGATGGACGCCAGCCGCTCGTTGAACTCCGAGGCTGCGGACGTGTAGTGGTACCTCCGGAAATTCCCGTGCAGGATGATCGCGTGATGCGGCGTCGTCTGCCACCGCAGATCCCCCCGAGGGGCGAATTCCGTATCCGTCCCGAAATTCCCCGTACGCGAGCGCGTCATCTGGAATTGGACGGAGGTGGCGATATGGGCTCCCGGGAAGCCCCAGGTGAAGCCGGGCCCGAACGCGCTGATCTCGCTCACCGCAAACTCCATGTCGGTCCGCGTGTAGTTCCCGCCCAGATTCATGGACAGATCCGACCGGATCAGCGCCGACCAGTTCGCGAGCAAGGAGACGCCCCGCGTGTTCGTCAGGGGCACCGGTGCGCTCGTCGTGTTGTCCGCGCTCTGGAGGGTGGCGGACGCCGTGAGGGATTGCTGGATCCCACGGGTCACCCAGTTCACGTGGGGAGAGACGCCGATGATGCGGGAAATATTCCCCGAGCTGGCCACGGAGTCAGCGGGATTCACGTCGCTCGTGGTGAATCCAAACTGGAAGTCGGCGCCGACATTCGGGCGAGGCTGCCACGCGGCATTCGCGAAGTAATTCCTGCGTGCCGTCTCGGCGAGGAGCGTCCGGCTCACGTTGTCGTTCCGCATGCCCAGATTGGTGCTGAGCGTGAGCTTTCCACCGTAGAGCTGGGTCCTGCCGGAGAAGCCGACGTCGAGTCGATCGTTCGAAATTCCAGAATTACCCAGGCTCATGAAGCCGCCCCCGAGGAGCTCGAAGGAAGCGCCCACGGACGAGAGCGCGGTCTCGCGGAAGAGCTTCAGCCCGAGCGCATGCCCGTGCACGTCCGGATAATCCGCGCGCCGGTCGTGATTGTATTGCGACAGGGCACCCTCGATCTGCGCGCGCAGATGCATGCGCGGAAGGACGCCTTGCGTTCGCACCGCATAGACCGTGTTCGCCTCGGGCGTGACGATGAGGGTGGTGTCCGGATCGTCGAGCGATTTCGAAGAGTCCTTGGCCCGCATCACGGAAACCTCGACCGTGTTCGCCAGGGGGTCACCGTATCCCACCCGCCCCGCGATCACGTTGCGCGCGAACTGGGGCTGTACTAGGACGAGCGGATCGATGGCGATGGCCTTCCGGATCCGGCCGCTCGCGAACCCCAGGCGCCATTTCTTGGGAGTGAGATCCAGTCCGCCGCCCAGGATCGTGGCGTCCGCCAGCGTATAGGTCGAGTACTGGGGCGCGAAGTTCCCGGCCTCCAGCCCCGCCCATCGGAACCGGGGACTCAGGCCGACCTGATTGATGTTCTGGCGAAACGCGACCTGATCCCCCGAGATGAGCGCGTTGAGCGGCATGCGGAGCCGGTCGTTCATGAGGCCGAAGGAGAGCCCGGTCGTCACGCGCCCGCTCTGGAAGGGCCGCGTGGGCGAGCCGACGCCGTCGCGGCTGTAGGTCTCCCCCGAGATCGAAGCCCCGCCGTGGAGCTTCAACCAGTTCGGGCCGAGGCCCTGCACCGGCGCCGGCGCGGGAGCCGGAGCGGGAGGCGCCGGCTCTTCCAGAGGGGAAGGCTCCACCGCGGGCGTCTCGACCCCTGGAGCCGGCGCGTCTGGAAGCGCGGGAGCGGTGGTGTCGGCGGGTAGACTCGGGCCGAACATCGCCTGGCTCCGATCGTAGGCGGCCGCGAACACCGTACCTTCGAGCGCGCGCCTCAGGTCCGCCCTCGTGGCGCGGCGCGCCGCGGCGAATTCCGCCGCGCTCTTCGAGGGACGAGCTCCCGGGGTCCAGCGGGCGACCATGGCTTCGACCAGACGATCCGCGAACGTTCGCTCTTCATATTGCGGGGCGCGCGGGCCCTCGCCGTGGGGCTCCTCCTTCTCCGGGGCCCGGCCCTCAGGGAATCCGCCTGCCGCCTCCGCCGTTCCGAGGCCGCGCACCTTCGTCCGCCACGTGAAGGTGAAGACCTGGCTCCTTCCCTCATTGGCTCCCACCGGGATGATCGGGCCCTGTTGCGCCTTGCCGAGCGCGATCGGGGCCTCGATCGCCTGGACGCGCCAGGCGTAGGTACGGCCATCGAGCAGCGACGGGACGGAGACCGGATAGGGAAGTGCGGTCGCGTCCTGCACGTTGATCTCGAAGAGGGGATAGTTCGCCTCGATCGCCTGAAGGGACGTCTGGCCGCGGAGCATCTCCACCACGCGGAGGCGATAGGCCGGCTGCGTGCCCGAGGCACGAAGGGTCGGCGTCCACTGGAACACCGGATTCGGAACCGCGACCACGGACTCGTTCGGCGGGAAGAGGAGCGACGGCGGCTGAGGGGTGGACACCACGAACGTGGTCTCCGTGAAAAAGTCTGCGAGCGGCTGCCCACTGACGGTCCTTACGTTCAGGCAGTGGATCGTGAGCGTGTAGGTACCATCCGGAAGGTGACCGGTCTTGTCGACGCTGCTCTTCAGCTTGCCGTAGAGGGCCAGGCTGGCCCACTCCGCGAGCTTCGGAGTGGGCAGGAACGTGGCTCCCGGCGGGAACTGCCGGGGACTCGGCCTGGTGGTGCCGCTCCCATCGCTCGACAGCAGGAGTCCTTCGATGAGGCAGTCGATGGGCTCGTTCGCGTTGTTGATCATGACCATGTTGGCGAAGTTGCCTGAGTGCTGCCAGTCGGCGGGGTAGGCGGAGGGCGTCTTGATGATGACCACCTGTCCCTGCACCTGCGCGCTTGCCGTGCCGCAGAGGCCGAGCAGCAGGAGGCTAAGCAGGGGAACGGCTTTCTTCCAGCCGATCCAGCCGCTTCGAGGGGATGATGCGCTCCGGCTTCGCAAGGATCGCCTCTGTGATTGGGCCAAGGGCATTTCTGCGGTGGGGTGGGCAATATTCAACAAAGAAGGCCCGCCGTCAAGCGAATCCAGGAGCCGGCAAACGGCTCTGGAGCGCCGGCGTCAAGGGTGGTAGCGTGCCTGTCGAGGCGCGACCCTCCGCGCCACTCACCCAATCCAGTTGGCGGTTCGGCCCGACTCGGGGCCAAGGGGACCATCGTGATCCGGCGCCTGATCTGCCTCGGGATCCTTCTCGCGTCTCTCGTCGTTCCAAGCGTCGCGCCGGTACATGCGGCCGGCACGAGAGTCGGAAACGCAGCCTTGCCCCCCGGCTACTTCGTGGATCGGAAACAGCTCGTGGCGGATCGGCCCATCGATCGCGTCGAGGCCGAGGGCGACTTCACGCTCGCGATCCATCGCCGCTACGAAGGGCCGGGCGAGCTCAAGCTGCTCAGCATCGCGGAAGCCCTCTACCCGCCTCGCGAGACCCTGATCGCCCGGTCCCTCGACCGGAATCTGGTGATGGGCTCCGACTCGGCCAAGGTGTCGCTCTGGTGGTGCGATGGATCGGGAGTGTCGCGCGTTCCCTACGCGGTCACGCTCGGGGCCATCCAGCACTATACCGAGCTGACCGATCGATTCCGCGCCCACAACTTCCGCGGGGCCTGGGACCACAATCTCTTCTGGACCGACCTCCGCTACGACGCTTCGATCTCGTTCCGTCCACACTACTATCTCGAGGACAGCACCGTATCGAACGTCTATGTCGCCGAGATGGCTTTGTCCTGGAGCTTCGATGACGGCACCTTCGTTCCGGTCGCCATCGCGCACCGCGTGGTCGTGATGTCGCGCGAGGGGGACGTCCTGGTGGTCAAGGGGGACGGCTACACGGACGAGCAGGTGTACATGTCCTCGCACCGGGGGATCGGCAGGGTCGAACAGCAGATGCGGTAACGAAAGGGGCTCCTCCGTCGGCGAGGCGTCTCAATTCTGCCCCGATAGCCACGCGTCGAACTGCCGGAAGTCGTAATCCCGCCCGAGAAAGTCGTGCACCATGTCCTTCGCCGGACGCGTCCCCCCCGGAGCCAGGACGACGCGGCGGTACCGCGTCGCAACCGTGGGGCTCAGGAGATCCGACTTGTCGAAGGCGCTGAACATGTCCTTCGAGATCACGAGCGACCACATGTAGGTGTAGTACATCGCCGAGTAACCGTCGAGATGCCCGAACGAGGTCTGCATGTGCGAGTCCGGCATGGGCGGCACCGGCGTGAAGCGCGGCTCCAGGTCGGCGACGATGGCGTCCGTCACCACCTGGTCCGGCGTCTTGTTGTAGATGTTCAGGGAGACCGCGGAGTAGAACGTCTGCGTCGCGGTCTGGAGCGCGCGCCCAAAGGCGTCCGCGCGGCGCATCTTCTGCACCAGCTCCACCGGGATGGGCTGGCCCGTCTGGTAGTGCTTGGCGAAGGTCCGAAGAACTTTGGGATCCCACACCCACTCCTCGAGCATCTGCGAGGGCGCCTCGACGAAATCGCGCTCCGTCGCCGTGCCCGCCACCGGCTCCCACTGGCCCTGTCCTCCGAAGATCGCGTGGAGCAGGTGCCCGAACTCGTGGAAGAAGGTCTGCACGTCCGAGTGCTCCATCAGCCCCGGATCGCCGGGCGTTCCGCCGGGGAAGTTGCAGACCAGTGCGTGCTCGGGGAGCTGGAGCCCTTTCGCACCCTGGCGGATCGTGAACTTGGCCGCGTGATTGTATTTTCCCTGCCGCGGATGGAGATCGAAGTAAAACCGGCCGAGAAGCTTCGGGCCTTCATACACCTCGTACGCCTCGACGGAACGATCCCAGACCGGCGCGTTCACGAGGCGCTTGTAGGTGACGCCGAACATCTTCGAGGTCACGTCCAGCACCCCATTCTTCACGTTGTCGAACGCGAAATAGGGCCGCACTTGCTGGGGATCGAAATCGAAATCACGCTTCCGGATGAGCCGGCCGTAATAGGAGATCTCCCAGCGGTTCACCTGCGTGGCGGAGGGATCGTCCTCCTGCTTGCGCTTGAGATAGACCGCGTATTCCTCCTGGGCGCGCTTCATCGTCGTCTCGTTCAGGCGCTTGATGAAATCGGCGGCGTTCTGGGCCGTGCCGATCATCTTGTCCTCGGTGATGTAGTCGGCCCAGGTGGGATAGCCCAGGATGCGCGCCACGCGGTAGCGCTTCGCCAGAAGGGAATCGAGCACCGCGATGTTGGGCGGGTAGGCGCGATTCATCGCCTCGTGCATGAGATTCTTCCGGAGGTCGCCGCTCTTGGCGTACCGGATCACCGGAATGTAGTCGGGGTTCTCGATGCTGAGCGTGACCTTTCCATCTGCGCCCGGCGCGTGCGCCCGGACGTAATCCTCGGGCAGCCCCTCGAGATCACCCGGGGGCACCTGGATCTTGCGTGAGTCGGTCCGGATGTTGCGGTCGAACTCCTGGCTCGTCTTCACCAGCTCTTCGTAGATTCCGGCGACCTCCTTCCGGGTGGCTTCGTCCTTGTCCACGCCCGCGCGCCGGAAATCCCGGAGCGTCCTCATCATGAAGTACTGCGTCGCGGGATCGGCTTTGGAGACGTCGACGCTCGAGAGCGCGTCGTACACGTCCCGGCGCAGGCTCAGATCATCCAGGAACTTGTTCGCGCTCTGGGAAACCGTCTCGGCCGCGGAGCGGAAGGACGAATCGGGATGGACCGCCTCCAGCAAGTGGGACTGATAGGCGACGTTCTCTCCGTGGGTCATGGCCTCGTTGAAGACCACCACCGTGTTCGCGATCGTGCGGGTTCCCTGGACCGCGATCATGCGGGCGATGGCGAGCTGCGCCTGCCGCAACTCCCTCGAGGCGGCGGCGCGGTATTCCTGCGCGCCGGGCCGGCCGGTGAAGAAGGGGACGCCGGTGGCGCTGCTCGCCCCCGTCGCGGCCTTGCCAGACGATTTGGCGGGCGTGGCGGATCCGGCCGGGGCCGGGAGGAGGAGGGTCAACGAGAGCGCCAGGGCAAGGCTGCGTGAATCGGGGAATCTCGAGAACACGGATCCTCCTCTTAACCGAGAAGCTTCTGGAATTTGTGCTGCGACTTCACGATGGTGTATCCCAGGTCCTTGTAGAACTGGTGCGCCTCGGTCCGGATGGTATTGGACCGGAGCATCAATTGCTTGAACCCCCGTTCGAGCGTCCATGCTTCAGCGGCGGCCATGAGGGCACGGCCAATCCCACGGCTCCGGAAGCGCGAGTCCACCACCAGGCCGCCCACCTCGACGTAGGTCCCGGACACGATGAGGGGCAGGCAGAAGAGGTGGACCCAGCCCACGACCTCGCCGACATCGTCCACGGCCACGATCACCTTCGAATCGTTGCTCCCCTCGATCTCGCGGAACCGGGCCTCGATCTGGGCGCGGGTGGAGGGGTATCCCAGCTCGCCCGCCAGGACCGCGACGCGATCCGCATCGGCCAGCGTCATCTCGCGCACCGTCGTTGTTATACTGCCGCCCATGAGGTCTTCTCCGTCAGGAATCTGGACCGCGCTCGTCATCGCGGCGGTCTCCGCGACCTCGATCCAGTGCGCGCAGGACACGAGCCGGCTCACGCCCGAGCAGGAGGCGCGGCTCAACACCGAGGGGATTGTCCGCCGGGCCGACAACGTGGTCTTCCACTTCACCCGCGAAACCGGCTACCGGCGCGGGGAAACCCGCGAGGACCGGCGCGAAGTCTGGTCGTTCGAGCCTCCCGAGGACGCCGAGGGATGGACCCAGGATATTCGCGCGGTGATTTCGCCCGCTAGAAGAGGAAGATCCCGAACGTCACCGGGACGATCCGGGTCTTGAAGTCCTTCATCGCGCCGCTCACGCCCTCGTTGGTGTAGATGTTCTCGATCTTCCCCTCGAGGAAGGCGTGCACCGGAAGCCCGGGGACATCGATGTTCACCCCGCCGCCGCCGTTGATCCCGAACTTGGTGGTCGACGTGCTCGCCGGCGCGCCGGCACCTTCCAGATTCGCCTTGATGTTGTAGGTCCCGACCCCGGCGAGGAGATACGGCTTGATCGGACCCGGGATCGGCAGGCCGAACCGCGCGTCCGCGATGCCGGACAGGACCCGTTCGCTTCCGGAGAAGCCCACGTTCTGCTGATCCAGCGAGAAGTGGTTGTACGAGAAATTCCCCTGCAGGCCGAAGGGCATCATGGGCAGGTTCAGCCGCACGATGCCCGAGCCATGCCAGCCCTTCTTGAACGCGTCCTTGGCGTCGGAGACCGGGATGCTGGCGCCTCCGCCGAACCCGATCTGGAACGGCTTCACCGGGAGCGGGGACGCGATGGCGGCCGCGGGAAGGAAGCACAGAAGCAGAAGCGATGAGAAGGCGCGTGATCGCATGATGGGTCTCCTGCGGGTGAGGGAATGGAGGACCGAGAGAGAGTCTGGTTCGAACGGTCAGCGCAGGGTAGCGAAGCTACCGCGGATGCGCAAGCGAGGCCAGCGTGGGGAGCTGATGGTTGTAGATGAGGTACCCGCCGATGCCCACGACACAGAGCAGGAACACGATGGTCAGCACGAGGACCAGGACCAGCCTGGCGCGGGCGCCTTGCTGCAGCTCGTAGAAGCGCCAGAGCAGCTCAGCCTTTTCCTCGGGCGTGAGCGGCCGCCGAAGCATCAGCTTCTGGACCACCTTGGGGAGGCGCTTGGGGTCGCCCTTGTACTTTCCGTTCCAGCGGGGCAGGGGCAGATCGGGCCGGAGGGGATCGACCTCGATTCCTTTTTCGTGCTTGTCCATCGATTCTCCGTGTTCGAAGCGCGCGAAAGAGACGGAACCGGCGCTGGGCACGTTGACGTAAAGGCCACGTGCGGGCCACAATGGCGGCTCCCGTAAACGTCAGCCCCCCTTGCTCTATCCAATCGTGGGTACGCAGGCCGTCACGAAAGGGGATTCATGCCGTTCCGCCTTCCGTATCTTATCGGTAGGAATCGCCGGACCTTGAATCTCGCGGCGGCGCTTATCCTCTTGCTCTCCGCGCTGATACCGAGCTCCGCCACGGCCTCCTTCAAATCCTTCCTTCCCGGCGGCGAGGGAACCGTGTTCCCCAGCGCCGCGGACGGAAGGGCCACGGCAACGCCAACGGTTCAGGCCTACCAGCTCGCGGGCGACGAGCGGATCAAGCTCGACGGACGTCTCGACGACCGGGCCTGGGAGAAGGCGGAGGCGGGGAGCGGATTCAAGGTATGGGAGCCTGATCGCGGGATCCTCCCGACCGAGGAGACGGTCTTCAAGGTGGCCTACGACGAGAGCGCGATCTATTTCGGCGTGGCGTGCCTGGAGAAGGATCCTTCCAAGGTGACGGCGCGGCTCTCGCGGCGCGACCGCTTCAGCAACTCCGACATCGTCAGCGTGTACATCGATCCCTATCTCGACAAGACGACCGGGTACAACTTCAAGGTGAACCCGCTCGGCGTGCTGCTCGACAGCTACATGTACAACGACGGGGACCGCGACGATAACTGGGACGCGGTCTGGGAAGCCGAGACCTACCGGGATTCGGACGGGTGGTACGTGGAGATGCGGATCCCGTTCTCGGCCATCCGCTACCGCACCGCCCCGTCGATGACCTGGGGCCTCGAGGTCTATCGCTACATGCACGGGCGCGGGGAAGACACCGCCTGGGTCACCTGGGATCGCGCCGAGAAGGGGTTCGTGAGCCGGTGGGGCCAGATGACCGGGATCCGCGGCGTGCCCTCTCCACGTCAGCTCGAGATCATGCCCTACCTGGTGGGCAGGGCGACCGATCCGCCGACGATCGGCAAGGAGAAGATCGACAAGTTCGAGAACGTGGGGGCCGACGTGAAATACGGCCCCACCGCGGATCTCGCTCTGAACGCGACGGTGCAGCCCGATTTCGGGCAGATCGAGGCGGATCCCGCCAACCTCAACCTCTCTCCGTTCGAGACGTTCTACGAGGAGAAGCGTCCCTTCTTCATCGAGGGGAGCCGGCTCTTCCAGCATCCGGACTTCAA
>Ga0137409_10007710_pt1 | contig 11038 bp, 18 predicted proteins | sample CZODoug1_16funga_FD_122059 | JGI IMG/M metagenome (GOLD analysis project Ga0137409, IMG submission 122059) | Vadose zone soil fungal communities from Angelo Coast Range Reserve, California, USA - CZODoug1_16fungal (Hybrid Assembly) | ecosystem: Environmental > Terrestrial > Soil > Vadose zone... | reverse complement strand
CCCTCGGCCTTCACACGGAGCGCATAGGCTAACTGTAATCAGGCAACAATAGTCTTAGAGGGTGGTGACGGCACAGTGCTAGTATACGAATCAGGAAGTTAACATATCGTGAAAAGCGATTAATTGTACGATAGGGCAAGAACCCTAAGAAAGAAAGACGCGTCAAGCGTACGAGGAGTCATAAAGAAGCCACGGGACCTATTAACTAGCATAACGGCATATGGTGTGCATCAATTCGGACCATAAATACCCAAAGTTCCTTGACCAGAACAGAGAGACCACCCCCGGCACCACCTCATTGAGTCGATTGTCGATCCTATCTAACCTAACCCCAGGGTTCCTGCGCTTCAGGTTCCGCCTGCGGAGACCAGTTGAACAACAATGTCATCTTCATCAGGTCGTGCCGCACCCACTCGATGCGATCCTCAACGCGGACCAAGGGGCGAGCACGCGCACGACGGGCGCTACGAACCGAAGGAACCCACCCCGACCTACTGGACGGTCGCGCGGAACCACCGCGGGCAGCGCTCAAGTCCCGACTGCCCGAGCCTGCATTTACAACACCCGAAAACTGCGGCTGCCCAGACCGGATGGATGGCATGGCATGCAGAGACGCGGCGGGATTCGCGCGTGAGGATGACCGCAACGGGAGTGCCGCCGATGGCCTCATGGCGTCCCTGCCAGCGAACGCTGACCGCCCATGGTCAACTTGAAAGCGGACTGGCCGGGATGTAGGGCGGGCGGAGCATAGGGAACAGGTGGTAGGCCATACTTGAAACATTTGATTCGTGGATAGGTACTGGCCAGAGCTATCTAGCATGGCGGGCGGTGCCGTTGGAGAGCCTCATCGGTCTGCTGTTCCCAGGTGAACGAGAGCCCGCACTTAGGTTGCCCGATCGTAGACCAGCGCTGTCGCTTTGGACGGTGGCTGTCGCACAAACCGGGTCTGTCCGGCGGGGTTAAGAGGATCCGTGGATGGCGCAGAACTTCATCGCGTTCTTCCGGCGCGACTACAAGCGGGTGGCCGAGGACATCTTCGTCTTCGAGGGCGAGCCGGTGCGGATCTCCACGGTCTGGCTGGGCCTGAACCACAACTGGATGCACCCGCAGATTCCGCTCATCTTTGAGACCATGATCTTTGGCGGCACCCTCAACCTGGCCCAATGGCGCTATGGCACCGAGACACAGGCCCTGGCCGGACACGCTGACGCTGTCGCCCTCGTGCAGGTGAGACATGGACAACCCCAGACCGATTGAGGGGCACCTGGCAGCCATGGGTCTCGATCCCGGTCGCCTGAGCGACGAGGAGCGTGTCCAGATCGCCATGGTGATCATCGACGCCTACGTCTTCGGCAGTGGCTACCTGGTCCGAGACAGGACGGCCACAGATCCCGTCCGCTTCCTCTGGCGCAAGGATCCCACTCGCATACGGATTGCGGTGGATCCATGAGCACTGATCCTCCCGAGAGCGTGCGGAAGTACCCTGACGCCGCAATCATCACTTCCCACTTCACCAAGATGATCGCCGAGAACCCTGGGGCGGAGATTGATCAAAGGGTCATTCACAAGTGGTTCTCTGAAGCCATCTCAGGTGGCTTCGCCTACGGCAGGGAAGCCGCCGAGAAGGAAGCCGCCAGGAACCATCCCCGTGGGCCGGTCATCGATGCCATCAAGGAGTCCCAGGAGGCACTGGAGGGCCGTATGTTCGCCATGAACAGCACCCTGATGGCGATCCTCGCCAAGCTGGACGAGTTCGAGTGAGATTTTCTGGTAAGCTACAACCATACGGAATGGTAGCCGTAGCCATGTGGGAGGCCCTCCGAAAGGGGGGCCTCTTCGCATACCAGGACGTGGGAAAAATGCGCTACCCTGGGTAGCGTGATACCGGTAGAAAAAGCAGGAGCCTACGGCATGATCGTCCAGCACGAGATCCTGGCTGCCCTGCCGTCGGCTGAGTACGACGAGTTTTTCCGGCTCGACAAGCGCAAGAAGCGCACCCCGGCTCAGGACGAGCGCATCAAGGAACTACGGAGTCTGGCGACCAGGCTGCATCGTGAGCAGCGGGAGGCTGAGGACGCCGAAATCGCCGCCAACATCGCCGCAGAGATGGAGGACGACCTCAGACGGGCTTCCGCTTCAGGTATGCCTCCTTCAACTGCTTCGTAGATACGTCGGAGATCTTGCCCTGGGGGGCCTGCTTCCGCAGCTTCGCCATCGATAACTCCGTAGCCTGGTGCTGCCCCGGCTCCTCCGGCTTCATGAACATCTCTTCCTTCTCGCCGATGTTCCAGATTGCCTTCTCACCCCGCTGCTTCACGCCCCTCTTCCCCATGATGGGCTGAGCCTGGGCGATGGCCTTGATACCGCCTGCGTAGGTGGGCGGGTGCACATCGGTGACGTCCTCGTAGACACCCTCGTCCGGCTGGTGCCACAGGCCGAGGTGCCCGGCCTCGTTCAAAGCCGGGGCCTTATCCCTGGCGTAGTCCTCCAAGGCCTTCTGGCTGTACTCAGCGGTAGGCACGATACGTCCATGAGGAGGCCGGGCGACGGCCCAGCCTGACGTCGGCTGCGCCCCTGTGTGGACGTTGACCGTAGCGCCAGAGTCAGGCTCCTTGGTGCGCTCGTAGATGTCCTTGAACTGGTTCGGGTTGAGGCTGACCACGCCTCAAGTCTTGCGGCGCCGCCGGGGCGCCCCCTGACCACCCGATGATGGATAGACAGTTAGTAACTGTCCTCACTACACAATCAATCTGTCACAGGTGGGCGTGCGGGGCCTCGATCCCGCCCCGACTTCGCCCACGACTACGCCGTTGACGGTTCAGGGACCGCCCACCTGGACCTCCGTGTCCATCCGTCTTAAGTGATCAACTTCCCACCAGCAGTGAGAGAGACGGCCTGATTCGTTCCCATGCATCCCCTGCGGTGACTGGGAGTACACAGAACTTCACGCTATGCGGTCCTGTTAAGCCCAAGGTTCTGGGTTCGAGTCCCAGCCCCGGAGCCTGAAAGGGCAGGTCAGAGGGGGTGCGGGTTGCTCCTGAGGAAAAGAAAGTCCCGACTATATACGACTAACCCACGACTACGAAAGGTTTTTTGATATGCTGTAGCTATGCCTAGAGCGCCCCAGGTACACCTAGTCGCCTACGAGACCCAAGCTGGGATCCGTTGGAAACTGCGCTGGCACGCCCAGGGCAGAGACCAGGAGGAGAGGGGCTTTGACGACGAGATGGTCGCCAAGTTGCGCCAGGCACAGATCCAGACCGAAGTACTCCAGAACATGGCACCGCTGTCCAGCCGAGGACGCCAGAAGCTCTCCGACTTCGCCGAGCGCTACCTCGCCACTGCCAGCTACCTGCGCCCGACCACACTGCGCCGCTACCGGGGGTTGGTCAAGCTCAACATCGACGCCATCCTCACCTACCCCGACCCGCTCGAACCGCAGCGGACCAGGACCATCTGCCTGGGACAAGTACCACTGAAGAAAATCGACACCGAGATGGTGAAGGAGTGGAACTATGCGGTCAAGACCACACGGGGGCCGACCGAAGCGGCCAAGTCGTACCGGTGCCTGTCGGGGATCATGACCGAAGCATTCAGGATGGGCCAGATCTACGCCCACCCCTGCAAGGTGAAGAAAGCCAGCGAAGAGCCATCACCGCCCCGCAGGCTGCCCGACGATGACGTACCGGGACTGCTCTTCGAGGCCTTCATGAACTACCGAAACCGGTTGGGCAACTCCAGCCGACAACGCCTCGCCGCCATCCCCGTCTTCGTCGGCTATGGCACCGGCATGCGGAAGTCAGAAGTACGGGGCCTAAGGCGCCGGGACGTGGACCTCGATGAGGGCCGTATCCGTGTCGAATGTCAGGCCTTCTACGACCCGACCAACGGCTGGAACACCGAGGCGCCCCTCAAGACCAAGTCGGGGAGGCGCACGATCTGGATCGAGGGACCAGCACTGGAGGCCCTGGCCTGGCACATGGCGACCTTCATGCGCCCAGCCAGCGCCGACCCCGAAGGCGAGGACCTGATCTTCACAGGCGAACGGGGCATGGGGCCGATCTCTGACACCGGTTGGCAGCGGGCCTGGACCAGGGCCAAAGCCGACGCCGGGGTCAACCCCAAGCTCAACCTCCATGACCTCAGGCATCGAGCCGCCACCACCGTGGCCCAGGATCAGAAAGAGGTCAAGGTCATCCAGGAGTTCCTGGGCGACAGCACCGTGGCTGCCACCATGCGCTACCTGCACGCCACCGATGAGTCCAAGAAGGCGTTGGCCGGTTCATTGGCGAAGAGCGCTTCAAAGCACTTCAGCATGCCCGGCACCGAGCAGCCCGACAACGTGGTCCCGATCCGGCGGGGCAGTCATGCCTAATGCGAGTTTGAAAAGCCTGCCATGCTTCGCATTCGTGGGTTCGCTGGAACCCTGTGGTGTTCATGTCCATGGCGATCTTGCCACCGGTCTACAGCCGATGTGTTGGCGCCATAAAAAAGCCATCGAGAATGAGATGCGAAGGCGCTCCTCAACGGTGTGGTCAGACAACACGTTCGCCTACCTCGTTAGTAAGGGATTTGGCTGCGTGGCATTTATCGGCAACGAAGATGACGGGAAGCTCATCCGCTGTGGGGGAAAACCACCGAACTGCCCACTCGGAGGACAGCCACTGTGTGAAACGCATTGCCGTGCCATCGTCAAGGCTTTGGTACTGGAGAATGGAAAGGACTGGTACCGTGCCCGCTAGCCGCTACGGGGAAGGAAGTGTCTATCAGGATCGAAAGAGAGATCTCTGGGTCGGCCAGATTCTGATCGGCACCCGACGTAGGCGGGTCACAGCCAGGCGCAAGGGCGACATGCTCGTCAAGATGCGGGCGCTGCAGGCCGAGAAGGACAACGGCCTGTCCCTGGACGGCGGCATGACGGGTGCCTGGATGAGCCACTGGATCGAGCAAGTGAAAAGAAGGGTGGAAGTTTCCACCCATGAGGACTATGCCCGCTGGAACCGGTTGTACGTGGAGCCTCACGTCGGATCGATCCCGCTGCGACGGCTGTGCGAGGAAGACGTCGAGGCCATGATGACGGCCCTTGAGGTCAAGGGTCTGGCCCCGAAGACAGTACGCCTGGCGAGGACGTTGTTGATCCAGGCGCTCGACCTGGCCGTGCGCCGGGACAAGGTCAGGAAGAATGTGGCGAAGCTAACGGTGGCACCGAAGCAGGTCAAGACGAAGACCTCCGACCGGCTCGACGCCAAGCAGGCCCAAAGCGTGCTCAAAGTCCTATGGGGCGACAGGCTGTACAGCCTGGCCCTGCTGGCGCTGTCGTTGGGTGTACGGCCCGGCGAGCTATATGGATTGAAGTGGAGCGCAGTGAAGCTAAGTGAAGGCAAGCTCTCCATCCAGAGCACGCTCAAGCGCAACGCCGACGGCTGGATCCTGAAGGGACCGAAGACCGAAGCCGGGCGGCGCACCCTGGTCCTGCCCGACTACCTGGTCGATGCCCTCAAGCAGCACCAGGACGGGCAGAAGGCTGAAGGCCTCTGCAAGAAGGATGGCTTTGTTTTCTGCGACACCGAGGGCGAGCCGCTCAAGCAAAGGGACGTGTTGGCCTGGTGGCACAACGCCACCATTCGGGCGGGCGTGGGGCGGAGGCGATTTTATTGCAGCAGACACTCGGCGGCAACGATCATGCTCAACCACGGTGTGCCCTTGGAGACAGTGTCCAAAATTCTGGGCCATGCCGGGCACGCCATCACCTCCGACGTATACGCCGAGGTCGGCGAAGAAATGCAGCAGGATGCAGCAGGCATCTTGGAAAATATTTTCGGCTAATCTCAGCCGAACGACAGGCCATCCCTTTCCGAGCCATGCCACCCCTCTCCTGACTACCCCGCCCGACCCAAGCCAAGCCCGTCCTGACTACCCAACCCAACCCATCAGGCCGGTGTGGCCTCGTAGTGCCCATCGTGGATCAGCAGACGACCGGCGCACTCGGTGCAACTGATGTGTCCACGAGCACGAGCGTGCTTGACCCGGACGCCATTGCACAGGGCGACGTAGGGGCGTCCGTTGTGACGGAGAGCATGCCACCGACCCTGGCGGTCCTGGCCGATCTGCATCTAGATATTTCCCATGGGGCCGATGTTCGCACCGCCCGCTCGTTGCTGCCTACTCTGCATCATCCCCTGGCCGACACCGGAGATGACGGTTCGACCAGACCTGGAGCCGACCACCTTGCCCACCGGGGAGTCGTTGAAGTCCCGGATCATTCCTTGAGCACGCTGAAAGACGGTGGATCCTCCACCCCCAGCCTCCGCCGCACCGGCACCGACAGCACCGGCTCCGGCCCCGGCTTCAGCAGCCCCGGCACCGGCAGCAGCGACACCGGCCCCGGCTTCGGCTGCTCCGGCAGTGGCGGCAGTAGCGGCGCCAGCTTCACCGATTCCAGCTAATACTTCTGGAGCAAGAGCAAGAAAGGCCATACACCGAAGCCTATTCGGGTGGTCATGGTCCTCCTGGGGCACTGGGTAAGACTGTGGGCATGCCTGAAGAGCAAGACTCGTCATACCAAGCCATGACCGTTGTGGAGTTGAAGGAAGAACTCGAAGACAGGGGACTTCCGACGTCCGGTCTCAAAGATGAGCTAATCGCCAGACTTGAGGACGACGACGCCAGCGAAGCTGCGACCGAGGAGACTCCAGGAGAACCCGAGGTACAAATAGAGGGCGACGAGCCCCAAGCTCAGGACGAGGCGCCGTCAGGAGATCCCTACAAGACCGTCTACAGCCCTTTTGAACTTCCGGCTGACCCTGTGGCGGCTCAGGCCTACTACGACGCTCATCCCGAGGCGGTGGACCAGAACCTCCTGATCTCCCAGGAACGCCAGGACCAGGCCACCACCAATATTCAGGACTCCATGGCGATGCACGCCAACGCAGGCACCCCCGTACAGGATCCCCGTGTGCCCGGAGGGACCGATCCGATACCGGACCCGTCGCTGACCTCCATTATCCCGGAGTCCTCAGAGGTCGGACCCCCTGAGAACATCGTGCTGAACGTCATCGGGGCGAACTTCTTGATCTCGACCCAGATCGGCTTCGGGGTGTTCTCCCAGGACGAGGCCGACGCCGGACTGGGCGAGGTCGGAGAGCCCAAGTGGGAGAACACCGTCTTCGTCAACGGCACCACACTGACGACCATCATCACGGCCGGTCTGTTCCCCAGCCTCGACGCAGCCATCCCCGTGGTCGTCGGCGAGCCGGGCGGGACGGTGTCGGATGCGGTCAACTTCGCCTTCACCGAACTCGCCCCGCCCGCCGAAGCCGAAGCCGCCCTTGTGAACGGAGACAAGTAACCATGCCACCGTATGACCCCAACGCCAACCCGTACATCATCAACCCTCTGGAGCTACCGTCCAACCAGACGGCGGCAGCCATGGTTCCGGCCAAGAACATCGGGACCACCGCCCAGTGGTGCCAGTCCCCGTACTACACGCCGAACTGGGGGAACCAAGTGCCGACATCAACGCAGGCGACCAGCCCGGTGTGTACGGCGTCGGTGACCTCGCCCGACGTCACCACCGCTGACCGTACGGCGTGCGCCCAGGCGGCGCTGGCGGCCGAGCAGGCTCGACTCCAGGCCCGCACCGACAACCTAACCCAGGACATCGCAGCAGTGACGGCAGTGCCATGACCGCCACGACCGCCTTCCGAACCGAAGAGCAGCCGGTCTGGCCCCGCTACCGGGCGAACCTACCCGCTGACATCACCGGCAAGACGGCTTGGACGCACTCGATCATGTCCCCGGCCACCCAGCCCAACGATGCCAGGCCACTGACCCCCACCCCCTTCACGGATGCCACTGACGTCTCGGGGGCCAACGCCGTCGCACCGCAGCGACCGGAGTGCGCCACGGCGACAGGGGCGGCAGCGATTGCCAAGATGACGGCAGAGCAGACCACCGTGAACGCCCAGTTGACAGCCATCGCCGCTCTTCTCCCGGCGCCAACCACCACGCTCACGACCGTCGCTCCGGCCACGGGGACGCTGGCCGGTGGCACGGCGGTGACCCTGACCGGCACCGGCTACGCCGCCCCGGCCAGCGTGACCTTCAACGGGGTAGCTGCGACAAATGTCGTCGTCGCCAGCGCCACCTCGATCACCTGTGTCGCTCCCAAGGGACTGCTGACCGGCGTGGTGGGTGTGGTGGTCACGGTGCCTGCTGGGACCTCGCACAAGTCGGGGTCCTACACCTACACCGCTCTCGCCGCCACCGCCACCGGTTGCGTCCCGGCCGTCGGCCTGGCAGCCGGAGGCACCACCGTCACCCTGACCGGCACCGGCCTGGGTGGCACCACCAGCGTCACCTTCGGAGGCACAGCGGCCACCAACGTTGTTGTGCTTAGCAACAACCTAATCACCTGTACGACGCCTGCTCATGCCGTCGGTGCGGTCAACGTCGTCGCTGTCAACCCGGCGGGCAACGGCACTATGACCAACGGCTTCACCTACCAGTAGTGATCGAGAAGGGCGTCCGCACGTCACAGGATCTCTACCCCTCGGGGCGCAGCTTCCAGGTGGCCGACAGCCCACCACCCTGCTTCAAGGACAGGTGGGGGGAATGGTTGTGTGAGTGCGAGCACGACCATGAGGCTGACATGCCTCTCCAGGACGTCTACCAATGGATTGAGGGCTGGACCGTCCAGGGGTAGTGTGGCGGCGGATTCGATGGACCTCTGCGACCCATAGCGGCCCTCCGGTCTTGCTCTGAAAAGCCGCATAGGCCGTTGCCCACCAATGGAGCACGAACTTCGAGCGTCCTACTACAGAGCCGTCAGGGGTCCGACAGATGACTTCCCATCGGCGGATCACGACTCGACCCCTTCAGGACCCTGGAGACGAGTTGGCCTCAGCCTGCTGTTGTAGCTGCCGTGCTAGGACGGTCTGGAACGACACGACTGCCTCGGCGCATTTGATCGCTGCATAGTCGGCCAGGATGTTCGCCAAGCTGGGATAGACGTCCTTCGGAGTGGCGAGACGCTGGGCAGTGAAGCGAGCTTCGGGGTCAAGCACCACCCGGCTCTGACCTTCGGTGTCGAGGACCACCAGGAACAGCGTCTGGACCTCTTCGGTCTGTGGCTCCGACCCGTTGGTGCTCACCCTGTTTCCCCCGGTTCCTTGCGGTACAGCCCTTCCTTCCAGCGCTGCTCCATGGTCACCGCCGCCGACACCGGGCAGAAATCGCAGAGGTAGATCTCCCGACCCTTCCAGGTCACCGGAGTGAGCCGCTTGCTGTCATCGTGATAGTCGACACAGTCGGCCCCTTTGGGGCGACGGTGGCGGTTGAAGCAGTACCCGGCATCCTCAACATATGTATCTTTAGTAGCATAGAACTCGGGATTGAAGCCGGTCCAGCGCTCCTTCAAGCCCCCCAAAATCTCGTCCTTATGGCCTTCCCAGAAGGTGTGCCGCCCCCGAATCCTGGAACGACCCTTCACCGCTCCCCTTAAGTTCACCACTGTCTTCTCGCCGCAGTTACACGGCTCCTCCGAAGCCACCAGGAGAGCGGCGCCGTCAGCTTGAATGTCGCCATGCTTCTGGACGTGACGGCGAACGAGGCCATCCAGGACCGGATCCTGAGCCTCCAACTCCGAGGGGCCGTCGTACAGCGGGAGGACCTCGATGGTCTGGCACTTCCGACAGACAAGGAGCCTGGGCACTACTTGCAATACCGTCCATCTGGCGTGCGCTTCTCCGGCGCCTCGAAGATCCCGTAGCCGTTGCCACCACGGTTGAGGTTCATACGATCGGCCACCTGGAGACGACGGTCAGGGTCGGGATAGTTGGAGCGGTCCATGACGATCCGCTTGTAAGTGCCGTCCACCGTTCCCTCAAGGAGTTCGGACTCCATAGAGCGATCTCTGACTACAGCCATGCTCTCCTCCTACACCTGTGGTATCCAGGAAACGTCTCTGACCGGCTTACCAAGCTCAGTACCGACGGTGCTGGAAACGGGTTGGTCGTTGTGGTCCTTCGCTGCCTTCTTCTTTAGCGCCCGTGTCCGCAGCATCTTCTCCGCCGCCAGCGGACCGGCATCAGCCACCAAGTTACCCATTGCGTGCAGCCCAACGATGCGGCCTTCTATCCTGCCGACCGGGCCGATGTCATGGGGTACTGGCATAATCCCTCCTCACCAGACGTCTTCGCTACCCACATTACGTGCCGAGGCCTGCCAGCCTGCGACGCCGCCGGAAAGATCGTCCCGACGGTTCTGGTAGTAGCGGTCGACGTTGAGCACCACCGTGATGCCGGGCTGGCGGTCGGGGTAGTCCTCGTAGCCGAAACGGGGTCGGAAGGCGATGATCTGGGGCAGGGGCGGGCGGATGGCGGCGATCTCGGCACCGGGAACCGTGGCTGTCCGCAGCGCTGCGGTGACCAGTCTCTCCTGGTTGGAATAATTCGGCCCAAGCTCGTAGTAGATGTCGCCCGAGTTTTGTAACTCGACAGGCCGAGGGCTGGTGATCACGCCGTCATTCTAGGCGCCATGACCGGCTGGTTGGCTCTCCTCCACATACTCTCGACCCCATCCCAGTTAGCCTGGACACCAGCCAGGATCATCTGATCGGTGACACCGTCGTTACCATCTTGCTCGTAGGCGTCCGAGAAAATCTGGTCGGTGGTCATCAGCGGGACGAACAACCCGACGACACTCATGGAGTTGGTCTTGATGGCCTCCACAAAGGGACTGTCCGGCTTGGTCTGAGCCTGCTGGATCACACAGGACTGGATCCGGCTGTTCAACAGCGGGTCCAGTCGCATCTGGGCCATCGTTTCGTAGCTTCCCATCAGTCCTCCTCTATGACGTTTTGCATTCGGCGATTGTCCATGAAGCGACATCGTTCTGGTCGGTGGCGATGTTGGAGGTGGCATTGGACACGTACATAAACCATTGGACGACCATCGAACCCGTGGTGTTGACCTGTGAGTATGCACCAGGCAAGTAGAACTTGATGCCCACCGGGACAGCCATGTGCTCCCCGGTGACG
>Ga0137409_10007709_pt1 | contig 11039 bp, 7 predicted proteins | sample CZODoug1_16funga_FD_122059 | JGI IMG/M metagenome (GOLD analysis project Ga0137409, IMG submission 122059) | Vadose zone soil fungal communities from Angelo Coast Range Reserve, California, USA - CZODoug1_16fungal (Hybrid Assembly) | ecosystem: Environmental > Terrestrial > Soil > Vadose zone... | reverse complement strand
TCCTGGGCCGGCTCGACTTCATCGAGCGGTATCGCTTTCTTCGGATCGAGGCGGAATTCAAAGAGGCCGCGCAGCGTCATCATCCGGCGCGACTGATCGTTGATGATCTGCGCAAACTCCTTGTAGGTCTGATAGCCACCGCGCTCCCAACCGGCGCGTGCAGCGTGTTGCAGCTTGGCGACGGCGTCCGGCGTCCACATGTGTTCTTCGCCGCGCACGCGCCACTGGTATTCGCCGCCGGCGTCGAGCATCGTCGCCAGCACCGGGTCGGCTGAAAAGGCGGCGGCGTGCGTACGCACGGCTTCATCCATCACTTCAAACAGGCCGATGCCGCCGATATTGCTGGCGGTGCCGCGGAAATATTTTTCGACCAGCTCGCGCCCAAGTCCGACCGCTTCGAAGATCTGCGCCCCGCAGTACGACATGTAGGTCGAGATGCCCATCTTCGACATCACCTTCTGCAGGCCTTTGCCGATCGCTTTGACGTAGTTCTTTATCGCTTTCTTGCCGGCCGGGTCCTCCGCACTCGCGTGCAACTGCACCAGCGTTTCCAGCACGAGATAGGGATGAATCGCCTCGGCGCCATAGCCGGCCAGCAATGCGAAGTGATGCACTTCGCGCGCCGACCCGGTTTCCACGACGATGCCGGCCGAGGTGCGCAAGCCAGCGCTGATCAAGTGCTGATGCACGGCGCTGGTCGCGAGCAGCGCCGGAATCGCGACGTTGTCGGCGGCGAGATTGCGGTCCGTCACGATCAGGATGTTGTGGCCACTGCGCACCGCATCCACTGCTTCGGCGCACAGTGACGCTAGGCGCGCTTCCACGCTTTCCTTGCCCCACGCGAGCGGATAGCAGATATCGAGCTCATAGCTGCGGAACTTGCCCGACACGTGCTGCTGGATCGTGCGGATCTTGTCGATGTCCGCCACGTCCAGTACCGGTTGGCTCACCTCGAGCCGCATCGCTGGATTGATGTTGTTGATGTCGAGCAGGTTGGGTTTGGGCCCGATGAAACTGACGAGCGACATCACGAGCTGCTCGCGAATCGAATCGATCGGCGGATTGGTCACCTGCACGAACAGCTGCTTGAAATAGCTGTACAAAGGCTTGTTGCGATCGGAAAGAATCGGCAGCGCACTGTCGTTGCCCATTGAACCGACCGCTTCTTCGCCTTCCAATGCCATCGGCTCAAGCAGGATGCGCAAGTCCTCCTGCGTGTAACCGAACGCCTGCTGGCGGTCGAGTAGTGAAATGTTGTTCGAGGACGCGGCCGCGCCTGAAGCATCCGTCGCCGTCGACGCGCTCGTGCTAGGCAGGTCATTGAGGCGAATGCGAATCCGGCGGATCCACTCCCGGTACGGCTTGGCGGCCGCCAGTTGCGTCTTCAGCTCGGTGTCGTCGATGATGCGGCCCTGCTCGGTGTCGATCAGGAACATCTTGCCCGGCTGCAGGCGCCACTTCTTGACGATCTTGCTGTCGGCGATTGGCAGCACGCCCATCTCAGACGCCATCACCACGAGATCGTCGTCGGTGACGATGTAGCGCGCCGGACGCAAGCCGTTGCGATCAAGCGTGGCACCGATGCGCACGCCGTCCGTGAAGGCGATCGCGGCCGGACCGTCCCACGGCTCCATCATCGCCGCGTGATATTCGTAGAACGCCCGTCGCGATTCGTCCATCAGCGTGTGTTGCTCCCACGCTTCCGGAATCATCATCATCATTGCCTGCGCCAACGGATAGCCGCTCATCGTCAGGAGCTCGAGCGCGTTGTCGAAACACGCGGTGTCGGACTGGCCGTCGTAAATGAGCGGCCAGAGTTTGGCCAGGTCGCGGCCCATGACGGGCGAGGCCATCACGCCCTCGCGCGCGCGCATCCAGTTGAAATTGCCTTTAACCGTGTTGATCTCGCCGTTGTGCGCAATCATTCGATAGGGATGCGCCAGCTCCCAACTCGGGAACGTGTTGGTGGAGAAACGCTGGTGCACGAGCGCGATCGCGGTCACCGCGCGCGGATCCTGCAAGTCCCTGTAGTAGCGCCCGACTTGCTCCGCGAGCAGCAATCCCTTGTAGACCACCGTGCGGGTCGACATCGAGGGCACGAAATATTCCTTGCCATGCGCAAGCTGCAGAGCGCGGATGTGATGGCTTGCCGTCTTGCGGATAACGTACAGCTTGCGCTCGAGCGCATCGGGCACCATCACGTCGGCGCCGCAGCCGATGAACACCTGACGAATCACGGGCTCGCGATTCTTGACAACGGGCGACATCGGCATCGACGCGTCGATGGGAACGTCGCGCCAGCCGAGAACCACCTGACCCTCGGCACGCACCGTGCGCTCCAGTTCCTGCTGGCAGGCCAGGCGCGAAGCGTGTTCGCGCGGCAGAAAAATCATGCCGACGCCGTATTCGCCCGGCGGCGGCAGCGCGACGCGTTGCTGCGCCATCTCGGCGCGATAGAGAGCATCGGGGATCTGCAGCAGGATCCCGGCACCGTCGCCACACAGCGGATCGGCGCCCACGGCGCCGCGATGGTCGAGGTTTTGCAGGATCAGCAGCGCCTGCTCGATCAACCCGTGCGACGTCTGGCCCTTGATGTTGGCAACAAAGCCGACGCCGCAGGCATCGTGCTCGTTGGCTGCCGAATACAGCCCCAACCGCTCCGCTTCCGCCGTCGTCGATTCGACTAGATCCATCCCGCAATCTCCCCTGGCCCGCGATGCAAGCGGCCGAACCAAGACTCTACTGCGCCGCATCAATCACCTCAACAACAAAAATAGGGGTCAGATCAACATTTATCTTCGCACAATCAAGATGCATGAATAATTGGGGACAGATCAACTTGCCGCATTCAGGTGCGCCCTTTCGATGGTCGGCCCGGCCGAGCGGGCGAAGCGCGGCGCGGCGCGGCTGCTTGCACTTCGGCAAGAAAGTCCGCGTCGCCAAGAACAAAGCCGCTGTTGGTGGATCGCCGGATCGCATCGAGTTCGCCGGCCGATATCGGCGCCTCAAACATCCGCCGGTATTCGCCCTGTCGCTCAAACGGCGTATTGCCGAGTTGCCAGAACACCGGATGCTCAGTGACCATTGGGTTGGACTCTAGCCCGACATTGTGTCGATGACTCGACCAGCGGAACGCCGCGGGCTCCGTAACGAGCGCCGCGCGCACCGGATTGAGCTCAATGTACCGTGTGCAGGTGAGCAGGTAGCGATTAGCATCCACGACCGTCGAGCGAAAGCGCCCTTCGAACAAGGTGCCGCTGCGGTGGTAGCGGCGATTGATCCAGCGGACGTAGCTGCGGCCGATCGACTGCATCATCGTCGCCAGAGATGTGGCATCGGGCGGCGTGGCCAACACATGCACGTGATTGGGCATCAGCACGTAGGCGTGGATCGATACCTCGAGTCGCCGCGCCGCTTCGTTCAGCAACGTCAGATAGCGCTCGCGGTCGGCGTCGTCGAAAAATATCGCCTGTCGGTTGTTGCCGCGCTGAATTGAGAGATGCGGCAGACCCGCGACAATCAATCGGGGAAGGCGCGCCATGGGGTACACGAACGACGCAACGATGGCGCGGAAATCGTGATCTGATCTGACCTCATCTGACCCCGGCTTCGTTCAGATTTCGCTGCCGCTGCCCACGGCGAACAGGCGCGTGTGCTCCTTGATGGCGTAGCGATCGGTCATGCCGGCGATGTAGTCGGCGATGGCGCGCGGCAGGGCGGCCTGGCTTTGCGGGCGATGGTCGGGCGGCAGCAGGCGAGGCTCGGCGAGAAACGCCGCGAACAAATCGCGCACGATGTGGCGCGCTTTCTCCGTCGCGCGCATGACGCGGTAGTGGCGATACAGGTGCTCGCTCAAGAACGCTTTCAGCTGGTCGGCTTCGGCGCGGCACGCCTCGGAAAACGCGACCAGCGGCGGCGCGCCGCGTACCGCATCGAGCGAATCGGGCGCGGCAGCGGCAATGTATTGCGCCGTGGTGCCGAGCAGATCGACGATCAGCGCATTGATCATGCGCCGCACCGTCTCGTAAATCAGACGCCGCTCGGCGAGTTCCGGGTATTGCGCACGCACCGCACGTGCGTGGCGCGCAAACAGCGGCACGGCATCCAGTTGCGACAGCGTGATCAGGCCGGAGCGCAGCCCATCGTCGACATCGTGGTTGCTGTAGGCAATTTCATCAGCCAGATTGGCGATCTGCGCCTCGATCGACGGCTGCCGGCGCTCAGTGAAGCGGCGGCCCAGTTCACCGAGAGTACGGGCGTGCGCGAGCGAGCAGTGCTTGAGGATTCCCTCGCGCGTCTCGAAGCACAGGTTCAAGCCATTGAATGCCGCGTAACGCTCTTCGAGCAGATCGACCACGCGCAACGACTGCAGGTTGTGCTCGAAGCCGCCGTGCGCGGCCATGCATTGATTGAGCGCATCCTGGCCAGCATGTCCAAACGGCGTGTGGCCGAGATCGTGCGCCAGTGCAACGGCTTCGGTCAGATCCTCATTGACGCGCAACTGGCGCGCGATTGCGCGCGCGATCTGCGCCACTTCAAGCGAGTGCGTGAGGCGCGTGCGAAACAGATCGCCCTCGTGATTGACGAAGACCTGAGTCTTGTATTCGAGCCGCCGAAACGCGGTCGAATGAACGATGCGATCGCGATCGCGCTGAAAGTACGTCCGCGTCCGAGCCGCCGGCTCGTCATGCTGGCGGCCGCGCGACTGACTTGAACGCGCCGCGTACGGCGCCAGCAGCGACTCACTCGCCGCATCGCCCGCGGCGTCAGCAGCGCGGGCCGCCGCTGCGCGGGCGACCGCAGGCGCCCCCGCACTGGCGGCCGACTTAGCCGCCGACATAGCCGCCCGCCTCGAGCGTTGCCGCGACGATCTCGTCCGGTACGGTCCTTTGCACAGCGCGCCCAATGCGCTCGAGGGCGATGAATTTCACGCGCCCGGCATCGACCTTCTTGTCGCCGCGCATGCACGCGAGCGCCGCCGCGCGATTAAGTCCGGCGATGCGCACTGGCAGCCGCGCGGCAGCCACGGTGGCCTCGATTCGTTGTGCGTCGGCACTGGAAACATTGCCCAATCGTCGCGACATGTCCGCCGCGAGACACAGTCCGCAGCCGACCGCTTCGCCATGCAGCCACTGCTCGAAATGCGTCAGCGCCTCTATTGCATGCGCAAACGTATGCCCGAGGTTGAGCAGCGCTCGTTCGCCCTGCTCGCGCGCGTCGCGGGCGACGATCTGCGCCTTGATTTCGCACGAGCGCGCGATTGCAGCCGAAAGTGCTGCGCTGTCGCCGCCGAGTAATTTGGGCAGATCACGTTCCACCCGAGCGAAATACGGCTCGTCAGCAAGCAATCCATGTTTGAGCACTTCGGCGAGACCGGCGGAAAGCTCGCGCGGCGGCAACGAGGCCAATACCTCGGTATCACTGACCACCAGCACGGGTTGGTGAAATGCGCCGATCAGGTTCTTGCCAAGCGGGTGATTGACGCCGGTCTTGCCACCCACTGATGAATCCACTTGGGCCAACAGCGTCGTCGGTACTTGTACCAGGCGAATTCCGCGCATGAAGATCGACGCCGCGAACCCGGCAATGTCGCCGACCACGCCGCCGCCCAATGCGAGCACAACGCTGCGCCGATCCGCCGGCAGCGCGAGCAGCGCATCGATGACATAAGCGACCGCGGGCCAGGACTTTTGACTTTCGCCGGCGTTCAACACGCAGCGGCGCGCGCGCGCGACTCGCTGCAACGTGCGCTCAACGGCGGCGCCATAAAGCGGGTCGACGTTGCCATCAGTAACCACAAGAATCGCCGATGGCGCGAGCGGCGTGAGCAAGCCCTCAAGCTGCCCCAGTAGGCCCGGGCCGATGCGAATCGGATAGGTCTCGTCGCCCGCCGCGACCGCAATCGTGCGCTCGGCGTCAGTCATCGTTGATCACCTGGGGGGCCACAGGCACCGCATCCGGCTCCACGGCCGGCGCCGCATGCGGTGCGCCGTGCAGTACGCGCAGCGCCGTCACGCGTGGATGCCGAAGGATGCGCTCGACCAGCCGGCGCGGATTGCTGGCCGCCGACTCGAACGTCAAATGCGCGGCGCCGGAATAGAGCGGCTCGCGCTGCTTGAGCAGTTCAGCGATGCGGGCACGCGGATCGGCGCCCTGCAGCAGCGGCCGCGTGCGGTCGCGTGCGGTCCGCCGTGCGATTTCATCCAATGTCGATTGCAGATAGATCACGAGACCCCGGCGCCGCAGTTGATCGCAGTTCTCAGGAGCCAGGACCGCGCCGCCGCCAGTGGCGAGCACCACGCCCGGTTCCGCGCTTAACTCATCGAGGAGGAGGCTTTCGCGCCGGCGGAACGCGGCCTCGCCTTCGACTTCAAAGATCGTGCTGATCGTGACACCGCTGCGCGCTTCCAGCTCTCGATCGCAATCGTAGAAACGACGGCCCAAGGCATCGGCCAACATGCGGCCGATCGTTGACTTGCCAACACCCATCATGCCAATCAGGAAAATTGAATTCGACGGCAAATCGGCAGCGGGCTGGGGGGCGCTTATTGCTTCGGACATGACGCAAGGTTAAACGAGCCGCGATGCAGCGCGGCCACGCGCGAGAAGCACGAGAAAGCGTCCCCGCCAATGAATCGGGCCGCCCGCAGGCGGCCCGATGGTCACGGCCAATCGTGCGCGCGGAGTGCGCGATCAGCGAATCGCGGCGGCAACCCGCTCCGACACGACACGCGGCGTGATGAAGATCAACAACTCGCTGCGATTGTTGGTGAGTTGCCTGTTGCGGAACAAAGCGCCCAGCACCGGAACATCGCCCAGCAGCGGCACCTTGGTGATGGTCGTGGTCTCGGTCTGCTCGAAGATGCCGCCCAAGACAACGGTGCCACCGTTTTCCACCAGCACCTGAGTCTGTACGTTCTTCGTGTCGATCGCCGGACCCGCGGCAGTGTCCTGGCCGCGGCTGTCCTTGTTGACGTGCACGTCGAGGAAGATCGCGCCTTCCGGCGTGATTTGCGGCGTGACTTCGAGCTTCAGTGTGGCCTTGCGGAACGAGACACTGGTGGCGCCACTCGAGGTCGCCTGCTGATATGGAATTTCCGTGCCTTGCTCGATCACGGCCTTGACCTTGTCAGCGGTAACCACGCGCGGGCTGGAAACGATCTTGCCGCGACCGTCGGCCTCGAGCGCCGAGATTTCAAGATTGAGCAACGACGACAAGCTGTTATTGACCAAAGTCAGTGCGAACGTGCCGGGCGCGAAACCGCCGATCGTGGCCGCCGGCAGGTTGACAAAATTGATTGCGCTCAGGCCCACGCCAGAGAGCGTTCCGGTTGACGGCGAAATGCCGGTGCCCGGCGTGCCGCCGCTGCTGCTGCTGGTGCCCGACGTGATCACGCCGGAACCGCCGCCCGCGGCAACGTTCTGTGTGATCTTGGCAACGCCGAAGCGCATCCCAAGTTGCTGACTGAATGTATCGGAGGCTTCGACAATGCGCGCCTCGATCAGTACCTGCGGCTGCGGCACATCAAGCCGCGCGATCAGGCGCCGCACGTCCTCGAGCTTGGACGACGTGTCATTGATGATCAGCTGGTTGGTGCGCGGATCGAGGACGGCGCTACCGCGCTTGGACAATATCCGTTGTTTGTCGTCGGTCAGAATCTTGATGAACGAGTCAACCTTCGCGTAGTTCAACTGGAAGTATTCGGTGCGCAGCGGCTCCAAGTCGGCGATCTGGTTGCGCGCCTCGAGTTCGAGCTTTTCCTTGGTCGCAATTTCATCACGCGGGGCAACGATGATCACGTTGCCGTTCTTGCGCATGTCCAGGCCCTTGCTCTGCAGGATGATGTCGAGCGCCTGGTCCCAGGGCACGTCCTTTAGGCGCAGCGTGATGGAGCCGCCCACCGAGTCGCTGGTTATGATGTTCAGATTGGTGAAGTCGGCGATTACTTGCAACAGCGAACGCACGTCGACGTTCTGGAAGTTCAACGACAGGCGCTCGCCCTGGTAGCCCTGGCGCGTACCCTGGAACAAACGGGTCGGATCCTCTTTGACCGGCTTGACCTCGACCACGAACCGCGTGTCGCTCTGGTATGCGTTCTGCTCCCATAGTCCGCGCGGCTCGATCACCATGTGAACGTTGGGCCCTTGCTGGAAGGTGTTGACTTGCGCCACGGGTGTGCCGAAGTCGGTCACATCGATCCGACGACGCAGCGACTCGGGCAATGAAGTGTTGAGAAAGTCCACGACGACCTGCGAGCCCTGCTGTTTGACATCGACGCTCGTGTTCGGATCAGACAGATCAACGACCACGCGCCCTTCGCCCTCACTGCCGCGGCGAAAATCAATGCCGCGCAGCGTCCGTGGCTCGGTGGCCTGAGCCGCCGCTGCTGCAGCGCCCGCCGCGGCGGACGTTGCATCAGCCGGGCGGAAGGTGGTCGCTTCCGCTACCGCGCCCAACGCGATCTGAACCGTGTTGCCATCGACCGTCACCGCGTGTGTCAGCGGCCGCCGCAGGTTCAAGACGATGCGTGCGCGTCCCTGCGCCTGCACCACATTGACGGAGCGCAAATCGCCTTGATTGATTTCCACCAGGTTGCGGCCGAGATTGTTGACGGTTTGCGGCAAATCGAGCGCCACGCGCGCTGGATTGGACACTGAAAAGCTGGGCGGCACGGCCTTTACCGGGTTCTTCAGTTGAATTGTCAACACAACGCTAGTTCCAGTCTGCGTGGCATCGACGCGCTCAATACTGTTGCCCTCTTGCGCTGCAACGGTGCCAGCGAGCGCGATAGCGGCAAGCCCGAGCAGTAGGTTTTTGAGCGCGGGACCAGCACGCACGGGAACGGCCGCGAGGCCCGATCGGCTATTGCTCCACATACTCATCGCTTGCTCCCCTGCTGGCGCGCTGCTTCTTGAAGTTCAAGTTTGGCGGGACGCTCGACCCATTCGCCGGCCGCATCCTGGACGATTTCTTTCAACTGCACGTCGGATTCGGAAATCCGGGTGACCAGACCGAAGTTCTGGCCCATGTAATTGCCAATCTTGACCAGATGCGTGGTGCCGTTCGATTCCACCAGCGCCACGTTGTTGCCGGACTGCCTCATCATGCCCACCATGCGGATCTGGTCGAGCGGAAAGCCCTCAAGCGTTTCGCGCCGGCGATCAAGATCGGGCTTGATGGCCGAGGCAGATGCGCGTGCCTGCGCCTGCCGCGCAACCGCCATAACTACTTTCTGCGGATCGAAAGGATCGACCGTGCCGCGGCCAGAATAGGTCTGCGGCGAGAATTCCTTGGGCTCGGGCACGGGCTGTGTGTTCGGCCGCATGGTCTTCTGCAGATCTTCCATCCATTGTTGCAACTCGCCCTCGTTGGCGAAGCTGCAACCGGTCAGTGTCAGAACGCTCACCGCCGCAGTCCAAAGCAGGCGCTTCATCGATGGCTTCATTTCTTGGCCTTGTCTGCGCGCGCCTTGCGTTGCGCCTGGACCTCGGAGTCATCGAGGTAGCGAAACGTCTTGGCCGTGGCATCCAGAGTCAGCGAGCCATCCTTGCCGGCCGCGAGAGCGAGATTGTTCAACGTAACAATACGCGGCAAATTGGCGATATCACTGGTGAAAGCACCGAGATCGTGATATCGGCCCGAGACTTTGACTGCGATCGGCAGTTCCGCGTAGTAATCCTTCAGGTTGGTCTGGCCCGGACGAAACAGTTCGAACTGCAGGCCACGGCCGATGCCTGCCTGATTGATGTCCGACAGCAAGGCGTCCATTTCCGCCTTGCTCGGCAACTGTTTCTCCAGCGTCAACACGTATTGACTGACCTGCTCCTTCTGCTTGCGCAGTTCATCCAAGTTGACGGCCTGCTGCAGCTTGTTCTTGTATTCGTCCTTGAGCACGATCTCTTCCTGGCGCAGGCGATCGAGGTCATCGACCTTGGCGCTCCAGACCATGAACCAGCCGATCACTGCACACAGGACGATCACAAACACCCATAGCGACAGTCGGGGCAGCAGCGGCCACGAGCCGACGTTGTCGAGTGTCAGTCCCTTGAACTGGGACATCAGATCGTTGGAAGTTGCCATTTCGTTTCCTGGCCCGATGGGTCCGATGGGGTCCGCTAGGGCCGATTACGGCTTCGCCGGCGCAACGACGCGGGCACCGGTTGTTTGCTGTTGCAGTTGCACCAGCAGCGCAAGGATCCGATCGCTCAGCCTTGATTGATCCGTGCCCGTCAAAGCCGTACTGGCATCGGGTTCGGGCGCGGCAAAATTCGTGGAAGTTGTATTGCCGGCAGCATTTGCACTTGCATCGGCATTTGTTGCTTGAGTGCTGTCTAACTGTGAGAGCATCCGTGCCAAGATTTGGCTCGGATTGCCAAATCCAGACGCTCCCACACTCAATAGGGACATGAATGCCTCCATCGGTGTTGTAACGCCGTGTGCGAGGTCGACGACCACGCAGACGGAGATGGAAGGGCAAGCAAGTCTTACACCGTTGTCAGGCTTGGGCGGCGGCTGGAGAACTAGGGTTAGCAAATTGCTAAAGCGGACAAATCTTCCAAGCGAAGGTGCAACATCTGCCGGGTTTGTAACGGACGCGCTACATCGCCCGCGGAGGCTTGCGCGGTGAAGCGCCCCCCACCCGCCCACCTACGCGCATTCGCGCTTCAGTGGGCGACCTCCCCACGTTGGGGGAGGTGAAGGATTCGAAACTGATCTCAGATCAGCTGCAGGAAGATCAGAACCAATCCCACAACGGACACGCTCCATGCCGCCGTGCGCAACCATGGGATGCCGGCGATGTAGACGACGGCATGCGCCACACGGCCCCAGAAGAACAGCTGCGCGCCGAGCAAGGTCGTGGTGTTGTGGATTCCGGCAAGCTGGGCGACGAACACGAGCACGGCAAACAGGATCAGGCTTTCCAGCATGTTGAGATGGGCGCGCTGAGCGCGTCCCGCCCACCCTGTCATTTTGGGCAAACCCTCGCGGTTGCCCGCAAGCGTGGGCAGCCCGCATTGCGATATGGCGGTGGCCACCG
>Ga0137409_10007706_pt1 | contig 11040 bp, 9 predicted proteins | sample CZODoug1_16funga_FD_122059 | JGI IMG/M metagenome (GOLD analysis project Ga0137409, IMG submission 122059) | Vadose zone soil fungal communities from Angelo Coast Range Reserve, California, USA - CZODoug1_16fungal (Hybrid Assembly) | ecosystem: Environmental > Terrestrial > Soil > Vadose zone... | reverse complement strand
AATGGCGATTGTAGTAAAGAGCGTCAGAGGTACTCTGAGCAATCCGGGGGATGCTTCCCATGCGGAGCTTGGGATACCACTCGGTGAAAAGGCGAATAGCCGCGTCGGTGCATTTGTCGTACAGGCTTCGCCCGGTGTCGTCACGCGCAATCGGGATGCTTGCCGCGCAGACGATGTCACCTGAGTCGACGCCGGGATCTACGTGATGAAGTGTCACTCCGGTGGCCGACTCGCCATTGATGATCGCCCACGCAATGGGCGCGACACCCCGGTAACGCGGCAAGGGCCCGTAGTGGAGGTTCAGGGTTGCTACTTCGGCGAGGGCGATCACCGGCGGTCGGAGGATCTGGGCGTACTGGAAGGAGAATGTCAGCTCAGGCCGCGCGGCCGCCAATCGGGCGACTGCCGTGGAGGAATTCACCTCTGAGGGGGCGAACGTCGGAAAATCGGCTGCCTCAGCGACCCTTCGAAACGAAGGCTGCCAGCCCTCCTCCCCTTCGTCACCCGGATCCAATACGGCCAGCACGATCCGGTCGCCGGCCGCCACTACCACCCGCGCGCATTCCACGGCGAGCCGGTTCTTCCCCATCACAATGACCCGCCGCTGCACGGAAAACTGCTACGTGTGACGGGCGAGCGAGGCCGGAACGGGGATGAAACTCCCGCGTTCCCCAATCGATTTCTGCGCGGCCTCCAGAATCCGCACCACGCGCCAACCCGCCCAGCCGTCCGCGATGAGCCCTTCTTTCCCATTGATCGCCTGAACCACGTTCTCCACTTCCACCGCCAGCGCTTCACGGGTCCCCAGCTGCGGCGCATGCATGTCACCGGATCGGTATGAGATCATCAGCTGGTAGTCCTTCTCCAGCGTCTGATCGTTCGCGACCGAAAACCCTTTGTCGTACACTTTGAGCTTTTCGCTGGGCTCCATATCGTCATAGATCATCATTCGTTTGGACCCACCGACGATCGTGCGCCGCACCTTGGCCGGCGCGAGCCAGTTCACGTGGATGTGCCCCAGTAGCGAGCCGGCGTAGCGCACGGTTACATAGGCAATGTTCTCGGTGGGGCTACCGCCGTGCGACGCCCCCGTGGCCGAGACGCTCACCGGCTCCTGGCCGATCAGATAGTCCATGATCGAGACGTCGTGGGGCGCAAGATCCCACACCACGTTCACATCGGTCTGGATCAGCCCCAAGTTGATCCGCACCGAGTCGAAGTAGTACAGGTCGCCGATCTCGCCCGTGGAGATCAGCTGGTGCATTTTCCGCACGGCGTCGGTGAAGACGAACGTGTGGTCCACCGCCAGCAGCACGCCCTGCCGTTCGGCCACGGCACACAGCTCCTCCGCGTGGTCAGTCCGCGTGGCAAGGGGCTTCATCACCAGTACGTGCTTCCCGGCCTCGAGCGCCCGCTTCGCGAGCTCGAAGTGCGTGAAGGAAGGCGTGGCGACCACCACGAGATCGACGTCGGGTGCTTTGAGCACCTCGTCCACCCGGTCTGTAATGGTCGGAATGCGATACTCGGCTCCCACCCGCATCGCCCGTTCGTAGCGGAGGTCGCACACGGCCTCGACCTCGCTGTGGGGATGGCGCGCGAAGTTGCGAACCAGGTTCGGACCCCAGTACCCGCATCCGATCACCCCGACGCGAACTGACCGCGCCGTCACCGTCTTCGCTGCGTCAGGTCTCACGCGGCCCGCCCTGAATTGAAGAGAACGACCGGAATCGTCCTGAAAAGAATCTTGAGGTCGAGCCAGACCGACCAGCGACGCACGTATTCCACATCCAGCTCGCACATTTGTCGATACGTGAGTCGGTTGCGGCCTGACACCTGCCATAGGCCGGTGATGCCCGGCAGCACCTGCAGTCGGTCGAATTGCCAATGGTCGTACTTCTCGAGCTCGTAGAGCAATGGCGGCCGCGGGCCCACGAGGCTCATCTCGCCCCTCAGGACGTTCAGAAGCTGCGGCAGCTCATCCAATGATGTGCGCCGCAACAGCCGCCCGACGCTCGTCACCCGGACATCGTCTACCAGCTTATATACAGGACCGTCGGCCGACTGACGCGCGGCAGCCGCATCGTCCCCTCTCAACATCTGGTGCACCAGCTCACGATGGGCTGCGTCCGATGCTCCATTGTGCATGGTCCGGAACTTCCAGACGCGGAACCGGCGTCCGCCCGTGCCGATCCGCTCCTGTCGGAAAAACACGGGACCGCGCGAGTCGAGCTTGATGGCCACAGCCACCACGAGCATGACCGGCAAGGCGACGAGCAGGCCGACCGTGGCGCCAAGAAGATCGACGCACCGCTTGAGAGCCAGCTGCCACGCCTTGAGGCTCGGCGCCGTCAACTCCACCAGCGGCTGACCCTGCCGCCACACGAGATTCGGCTGGACGCCGGCGATCGCGATCGAGCGCGGCACGGAGAGCAGCTGCGATTGCGCCTCGAGCGACGCGTCCACGACTTCTCGGAATCGGTTGTCGGGAAGATAGCCGGCGATTACCACGACCTCGGCACCCGTCCGTTGCAGCAACGAGCGGAAGTTGGCCGCGTGCCCCAGCGCGTCGGGCGCCGGCGGCACGTGCACGTCCACGAACCCCACGGGTCGGGATTCTCCGCCTTGGGCGAAGGTCGGGCTGTCGATGGCCTGCCGGCACGCCTCCGCGGGTCCCACGAACAACGTCGCCGCAGTGTTGCGGTACACGGGGAGGAACCGCGCCACGATCCGATCGATCGCCCGGCGCTCGGCCACGAGCCCCGCCCACACCAGCAGCGTGGTGAACGCGTATTGCACCATCACCGGCTCGAGCCCCCGTGTCCAGAGCGTCATCCACAAGGGGAGTGCCGTCGCGAGCGCGGACGCGATGAACAAGCGCCGCGCATCGCGCCGCTGATCTCCGCGCCCGTAGTTCCCGCTCACGAACAAGGCGACGAACAGGGCCGCCGCGTACTGCCAGCCGTTGAGAATCCCGCGCGGCAACGCCGACTGCAGGGGCGCGGCGATCCCTTCACCGAACACGGCCAGGTCGCGCACCGCGCGCACCAGCTCGCGCATCACGTAGAACGAACCAAGGTCCGCGACCAGGAGGGCGGTGAACCGGCGCAATGCGCGCAGCACATGACTGCGCAGGTTGGCCGCGGCGCGCCGTTGCAGGCCGAGCCGGATGGTTGCGGGCGCATCTATGTCGGTAAGAGGCCCGAGCTCGAGAGGGGCGTACGCGGGAGAGAAGTGCAGGCGGGCGGTCGCCCCGGGCGTTCCGCCCGAGGACAGCTCGGTCCTCACGTCGCGTGGCACAGTCTCCACAGCCGCTCCAGTTCTCCCAGAGTGATCAGACCCCGCAGACGGGGTAAGCCCGCGTCGCTATGGTACCTGAGAGCTGTTGCGGCAGAGGCGTGGCGCAAGAACCACACCTTCCACGCCATGTGGAAAACCGCGTCGCCTGCTGATCGGACTACCAGCGGATCCGCACAAAGTGTAGCAGAACTGCCGCAACCGAACAGCGGGCGCTCGCCGCTCAAGGGCGCGCGGTGGCGACCGCGAGATCGAGGCGGAATATACCCCCGCCCGCGCGACCCGCTAGGACCCGCTAGACCTCTTGCCATGTGACGGAGATCACGTAAGCGTATGCTCGGGCGAATCGGCGCCCTCCTTTCAGGAGAAGGGGTTAACCGGCACCCGGATGTCACGTATCAACCCCCAGTCCGCCACCGTGGGTGACGCCCTGCTGCTGCGCGCTTGGGCGCTGGACCTCCTTATCAGGCGAGGCCCGGCGACGCGGCCTCTGGCATCGGGCGCCTCCGATTCACTCGCCACGTGGGAGCTGTTCCTCCGATCGGAGCGTTGCAGCCTGCCCTTGCGGTCCCGGCTCGCCGCCGGGTCGCCCTCCCTGCTCGGGGTCGGTGCGGCCCAGCTGCTGGAGCGCCTGGCGACCATCGAGCTTCAGCGCGCCATTTCAGCTCGCGGCCAGCTGCTCGAGATCGGCCGGCTCGCAGCCGCGCACCGTCTCGAGCCGATCGTCCTCAAGGGCGGGGTTGCGGCGCTGAGCGACGACGACCCCGTGGATCTCGCGGATGTCGATATCCTCCTGCCGCGAGAACACGGTGAGCTACTCGCCCGCCTGCTGAATGAGCGCGGCTACCGTTCGACGATTGCTGGAAGTGCGGCCCACCTGCCGGCGTGCTTCGACCCGGAAGCCCTGCCGATCGAAGTGCACTTCGCGATTAATGACCTGAACGAGAGCGGCGAGCTGCAGGCGCGCGCCCGGCCGTTCCCGGGATTCCCGGGGCTGTGGCGGCTAAGCCCCGCCGACCACCTGTGGCACCTCTTGGTGCACAGCGCGGTATCGCACCCCGACCGCCGTGGGTCCCTCCGCGACCTCCTCTTGATACAGAGCGCCGCGCGGCAATGCTCCGCAGCCGAGCTCGAGCACGTCAGCGCTCGCATCGCGACGCTGTCCCGGAGCGCCCCGCTCAGCGCCATGCTCGGGTTGGCTCGGGCAGTGGGCAGCGGTGTGGCCAGAATCGACTGCTTCAGGCCGGAAGCGGCCGCCAATTACCTGCTGCGCAGTCGTTTCCCGTGGCTCGCACGCTCGCAAGTCCTGCAACGAATGAGCGCCACGGTGTTCGTGCTGCTGGGAAGCCGCTGGGATCGCCAGACAGAGTGGGCGGAGGCCTCGAGACACCGGGAGCCCTGGGAGCAATCCACCTGGAAGTTCCTGGCAGCCCTGCAGCGCCGCTCGCCCTGGCTCGGGGGCACGACTCGGCGACTGTTGCGGATGGGACGGGTCGTGCTCGGACGGCTACTCGCCTGGCCGGTTGCGGCGAGCGCCAGGCGGCTCGCCGAGCGATCCGTTCCCGTCCCCGCGCGGGTGGATCAGACTGTGGTCCCCTGAGCGACGCGGAGCAGTCCCGCGTCTTCCCGCGTCGTCAGCGGCACGCCTCGCGCATCGCACACCGCCACCGCGACCCGATAGACCCCGGGAGGTACCGAGCCCGCGGGGATGCCGAGCTCGACGGAAACCCCGCCGGTCGGATCGAGCTCCGGAACCGCGCCAAATACGGCGCGGCTGGAATACAGCACCGTTCCGTCGGCTCGCTTGATGGCCACCAGCAGCTGAAACGGACCGGCCAACGCGCGTAAGCGGCAGCGCAGTGGTATGACCAGCCCGGATTCGGCATACGCAGGTGGTGCATCCACGCACTCGATGACCGGGTGTGAGCCCGAAGCGGCCGGAGGCGAGCCCACCGCACCGCCGCGCAGTCGGGTGGTGAAGGTCGTAACGGCCGCGTCCAGGTCCGCGTCGAGGAGGAGTCGCCCCTCCTCTAGCACCAACCCGCGGCGGCACACGAGACGGGCGCTCAACAGGTCTTGTCCCGCGAGGATGACGGCCGCGCCCTCGGCGACACGTCGCTCGAGCAGCGCGACCGCTGCCGCGCGGAACTCCGGGTCGCACACCGCGAGCGCTTCGTCGAGCAGGAAGAGATCGACCGGGGCGAGGAGGCCGGGAGCGATCGCCAACCGCGCCTGCTCGCCGGTGGAAAGCCAGCGCACCGGTCGCCGTGCCGCCGCACCGAGCCCGGCGAGCTCGAGCACTCCCCTCGCATCCAGTGCGACGCCCATCGCCACGGCATACGCGCGCACATGCTCCGACACCGTGAGCTCGGGAGAGAACGGCGTCACGAATCCGATCACCGGACTCCGCCGCCCCCGGACCCGCACCACGCCCGCCCGGGGTCGGTACACACCGGCGAGCAGCCGGAGCAAGGTCGTCTTACCGGCGCCGTTGGACCCGAGCAGTGCAACCGTCTCGCCGCGCCGCACCGTGAAGCTGATGTCGTGCAGCGCGAAGGGAGCCGGCGCCCGGCCGCGCAGGCCGGGTGCGCGACGCAGCACCGTCTCGACACCGCGCACCTCGAGTAGCGGCTCCGCGCCGGTCACACAACCTCTCGGAGACGCGGGTCCAGGTACCGGAGCGCGCCCACCCCGACCACGAGCGACACGGCCGCCACCGCCGCCGCCGCGGCCAGGCTGGCCCAGGGCACCGCAACGGCCCCGAGCAACCCGGCCCGGTAGCTATCGATCGCCGCGGCCATGGGATTGGCGAGGAACAGCGACCGCAGGGAGACCGGCACGAGCGAGGTCGAGTAGACGACCGGGGCCGCGAACATGAGGATGTTGAGCACGGGCCCGAGCGCCAACCCGACGTCCCGGTAGAATACGTTGGCCGTCGCCACCACATACCCGAGCCCGAGCGTCACGCTGATCTGCAGGGCCAGTGCGACCGGGAGCCACAGGGCGATGGCGCCGAGCGACGGGAGGCCACGCCATACGGCGATCACGGCCACCAGCAGCGGCACGCCGAGCAACCCGTCCAACATCGCGCCCGCCACCGCGGCTGTCACCACCACATTGGCGCCCACCGGCATCTGCTGCAGCAGACGCGCGGCCCGTGGGAGCGACGTGGCCGCCGCTCCCACGCCGCGCGCAAAGGTGCGCCACGCGAGCGTCCCGATGTACACAAACAAGAGGTACGGGCCGGGCACCGCACGCACTCCCACCACGACCACGAACACCAGCGTGAACAGGCCGCTTTCCACGAGCGGTAGCAGCACGGCCCAGTAGGGCCCGAGCAGGGTCGACCGGGTTCGCGCCGCCCGGTCGTCCAGCGTCAGGCGAATGAGCAGCCGCAGGCGCTCGCTCATGCTGCGCCGGCGAGTGTCGAGAGACAGGCACTCAGACGCTCGCGCTCCTGGTAGGCGTCGAGGCCCAGCCGCAGGCGATACGCGGGGTGCCCGGCCGCCCGGTGGAGGATTCCGAGAACCGTGGTCGCCGCCACTCGGTCCGCGAGCAGCCACGGCGACTGCCGCACCAAACCCGCCAGCGCCTCTCCGGAGGAGAGCGGGGTCAGACGCGTCGGCTGTCCTGGCTCCACCACCGGGAGTAACAGGCCGGCGACCGGAGCGTCGGGACGCCAGCGCCCCGGGCCAAGCGCCTCGGGGAGAACCGTCCGGCGCAGCCCGGTCGCGTGGCCCGCGGCCCAGCCTTCGTCCAGATGAAACGGCCGCAGCCAGCCTGCGGCGACGACGCCGCCGGCTTCGCCGCTCAACACCAGCTGATCGTCGCTCAGATAGCCCCAGCCAAGACTCACCAGGGTGGCGCAGGTGGTGGACTTGCCGGAGCGGGCATCGCCCACCAGGAGCCAGGCGCGTCCGTCAGGCGCCACCGCCGCCGCGGCGTGCACCAGCGCGCGGCCGCTCCGACCGAGCAGCAGCGCGGACGCGAGGGTCAACATGGAGTAAAGATCCGTGGCCGTTCCGTCTCGCTCGGCCGGCGGCGCGCGCAACTCCGCGCGACGCTCGCCGAGCTGGACCACGCCCGTACAGCCTCCCGCCGTCCCACGCAGCAGCACCGTCTGCTTCGCTTCGTCCACCCATCCGGTGACGGAGCCCAGCGCCAGCGTCGGACGGCCAACGCCCTGCCCCACGCTGTCCGCTGCGGCTGCTCTCAATGCGATCCGGGCGGACCGGGCGCTCACGGGGACGCCGTCAGAGATCCGCTGCGGGAGCCAGTGCTCGATGAGCGGCAAGAGATCGCGCTCGACCTCGAGCAGCAGCGCGCCGTCCGCCAGCAGCCCGAGCGTGACGAGCGGCGAATCAGCTACCAGTGTCACGGCAGCGCGCCAAGGTCGCAAGCGACATGGGAGCGGCCTCCCGGTCCGCGCGCGCCACCCAGGCGTGGGCCGCGATGGCTCCGGTGGGAGGCTGGCTGTCCCGTACACCGATGCGGAGTCGGCATGGGATGCCGTAGTGGCGCAGCACCAGACACTCCGCGACGCTGCGGAAGAGACAGGTGTTGCGCCAGGGAAGAAACCGGGCTCGGCCCAGCAGCCGCAGCGCATAGTACGCCGCTCGGATTGCGACATCGGCAGCGGCGGCGTGCCGGCCGGCAGCGGCCCCGTTCCGCTCCATGAGCCCCGTGAGTCTCGCGCCCCGCAGCCAATACGGGACGCACAACGCCGCGGTACCCCCGGTCGCGAGCGCCGCGATGCGTCCGATTCTCACCTGATGAGTCCTTGACCGTGCAGATCGGCCAGCAGTCGGTTCACTTCAGGATGCGCGGTCGCGGCGTCCACCTCGAACTGCTCCACCAGCGACGCCACGATCGCCGCCGGCTCGAGCTGCTGCTCCAGCCCCTTCCAGATCACGGCCCCCGTCGCATTGAGGCGATAGTAGCGCTTGGTCCCGAAATCGAGCAGCACCGCCTCACCTTCCAGATGGGCCGCCAGCACGTCCTCGCCGATCCTGTAGCTCTGATCCGCCATCGTACCTCCCCTGTTCAGCCCGCTACGCCCTTCGGGTGTCCCGGCGCACCGGGTCCCACATCGATTGCGTGCGTCGCGTCCGGAGCCGCCGGATCGAGCCAATAGAGCTGCGGGACCCCGCTCCGCCAGTCCACGTAGACCAGGCGGCCGTCCGATAGCCAGGCCGGTTCACCGTGCGTCCCCGCCCCGGACCCTCCCCCGAGCGACGTGACCGCCCTGCTGGCCAGGTCGAGGATGTAGAGGTGCGTGACGCCGTTGCGCTCCGAGGCGAAGGCGATCCGCCTCCCATCGGGGCTCCACGCCGGTTCGACGTTGGGGGTCGAGTCCTGGACGAGCGCCGTGATGGTCCCGGTGCCGATCACGAGCTGAAACAGCCCGGCGTCGCCCGCGGCCGTCGAGACGAACACCAGCCGGTCGCCCGACGGCGCCCAGCTCGGGCTCGCTTCGATGGATCCCGCGAACCCGAAGCCCGCGGTGAGGGGCTGTGGATTCGTCCCGTCCGCCGCGCTCATCCACAGCTTGGGGACTCCGCTCTCGTCGCTCAGATACGCGATGTGTCGCCCGTCGGGAGCGAGCGCCGGCTGGGTCTCGTTCGCCGCGGTGGTGGTGAGACGCCGCTCGGCGCCCCCGCCCGCCGGCACGGAATACAGCTCGGCGTTGCCATCCCGGTAGCTCGTGAACACCACGGTCCCGGCGTGCTCGCTCGGATGCTCGTCGTCGCCGGGATCGGACGTCAGCCGCACGACGTCGCTCCCGTCGAGCCGCGCCCGGTAGATGTCCCGGTTGCCGTCGCGCAGCCAGTCGAACACGATCACCGGCGGCGCGGCGACGCTGGGCGCTTCGCTCGCCGTGCAACCCAGCAATAGCGCCACGGAGACGGTGAGCCCGCGCTTCATCTAGAAAAACGTGCCGTTCACCGTCGCGCTCTTGAACGTGGCGCCTTCCGCGCACGCCGAAGCGGGGAAGACACTCGACCCGGACACCGTCCAGTCGCCCGTGCTCGACGTGGCCGGCGGCCAGTTGTTGTCCCACGCGGCTAGCGCGGAGAAATCGGGAAGCGCGAGCGTCGTCGGCTGCGCTGGGAGATAGCCGAACGTCGCGCTGATGGTGACGGACTTGTTGGCTCCGTCGTTATACCCGAACGACGTCGAACCCTCATAGTCTATCGGCAGGGTGTATACCGCCTGCAGCCGCTTGTACGGCGGCCCGCCGAGCGTCGTGATGGTCGGCGTCGGAATGACCGCACCGAGCGTCAACGTGCGCGCGGTCAGGTCGTGGTTGTACTGCGTGATGAAGCGGGAATCGCTACCCAGCGCCGCGAACACGGTCAAGCCGTGGAAGTCCGTCCCCAGCTGCTTGCCGCTGGGGATGCCGGACGCCGTGAAGGTCGCCCCGCCCGTGCCGCCGAAATACAGCGCGGCGGTAGCGCAGTTTGCGCCCACCTGATAGGACATGTTTTGGTTAACCTGCTCACCCCCGAGCAGGCCGCCGAGCGTGATCGTGGCGGTGGCCGGCGCGAACGCCTCGACGCCGTTAAAATCGAGCGTTGCGATCGTGCCGTTGTCGGCGATGTTCTGCGCCCGGCGGATGATCGCGCTCTCCGGGCCGTTAGCTAAGCTTTGGCGATACGCCACCAAGTCCTGGTTGCCGTCGGGAACGTCGGTAAGCTGGAACGTGGACGAGAGGAACGTAAAGACCGTCGCTTCTCTCCCGCCGAGCGAGATCGACGACCGGTCCGTGAAGGCTGCACCTGCCACGTCGCCGTTGATCGTCTTGCCGGTGGCCGGTGGTACACATGGTACCAGTGTGCCCGCCGTGAACTCCGCCTGCGTCCTGTACTGAACGGTCACCGACGATGCGTCGCTCGCACCGAGCACCACGTACGCCAACCCACCGCCGCTGCTCCCGATGGTGAAGGTGTAGACATCACCCGCACCTGTGACGCGGGTCCAGGGGGCGGGATCCGGCCCGTTCTGAGCGGCGAGCCAGACGGCCCGCTCCGCCACCGGACAGCTCGAGAAATCCACCGTGACGTTGCCCGACCCCCCCGTGCCCACGGTGAGGGTGAGCTTCGTAGAGCGCGGGCCGGCGGTGCTCGTGCCGTCGATCGTCAGGGGGTAGACCCCGGGCGCAACCGCGCCGCCCACGTTCAGTGTGAGCGTGGAGCTCGTGCCCGTGGGGGCTGCCGGAGCGAACGCGCCGGTGACCCCGCTGGGCGCACCGCTCAGGCTCAGCGTCACCGCGCCGGTGAAGTTGGTGCGCGTGAGGTTAACGGTCGTGGCGCCGCTTGCCCCCGGGAGGATGGTGAGCGCCGACGGCGTGCGGGACAGCCCCAGGGCGACGAGCGGCGACGTTTCATCCGGGAGCCTGGTCGTTACGAAGACCGCGAACGCGAACGTCGACACCGTGGCGGGCAGGCTGAAAAGCCACGACTTCGCGGCCGTCGTCGCACCCGACGCCAGCAGGGCGCCGTCGCTGTACAGGAAGTATGGCTGGTTCGTCCCAGTGAATGCCCCCGTGCCGTCCGCGTTGGCTACGCTGACCGTCCCCGTTCCGCCCGTCGCCGTCGGACCGGAATGGAAGAACACCTTGATGCCCCCGAGGTCAGGCGTGATCCCATTGGTGGTGTTCATCGCCTGCGACAGGAGATTCTCGACCGTGACGTTGGACGTGAGCGTCTGGGTCCCGGCGTCATACGCCGTCCCGCTCGACGCCAG
>Ga0137409_10007704_pt1 | contig 11040 bp, 5 predicted proteins | sample CZODoug1_16funga_FD_122059 | JGI IMG/M metagenome (GOLD analysis project Ga0137409, IMG submission 122059) | Vadose zone soil fungal communities from Angelo Coast Range Reserve, California, USA - CZODoug1_16fungal (Hybrid Assembly) | ecosystem: Environmental > Terrestrial > Soil > Vadose zone... | reverse complement strand
GTCGCGGGAACCAACGCCTTCCGGGTCGCCCGCAACGGCCGCGATGTCGCGGATCGCTACGCCCAGCGCATCGGATATCCCGTCGACATCCTCACCGGAGAAGAAGAGGCCCGCCTCGTATTTCTGGCCGTGATGAGCGGGCTCTCCGCGCAGCAGGGCCGATCGGTCGTCGTGGATATCGGGGGCGGCAGCACCGAGATCATCTGCGGCGAGGGGGAGCAGGGCACCCAGCTCATCAGCCTCGAGCTTGGATGCGTCCGGCTCACCGAGCGGCTCGTCCGGGGTGATCCGCCGGCCGAGCAGGAGCTGGAGGCGATCCGCTCCCACGTCCGGGAGATCTTCGCGGAGAAGCTTGGCGCCTTCGATGATGCCCGGATCGACCGAGCCGTCGGGGTCGGGGGAACCGTAACCGCATTCGGCGCACTGGATTTGGGCCTCACCAAGTACGACCCCTCCCGCATCGAGAACCACCTCCTGAGCCGGGAGCGCATCGCGTCGATCGAGAAGCACCTCTGCTCCATTCCGCTGAACCAGCGACGGGACCTTGCCGGCGTAAGTCGCGGCAGGGCGGACATCATCCCCGCGGGCGCCGTCATCCTCTCCGAGTTCGTGAACCGCTTTCCGGTGCCGGGGGTGTATGTCTCCACCCGGGGGCTTCGCTACGGGCTGGTCCTGAGCGAGGCGAGGAAGGTCTGGCGGCCCCAGGGAGAGCCGGTCGGGAACTGAGGCGGTAAGCGGTCCGGCGTCGTGACCCGAAGACACCCCCTAAGCTTGCAGAAAGCAACGATTTCCCTTGACGTGTCCGGATTCACCAACTATATTCGTTTGTAAGTGTAGTTCTGTCAGCGCAAGGCCCAGTTCCCCTGGGATTCCCTCCCGGATTTCGGACCCTTACGATCGAAATCCCGAGCCGAGCGCCGACAAGGACCCGAAAAATGTTTTTCGGGCGACCGTTTTTGGCCGGGCGTCATATCCGAGGAGCTTTACATGAGGATCCGGGTTCCTGGTCGCGTCATCGTCTCATCGGCAGCCCTCACCGCTTTCCTCTGCCTCCTGCCCGCGAGCTCGCACGTCGCAAACGCCAGGCCGATCGGCTGGGAAGATGTTGGTCCCCCGGATCCGGCTCCGAAGGGCGATAACGACGGCGTCGTTCTGAAAACGGGTCCGCTTGGAGGCTTGAGGCCGGCAGGTCGCATCGTGGCGCCTATCAGCACGAGCACCCGCTATGCGAGCACCTTGAGGCTGTTCTTTGCGGTGACGAGACTGAATACCTGGTACTTCTGGGTTCGGTAACCGAAGTCCGGTTTGCCGCCCAGCTGTACCCCGGTGTTAAAGGCAGTCGAGGGCCGGTATGGAAGCCTTTGTTCCCAAAGACCGTCCGAATCCCAAGCGGGTTCTGGGAGAGCCCCCGCCTCAGGCGCATGAGAGGGCGACTGGGAATGGGGACCGCAAAGCCCATGAGCTCGGTGACCTCTATTTCGCCGCCGACAACTTCGCCGTAGCGCTCGAGTACTATCGCCGCGCCCTCGAGATCGAGGGCCGGCGGGGAGACTCGGCGAGTCAGGAGACCTTACTCCGGACCGGCACGCAGATCGTCGAGTGCCTCCGGCACCGCGGGGATCTGAACGAGGCGGTCGAAGCCCTCCACGATCTCCACCGCCGTCTCCGCCCGCATGTCACGCGGGAGCAGATCGGGCGACTCTCCTCGAGACTCGGCATCCTTCTCTTCGAGCGCGGACGCTACCGGGCCGCGCATCGCGCCGCATCGCTCGCCTACCGGCTCCTCCGCGACACCTCGCTCAATCTCGATCTGGGGCACACCGAGATGGCCCTCGGGGCGATCGCGCTCCGGACGGGGGAATGGAATTCCGCGCGCGAGCACTTCGAGAGCGCCATCGCGACCTACCGGCGCGCCGATTACCAGAGCGGGATGGCGGCGGCGTACAACAACCTCGGGCTCCTGCACAAGAACCAGTGCCGCTTCAAGGAGGCGGTCCGATTCCTGGAGCAGGCCCTTCGCATCAGCGAGCGCTCCGGACATTTCCACGATGCCGCGACCTATCTCCACAATCTCGGCCTCGTTCACGACAAGATGGGAGATTGGGATCTCGCCGAGGAGCACTACCGGCGCGGGCTCCAGATGTACACCGAAGTCGGCTACGCCGCGGGCCGCGCCCGCGCGCTGGGCTGCCTCGGCAACCTGAAGCGCAAGCGCCGGGATTGGCCCGCGGCCGAGGAGCTGATTCGCGAGTCGCTCGCGCTCGCGTCCGAGCGCGGGTATCCGCGCGAGACGATCCTGGCGCGCGAGATGCTTGGAGATTTCCATCTGGACCGCGGCGCCCTCGTCGAGGCGCGCTCGGAGTTCGAGACCGCCCTCGCGATGGCGGACCAGGTCGCGCCCGAATCCGATCTCACAGTGGAGCTCTTGCGCCGCCTGGGCGAGGTGAGCCTGGCCTCGGGAGAGCTGGACCCCGCCGTGCGCCTGGCGGAGCGCTCCCTCTCCATCGCGCGGCGCCTCGGGGATCGGATCGAGGAAGCATGCTCCCTCAAGCTCATCGGGCTCGCCCGCGCCGAGCAGGGGGATCTGGATCAGGGCCGCACGTACCTCGACCAGGCGAGCGAGATCCTGAACCAGATTGGAAAGCGCTACGAGCTGGCCCGGCTCTGCCTCTCGGCGGGGCTGGTCTGGCGGAAGCGCGCGCGCCGCGGAAAGTCCCGCGCGATCCTGGACGAGTCGGTGTCCTATCTGCGCCGCGCCGCCGCGGGGTTCGAGAGCTTCGGGTTGCCGGAGCTTGCCGGCCAGGCGCTCCTCGAGCTCGCGCGCAGCGAGATGATCCGGGGTTTCGTGGACGAGGCGGTCATCCATCTGGATCACGCCACCTCCTTCTCCTCCGAGCATCCGGAGCCCGCGCTCGAGCGCGGGATTGAAGACCTGCGCCGTGAGCTGGAGCAGGGCCTCATCGAAGGAACGACGGCACAGACGAACGAATTCGCCGCCTTCGACGAGATCCGCCGCGTGCTGCAGATCGAGGAAGGGGAGGGCTCCGTACAGGAGATCCTCGCACTTCTCGTCCGCCGCTCCAGCGCCGCGCGAGGCTGTGTGGTCGCGCCCACCCAGGACGGAAGCGCGGCGGTGCTCGCCGCGGTGGGGATCTCGCACAAAGTCGCCCAGGACCTCCTCCGCGACCTCCTCGCGCGCGTGGGGGCGGAGCGCCTGGGATCGGGGCCCATCGTGTCGAGCCGCGCGGGAGTGGATCCGCGGTTCCGCGATTTCCCCGCGGCGCACGCCCTGAGCCCGCGCACCAGCCTCGTGATCATGCCGCTCTCGCTTCCTTCCCGGCAGGCGGGCTTCCTCTATCTGGACCGCCCGGCCGAGGGACCGCTGGGCACCTTCAAGCAGCGGGAAGTGAACCTGATCTCGGTTCTGAGCAACTACGTCTCCGTCGCCATTCTCGAGCAGCAGCGCCGGCAGCTGGCGCGGGAGAACGTCTCGCTCCGCGGGCGCCTTCTCGAGAACGGGAACGGGCACGGAATCGTGACGCGCAGCCGTGACCTCTTGGAGATCCTCTCGCTCCTGGAGCGCGTGGGCCCGAGCGACGCCACGATTCTGATCGAAGGGGAAACCGGGAGCGGCAAGGGTCTCCTGGCAAAAGCCATCCACGCGTCGAGTAATCGCGCGAACAAGCCTTTGATCCAGGTGAATTGCGCGGCGCTTCCCGAGCCGCTCCTCGAATCCGAGCTCTTCGGTCACGTGCAGGGCGCCTTCACCGGCGCGGTTCGCGAGAAATCCGGACTCTTCGTGGAGGCGAACGGGGGGACGCTCTTCCTGGACGAGGTCGACAAGATGACGATCACGATCCAGGGGAAGCTGCTTCACGTCCTGGACAACCGGGAGGTCCGGCCGGTCGGCGGGAATCGTTCCGCCAAGGTGGACGTGCGCGTGCTCTGCGCCACGAACGTGAACTTGAAAGCAAGGATCGCCCGCGGAGATTTCCTCGAGGATCTCTACTACCGGCTCAACGACATCTGCTTCCGCGTTCCGCCGCTCCGGGAGCGCCCCGAAGACATTCCGCTCCTGGTGGACCACTACAGCCGCCGCTTCGCAGCGGAGCTGGGCAAGGAGATTCGCGGCGTGGAGCCCGAGATGCTGCGCCTCTTCGCGGAGCTGCCGTGGCGGGGCAACGTGCGCGAGCTGGAGAAGGTCGTGAAGCGGATGGTGGTGCTGGCGAACGAGGGGGAGCCGCTGTCCACGAGGCTCGTCCCGCGCGAGCTTCTCCGCGTGGAGGAGGAGGCGAATGGCGAAGCGCCATCGACGCTCAAGCAAGAGGTCGCGAAGGTCGAGCGCAAGCTCATCGGGCAGGCGCTGGAGCGGAGCAACTGGAACAAGCTCAAGGCGGCCCGCGAGCTGAACCTCAGCTACCCGACTCTTCTTCAGAAGATCAAGCTCTACCAGCTCGATCGCCGCCACCTGATTCGGCAAAGGTCTTAAGTTTCCTGTATAAAGCTTCTTTATCCTTCCAAGGCATTCCCTCCCTTGACCTTCCTCGACTCGCCCCCGGCGACTGTTAAATTACCTGTAATAAGACTTGATACGAATCGAGACAGCGTCGCCTGGGAGGAGCCTTCTCGACTGATGTAAGTTAATAGGTTCAAAACGATTGCAGCCTTATTTCGATCCTGTGTCGTCGCATCCATTTCATGGCATGCAGACTGCAATGAGATAGCGCCCGGAGGGGGGGACCTCCAAGGAGCCCGCAGGTTCCGCCAGCGTTTGATGGTGGGTTAGCTGCCCGATCGAGCACCGGCCTTGATCGAAGCGGCCGTAACCCAATAGAGCTGGCAGGGCCGGGGCTCATTTTATTTTTCAGAAGTATGCAGCGTGAAGTGCATCCGGCCTGACCCGCTGGATGGTTTCGAGGGCGCCTCGGAAGCTGAATCGGCTTTCGCGGCGCCCGTTTCTTTTCTCCGCGAGTAAGCCTCTCTCTCCCCGCAAGCGCTCCCGATGTCTCGGCGCCTCTCCCGCGAGCCGCTGAACGATGTTTCCGTTCCGCCACAGTGTCCCCGAAACACAACGTATGCGCGCTCTCGGCGGGCGCGAGAGCGATCCAGGTAAAAGCGAGCGACAATGGCGTTTACGGCCATACGCCGGCGCCCGGGCCGCGTGGCATATCGATTGCGATTTCCCCAGGTGCGAAGACTTGGAAATCCTCAACGACCTAAGGAGGCGCACCGTGATCCGGACCGCTGCTCGAGTACTCGTTCTCGCGATCGCTTTCCTGGCGGTCGGCTGCCGCGATAACAACAAGGTCACCAACGTCGACCGGGTGCCGTTCATCGTCGACGGCGTGTACAGCGTCACGGGTGACCTCGAGGTCACCATCTACTGGCGCGCCAACCAGGAAAACGACATCGATTACTACAAGGTCTATCGAAACTCCGCCCCGACCGGCACCTTCTCGCTCATCGGAACATCCTCCCAGACGAGCTTCGTCGACACGCACGTCACGAACGGGGTGACCTACTACTACGCGGTGTCCGCGGTCGATCTTGCGGGACAGGAGAGCCCGGAGCTGAGCTTCGAGAACGTCTTCGACACGCCACGTCCCGAGGGATTCGGGGTGACGATCCGGAACGCGTTTTCCCCGCCGGATTCGGTCAGCGCGTGGGACTTCTCGGCGGCCGCGCGCCGCTCTTCGCTCGACGGTTCGACGGATATCTATTACGGTGCCCAGAGCGGTCATTTCATCGTCTACGTGCCCATCGATACCGAGATCCAGGACGCGGGCTACGTCGCGCTGCGTGACGTCGACTTCGCGCCGCCCAACGGATGGTCCGCGGACGGGCAGGTGGAAGCGATCGTGGGGCACAGCTACATCGTGCTGACGCGCGACAACCATTACGCGAAGTTCGAAGTTCAGTCGCGGAGCACCGGGTCGATGACCTTCGATTGGGCGTATCAGATCGATCCGAACAATCCCGAACTCGCGAGGCGGGTGCCGAAATGAGACGATCGCCTGCTGGAATCGCGGTGGCCTTGCTGACCCTCGCCGCGGCGTATCCCTCCGCCGCGGCCGAGCAGGTTCCCTATCCCGACGAATATCCCGCCGGAGAGCATTCCCCCGCCCAGGGCCTCTCGCGCTCCTCGAATCTCGACGTGGACGTGTGGATCAACAAGGACGAGGGCGGGATCTACCGGCCGGGCGAGAGCATGAGGGTCTATTTCCGCGCGAACGTGGAGAGCTACGTCCTGGTCTTCAACGTGGACACGGACGGCTACATCCACCTCATCTATCCCTATGGTCCCGAGGATCCGCCCACCGTGGATGGGGGCCGCGCGTACCGGGTTCCGGCGCGGAGCGATCCCTACGATCTGGTGGCCGACGGCCCTCCGGGGATCGAATACGTCGTCGCGGTCGCGAGCCCGTTCCCCTTCGAGGACCTTCCCTGGTATCTCTCGTCCGACCGCGGGGACCGTGTGCGCCCCGACGCGGATGACGAATCCGATGATGATCTGGAATCCGGCCATATTGCCGGCGATCCCTACGTGGGGATCGACCGGATCGTGCGCCGGATCGCGCCGCGGGGACGTGAGGACCGGGTCGCGACCAGCGAGACCTACTTCTACATCGGGCGCCGGGTCGAGTACCCGCGCTACGTCTGCGCCGATTGCCACTATCATCCGTTCTACTTCGATCCCTACATCAACGCCTGCTCGGCGTTCGAGATTCGCGTCGACGCGACGTGGGCTCACTATGCGCCCATCCGCTACGGCACCGTGCGCCCGCGCTATATCTACCGCGTGCGCCCGCAGGCACCGACCCGCTACCGCCAGTGGAAATCGCAATGGTCCTCGCTCGATGGGCGGACCATGCTGCGCACCCGGTTCCTGCCGGAGCGCGATGTCCGCTACCGGCGCGACCAGGCGCCTCGCACGCGCACCGAGCGTCCGGAAGTCCGCGATCTGCGCCGCTACCGCGAGGGGCGCATCTGGAGGGGCCGCGACGAAATTCTGAGGTTGAGAGAGCAGCGCGACCGAGTGGGCGCCCCGCCGGACAATCGCGGCCGCGTGCGCTCGGATGGCGGTGGGTCGAGAGACCGCGGAGGAAATGCGGGGCCACCCGAGGACCGTGGCTACAGGCAGAGGGGAGAGCGCAGGCGTCCGGACGACGGAAGCAACAGGCGTCCCGACGATGGTGGCAACAGGCGCTCGCCCGGAGATCGGGGCGTCCGCGAACGGGAGAGGCCGCAGCCTCCCGAGGAGCAAGGCAGCCGCCCGCGTGAAGACCGCGGCGAGCGCGAGCGTCCGAAGCCGTCCCAGGACCGGGGCGACCGGGAGCGGCCGCAGCCGCGCGAGGAAAAGCAGCGTGAGGAGCGGCCCCAACGTGACGATCGCAAGGAGCAGCAGCGTGACGATCGCAAGGAGCAGCAGCGTGACCGGGAGCGTTGACCAGGCCTAGCGGCGCTGAGTACACTCCCAGGGTGCGATTTGGTGCCCCGCCCGGTCGGACCGCCCCGTTCCTCCTGGCAATCTCCCTTACGCTCCTGACACAGACGGCCTGGGCCGTGCCTCCCGTTCCCGGGAAGCACGGGACTCCCGGCCCGCGCGAGGGCTTTTCCACCTCGGGTCTCCGCCCCGATTTCGCGCTCCTTGCCGCCCAGGGTGAGCGCATCCGGACGGAGACGCAGGGAACCTACAACACCCTCGCGATCCGCGTCGCGTTCAGCGATACCCCCATCGATTCCTCCACCGCCTACTACAACCGGCTGCTCTTCTTCATGCGCCAGTACTGGGGCCAGGTGTCGGGGGGCGCGGTGGATCTCGTGCCCACCCTCTGGGATTCCGTCTTCACGCTTCCCCACCCCATGGCCTACTACGGGGACGACAATCGGTTTCAGGAGCGCCTGGTGTTCATGGTCCGTGACCTCGTCGCGGTGGCGGACTCCACCGTCGATTTCCGCCCCTATCAGAGCCTCGTGATCTTCCACGCGGGGCAGGGACAGGAAGCGGACGTCCTCGACAACAGCCACGACCAGGTCTGGTCCGCCTTCATCACGGCGGAGGACTTCAAGGCGATCGTTCCGGACTCGACGGGGGCCGTGGGAATCAAGACGAACGACGCCATCACGCCGGGGAATTTCTATCGCGTCCAGGAGGCGGTGGAGCTGCCGGAATCGGAATCCCAGGACGGCTACGTCTTCGGGATGACTGGGGTCACGTGCCACGAGTTCGGCCACCAGCTCGGCTTGCCCGACCTCTACGACACGACCGGGAACGAAGGCGGAATCTCCCAGGGGCTGGGAGGATGGGACATCATGGCGACCGGCGTCTGGAACGGGAACGGGTTCGTGCCCGCCGAGCCCAGCGGCTGGAGCAAGAGCTTCCTCGCCAACGGAGGGAACTCACTCCTCGCCACCACACGGGTCACCAACGATCAGCCCGTGTCGCTCTCGCAGGTGGAGCGTCCCGTGGGGTCGAATCCCCAGCTCATCCAGATTCCCGTCACCCAGAGCGAGTACTTCCTCCTCGAGAACCGACAACAAGATTTGAACCGCAACGGGAAGTTCGATTTCGACGACGTGAACGGCGACGGCAACTTCGACTTCTACACGGACAGCTACCAGGGCGCCGAGTTCGATTACTTCCTTCCCGGACAGGGACAGGGCTCGGGGATCCTGGCCTATCACGTGGACGAAGCGAAGCTGGCCGCGACGCTTCTCCAGAACACCGTGAACGGGGACCGCGACCGGAAGTCGGTCGATATCGTCGAGGCGAACGGAATTCAGGACCTGGACGATCCCGCGACGGGATTCAACGGCGGCAGCCCCGACGACGCGTTCCGCTCGGGATGGCGCGATCACTGGACGCCCGACACGAACCCGAGTACCGAGGCCTACGGGCGCGTGCGCACCGGCATCTCGGTCACGAGCATCAGCGCGGCGGAGAGTCTCATGACCTTCAACGTGTCCTTCGATCGACACAAGGCGGGCTGGCCCGTCGTGATCGGCGGGCGCTCGCGGAACGGGGGAATTCCGCCGCTGGCCGTGGATCTGAACGGAGACGGAGTCCTGGAGCTCATCGTCACGGTGCAGCGTCTCAACAACTCCGGAGGCGTCTACATCCTCGAGCCGAACGGAAACGATTTCCGGGACACAGATTCGAATCCCGCGACCCGGAACGTATTCCTCAACACGCTGACGGGCGTGAGCGCCACCCCCTGCGTCGGGGATATCGACGGCGACGGAATCCCGGAGATCATCATCCAGACGCTGAACAACGCCATCTACGCCATGCATCCCGACGGCACGGAAGTCCTGGACGGTGACAACAATCCCGGGACGCTGGGAGTTCTCATCCCCGGGAGCGGGAGCGGCCAGGCAGGCCAGCCCATCCTGGCGGATCTGAATGGGGACGGCCGCATGGAGATCATCCGCGGCGGTCTGGCCGGACTCGGGGCCTCCGCGCTCACGGCCTATCGCGACTCGTCGGGGACCATCACCCAGTATTCGATCCCGGTCCCCGGCTCGACCCTCTTGCCCCCTGCCGCGGGAGATCTGAACGGGGATGGCTTGCCTGAGGTGATCGTCGCGAGCACGCGCGTCAACGTCGACGGGGAAATCTCGCCGGCTGCCCTGTCGATCGCCAACTGGGAGATCTTCACCGATCCCGGGCTCCCTTCGGACCCTGCGGAATCCAGTGCCTTCCAGATTCGAGCGGGAGGGTTCTCGGCGCCCATCATCGCCGACGTCAATCGCGACGGAACCAATGAGGTTCTTCTCTCGGATGCGTCCGGCGCGCTCCACGCGTTCGATCTCACGTTCCAGCCGCACATCCAGGGCGATCTGCCTTCGACCTACATCAAGACGAAGGAGCTCCCGGGATGGCCCACTCCCAGGCATTCCGTGGGCGCCCTGACGGAAGTCTCGATCGGGGATCTCGATCGCGACGGATACCCGGAGGTCATGCACACGGGAGGAAATTGTCTCGTCTCGGCCGTCTACCACAGCGGCGCGCCGCGAGCGGGGTATCCCATCGCCGCCGAGGACCCGCTGGCTCCCGCCGATTCGACCGCCTTCTGGCCACCGCTGGTCGCGGATGTGGATCAGGACGGAGCGCTCGACGTCATCCCCATCCTTCCGGACGGAAGGCGCATCGCGTTTCGAGCGGATGGTCATCCGATTCCTGGATTCGGCGAGCTGGGGAGCACGGGCCAGGGGGCGCCGCCCATTCTGGCGGATCTCGACAAGGACGGGCTCCTGGACTGGGTGGAGGTCTTCGATCAGGTGCCTCTGGATCCTCGCGTCCAGATCGAGGTGCGCAATACGTCGATCCCCGCGACGGCCGGTACCGTCGCCTGGGGCCAGTATCGGTACGGCCCCACCCGCGCCGGGCTCATTCCCACCGGGCCCGCCGTCACTCCTTCCGTGAACCCAATCATTTCCCAGGTGTATGCCTACCCGAATCCATCGCGCGCGGGGACCACGTACATCCATTACCGCCTGCTCGGAAATGCCCGGTCGGTGCGGCTCAAGATCTTCGATCTGGCCGGGAATCTCGTATCCGAGCCGTCCACGAACCCCGCCGACCTGCTCGGGTCGTCCGAGCACTCGGTGGCGTGGAGCAATGCGGCGCACGCGAGCGGAGTGTATGTTTGCCGCCTGGAGGTCCAGTCGGACCAGGGCGTTGAAGTCAAGTTCACGAAAGTAGCCGTGGTCCGATGACCCTTTCGAGGAGAGCTCCATGCGTGGATTTCTGAGTGTCCTGGTTTCGTTCCTCGCGCTGACCGGGATCGCTCTCGCTCCCGGACAGGTTCTCGCCGCTGGCAATCCCGGTTTCGCGTTCTTGAAACTGGGAGTCGGGGCCCGGGCCATGGGCATGGGGAGCGCCTATGTCGCGCTGGCGGACGATCCGACCGCGCTGTACTGGAATCCGGCCGGGCTCGCGGGCGCCGAGGGCGCTCAGCTCATCGTCATGCACAACGAGTGGATCCAGGACTTCCGCCAGGAATTCGCGGGCGTCTCCCGGCAGCTCGGCCAGGGGAC
>Ga0137409_10007703_pt1 | contig 11042 bp, 14 predicted proteins | sample CZODoug1_16funga_FD_122059 | JGI IMG/M metagenome (GOLD analysis project Ga0137409, IMG submission 122059) | Vadose zone soil fungal communities from Angelo Coast Range Reserve, California, USA - CZODoug1_16fungal (Hybrid Assembly) | ecosystem: Environmental > Terrestrial > Soil > Vadose zone... | reverse complement strand
TTTCGAGATGCCAGTTTGCGCAAACGAAGCGCGGCTTTTGGCTGCCGGGAGTCGCCTCTCGGCCGAGGCTGTGTAAAAACAAAAACCGACCTCGCTGTAAATCAATTCTGCAATATTCAAACTTCGAAATCTCGCAGATTTGAATCACGCTTGGGATTTTTTGCTCGTTTGGCTCAATTTGCAAAAGTACCGAGGGTTTTTACACAGCCTCGACCCATACCCGGCATTCACGAACGTCCGGAATCGGGAGCCCAATCAATTATTTTTCGGTACCGCGACGCGGATCTAACCGACGCTTTAACGGTGATACTGCATTTGTCCCCAACGAACCTGACATACAGATGCGGTCCCTTCGAACTCGCTAAAAACTTCACGAGGTCCGAAATTCGAACCTTGAATTCCAGATCTTGTGTCGAGCGGCTAGTTTCCTCTAGCTCGGCAATCAAGACCGGCAACTGAAGTTGATTCACCAGAAAATTGCCGTAAGGGTCAATGAATCGCAGGCAGCCGCCGGAACTGGATGCCGCGGCACAATGCGTAGATCAATTCCGCGAGGATCGAAATCGGCGATTACTTCGCCAAACTCGTCTTCACGTTGGACACCAATATGCTGCATATTTCTGGCCGCCTGATGATAGTGATCGACTGAACCGATTGTCAGACGCCGTTCTGTGTCATTCCCCTAAATGCTGCGCTCACGACTCTGTAAACTTGACCGTAGAGCTTTCGATCGGCAAGCGCGGGATCTAGTCCCTCGGCATCAAACACTGCGCGAGTAAACGCTTCGATCGTGCGCGGAGAAGACGATTCAAATTGCTCAGCAACGTCGGCGGAGAAGCAGAGCCCAAGGTCAGTACACAGTTTTCTGAGAAGTGCTGCGACCTCGAGTTCGGTCAACGCTCGTTCTTCATCGTCGATGTGGGGAGATTCGTCCATCGTGGCGGCTCCAAAATGATTAGCCTAAGCTTACCGCACATCGTGAACGACAGCTTACTGGCGGGGATCTCTGTCGGTCGAATGACTCAAAGTTGGCCGACAACTGCCTGTGATCGCTGTGCCGTCCTTCCCTGGGGCGGCCTGTAACACCTTGCATTTCCTCTCGGTTTCGTCGTCATCTCGATTTAGGGCTTCAGGGCCGCGATTAAGGCGCTCTCGTCTCGAACGCATTCCCAGTTGATCAAGTCAAACCGGCGCCCGAAGGCCTTAGCCTCCAGCTCGCAGTCACCTTTGCTGCCGTACCCGTGCAGGATGTCGCGGTGCACGGCTCCGTGTGCGGTGTAGATCAGGAAGACCAGCGCCCAACTCATGATTCAATTCTCCGAAGTATTTTAATACCTAGTTGAACCGTTTCCAGACGATCTCCAAGATGCTCGATACTTAAATTACAGCGATGGCAAAGCCATCCACGAAAACTAATGGGACACAGTGTGGCAGATAAGGACATATGAGCACTGCGATGCGCATTCCACGGAAGATCGCTGTAAGTCAAATCAGAACCGGATTTGCTTAGCCGCGCAGACCATAAGTAAAAGACAGGCGGCGTATCTTCTCTTTCGCGCGCGGCCTCGCGTATGCCCTCACCGTGCCGTCGGTAACGTTGAGAATCGCCGCTGCTTGGGTGAGTGTCACGGACGCCGCCGCACCACCTTACGGTCGGTTCCTCGATCTTGACGACATACCGACTGGTTGGTATCCTCAGTGAATGAATCCGAAACCGATCGAGCCGACACCGTCGGGCGGTGCGCGCAGCAAGCTTCTCGAGGCCGCCTTCTCGACCATCCGCGAGAAGGGCTACGCCGCAACGTCCGTTGACGAACTCTGCGCCAGGGCCGGCGTGACGAAGGGTGCGTTCTTTCATCACTTTCCGAGTAAGAACTCGCTCGCGGTCGCGGCCACGAATCGTTGGTCGGAGTTGAGCATCGCGCTTTTCGCTGCTGCTCCCTACCACCGATTCGACGATCCGCTTGATCGCGTCCTCGGCTACCTCGATTTTCGCAAGGCAATGCTGCGCGGTGACGTGGCAGAGTTCACGTGTCTCGCTGGCACGATGGTTCAGGAGGTATACAGAACCCACCCCGATATTCGAGACGCGTGCGATGCAAGCATCGGCGGTAGTGCCGCCCACGTGGAATCCGACATTGCCGATGCGATGAAGCGTTACCACATCCGCGCGCCATGGACAGCCGAGAGCCTCGCGCTGCACACGCAAGCCGTGCTGCAGGGCGCGTTCATCCTGGCGAAAGCCAAGGGCAACGCCGCGGTGGTCGAAGCGAGCATCGACCACCTGCGTCGCTATGTTGAATTGCTGTTTCGTCGTCCGACGAAGAAGGTCAGCCGAAAGACCTGACCATGCCGACAACCGTACGCTTGCACAGGTAATGTAAGGGAGAAATGAGTCATGAAAAACAGAGCAATGTCACGCCGGACGATTCTCGAGGCGGGTGCGTGCGCAATGGCTGCAGCGGCGGGCATCCCGCAAATTGCGCGTGCGCACGCGGAGACCGGACTAAGCCCGAAAAACGACGAGACTATCCGCAAATGGTATGCGGCATGGGAGAAGAAGGACTGGCGCCCGGTCGACATCCTGCTGGCGGACGACTTCACATTTACGAGCGCAAACAACGATGACCACATCGATAAGAGCACTTTCAAAACGCGATGCTGGGAGTCACAGATCGATTTCATCGAGCGGTTTGACCTGAAGCGGGTATTTGGCAACGGCAACGAGGCGTTTGTGATGTACGTCTGTCGGACCAAAAACGGCAAGACGTTCCGCAACGTGGAGTATTTCCGGCTTAAAGATGACAAGGTGGAGGCGATCGAGTGCTACTTCGGTGCGCAATCCAGCTTTCCATCTGCAGTGAGCACCGGGCAGAGGTAACAGCCTGTCTTTGTTCGGCTCTTCGTTGGAAACATAGAGAATTCGCGCCGGCTAGGCAACGCGAGCCGTTCGATGCAAGCACGCTTGCTATTGCAAGCAGGCGGAAGCGGCTTAGGCCGGACGCAGTGGTCGGATATAACCTAATAGATCGGCATCCGGACGAGCCGCATCTGCCGCACACCAACCTTCGGCATCGGGTAGCACTCCGAAATGCACGACAACCTTACCGTCGCGAGGCGTTGCACGTATCAGCCCCGCGGTGCCCACGTGGAATCCGGCTGCCTCTCCGGCTTGGAGTGCTGCGCTAACCGTCACAAGCCGCACTGCCCCAGCCGCGCGAAGCTGGCGGGCCTCCGTTCGACAGACCTCATATTCATCCGGAGCCGAGGTCAAGGCAGCGAGTGGAAGTTTCGGCTCATGCATCTCAACGTCGCCAATTCGGACTGCCCACAAACGAGTCGAGATCCCGGCTAGATCTGCGGGGTCTGTAATTTCCTCATGTCGCAGCAACTCTGCCCACGCGCCGGTGGGGGTATCGGCAAAATATTGCACGGGGCCCTCCCCAACTCCGTGCCAGCGGGCCGGTCGTTGTCTGGGCGCTCCGCTCAGCGTCCAAAGAAACGGAAATCGCGAATCGCAGACCCGAAAAACGATCACGACAATGAATATCCATACCGAGATGCAAATGACATTTAAGTGGCACCGAGGTCTTGCAGGGACTCGGCGGCTGCCAGGACAGAGCGTGCGGGCTCATCGCTCGGCGTCCAACGGCGAGACAACAATTGGCGGGCGGTTCGTCCGTTGAAAACTGACCGGGGCCGCTCAAACCAGCGGCGCACCCCGAAGTCGTTATAGGTCCCCTCTAGGGCTGCAATGACTGAGGTTAGGTAATGAGCCCGTTCCGCAATTGCATCCGGTGCGTCGCGATCACCGCTCTGGTATCGATGCAAACTGGCCGCCGAGATATCTAGCATCTCAATGAGTAGCTCGTGGCCTAGGATCGCGTCTAGTTTGGCGAGTTCAGCTTCAGGGACAGGTGATTCATCCAGGGCTCGAAGTGCTGCGTCCAGGTATCGGACGAACTCGTCGCGCGAGGTTGCGACCGTAAGACGTGCAGCGAGGTCGCTCGCCAGTCCGCGCTTTGAGAGTATTCGCGCCACGCGGCGCACTACATCTGCACTCAGTTCCTGAATTGGCTCTTCCAGAAGTCCCATGGCGTCGGCCCGTCGCAGAAAGCGTGTCGCCCGGGGATATAGTTGCTCCTCCTCAAAAGGAGGCAAAACGGATGTAATATGGATATTTGCCATTCTCCAAATTATATCCATTTTGTCCGGCGCCATCAACTAACGCTTAATCAGAGCATCCCGTCCCGGAGAGCCAGTAGATCAATAAGTTACGCGCTCTTTCTTGAATCTGCCTCAATCGGCGCAACCAAAACGCAACCGCTCATTTCTAATAGTGACGTACTCAGTGTCCCTCACTCGCGCCAAACATCGTCTTCGCATAGATGAGCCCTAAGCCATAGCTACCAGCAGGAGTCTTCGCCGTGGCGACGGTCTCGTTGTAGGTATCGCCCCGAGCCCAATCGCGCTGAAGCTCAAGCAGGTATTGCACCGAGGTCATGGGGCGCGCACCGGCTTGGATCATGCGTTGCACCGCCCGCTCGTGCGCCTCTTCGGTCACATCTCCGCAAGCATCCGTGATGATGTAGATCTCGAACCCCTGCTCGAGCGCCGACAATGCGGGACCGACGATGCATACGCCCGTCCACAGGCCGGCGAGCGCGAGGCGGCCCTTGCCGATCCGATTCACCTCGGCGATCAGGTTCACGTCTTCCCAGCCGTTCATCGAGGTGCGGTCAATGACTTTGTGATCGGGAAACACCTTCTTGATTTCGTCGAATGTCGGACCGGAGAAGCTCTTCTCCGCTATGGTCGTGACGATGGTGGGCACCTTGAATTCAGCCGCCGCTTTTGATATCAGCGCTGCGTTGTTCCGAAGATTGACGCCATCGATCGATTTCGTCGCGAACACCAGCGCGTCTCCCCTATTTGGAGCGGCGTATCTTTGCGCGCGAGCCCGAGCGGCGCCTGATAGGTATCGATTGAGAGCCGCGCACGGTTCTGAGCGGCGCGGCACTCCTTCTGTTTGTGCCTATGGCAGAGAGTGTGATGTTCGCCGCGCGGCCATCGAAGGTGTCCCCGTCATGAAGAGCGCCAGCGCGCAGAAAATCGGACGATAGGACAAGTCCGGATCGGCTTTTTCCAGTTTTTCACCTTGCGGCACAGTATGCTGAGTCTGGGTTCAACTTGCGCGTTGTGGAGAGCCATGCATTCCATTCGAACGGCCCTGCGTTCCGCCATGAGATACGGAAGCGGTGCGGTACTTACCGGTTTCTGCTGGGTGCTGTTTTCGCTTCCCGCCCGGTCGCAATCCTGCGAGCCGGAGTTCGCCGGAAATCGGACACGGGGACAGGAGATCGCGGCAAAATTCTGCGCGGCCTGCCACGGAGCCGACGGCCAGGGAATTTCCCCGCAGTTTCCGAATCTGGCCGCGCAAATTCCTGAATACCTGGTAAAGCAGCTGAAGGCGTTCAAAGTCCGATCGGATGGCAAGCCGCTGCGGCCCAGCGACGTGATGACTCCGATCGTGGCTGCTCTGACGGAAGATGATTTCACCGATGTCGCGGCCTACTACGCGAAACTGGAGCCCAGAGCGGGCGCCGCACGCGATGCCGCACGGCTTGAAGTCGGTCGCCGGATCTACACGGAGGGCAATGCGGACGAAGGTCTGCCTGCCTGTATCACCTGTCACCGCCCTTCCGGTTCCGGCATTCGCCCGGATTTTCCGAGATTGTCAGGTCAGAGCGCGGAGTATCTCGACGGGCAACTCGCGAACTGGATGGCCGTTCGTGGCAAGCCGGGGAAGCTCATGACCATGATTGTCCCGCACATACAACCGAAGGAGCGGCAGGCGGTGTCCGATTACATAAGCCAGCTTCGCTGACTCGAGACGACGAGATGAGCGACGCAGCACAAGGGCAACACCGGATGCGCTGACCCTTCAATTGCGGTACCTTAAGGGTTGGGGGGGCTTATGGAACGAAGTGCGCCGATCTGGATTGTCCAGGGGCGGTTCGGTCGGGCGACGGTCAACTTGATCGACCGCGCCCTGGTCGAGCACATGCACCGTGAATTCAACATCCTGTTCAAGCTGGGGGGCGCCGACGCGACCTTCCGTTCGAACGATGTCACCCTGTCATTGGATGACCGCTCGGTCCTGTTGTTCAATCCCGGAGTCCCCCACGCCAAGCTCGCCAACCAGGCCGGACCCACGATGATCCTGTCACTGATCATCGAGCCTTCCTGGCTGGTCCGCGTCCTCTCTGCACGCATTCCGCGGCCTGACCGATTGTTTCCGAGTTCGCGGGTAGAGATTTCCTCCGAAGTCATGCTGCACGCCAGGCGGCTGGCCGCGGTCATGTCCACTCATGTCACCGTCGATGCCAGCGGCTGCGAAGACTTCGTCGCCGACTTGGCCGATGCCGTAACGCGGGAATACGCGGACCCCTCGGTGGACCGCGACATTATCGCGACCGCAAGACCGATCGACTACCGCATCCGCAAAGCCCTCTTGTACATCAACGAGCGCGCCATGGAGAACCCGAAGGTCGATGACATCGCGCGGCGCGTGGGGCTATCCCGCTCGCGATTTTTTGAGCAGTTCCGGCGCTGCGTGGGTACTTCTCCGCAGCATTATCTGGATTGCAGCCGGGTGACTATCGCGACTCGCTTGCTCAGCACTACGAACCGGCCGTTGATCGAGCTCGCCGACGAACTTGGCTATGGCAACCACAGCAATTTCACGCGTTTCTTCACTCAGCATGTCGGTGTCTCTCCCAGTGAATTCCGGCGCCAGACCATAACCACTCTCGATCACGCCGACGAGCGCGGTGCCACCTTGGCGACACCCTCACTTCAGCGAAGGGGGATGGCGCGCACGTTCTGAAACCCTGGTCTGCCGCTGATCCGTTCATACCAGGTCTCGAGTGCCGGCATGACGGGCCGCTGCACACCCAGACTGAACCACCGGTGAGCACTGATCCCGATTGGGATGTCAGCCAAAGTGAATCGGTCGCCGCCGGCATACCGCTGCGTCGCTAGATGAGCATCAAGGATCCAAAACATGGCGGAGGCATTCTTGGTGGCTGCCGTAATCTCCGCTTCGCTCGCCAACTTGCCGGCTCGATGGAGCAGTATGAACAACGCCCGCAGCGCCAAGCCCAAACTGACCAGCTGCCAATCCAGCCAACGATCGATATTGGCGCGTTCGCGTCGGTTGAGATCTGCGGGAAGGAGCCGGCACTGCGCATCGCCGGCGGCCAGATACCGCAGGATTGCATTGGATTCCCACAGCACGAAGTCGTCATCCTCGAGGGTCGGGATCAGTCCGTTGGGATTCTTGGCTCGATAAGATGGATCGTCGGTTCCGCCAAACGCTCCGCCAATATCGATGCGCTTGTAGGCGAGCCCAAGTTCATCGCATGCCCACAAGACCTTTTGAACATTGGTCGAGGTCGCGCGCCCCCAAATCGTCAGCATCGCAGGCCCTCCGCGGCGACGCCGCTGATCCGATAGTGGGCCGGCGCATCGGCGACGATCGTGTTCCGCAGGGCGCCAAGGCCAGAGATCTCCACCTCAACCACGTCGCCGGGCGTCATATGGACGAGTCCCGGAATCTTGAACGGTCCGTGTTGGCGAGCGAGATCCAAGCCCTCGACGTCTTGTGACTCTGCCGGCAACACGCCGGGCGTGCCCATGGCAATCATGTCGCCGGGGCGTAGCTCATAGCCCTGGGAAAGATAGCTGATCACGGAAGAGACATCGAACAGCATGTCATCCAGCGGCGCACGCTGCCGTACGACTCCGTTAACGCGAGTGGTGACACTGCGGGTTGCGGGATCCCCGAACTCGTCGGGCGTCATGAGCCAGGGTCCGTAGCTGCCCGACGCCTCGAAGTTCTTGCCCAGACCAAACTGCCGGTTGTGGATCTGGTATTCACGGACTGACCCTTCGTTCACGCAGGTGTAGCCGGCGACGTGATCGAGCGCTCGGTCGATGGGAATGTGCCGGCCGGCACGCCCAATCACGACTCCTAGCTCGCCTTCATAGTCGAAGGCGCGGGCTATCTCGGGAGGCGGACACAGGAGCGGCTCGCCGTGGCCGACATAGGACGCCACGGTTCGCAGGAACACCTGCGGAAACTCGCGCGAGGTGGTGAGGCCGGTCTCCGCAATATGGCTCTTGAAGTTGAGCGCGAGCGCCCAGAGCGCATTCGGATGATCCAGGAAGGGCCTTGGCGTCACATCCAAGATCGAAAGATTAGGTTCATGGCCTTGGATGGCGCGGCGGACAGGTTCCAGACCGTCACCGAGTGCCATGATGCCGAGGAGCGTGGGCGGCAGCTGCGGAACCGCCTCGAGCAATCCGATGAATCGCCGCTCGTCGACCATGACGCCGATCCCGGATTGGCCGCGGTGCTCATAACGAATGATTTTCATGATCGGTTACCGGGAGGAGGTAGCGTTGATGGCGAGGATTCCCGCGAGCACTGCGGCTTCATCGACCTCGGAGGGCGCCCCGCTGGCCGCGATGGCGCCCACCAAATCACCGCCGAAAAAGATCGGCATTGAACCGGTCGCCGGCAACAGCGGCGCGCCTAATCCGAGACTGGCGACATTTCCCCATACCATTGGGTTGTCGAGAAAACGCTGCGCGAGAGCACTTCCTGGCTGGCCGCCCGTCGCCACGCTCGCGTAGGCCTTCCCGCGAGCCACCTCGATGGTCACAAAGGGTGCTCCGTCCATGCGGCCGGCGGCCACGAGATGACCCGCGGCGTCGACAACGACGAAACTGAGCTTGACCCCTTTGTCGCGCGCGTAGTCCATCGCCGCCGCGATGGCTTTGTTTGCCTTGCCGTAGCTGATTAACAATTGCGGTATCGACTCGGATTGATGTTCTGACATGGGTAGATTCCTGGAAATGATGAATCAGCGTCTCACGTGGTGCGGATCGGCCTGGAAGCGAGTTCGCGGGCTAGTAGCGTCACCAAGCCGGCGGCCAGCAAAGCAGGACAGGCCATGGCTAAATAAATGCGCGGCACTTGCCATGCTTGTGCAACCAGGAAGCCCGCGCCGAGCGGCCCGAGTATCGAGCCGAGCCGACCCAGTCCTAGTGCCCACCCCACCCCGGTTGCGCGCGCGTCGGCCGGATACGCGCCGGCGGCGACGGCGATCAGCCCTCCGCCGGCAGCGGAAGAAAAGAAGCCGGCGAAGACTGCTGCAATTGCCAAACCGGGAAAGTAGCCGATGGTCATTCCCATCGCGGCAATGAGTACCGCCGAGACGAGGAAGGCAGTAATGAGCACACTATGCGGACGAATCCAGCCCAGGATCACGCCGATCAGTACGGTCCCTACCACGCCGCCCGCGTTGTTGAACGCCAGTACGGAGGCCGCGGCGCGTGCCGACATTCCCGCTTTCTGCAGCAAAGGCGGCGTCCAAAACGCCACCACGACGAGCGTCATCCACGTCATGAAGGAGGCCCCCCACAACAGAAGTGTGGACCGCATGCGTCCGCCCGTGAAAAGCTCCGCAACGGGCGATGCTCGCGCGGCTTTCGCCCGTTCAGTACCGCCTGCGCGCCCGAGTTCTATCTCCGCCGACTCGGGCATGACTGACATCAGCACCGGTATGAGAATCAACGGCGCGGCGCAGCCGATGAAGAATATGGCCTGCCAGCCGAAACGCGGGATGATCGCCGCACTGGCAAAGGATCCGACCATGCCGCCGAAGGGCACGGCGGCCCACATGATGGTCACCACTCGAGGACGCTGCGCCGGCGGCGAGAACTCGGACGCAAGACTGATGAAGTTGGGGGTCGCTCCGCCCAATCCGAGCCCCGTCAGAAGGCGCCACCCGAGCAGAGCACCGTACGTGCCCACCGCAGCGGTCCCGAGGGTGCAGGCGGCGAAGATGGCCGTCGCGATGATCAACATGCGTTTGCGGCCAAAGCGATCGCCGAGCGCACTGAACGTCAGCGCACCGACGAGGAATCCCACTTGCGAGGCACTGAACACGAGCCCGAAGGCGCTCAGCTTGATGCCGATTTGCGCGGTGATCGCGCTCGCGGCGGGTCCGAGTGACTGGGTATCGAAGCCATCCAGAAAGGCGACGAGCGAGCACAGAGTCACCACCCGCCGACGGATGGACGGTGCGTGGATTTCCTTCATTGAAGGCAGCGACGCGGCCGCCGATTGCTCTGGACGCTGGATGCTCATCACGATCGGGCTCGCATCATGAACCGGGCCGGACACTGGCAGCGATTTGCCGCAGCAGGTCAGCGCTGAAGATCTGCTTCGGCAGCATCCCGTGCACCGTTTTCGCCGGGACCGATGTATAGACCGTGTTCGTTTGATGGGCGTATTGCGTTATGCGAAAGCTGGCAGCGATGCTGCTGAGCGCATACACATCCAGCTTCGACAGTGACGTTGCGCGGCTGAGCCAATCGATCGCCTGCCGAAGCGAGGCGGTCAGGGCGTCTTCGATGCTTTGTCCGAAGCCCAGAACGATCCAGTGGGACGGTGTCTCCGCAATGGGTGCCGCAAGATCGACGCGCTTGTGCAGTACATACTGGATCCGAAGGTCTTCCATCGCGGTTTCGATGGCGGTTTGATCGACCACGCCGTCGCCCTGAGCCGCATGGGAATCGCCGGTCCAGAGACGCCCGCCCGCCACTTCGACGGGCAGAAACAGCGCGGTGCCTGCCACCAGTTCGCGCAATACGATGTTGCCGCCATGATGACCGCTCAGAATCGCACTGACTGGCTTGTCGCCGGCGGGCTGCACCGCCATGACTCCCTGGATCGGCGACAACGGTATGCGCACGCCGGCTGCAAAGTCCGTGAACTTCCGGTCGCCGTCAAAGTGCAGATAGTGAAGATACGGCTCCTCGAAATCGGCGGGAAGCGCGCCCACCCCTTTGGGTGCCGAGTTCCATCCCCAGCTGATCGGGCGCAGGCGCAGCATCCTGCATTCGATGACATCGCCGGGTTCGGCACCCTCCACGGCGACCGGCCCGACCAATGAATAGGGGCCCTGCGG
>Ga0137409_10007702_pt1 | contig 11043 bp, 12 predicted proteins | sample CZODoug1_16funga_FD_122059 | JGI IMG/M metagenome (GOLD analysis project Ga0137409, IMG submission 122059) | Vadose zone soil fungal communities from Angelo Coast Range Reserve, California, USA - CZODoug1_16fungal (Hybrid Assembly) | ecosystem: Environmental > Terrestrial > Soil > Vadose zone... | reverse complement strand
ATCGGTCTATGGCTAGTCATTGCCCGCCGCCGCTGGTGTGAGCCTTGGTGGCGTTTCATCATTTATGGACTTGCGGTTTCTATCCTGCCAGGTGCGATCACAACCGAGCCGTTTCATCAAGTACGCCTCATGGCTTATCCAGTGTTTCTACTCGTGCTCACTATCCCAGCGCTGGAATGGCTGCTGGCTCCGGACCAATCAAAGCACACCGCATACGCCGGAAACGAGGAAGTGCACAGCGCCGCACCAGGTCGTACCGCAGTCATAAGCCACGGTCTCTCGCGCCCCATCCGACTCGGTTTTCTTGGAATCCTGCTGGTAGCCACCGTTGCTCAAGCGGTTGACTTCCAAGTTGCCTTCTGGCGGAAAGGACCAGAGCGTGTGAACGAGTTCGACACTCTGTACAAGCCACTTTATGACGCAGCGGGCGCGCAACCACAGCGGCCAATATATCTGGAGAACGGGCAGTGGGGTCCCGCTTATATGGACGCGTATTGGTATGCGACTGTGGAAGGCAGATCCATATCCGAGTTTGTTGTTCTTCCGCCTGGAGCGAGACCTCCATCTGGCGCGATTGTCCTCAGCTCAAACTCAGAGTGCCAGAATTGCCAAGCCATCCAGAAGAGCGGGTGTTATCTGCTTTACAGGCCCAAGTAGCAAATAAAGGCCCGACCGCTACAATCACTGCTCAGGTTCGATCGATTCACTCACTATGTAGCGCGGACGTCCCTTCACCTCTTCATAAATTCGCGCCAGATATTCGCCAATGATACCAAGGCTGATCATCAAAAGGCTGCCTATGATCAGCTCTAGTAGAATTACAGTAGCGAAACCGGTGAAGGCGCGGCCCGCCAGTTTCAGGTAGAGCGTTTGGATCCCCAAGCCAACCGCGAAGAGAAAAAAGATCATCCCTGCAAACGTCACGAGGCGCAATGGGAAGGAAGAAAATGTCGTTATTCCAATCAAGGCGAGCTTCGCGCGCCTCAGGTAAGACCACCCCGACTTCCCGGCACGACGCGGAGCTACTTCAAAGGGAATTTGGATGGTCCTGAACCCCATCCACGCAGTCATTCCCCGGAAGAACACGTTGCGTTCACGCATGGCCAGCCACGTATCGAGTACCCTGCGGTCTATGAGCTTAAAGTCTGAAGCGCCTTTCAATTCAAAGCCGGAAAGTTTGTTCAGGATGACGTAAAACGTAAGCGCACCAAATTTACTCGCCAAGGATTCGCGGCCACGCTTGCGCTTAACTGCTTCAACAATGTCTGCTCCGGAAATCCTCCAGTTCTCAATCAGGAGCGGCAAAAGCGAGGGAGGATGTTGCCCATCTCCGTCCATCACTATAACGGCATTGCCGCGGGCACGTTCCAGACCCGCGCAGAGCGCCAACTCTTTTCCGAAATTTCTACTCAGCCGGATCGCGCGCAGGTCGTGCCACATCAGCGCCTCATCCTTAATCGCTGCCCACGTATTATCGGCCGAGCCGTCATCGACGGGAACCACTTCAAATCGGCATCCGGTCTCTTGCAATGCCGTCTTTAGATCCGCTAGAAGCTCTCTCAGGTGCGAGCCTTCGTTGTAAAGCGGAATGACCACTGAAATCAGCGGTGTGGTCGGCGAGACATCATCCATTGAATCAAATCATGGTTCGTGCCGGCTTACAGTAACCTCCCATTAAATGTTTTGTCACGGATTTTGGCCAGCATGAAGCGCCCCAATTACTGGAAAGGTGAGTTTGGCGGCAGACTAGGGACCGCCGTTCCTTGAACACGCTTCCCGGGCAGCGGATTCGGACTTGCACGGCGCGTTGGAAACGCCTATTAGCTTTACCCTCATGGTTCACCATATCGTTCTCTATAGATTGAAGCAGGAGGTCACCCCCGCCCGGGTGGAGGAGATGATGATGAACGCGCGGATGCAGCTCCTGAAAATTCCCGAGGTGCTTAGCATCAAATGCGGCAAGCGAATCGACCCGGAAACCGACTGGCCATTCTTCATCGCCATCGATTTTGAGTCGATGGATAAGTTCGCCATGTTCCGAGAAGACTCGATCTACGTGAAATTCGTGGAGGAAGTCATCAAGCCGAACACGGAAAATTCGCTCGTGCTGGATTTCGAGATGGATCCGGGCAAAGACGTGCGGTTTTCGTGATTGTACCCCCGAATGCTTTCGGGGTGTCGGCTGCGGTGTTGAAGGAGCAGGCGGCACGCCTGCCGCTACAGGTCATTGCTATTCGACGCGCTACGCGTAATCATCGATCTCAATGCGGCTCGGTTATCTGTATTCGCGCTACCCAGTAATCTCGCAAACATTTTGCGACGCAGAGATGCTCGAGCTGGAGCAGCGTGGCATCGAGCTCGTGATCGGTTCAGTATATCCGCCGCTCACCAGTTTGCGCCATGAATACATCTCCAGGTTAAGCGCGCCAATTCATTACGCGCCGCCGCAGGAGATTTTAAGGATCCTTGAGCGGAACGCGAAAACTACCCGCAAATGGCCGCGCGACCTCGTCGAGCAGCACGAGGGCCGATACGGCCCGATGGCCAAGGCAGAACAGCGCGCACGCAATGCCTTGTACTTTGCCGGGTTTTTTGCCCGCAGCGGCGTCGATCATGTGCACGTGCATTTCGCAAATCGTGCAGCGCACACCGCGGTTTTCCTGAAGGAAATTTCAGGGACTCCGTTCAGCGTCACGGCGCATGGGCAGGATTTTATGAAAGATCTCGGCAGCGACGATTTGCTACGCGAGATCTGCGCCTCAGCGGAATTCGTCGCAGCCGAAACCGATTACAGCCGCGACTTGCTCCGTCAGCGTTGTCCCAATTCCGCGGCGAAAATTCACAGGGTTTACAATGGCATCGATCTCGAACGTTTTCCGGCGCTCCGTTCGGCCAACAATCACGTCCCGCGGATCGTGAGCGTCGGCCGCCTGGTTCCATTCAAAGGTTTCGACGATCTCATCGACGCTTGCGCCGAACTCGCTCGCCGCCGAATCGATTTTGTCTGCGACATCATTGGCGACGGTCCGCTGCGCGAGACGCTCCAGGCGAAGATTGAGCAGCTGGACCTCTCGTCGCGAGTGAATTTGCTCGGTTCACTATCACAAGGCGCGGTCTTGGAAAAACTTCAGGCCGCTGACATTTTCGCGTTGGCTTCAACTACCGACGCACAGGGAGCCACCGATGTTTTTCCTACTGTGATTCTCGAAGCCATGGCTTCGGCGCGGCCGGTCGTTTCAACTCGTCTGGCCGGAATTCCCGAATTAGTCGTTGACGGCCAGACCGGAAGGTTAGCTCCGCCCGGCGATTCTACTGCGCTTGCTCACGCACTTGAACAGTTACTGCGCGACTCTGAGCTGCGATTGCGCTTTGGGCATTCTGGACGTGCTCGGATCGAGCAGGATTTCCGAATTGAGCAGACTGTCGCGCCGCTGGTTCAGATGCTCGACCGAAGTTGTAGCCGTCGCCCTGTGGGCGACGTGAGCGTTTCGCGATCGCCATTACTGGCTGCGACCGAATCCAGTCGTCGTCACGCTTCGCACAGCGAAGCGGCTACAGAAATCGCGTATCTGATAGATCGGTGGCCTGACCACGAATTGCCACTCTTGGAGCGCGAGGTTGAGGAAATGAAACGCCGGCACGTGCCCATTCTCCCGTTCGTCTGCGAATTGAATTCCAGTGCGAGGCTCAATGGCGCCATGGAACGAGTCGCGCCGTCACTCGAATTTCTGCCCGATGCGATGGTGTTGGAAGCGGAATGGCGGACAAACCCGGCTTTGGCGCAACAGTTGGAGGAAGATCGCGCACAGCAGAGCAGCCGCGCGCCAGGAGCAATTTTTCTCCGTCAGGCGCGGTTTGCGTTCGCGCTGCGGAAATTAATTGAAGAAAAAAACGTGGCGCATGCTCACGCTACGAGTTCCCGTGCGCTGGTTTGCGCGCTCATGTTAAAGAAGGTCCTCGGTGTGACAGTAAGCGCCACGATCGAGCCGCGATCGGAGTTATCGCGCGAGTGGATCCAGAACGCGTTGTCCGAATGTGTGGGCGGTCGTGTGAGCAGCCGGAGATTGGTCGAGCAACTCGGTGGCACGTTCTTTCTGGACAAAACAACATTCCGTTCTGCCGCGCAGAAAACACTCGGGCAAATCACTCAAAAGACTCATATCGATTTGACGACAGGCTCGCGTTTTTGGCAGCAATGGGCGGAACTGCTTTTGCGCTGGAGCGGCAGCGATCGAAAATCGAAAATCGAAAATCCAAAATGAAAAAAGCCATTCTACTCGCCGGCGGTGCGGGGACACGTCTTTATCCGTTGACCAAAATCGTCTGCAAACAGCTGCTCCCGATTTACGATAAGCCGATGATTTGCTATCCGCTGGCGACGCTGATGCTCGGCGGTCTGCGCGAGGTGCTGATCATTTCCACGCCAAAAGATTTGCCGATGCTCCAACATTATCTGGGCAATGGCACACAGCTCGGAATTCGAATCGATTACGCCGAGCAAGCGAAGCCGGAAGGAATCGCCCAGGCATTCCTGATCGGGGCGAAATTTGTTGGCGACTCCGGCGCGTCGCTGATCTTAGGCGACAACATTTTCTACGGAAAACTCGACTTCTATCGCGACGCGCTCGCCACCGAGCGTGGCGCGTGCATTTTCGGCTATCAAGTTCGCGATCCTGAGCGGTATGGCGTGGTCGAGTTCGACAGTAACGGCAGAGCCATCAGCCTCGAAGAAAAGCCGAAACAACCGAAAAGCTCCTTCGCTGTCCCTGGACTTTATGTTTACGACAATCAAGTCGTTAATCTGTGTCGGACATTGCGTCCATCAGCGCGTAACGAACTGGAAATTACGGATCTAAACTCGCTGTATCTGAAGCAGAACCAGTTGCACGTGAAACTGCTCAGCCGCGGCATGGCGTGGCTTGATACCGGAACCACAACGGCACTACTCGAGGCCAGCAATTACATCGCCACCATCGAGCATCGGCAGGGCTTGAAGATCGCATGCCTCGAGGAGGTCGCGCTGCGAATGGGTTTCATTAGCCAATCCGATCTCGAAAAGATCATCGACGGATTACCGAAAAATGAGTACCGCGATTATCTGCGCACGGTTTGTGATGAAGGGCCTGGCGCCGGGCTGGAACCGGTGGGATGACCTTTACTTGGGTTGCTCGCGCAGCAAATGGTTTGTGTCGGCAAGCAGTTTCGTTATCGCTTCGGCTTCCGTCGCGTCGTAGTAGCCGCGGATTTGACCGCGTCGATCCACGAGGACCATTCGTGTGCTGTGCACAGGAAGTCCCTGCGCGTCGCTTCCGTCTGACACCGCAAGTTTGAAACCGTCATGGGAAAGTTTGTAGATCGCGGACTTTGGTCCGGTCAGAAAATCCCAGCGTCCCGGCTCGGCTTGTAGTTTCCCCGCGTAGCCACGCAAAACCGCCGGTGTATCCTTTTCCGGATCGACACTGAACGAAACCAAATGCACGTCGCTTTTTTCCAGCGGCTTTTGCAATTCGCTCATCCGGCCGCTGATCATCGGGCACGGCCCCGGGCACGTTGTGTAAATAAAATCCGCGATCCAAATTTTACCGGCCAACTGCCCTGACCCAAACGGCTGTCCGTTTTGATTCGTAAGCTGAAAAGTGGGCAGGGTGCCGTAAGAAGAAACTGTCCGCTGACGCAGCGCTGACACCTCCAGATTTCGCAACCATAACAGCATGCCCAGCGTGACAACCGGGATCAGGATCAGCGTCACTTTCCAGGCGATACCGCTGCGTGATGGCGCACGATTCATTGTAGCAGAAGTCGTGTTCATAATTTCGTCAGAACCAAAGCCGCCAATAACAACGGAAGATACGCTATCGATGCGAAAAACAGTAAACGCGCGGCGCTGTGCGTACGCAGCCGCAGAAAACGCATCGCGACCGCGACGAATAGTCCACCGAGCACAAGCTCGATTGGCTGATAGACGTAACTGGCAATTCCAACAAATGCGGGCAGACCGGCGAGCACCAGGAGGAGAATGCAGAAGAACACACTCTGACTGGCGCTGCGTTCGCCGCTGGAATCGTCGCTTGAAATCATGCGGAACCCTGCGCGTAAATAATCTTCGCGGCACATCCACGCGATGGCGAAGAAGTGCGGCATCTGCCACAAAAACACGATAATGAAGAGACTCCACGCCCCCGGACCGATGTCTCCGCGCGCAGCCGCCCAGCCGATCATCGGCGGGATTGCGCCTGGAATCGCGCCGACAGCCGTGTTGGCCGTGCTGGCGCGCTTGAGCGGTGTGTACGCAAAAATGTAAATCACGATAGTGATTGCCGTCAGCACCGCGCTGAGCGCGTTGCAAATAATGGCCAGATAAACGACGCCGAAAACCGACAACGTCGCGCCCAGCACGAGCGCTTGAAGCGGCGCCATGCGCCCCGCCGGAATCGGTCGTGTCCTTGTGCGGCGCATGAGCGCGTCCGCTCGGCGTTCCCACCACTGATTCAGCGCGGCTGCGCCTGCCGCCGCTGCCGCGGTCCCGAAGACGGTTTGAAAGAGCGCCTTATAATCGATCGGCGGTTCCGCTCCGAGATAAAAGCCCACTGCGGTCGTTACCAATACAAGCAGCGTCAGTCTCGCTTTGACGAGTTCAGCGAGATCGCTCACGAAGTTGGGGCGCGAGGAGGCGACTGTCGGGTTGTCGACTATCGCCGTTTTCATGCCGGAATCGGTTTCGGCGCGCTCGGCGGCCGCGCCCGATCAGTTTCCCTCTGTGAAATTCGCCAGCAAATCGCGCTGATGCTCACACCAAAAGATAGCATTACCGCGCCGAGCGCGACATGCGCGGTGGCGATATCGGCGGCTTTATTGCTCCAGATCACCCACGCACCGAGCGCAATCTGGCCAAGGATCAAAACGACCCAAAGGAGTGATAATCGTTTGAGAGCAGCGAAATCGCGTATTTCTCTCCAGACCCGGGCGCAAAACGCGACTATTGCAATCGCGATGATTAACGCGAGAAACCGGTGCACCATTTGCAGCCAGATTTGAAATGCGCTCACGTCCGACAACGCACGCGCGTCGCGCCACGCGTTGATCTTTGCCAAGGCTGCCGCGCTGGTATCTGGAATCCATGCGCCGTTTGCGGTCGGAAAATCCAGGATCGCCAAATCGCGATGTTGATGCCGCATCGTTGCCCCGAGCGCCAGCTGCACGTAAATCGCAATTGTGATCGCAACAGCGAGCTTTTTGATTGGCGAAAATTTCTGCGAATCGCCGAGCCGTTCTGTAACGGAGCGCCAAAAATTTGTCGTCGCCAGTGCAATGAAAACAAGCAGCCCGAGAAACGCCTGCGCGACACAGGCGTGAAAGATGCCGATTTGATCTTTCATCATCGTGACTCGAAGACCGCCCAGAATTCCTTGCAGAATCACACCGATAACCGCGATGACGCCCAAGCTACGGGCCCATCGCCGATCTTCGCGCAGCCAAAGCCACACAGCGAGGATGATCGTGAGAAATCCGACCAGCGAACCCATCAATCGATGCGTGTGCTCGAACAAAATTCCGCCGACCCATTTCGAAACCGGAAACAGAAACATGTTGTAGCCGAAAGTGGTCGGCCAATCAGGCACCGCGAGACCGACGTTTTTACTGGTAACCATTCCGCCGCTGCAAATGAGCAGCAACGTCGCGATGCAGGTTAGCCATGCAAAACGGTTCAGCCATTTTGTCGATTTTCCCACAGGGGAAGAATACGACGAATGAGACCGAAGCGACAAATGCGACGGTAGGCGCGAAGCAATTTATCCGCCGGGAGTCGGCGAAGCGGCAGGTGCAGGCGCGTTGTGCAGCTGTTGTGCAGGGTGTGGCGAAGCACCGGCCCCTTGCGCGTCGGCATTCGGAGGCTTGGGCGCGCCTGGGGGCGGAATTGTCCCCGGTGGGGCTCCGCCAATCGGTTCACCCGGCGGGCGCTGCGTGGGCGCGGGCGGAGTTGTTTGCGTGCCGGCGAGCTCGGCGCGTTCTTTCAGCCACGCCTGGTAATCCTGCGGCGTATCGACGACCAGTGTGCCTTTCATTCCGTAATGGCCAAGCCCACACAACTGGGCGCAAATAACTTCATAGGTTCCTGTCTTAACAGGCGTGAACCAGATTGGAATTAGCGAGCCAGGAATGGCATCGCCCGCGATGCGCATGTCCGATATAAAGAAATCGTGGATCACATCTTTCGAGGAAAGCTCTGCAATCACCGGCCGATCCACTGGCACATGGAGTTCGCCGGTCGTTACGATGTCGTCTTTACCAGCCGGATCCTTTGGATCAATGCCGAGCGGGTTTGAGTTGGAGACAAGATTGACGTCGCGCCGGGCAAACTGTCCATCCGCTCCCGGCAGGTGGTAGTTGAAGCTGAACTGCTGCGCGACAACGTGCACAAGCAGCGCCTCTTTTCCGGGGGGAAACTGATTCACGCGTCTTGCCCATAGCGGGATCGCGAAGCCCAGCAGCAGTACCGCTTCAATCAGGACAACTGAAAATTCCAAGTGCGTCGAAATTCCGCTGCGCACACCGGCATGATCGGCAACCGGCTGGCGACCCTTCCGAAACCGAATCAGGACGTAAATAAAAAAAGCCGACCACCCAACGAACAAGGCGGCCATGAACCAGTGACAAAACTCAATGATATGATCGATCTGATAGCCGTGGGAGGAAGCGTTGGGCGGCTGACCCAGAAACTCGTTGATCAGCGCAAGGCTATTCATACTTGCTCAAGTCTTCCTCGGTCAGCTCCTGATGCGGCTCGACCGGCATGCGGCCATGGCGCCACAGATGAAAGCTGAACGCGCCGATCCCGCCGATGACCGACATCACAGCACCAAAAAGAAACCAAATCGCGACGGCCATGTGCTCGGTCGATTTGCCGTCCTTGGCGCCGTAGCAAAACGGGCACGCCATCGCTTGCTGTGTGGCAAACACAACGGATACCAACAACAACGAGGCGACTCTTTTCATGTGATGATGCGCAGCCGTTTCATTTTCCTGTAGAACCAGACGCCATACACCATCAGCACAATCGCGACCACGAACGAGGCGATCGCGCCGGCAACGTAAATCGGGGCGCCTTCCACGAGGTTGACCCAGAGACACCACACGCCGGTACCCAACGCAAGCAGCGTCGAGAAGATGATGAACACAATATGGAAAGCTTTAAGCGACATTTAGCGAAAGATCGGGTAGTCGTACCACGCCAAAAATATAAGCCAGAACATGCCAAGCACAAAAAACCCGGTAAAAACCAGGATCCGGTAGATCAGCCGTTTCTCTGCGGCGAGATGCATAAAAATTGCCGCCACCAGCCCGGCCTTGAACGTAGCGACCAGCATTGCCACGGCGATGTTCGCTTTTTGCGTGCCGAAATGAACGTACGACAACGCGACCGTGACGCCGGTGAATACCAGCAGGGTGGCGCCGACCATCAAGTACCCGCGAACGTGCTTGCGAATACCGTGCGCGTATTCTTCGTATTCCTTCGAATCTTGGGAAATGTCAGGTGGATTATTCATGACTACAGCAGGTAAAACAGCGGAAACACAAAAATCCAGATGAGATCGACAAAGTGCCAGAAAAGTCCGCTGACTTCGACACGATTGGCCAGGTGCTCGGGATTGCGCTGGTAAAGCCGCTTGCTCACCGGCAACCACATATAAATGAACACCAGCACGCCACCAAGCACGTGCAAACCATGTAAGCCGGTGATCGTAAAATAGCTGGCAAAATACGCGCTGTGCCTTGGCTCAAACATCGTCGCGTATTGCACGTCCTCTTTTTCAATCGTGGCGATCTTTTCCGTCGCAGGGCGCGGCCAGAAGTGCGGCCGATCCATGTCGGCGTTCGTTGGGTCTGCGTTGAGCGGATCTAGCGCGACTTCGTATTCCTTGATGTTCGGATCCTTTAACGCCGCGCGATTGTGCAAGTGACCCGTAATCTCGAGCCGCGGCGCCAGGCCTTTTTCCGCAGCGTACTCGTTGCCCAGATATTGTTCATATTTCCCCAGCGCTTCCGTTTTTATGTAAATGCCGAAGTGATCGAACTTCTGCGGCCATTCATAAGCGAGTTTGACCGTGAGGAAGATGAGACCGCAGATAATGGTGGCCAGCATGTACCACCAATAAGCGTTATACTTTCGCATCTTCAGCGACGCCCACGCCAGCACCACTGTGACTGATGATATGATCAGGATCGCGGTGTTCATCGTGCCGACCGGGACATTGAGCAAGCCGTGCGGCCACATCCCCGGCGGTGAGTCGATCCGCAGAAAAATGTAGGCGGAGAAAAGCCCGCCAAAGAGCATCACTTCAGACGCGAGAAAAAGCCAGATCCCGATCTTTGCGTTCCAAAGACCGGTGTCGGGGCGGTTGGAAATTGTGTACGGGATTTCCATGATTCAGTAGATAACAAACCAGGCTATGCGTGAACGAGATCAGCGGGGGGTTTGCGACGCGTTCGCTCATCAGGTTCCACCGGCTCATTTTGCATGGTGTAGTCGCGTTCGCGACCGGGCAGGCTGTATTCGTACGGGCCGCGATATGCAACTGGCGTGGTGAGGAAATTGCCGTGCGGTGGCGGCGAAGGCGCAGTCCATTCGAGCGTCGTCGCTTCCCACGGATTGTCGTTCACTTTTTCGCCGTGCTTGATGCTCCAAAAGAAATTGATGATGAAAGGAATCTGAGCGAGCCCCATGATCCACGCTGCCCAGGAGATAGGCTTGTTCCATTCGAAGCCGGTCAATCCCCAGACGGTATGCGCATTCGCCAGGGTCCATCCCTGCCCGCCGTCATACCAGCGCCGATGCATCCCGGCCATGCCCTGCAAGAACATCGGAAGAAAGATCGCGTTCATGCAGATCAGCGTCGGCCAGAAATGCACTTTGCCCCAGAAATCGTTCATCTTCCGCCCGGTCGCTTTCGGGAACCAATAGTAAATGCCGGCGAAAAGCCCGAAGATTGTGCCAGGCGCAACGATGTAATGGAAATGCGCGATGATGTAGTAGGTGTCGTGCAG
>Ga0137409_10007701_pt1 | contig 11043 bp, 10 predicted proteins | sample CZODoug1_16funga_FD_122059 | JGI IMG/M metagenome (GOLD analysis project Ga0137409, IMG submission 122059) | Vadose zone soil fungal communities from Angelo Coast Range Reserve, California, USA - CZODoug1_16fungal (Hybrid Assembly) | ecosystem: Environmental > Terrestrial > Soil > Vadose zone... | reverse complement strand
GTAAGCAAAAAATCGCGACATGCTTCCTTGTCGCTCATCTGCTCACAAAAAACAATCCCCAGCTATGACACAGACTCCAGAGGGACGACTGAGGGATAGACGCCGTTCTACGCCGCACCCTTCTTCTTCCGGTACTCATCAAACGCATCCAGGAATCGATCGATGTCCGCCTTCGACAAATAATATGGGGTCGACAATCGGAGCTTATGCGGATCAGCGCCGCGGATGCGGATCTTCTTTTCTTTCCAGAGCCAGTTCTCCAGTTCCATTCGAGGGAGTGGAGGAACGTTGACCGTGGCAATTCCGCATCGCATGGAAGCATCCGGCGAGGTCCACGACACCGCGCCGCGTTTCACCATCGCAGCCAGGATGTAGTCGCAGAGCTGGCGATGCCGTTTTTCAATCCGATCGAGACCAATGTCGTTAGTCAACTGGATAGCCGCGCGCAACCCCCACAGGGCCGGCACGTTCGAACTGCCGATGCGCTGGAAGCGTTCTGCTCGGATCTTTGGATCGGTCCCATCCTTCGGTCGCTATCGTGTTCCAGACTCGATCAATCACCTCGTTGCGGACGTACAGAAATCCCGATCCCTTCGGCGCCTGTAACCACTTATGCGGGCTGGACGAGTAAAAATCGCTGCCCAAGTCGTGCACGTTAAGGCGCATCATGCCGGGCGCGTGTGCACCGTCGACAGCGGACAGAATGCCTTTGCTGCGGGCGAGCGCACTCAATTCCTTGACGGGCAGCACGACTCCCGTGAAGGTACTGATGTGACTGAAGAACATCACTCGCGTCCGCGGAGTGATGGCGTCGCTGAACAGGTTCAGCACCTGCGCGGGATTCTCTACCGGTTTCGGAAGAGTGACTTTCTTGACGACGATCCCGTAGCGTTTGGCGCGCAATTGCCAAGGCATCTCTCCGCCGGGATGCTCCTGATCGGTCATTAGAACTTCGTCGCCGGGTTTCAGATCCACGCCGTTGGCGATGTAGCTATTCGCCTCGGTGGCATTGCGGAGCAGGGCAATCTCGTCACGGTCACAGCCCACAAAAGCAGCCAGCGGGTCGCGGAACTGGTTCCAGGAGGCGTATCCCCAGATGGGATAGTCTTCCGGATCCACTTCATTGAGCTTTTCGCAGCTCTCATAGGCCTCGAAGATCGCGCGCAACACGGGTGCGGGGCTTGAGCCGACAGTACCGTTGTTCAGGTAGACTTCGTCCGCCGGGATCAGGAACTGCTTGCGCAGTTCGCGCCAATAAGCGTCTTCGTTCGACTCATATCGAGACCGATCCGGCAACTTGGTGGGCAGGGAGGCGAGTTGGGCCCAGAGACCTTGTGGAAGCGCCAAGCCCGCCCATACAGCGAGCGACGACGACAGAAAACCGCGGCGGTTGAGCATAAAGGCTCCGTTTAGGAAACGCGCCATAGTACACCTTCAGGAGGTTCCATCTCGCAGATTCCCAAGTAACTTTCTGCCCGCCGGACGCGTCCAATCAGCAGGGTAATTCCGTCGATTGCACTTGCCATGCGGAGTATAATCGTGGCAATCGACCGGTTCCGATGGGAGAGTCCACCATGTTGCTCCGTAAAATACTGATATCAATGATGTTCTTAGCGCTCACCGTGCCGGCATCGCTGGCCCAGGACCAAACTTCCCAGCCGGATGCGACCCAACCCGACACTGCCAAGCCCGACACTGCCAAGCCTGATGCTTCCAGCACCAGCGGAACGGTTCAGGGTGAGCCCCCAGTTCAGCAGCCAGACGATAGCAACGTCAAACACGACGGCAGCAGGAAGGACGTGGATGCGATCGGCAATCGCAAGATCGGCGGCCGTGGTTTGGGCGATTGGTACTCGCTGGAGACTGAAATCCGCATAGGCAAGGAGTACTCCCAGCAGGTCGAAGCCAGCGTAAAGATGGTGCAGGATCCGGTGGTCACCGAATACGTCAATCGCATTGGACAGAACCTGGTGCGAAATTCCGATGCCAAAGTGCCGTTCACGATCAAGGTCATCGATTCTGACGAAGTGAATGCGTTCGCGCTGCCTGGCGGATTCTTCTACGTCAACTCTGGCCTGATTTTGGCGGCTGACGAAGAAGCTGAGTTGGCCGGTGTGATGGCGCATGAAATCGCGCACGTCGCTGCCCGGCATGCGACTCGTCAAATGACGCGCGGGAACTGGGCCAACATCGGAACGATTCCGCTAATTTTTGTTGGCGGCGGCATTGGGTACGCAGCGCGTTCGCTGGCAGGGCTGGCGCTTCCCATGACGTTCCTGAGTTTCTCGCGTGGATTTGAGGCGGAAGCCGACTACCTCGGCCTGCAATACATGTACAAGACGGGCTACGACCCGCAGGCGTTTGTCAGCTTCTTCGAGAAGCTCCAGGCGAAAGAGAAGAAGAAGCCGGGTACGCTGGCACGCGCCTTTTCGACCCATCCGCAAACCCCCGACCGGATCGAGAAGTCGCAGGAAGAGATTGGGAGCATTCTGCCGGCGCGTCCGCAATACGTCGTTTCCACCTCGGAATTCGACGATGTGAAATCGCGCCTGGCTTCGATCGAAAACCGCCATAAGGTTCTCGACGACAAAGAAGGCACCAAGCCGAGCCTGCGCCGCACGTCCACCTCCGATAAGTCCGGCAAGGACGATAAGACCGACGACGATCGCCCGACGTTAAAGCGCCGGGACGACACCAAACAAAATTGATCCCGGAAGTAATCGGCGAAAGCAAATCGGCGGCCTTGGCCGCCGATTCTTGTTTGTTTGTAGCTTCTGGAGGAGTTCCGAACGACTTTGTACGGAAAACCGCACAAAATACACACATTTAGCGGATGACTCAGAATTTACCGCTGCACCATTGCTACGTTCGGAAAAAATTACTAAACCACGGGGTATGCGATCTTTCACAATCGTACTACTGGTTTCGCTGGCAGCGGCTTACGTCTCTTTGGTTAACGCTCAACCTTCTGCCAATACTTCCAAAATGGAAAAAGCGATTCTAGTGGAGACATTTTCCATGGCGCGCTGCCACGGGCTGGATTGTCTCCCATGGCATACGCCAATTGACAGCGACTTCTGTTTCCAGGCAGGTAATACGTTCTACGCTGCAATCTCTCGGCCTTGGGACGTTCCGTGGGCCAACAAGAAGGCTGAAAGGCTACTGCACATGAAGGGACAGTCAGTCGAGATCGTTGTTGACGATAAGGAAATCACAGTATTCGCTGCGGGCATGACGGTGCGCCTAAAAATCGTGCACAGGGATATCGCCTTCAGGCTTGACGCTTGCACTCACACATGAGACCCGCCTTCTGTTTCGTGACACTCCGGCCTACTGCGAACCCCGCTCAGCTCACCGCTTTCCCTCTGAACTGCCGTAACCCTACCGCCAGCAACAGTACGTCAAACACCGCCAATCCAGCCAGCACCGCTACCAGAGACAGGTGAGGGAATTGCGGCACCAGCGTTGCTCGCAATCCTTCACTCGCGTACACCAGCGGGTTGATCAACACTGCCTTTTGCAATATGGGGAAGTTGTTGAGCGCGCTCCAAGGATAGTACGTGCAGCCAAAGAAGATCATCGGCGTCAAGACCATGCTGAACATCAGCCCGATATGGGTCTGATTGACGCTGCATCCGAGCGCCAGACCACCGCACGCCGCAAACAGGGCCACCAGCACGGTAACGCAGGCAAAGGTCCAAGGACTGCGCATACTGAATGCCACTCCTGGCCGGAGGATCAGCCAGGCCGCGGGAATCACGACCAGACCTGCGACCAGCGCCTGTAGCGTGCCCGCGAGTACCTTCTCGATCGCCACCCAGGAGATTTCCATCGGCGCCAGCAGGCGGTCTTCGATCTCGCGCGTAAACTGAAATTCCGCAATCAGCGGCATGGCGACTGCCCAAACTCCAGTGAAGACCATGCTGATCGCCATGATCCCCGGGAGCAGCAGACTCTTGTACGCTTCCGGCATGTATCCGCTGCGCACCATCACGCGCCCGAAGATGAAGACGAACATCAGGGGCTGGAGGAAAGTCTGCAGGGCCAGCACGAAAGCGTTGCGCCGGGCCACATGAGCGTCGCGCGCCAGCATGGCGAAAAAACATTTCCAGTTCAATCGCGCAACCTCCTTCCGGTATGGTGCAGAAACAGGTTCTCGAGGCTGGGTTCCGCAATATGCACATCGCGAAGGTCTACGCTAGCCGCCGAAGCAAGAGCAGCAATCTCTCGGATTAACGATCCGCCACGGTCTGCATAAAGGTCTGCGCCGCTCGACTCATTTTCCCGCACCTCCCTGACACCAGGGAGCGATCGGAGCCCCTCCAGCAATTCCGGGGCCTGCCGGTCAAAGCGTAGCTGCAACAGATACCCGCCGGGCACCGAGCTTTTCAACTCGCTTGGCGTGCCCAGCGCGATTTTTCGGCCGTGGTCAATAATGGCAAGGCGATGGCATAAGGCATCGGCCTCCTCCATGTTATGGGTGGTCAGCAGGATCGTCTTCCCGCTCTTGTTGTATTCGCGGATGATTTCCCACAGAAGCAATCGCGTCTGCGGATCCAAGCCCGCGCTCGGTTCGTCGAGAAAGAGGACTTGAGGATCATGCATCATGGCACGCGCGATCGAGAGACGCTGCATCATGCCGCCGGAGAATCCGCGAACCATCTGATTGGCGCGATCCTGGAGCTTGAATCGCTCCAGTAGCTCGTCCGCGCGCTTCGCCCGCTGCGCGGCATCCAGGCCAAAGTACCCACCGTGAAAAAGTAAAATCTCGCGCGCCGTCAACGAGAAATCTAGATTCGGACGCTGCGCAACCACGCCAATCAATCGTTTGACCGCGACCTGCTGCTGCCAAACGTCATGCTCACCTATCCAGGCCTGTCCCGCGGTTGGACGAACTCTGGTTGTGAGAATCCCCACCGTCGTTGATTTACCCGCGCCGTTGGGGCCCAGCAATCCGAACACTTCGCCGGGCACAATCTCGAGCGTCAGCCCATCGAGGGCGACGATCTCCGGCTTGGGTTGCTGCTTGCGTTTTCCCGGCCCGGCTCCGGGAGCAGACCCGCCACCCGCGGCAAATGGGGGCGAGGATGTGTAGACCTTCCGCAATTCACGAGTGCGAATGCCAATCATTGTGGAAATGCCTCGGTTAAAAAGGGGGAACTGAGAACTGTCAGGATCCCGCAGCCACGGTCTTCACTGCGATCGTGTCGCCCTTAACTTCTCCCGTTACTTTAGCGGACGACCCTGCCAATTCGCTGAGTTTGTCGAGCGCGGCTTTGTCCGTGGTCTCGAGGGTGTAGACCTTGTCTCCAACGACTAGCGTGTATTTGGAGCCGCCCTTGACACACTCATGGGCGCACGAGGCGTCCTTGCCGGCCATCATGTGTTTCGCTCCGCACATGGCGTCGCTGACCGTCCCGGCCATGGTCTTGTCGACAGCCCATGCGGGAAGGGCTGCGATTCCCGCGAAGAGTGAGATTCCCAGTACGCTGCTTGCAAGCTTGCTAATCTTCATCGAGTCAGATCTCCTTGGTCTAGTGCCGCGGTAGCCGCGTCTGTACTCATTTTACTTGGATGAGAACCGTATCGTAACATCTACCGTTTTATCTCTGTCATTGACTGCTTCGTGAATCCCGATTTCCCACGGTATCGCCGCCGGCACAAAGCGCGAAGTCTCATTCAGAAATCGTCTGGGATAGTCGCTGTCATAGGGATCTCCCTCGTGGATCTTCCAGGCTGCAAGAAGGTGAGCCCTTGCCTGCGAATCCAGCCCGATGATTTCGAACTCGCCCATTTTGAACTGATCGCCTTCGAGCACGTTCAGGTCGTAGTGAACGGTGCTGTGTTCGTCATCAAAAACCGCCTTGGGCGTGACGCGGGCGGCCATGTACCCCTTAGTGTGATACAGCTTCGCCACTTGCTCCAGGTCGCTGACAAGATGCACGGAATCGGCTGGCTGCCCAATCGGGAGACGAATCAGGCGTTGCAAATCGTTTGCAGCGATTACCGTGTTGCCCTTCCAGTCGACCGCCGATGTGGAATACACCTTGCCCGGCGTTAACGGCAGGATCGCGTCCACTTCCACTTCGCCTTCCGCTTGAGAGACGACGCGGGCCTGGGACTCTGCGAACGCCGCCTTCAAGTACCCACGTTGCAGACAAACAGGGAGGAACTCAATGCTCGCCACCTGCGCGAGGGGCGAGCGCATATAACGCGCTCCGGAGAGCTTGCGGGCCGCTGCCTGAAGCGCCGGCAACTGATCCGGAGTTGCGCCCGGGAACTCCACGTTGCGAATTCGTATCTCCAGCGACTCGACCCGGTACGCAACGGCAATCAGCGACCCTCCTTCCTGAGGGGCTTCGCGCAGGTAATCGACCCGTGCCGGAATCTGCTTCTCGTCAATCACTGCTTGCAACGCTTGCTCGACCTCGTCCGGCATCGTGCCCGACACGGGCATGCGGTCCTTGAACAAGGGAACGTGTTGCTTAACAGCGGCGACCAGTTGGTCATCGGTGAACCAGACGAAGTTCTCAAAGTGCGCTGGGACCAACTTGCTTTCGTCGATGTCGGTGAGCTGCAACTCGAGTTTGGTGCCGGCCGGCGAGTATGAAAACGAGTAAGCCACGTCTGTAAACAAGCCGGTGTTGCCAAGGCGCCGGGCTGCTTCTTTGAAATCCGCTTCGACTACATTCTGGCCAAGCACGAGCCCGCTCGCCGGCAGAATTTCTTTTTCTGTGTACCTCTGGCTGCCAGTTAGTTTGAGTCCGATCAGCTTGTACGCCAGCACTGGTGCAGTTTTGCTGCTGCCGGCAGGTTTCTGGGCCCCGGCGGTTGCGGTCCAGAAGAAGTATGACGCAAGAAGAATTAGAGCGATCTTCTTCATCGTCATCGGCCACGCTTGGCGGGAAGTGCGGCGTTGGAAAAGTTCTTCTGCTTCTCCGCGATGTCGATAAAGGCCTTTGCAGCCCGGCTGAGCGACTTGTCCTTGCGGAACACGAGCGCGAGGTCGCGCCGGACTTGCGCATCGGACAGCACAAGCGCAACCAGAGCATTCGCGCGAATATCTTCCTGAATGTTGGAGCGCGCGATAAATCCGACACCGACATCTGCCGCCACAAAACGCTTCAGCAATTCGCTCGAATCCAGTTCCATTGCGTAGTGTGGTTTCAAGTGGAGGTCGTAGAACAGAGTTTCAAGAGCGTCACGGGTATGTCCACCTTTCGGGACAACCAAAGGATAGGCCGCGACCTCGGCTACCGTGACGCTTTTCTTCGCCGCCAGCGGATGCCTGGGAGGCGTGATGGCGACCAGTTCATCCCGGTGGATTGGCACACATTGCAGCCGATTGTCGTTGACCGGCAGCGATACCACGCCGAAGTCCACCGAGTTGTCGCTGACCGACTCCAAAATCTTGGCGTAGTCCGAGCGCTTGATGTTGACCGCAACGTCCGGATAATTACGCTTAAACTGGGCAAACACCTCGGGCAGGATGTGCAGGCATGTGCCCTCATTCGCTCCTACGACAATCGCCCCGCGCGGCACATGCTCAGTCTCCGCGATGGCCGTAAAAATGGCCTTGCGCTCTTCCAGAGTCTCTTCCGCGTATTTAAAAAATAGTTTGCCGGCCACGGTCAGCGAGACTCTTCCTCCGGAGCGGTCGAGTAGCCGGGCCCCGATCTCCTCTTCAAGTGCGCGGATCTGTGAAGAGATCGCCGGCTGCGTGCGGAACCGTTTCTCGGCAGCACGGGAGAAGCTGGATAGCCGAGCTACTTCCAGAAAGATTTCGAGCTGATCGAAGTCCATTGTGAAGGATTGGCCTCGAATACTATATCCAGCATCGCGCTGGGGTGGAAGGGGGTAGCTCCTCCGGGGTAGCGCCGGCATCTTGCCGGCAGTCCCGAGGGCGCCCTCGCCACCGGCCCGGCAAACTAAGACCAAATCCAGAGTTTTCTTGAGAGAGGACGAAGTGGCGGCACTACTTCTTGCTAGCCAATTGCAATGCTTGGTCCAGGAGCGGCGTTGGTTTTTTCCGAATTGCTGCTGCGTCCTTGCCAAGCGTGCTTTCCAGCTCGCCACGGAGCTTCAGCGGTGTGGAGGCCGTCAAGTTTACGTCCTGAAAAAGCGCCTCCGCGTGTACCAGCGCAGCGTAAGCGAGCTTTTTCGGATATCCCTGCTCGTTCATAAAAACGCCATAGGCTTGCCAATCCACCGCCTCGGCAGCCGGATCGTTTGCCGCCCGATCGAGTTTCAGCGCATTTTGATAAAGAGAAAGAGCGTCGCTGACTCGCCCCGATTTTGATTCCAGCATCGCCTGGTTTACAGAAGCAACGCTCTCGATTCTCGGTTGGTGAGTTTGGGCCGCGATGTTTCGTCCCAACTCATACAGTTTCAGCGCCCGATCGGGATGATTCGAGCGTAGATTGCAATCCGCCAGCCTCATCAGTACCGGCAGGACAACATTCAGATCCGGCCTGCCTCCACTTTTGGCGGCGGTCTCCAGAAAAATCGTGTAGTGCGGAATGGCGGCTTCAAATTTCTGTTCACTATCCAGTTGTCCGGCCAGGTAGAGGTGAGCGTAGGTCTGCGCTGGATCGACCGCAATCGCCTTTTCCCAACTGGCGAGCGCTTCCGCCGAGCGGCCAAAATAGCTGGCGAGAATTCCGTGGTTGATCAGCAGGTCGGGATCGTTCGGCCACTTGGCTAACGCTTGCGTGGCAATAACGTCCGCTTCCGCGAAGCGCTGGTGAGCGGTCAGATATTTCAGGAAGGCAATGCGCGGCGCCGGATCCGACAAATTCGTCGCAATTGCCTGCTGGTAGGCCGATGTGGCGGCGTCGGAATTTCCCGTGTCTGCCTGCTTTTTTGCAAGCCGCATTTCAAGCGAGGCGTCAAAAGGATTGAGGGAGGCGGCCTTCTGCATGGAATGCAGATCGTCGTTGTGAACCACGAACGCATAGCGCGTCTGATCGAGTCCCGCGAGCCCCACCAGGAAAATCGCGGTAGCAATTCGAAAAGCGCGTGGAACAATGCCTTGGCTTCGCATCCACGCCCAGACCGGCCCCGCCGTGCTGCCAGCCGCCCCAGCAACGGAAGCGATGCGTTCCTGGGTGTTCAACAGGAGAGCTGCGATGCGCCCGTCGCGAAGTTTCCAGATCGCTCCGTCCAGTATGAAGTGGTGCAGGTTTACCAACGCGGTAAAGATGAGGAAACTGGCGGTGAAGTCGTAGTGAAAAACATAGCTGGCCAGCCATGGCCCGGGCACGAACAACGCGACCCCACCCACGATCTGAATTTCGAAATACGCCAACGGACGCCACGCTCTCTTCTCTGCAACTGCTTCCCGCCGGGCGTAGCAGCTTGTGATCCACAGATACTGTGCCGAATGCATGAGCGGCAACACGCCCGTGCTGTAGCGGCTTTGCGGCAGGCTGATCCCTTTCAGCGTGGCTAGCAACCCCGGAACAAAGAACCACAGGACTTGCGTGGAAAACAGCACCAGTGGCGGCGTCATAGCCTTCCAGCCGATCTGGCGGACCAGGCTGCGGAGTCCGTAGGAAGCAAAAGTAAGAAACGCAATCGCCAACACGCCTCTGACTATCAGAGATGTCTTATCCGGAATGCCGATGGAAAGAAAAAGGCGGTCCGACGGACCGGCGTGCAAATTCAAAAATAGGATTGCGTACGAAAGAATAAATGCGCAATAAATCGCCTGCTGGGTATTTTCTTCGATCTTAGCGCCCGCGCGGCGAGCGAACGTCATGAACAACCCGTAGTTCTGCCCGGAGTAGTGCCATGGACTGATCGTCAGGTACAGAGTAAAGATCCACGGCAGAAGCGCAAACCGGAGGTGCGATAAAAGTACAGTGAGTAAAACAAGTCCCGTAATGTGAATCGTAAAAATGCGGTACTTCTTGAAGTCGGACTCGTTGTGATACGCCCGATACAGCGTTGACATGTAATGCGGATAATTCAAAAACAGCGCGAGTCCATAGAACGCGATGGCCCAGGTTGGCGAATTGGAGAGCGAAGAATATCCCAGCAGAATCAGGGGCAGGGACCACGCCCCGCATCCGACGATGAGGTCGAGCGCCGGATTGCGGATCCAACGGACCGGCGATTGCTCGGAAGTACCTTGGCTCGTCATGCGGTTGGAAAAGGGGGATGAACAGAATTATAGGGTTGAACCGGAGCGAGGAGAGTAACCGGGAGGACAGGGCTGGAAGTAACTACAGGGTGCCGGTAATGCGAAAAGAGTTGTCATCCTGAGCGAAGCGAAGGACCTGATTTCCCTGGAGTGGAAGAAAGCATGTCCTTCGCTTCGCTCAGGATGACAGTTTAAAAATGCGTTTGCACCGCTATACGTTGATCACTCCCACCAATTCCTTCACCGCCGCGGCGCTCTTATCCAGCGCTGCTTTCTCTTCCGGGGTCAACTTGATCTCGATGATCTGCTCAATGCCGGCCGCGCCAAGCTTCACCGGGACGCCCACATAGAGGCCGCGAATTCCGTATTCGCCATTCAAGTAAGCGGCGCAGGGCAGGATCTTCTTCTTGTCCTTCAGGATCGCCTCTACCATTTCCGTAGCCGCCGCGGACGGCGCGTAGTACGCCGATCCCGTCTTCAGGTATTTCACGATCTCCGCCTTGGTCTTGAGCGAAGAAGGGCCGTTATCTTCAGTGGATGGAATGGGAGACTTGTCGCCGGTGATTGCTCCCCAAAGCAGGTAGTTCGTGGCCGCTACGTGCCTTACTTCCTCGGCAAAAGTTTTCACGCCTTTGTATTCACTGCTGGGAATGTTCAGGGCGGTGGGTGTGAAGTTGAACTTGTCGTCGGGCATGGCCTCTGCGGCGCCCACAAATTCGCGTTCGAGAATTCCAATCTGCTGATCAACAGCCGATGCAATAGTCGGTGCGGGCTTTGCGGCTTGCGCCGCAGGCGTGGCTGCCGGTGTCTGGCTGGATGCAACTGTGGCAAAGCAGGCCAGCGCGAGCATCGTGTCGATCAGCTCCTCGTTGCGCCCCTCGAGCAGCAGCCTCGCGTTC
>Ga0137409_10007700_pt1 | contig 11045 bp, 5 predicted proteins | sample CZODoug1_16funga_FD_122059 | JGI IMG/M metagenome (GOLD analysis project Ga0137409, IMG submission 122059) | Vadose zone soil fungal communities from Angelo Coast Range Reserve, California, USA - CZODoug1_16fungal (Hybrid Assembly) | ecosystem: Environmental > Terrestrial > Soil > Vadose zone... | reverse complement strand
TTACACGATCACCTTCCCTGGCGGAGAAGGGGATTACTTCGTCGAGGTCGCCGCGATCGGCTACGCCGCCCGGAGATTCGAGGTCAAGCGCACCGCTGACCAGGAAATCCTCGTTGCCGATGCAAGATTGCTCCGCACCGCGGGGCAACTCGACACTGTCAGAGTGGTCGGACAACGCGATCGGCCTGATCGCAACGACGCCACTCCGGACATAAGCGGCAGCGAGAGGCCGGTCGACAATAGTGCTGTGCCCGCCGATCAACAGGGCGACATCGCTTCCATGGCCGCATCGCTGCCCGGAGTCACGCTGGTCCCGGGGCAGGATGGCGATCCGTCCGGATTCTCGGTGCTAGGCCTGTCTCCCGATCAAAACAACACCACCCTCAATGGTCTGAATTTCGGAGGATCGAATCTTCCGCGTGACGCCAATGTCTCGACGTCGCTCGTGACCACGCCTTACGACGTCTCGCGCGGCGGCTTCAGCGGCGCGCAATTCCAGATTCGCGGACGGCCCGGCTCCAATTTCATCACGCGGACGATGAGCCTCAATCTCGACGCGCCGCAGCTCCAGTGGACCGATCGCGCTGCGAGATCGCTCGGCCAGCAGTACAACAACGTCTCCGTTGGCGGACTGTTCGCGGGCCCGATCAGGCAGGATGCGTCGTTCTACAACTTCGCGTACCAGCTCGGAAGGCGATCCAACGACCTGCGATCGCTTCTCAATACCGACGCGATCGGCCTGCAGACGTCGGGTATCGCGCCTGACTCGGTTGTTCGCCTGCTGGCGATTCTCCAGCAGCTCGGAATTCCGGCCGTGACCAACAAGTTGCCGTCGAGCAGGCTCGGCGAGCAGGGATCGATCTTCGGCAGCTTCGACTTCGCCCCGCAGTCATCGGCGAGCGGGCAGGCGCTCAACTTCTCCTACAACGGGAGCTGGAACCAGCAGACGCCGGCATCATCGCTCACCACCGAGCTTCCGGCGCACAGCGGCGACAGGACGAACTGGAACGGCGGACTCCAGACACGCCACACCAATTATTTCGGCATCGGAATCCTGAGCGAGACTTCACTCGGTCTGAATCGCTCACGCAACTATGGATCGCCGTATCTCGAAATGCCGAGCGGGACGGTGCTGATAACATCCACCTTCCCGGATGGATCGACGGGCATCAAACCGGTGTCGTTCGGAGGAAGCTCGAACATGAACACGAGCCAGACGAACACCGGCACCGAGCTCACCAATCAACTCTCATGGTTCAGCAGCAGCAATAAGCATCGAATCAAATTCACGACAGAGATGCGCCGGGATGCATTCACGTTGAATCAGCAGTCGAACACGCTCGGCTCCTTCACGTTCAACTCGTTAGCGGATCTGGAAGCGCAGCAGCCGTCGTCGTTCAGCCGGCAACTCTCTCCCAGGGTCAGGAGCGGAAGCCAGTTCATCGGCGGACTCTCGTTGGGCGACTCGTACAAGAGAAGCGACAACCTCCAGCTTCAATACGGCGTCCGTCTCGACGGAAACAAATTCTCGGCGACGCCGACTTTCAATCCTGACTTGGAGACCGTGTTCGGGGAGCGCAACGACCGCGCGCCGAATCACGTCTATGCGAGCCCACGTCTCGGATTCTCGTGGAGCTATGGAACGGCGCCTCAGGTGGCGGGCTTCGCCGGGGCGGTCAGGGGCCCGCGGGCGGTCGTGCGTGGTGGAATCGGACTCTTTCAGAATACGCCGAACACGACGCTGATCAGTGGAGCGATCGACAACACTGGATTGGCGAGCGCGTTGCAACAGGTCCTTTGCGCGGGTCCGGCGACGCCGACTCCCGACTGGGGAGCTTACGTGAGCGATCCGTCGACGATTCCGGCGCAGTGCAGCGATGGAAGCGTGTTCGCGAGCACTGTCCCGAACGTCACCTTCTTCGCCAGGGACTATGCGTCGCCCCGAAGCCTGAGATCGAATCTCAACTGGAGCGGTCCGCTCCTCAGCAATCTGTTCTCCGGAAATATCGAAGCGACTTACTCCCGCAACATGAATCAGTCGGGAATTGTCGATTTGAATTTCAAGCCGGTAGTGCAATTCACTCTTCCGGATGAAGCGCACCGGCCGGTGTTCGTCCAGACGACGAGCATCGTTCCGACGACGGGCTCGATCGCCTCGCGTGATGCGAGGGTAAGCCAACTCTTCTCGCGGGTGACGGAACTGCGCTCAGACCTGAGGTCGGATAGCCGTCAACTGAGATTCAGCGTGTCGCCCTCGACGTTCAACAGCAATTACAGCTGGGGAATGTCGTACGTCTATTCGAACCTGCGCGAGCGCATACGCGGCTTCAACAACACCGCCGGAAATCCTCTCGACATCGAATGGGCGAGATCACCCTTCGATTCGCGCCACCAGATCCAGTACAACCTCGGGTATAACTTCTTCGACGCGGTGCGCGTGAACTGGTTCGGAAACTTCCGCTCGGGGACGCCTTATACGCCCATCGTCGCAGGCGACATCAACGGAGATGGATACTCGAACGACCGCGCATTCGTCTATGATCCGGCGACCACTTCTGACCCGGCACTGGCCGGCGCGATGCAGTCGCTCCTCAACGTGGCCACCGGAAATGCGCGCGATTGTCTACAGAAACAGCTCGGCTCGCTCGCGGCACGCAACAGCTGCCAGGGCCCGTGGACATCGCAGGCAACGATGTCGCTCTCCTTCAATCCGCTCAAATTCCGCATGCCGCAGCGCGCGACGCTCTCGCTCCAGGTCGGCAACCCGCTGGGCGCCGCCGATCTGATGCTGCACGGCAACAACAATCTGCACGGTTGGGGACAGTTCGCTTTCCCGGATCCGACCCTGCTCGCCGTGCGCGGCTTCGATCCGCTGACGCAACGCTACAAGTACGATGTGAACCAGAGATTCGGCTCCACTCTACCCGCGCTCACCGCTGTAAGAGCGCCTGTCACTGTTACTGCAATGATGCGCTTCGACCTCGGACCGACGCGCGAGCGGCAGGCGCTCACACAGCAGCTCGATCGCGGGCGGACACTTAGAGGAGCGAAAGCACCCGAGCCGATGCTCAAGGCGATTTATGGGAGCGGCGGAATTCCGAATCCGCTCTCGACGATTCTACGACAGGCAGACACGCTCCAGCTGACTGGCCCGCAGGCGGACAGCATCGCGACGATGAATCGGCGTTACGTGATCAGTCTGGATTCCATCTGGGCACCGGTCGCGAAGTATCTCGCGGCGCTGCCAGACAAATACAACAAGGACGAAGCGTACTCGCGGTATCAACGCGCGCGTGAGACTTCCGTGGACATTCTTATCAAACTCGTTCCTGACATCAAGCGAGTGCTGACGCCCGAGCAGAGGCGGAAGCTGCCCGCGTTCATCGCGAGTTACCTCGATACCCGGTATCTCGCCTCGATTCGCTCCGGAACAGCAGGTGCGGGCAATGGCCCGATGATGTTCCCCGGCGGCTTTATGGGAGCAGGGGGCGGGATACGCACTGATGGCGGTGGAGGCGGAGGAAACGTGATCATCATTCGGAACTGATCGACGATCTCGAATAGCTATGCTCAAACGGAATCCTAATCGCCCCGATTCAACGGCGGCACTCAACGGAATCAACCATGAAGAAAGTCACGCTCGGCCTTCTATCGATCGCGCTCGCGGCGGCAAGCCAGCCGTGCCTCGCGCAATCTCTCCCACCAATTCGCCAGCTCGGCCCCGTCACCGCGGTCGCAAAGGAACCGCTCGGCTCCGTCACGGCTGTACGGCACCTGCCCGACGGACGCATCCTGGTGAACGACATCGTCGGCAGGCGAGTCGTGATGTTCGATTCTTCGCTCTCGACGGTGACCGTCGTCGCGGACACAACGAGTGCGACCGCAAACGCCTACGGCGTGCAACCGGGCGGACTCATCGCTTATCGAGGCGATTCGACGCTGTTCGTCGATCCAGCTTCGCTCTCGATGTTGCTTATAGATCCGAACGGAAAAATCGCTCGGGTGATGTCGGCTCCGCGAGCACAGGATGTCGGCTTTCTTATTGGAGGACCGTTTGGTAATCCCGGATTCGATCCCAAGGGTAAACTTGTCTATCGCGCCCCGCCGAACTTCGCTGCATTCCGGCCACCGCCAGGGAGTTCCGGAAACCGGCTTCCACAATTTCCCACTCCGCCAGATTCCGCTGCGCTCGTTCGGTTCGACCTGGCGACGCGAAAGGTCGATACCGCGACCTTCTTCAAGACGCCAAAGTTCAACCTGACTGTTACCCAGTCACCGGAAGGTGGAATTCGCGTGACTTCGACCGTGAATCCGCTCCCGCAGGGGGACGACTGGGCGCTGCTGTCTGACGGCACCATCGCCCTCGTGCGAACGAAAGATTATCACGTGGACTTCCTCAACCCGGACGGCACGACCACATCGTCACCGAAGATCCCATTCCAGTGGGAGCGTCTCACCGACGAGGCCAAGGTCGCCTTTATCGACTCCGCGAAAGTCGCAATCGAGAAGGCGCGTGCGAGCGGGCAGTTCGAGCGGACCGGCGCTTCACAGATCATGCTTCGTGGTCCCGATGCCGGTAGTGCCGGCCCTGCCGGCGGTCGACGCGATGGAGCCGGCGGCGATGCGCCGCGCACAGGACCGGCGCCAGCACCTGCGCCGAACGCTCAGCCGGGAACGATGACAGTCACATCCGGAGGCAATACCACCGTGACCTCCGTCGGTCCCGGAGGAGCGGGCGGACCACTGCCCCCTCTCACCATGATCTCGCCGAGCGACCTGCCGGATTACAAGCCGGCATTCATGCCGGGATCGACTCGCGCGGACGCCGACGGAAATCTCTGGATCAGAACCAGTCAGAACGTCGCTGCCCGCCCGGTCTACAACGTCATCAATCGCAAGGGCGAGCTGATCGACCGGGTACAGTTACCGGCAAATCGAGTTCTGGTCGGCTTCGGGGAAGGGGGCGTCGTGTACCTCGCGGTGCGTGATGGGGCGATGGCGCATCTGGAGAAAGCCCAATCCAAGTGAGGTCGCGGCTGACGCCCGGAGACGTCGAATACTGAAGCAGGGAGCTGAAAGCTTCGCAGCTGCTTTGCTGGGAGCTTTTATACTGGCGTTATGGTTTCGCCGAGCTACGGATCGCAGCTTCGCCGAGCATTCATTCGCAGGCGGTGAGACCTTGCTCCGCAGTTTCCGACGCCGCCGGAAAAGCTCCGAGCGAGTAAGCTGCGAAGCTAACAGCTCCCTGCTTGGGTTTTGTGGATGCAAAATCGGCGCATCTCGCCATACGCCGAGGAACGGCTAACGGGTCATTCCTCGAGCGATATGTCGGGCGAGCGCCATGATGGTAACCATGGGATTGACTCCCGAGGAAGCCGGAAAAAGGCTGGCGTCCGCGACATAAGCGCCGCTCAGTCCGAACACTGCCCCGTGCGCGTCGCACACGGCTGAAGCGCGGTCGGCACCGAGCCGGCACGTCCCCATCTGGTGCGCGCTGAACAACGGCAGCCGGTTGGGCGAGGTCGGAGCCGCGGCGATCTGCCGACAAAATTTGTCGATCGATGCGCCTTCCGCTTCGCGATCCCACGTCAGTCGCTCCGTGTGCAGCGTGATGATGCGCTCGGCACCGGCGGCGTGGTGAATCCGCGCCACGGTCGCCATTCCGTGTTTGATCAGCTTGCGCTCCTCCTTCCCCAGTCTGTAGTCGAAGTAAGGATGACCCGCGCTCGTGATGCGCACCTGACCGGCGTCGGAGTCCCGCGTGAGCACGATGAACGGCGCCGCGAATCGAATTCTCTGCATCTCACGCCGGTGATCCCGGGCACCCGCCCACGGAACTCCGACTGACAGCAATCCAGGATGCCCGGGCGCAGCTTCGATGCGGTATCCGTATCCTTCGGAGATGTTGGTGAACTCGTCGCACACGATCGTTTGAGGCGGTCCCTTCCACGCCTCGATCGGAGTTGGGTAAAGACCTGTGACCGCGACAGTCGGATGAAGAAATAAATGCTGGCCCAGATGTAGAGACTTGAGTCCCGATCGCATCAACAACGCCGGTGTCTCGAGCGCGCCGGCGGCGATCACCACTCGTGGCGCCACGATCGTGACCGCTCTCGGCTCCCCCTGGGGATCGGCGTACGTACCTTCGACGCCCGTCACCTTTCCCTTGCTCTGCTGGAGCTTCCGCGCCGTGTACGGCGCGATGACCTGTGCGCCGGAGCGAATCGCATCCATGAGGTACGTCGTCGCCGCACTTTGTTTCCCGCCTACTCTGCAGCCGAACATGCAGTTCCCGCACTGCGCGGGATCGCAGCCGAGTGAATTCCGCGCGATGAGGTTCCAGCTGTAGCCGAGTGATTTCGCGCCGCGGCGGATAGCCGAGTTGTTCTCATTGATCTCGCTCTCGTCGGTCGACGCTCCAATGCGGCGCCAAACCGCGTCGAGCGACTCGCTGAACGAATCCGAAGTGAAGAAGGCACAGCCCGAGAGCTCGGCCCACTCTTCGCGCACGTCGTCGGGAGTGCGAAAGCACGATTGCCAGTTGACCGTCGTGCCGCCGCCAATCGAGGCGCCCGCGAGGAGAGACATGCTCAAATCGCTGGTTCCCGCGAGCCCTCCTTCACGAAAAAGCCGCTGCATTCCCACGAGCTCGTGTTGATCGAAGTCGCCGCCGCTCCACCCGCCGCCAGCCTCTACCACTATCACGTTCTGCCCATTCGCGGCGAGCTCCGCGGCCACGACACTGCCGGCCGCGCCCGAGCCGACGACGCAGACGTCGCACTCGACCTTCGCTTCCGTTCCGATCTTGGAGATAGGAATCCGCGGGGCGGTAGCCTTTTGATTTAGCTCCGGCTCGTAGCCGATCGCGGCGAGGATGGCGTCCGACTCCGGAGTTCCGTTCGCGGCGTAGGTGTGCAGCATCACGAGACTCCGCGCACCCTGGTAGGCTGAGCGCAGCTGCGGCACGACGCTGCGCGCCAATCGCTGCAACACCCGCTCCCGCGCAGACAGCGAGAGCCGCGAAAATCTGGTGGCGTTCGCCGATACGGTGGCGATGAAAAGGGGATTCTCGAGCAGCCTCAGAAAAAGGCGGAACGCCTCGCTCTTGGCGGGTTCAATCCTGTCGAGCGCCTCTGCGACCCGACCACTGACTCCGAGGTCGGCCGCCGACATGCTGAAGAGGGCTGGGTCTTCATCCTTCGTGAACGCGAGGGAGGGCACGAAGGTGTCGCAGAGGGCGTCGAGCGCTGCGGCTTCGCGATGGGTGAGGTTCACGGAGGCACCCCCTTCACGTTTTGGTCGAATCCGATCCCACACAAACCTAATCGTGCCTGGCCGCACCGGCCCGTGCCCGGAGCCGACAGCCGGTCCGCCGACGGCCCCCGGCCGGTAGTCGTAAGTTGCAGTTCATCCCCGGCGGGTAGTCGTAAGTTGCAGTTCATCCCCGGCGGGTAGTCGTAAGTTGCAGTTGATCTCCGCCTCGGGGTTGCGGTATCACCTCCAAATCAGAATCTTTGGGCTCGACGAGGAGGCTTTTCTGCCCGGCTACGATTTCACCAACAGGGTACGCGGCGCGTTGATCAAGGCGCGAGAGGAAGCGCATCGACGCAACCACGAGTACGTAGGCACCGAGCACCTCATGCTCGGCCTCCTCGAGGAAGATGACGCGCTGGTGATGGACGTTCTCGAGAACCTGGGCGCCAGGCCCGTCGAGATCCAGAGCGCTGTCGAGCAGGTGATCCAGAACGGTCAGCCCAACGCGAAAGCGCACCTGCCGGATCTACCCTACACTCCGCGGGCGAGAATCGTTCTCGACCAGGCGATCGCCGTGGCGCACGAATTCGGCGATGGGTACGTCGGGACACAGCATCTTCTGCTCGGCCTAATTCGTGAGCGACAGGGAATCGCGGCGCAGGCGCTGACCGCGGCGGGACTGACCGAGCCGACGCTACGTCGCGAGATCGTGCGGCTTCTTCAGGGTGAGGGCGTCGCCGCGGCGCTGGACATCGATATCAGCGACCGACCCCAGGACACGCAAGTTCCGCTCAGCATAGCCGTCGAGGTGCGGTACGAGGATGGGACGTTGGCGAAGAAGATTTTCAGGACCCCGACCGAAGCGATCGGATTCCTGCGGGACAAGTCCCGGGAGTAGCTACCGCTCCAGCTCCTTCATTCGCTTTACCGCGATCCGGATCGGAACGAACGTGGTCGCCAGGCAGATCAGCGTCGCCCCGCCAAACCCAAGCCACAGCGCCGACGGATCAGGATCCGCGTGCAACAGCCGCGCGCCAACGAACTGATAGACCGGCCGCGCCTCGAGGATGATCACCACGCCGATCAGAACCACCGATGCCATCATCAACACCAATCCGCCGAACGATGTCGGAATCTGTGCGGCATTCTCGGTATTGAATTTCGGATAAAGCGCGCCGAAGCCGAGCGCGAGACCGGCGATCGCGAAAGTCATCATCGTGATGGTGAAGATCGACACGGCCATCATGAATCCGCTGACCTCCAGCAGGACGTCGGTCGCGAACACGAGGATGAGCGCGAGCGCGAGGAGCGGAATCGTTCCCACCCAGAACTTGGACCAGAGGAGCTGGCGCATCTCGAGCGGGCTGGACCGCAGCAGCCACAGCGTCCGCCCCTCGAGACTGATGCCGGGAAAAATGAATCTCGCCGCAATCGACGCGAGAACGAATCCCGCCAGAATGAGATTCACGAATGGAATCACGTTGGCGAGGAAAAACGTTACACCCTCGCCACGTAGGGGGAGGAACTTGATGTTGAACACGTAGACGACGACGAGCACCGTCAACAGGATCAGCTGCGACCATTGGGTTGTGTCGCGGAAGAAGAGGCGCATCTCCTTGAGCACCAGCTCCCGCCGCATCACACCCCACGGCGTGAGCAGGCGCGCCACATAGCTGCCCAGCGTCCCCTGCCGAACCCACCGCTGGCCGCTCTCCTGGGATTTGCTGAAGCCGCGGGCGTAGAGCCAACGGTGAAGGATTGCTCCGAAAACCACGACGACAGCCGCTGTCGACCAGAGCAGATAGAAGTGCAGAATCTCCGGATCGCCCCTCAGCCACGTCATGATCCCCTGTGCCACCCACTCGCTCGGCATCCACGAGGAAGTCGGCGTTCGTAGCAACGAGATGAACTCCACCAGCGAGCGGAAGCCTTCGGGGCGCGCCAGCCTCTCCGGTCGGACGAGTCTGAATAGCAGCACAACTCCCGCCGCCGCGAGAACGGCAATAACGCTCAGAATGTCACGTGTCCGCCGCGCCGGAAAAATGTTGACGAGCACGAGCGTAACTGCAGTTCCGATCGCGGCCGGAATGAACAGGAACGGCAACACCGCGGCAATTGCTACGAGGGGATAGAGAAATCCACCCTGGTAGATGATGCCGTAGGCGGTGAGAACCGGTGTCGCGACCAGCACCACCATCCAGCTCGAGTGAGCTGTCGTCTCCAGGAGCTTGGCGCCGTATAGTCTCAACCAGTCAACGGGCGCCGCCACCAGCAGATCAAGATCCTTCGCCAGAAAGAAGCTCGAGAGAGCCGTGACCACGTTCGACAGAATCAAAATGCCAAACAGGCTCACGAACATGAGTCCGAGCAGTTTTGCCGCGAGCAGCGCCCCGATCTCGGGAATGCCCCGGAAATATTTCAGCAGGCGATACAACATTCCGAATACGAACAGCCAGAAGACCGCGCCGATCACTCCGAAGAGAATCAGCCTGCCCGCTTGGTTCTCTGTCTTTCCGAGCGGTCGCGCTTTCGCCGACAGAAACTTTGGCGAGAGCACGTGGCGCAAACTGGGTGATGCCGTAGACTGCGGCGTTGCGCCCGCCACGGATTGCGAGGTCGACCCGGCGACAATAGCCTCGCTGGCGAGGTCGCTATGCATCGAGGACTTCCATCGCGTCGCGAGCCGCGCGCTCACCAGTGAGCTTGAGGAAAATCTCTTCGAGCCCTCCGCCTCCGGTCGCTTCGTCGCGCAAGTCCTGGATCGTTCCCACGGACCGGATCCTCCCATTCTGAATGATCGCGATGCGATCGCAGAGGGTCTCGGCGACTTCGAGAGTATGCGTAGACATCATGATCGTGTGCCCCCGCTTCACGTATTCGCGGAACAGATCCTTGAGAATTCGCGCCGCCTTCGGATCGAGACCGACCATCGGCTCGTCGACCACGATTACCTCCGGCCGATGAACGAACGCGCTCGAGATGATCAGCTTCTGTCGCATGCCGTGACTGTAGCTCTCGACCAGCTCGTCGGCCCATTCCTCGAGATCGAACAGTGCCATCAGCTCGCGACCGCGGTGCTCGACTTTGTCGCCGTCCTGGCCGTACAGGCCCGCCACGAACCGGAGAAATTCCGCGCCGGTAAGCTTCTCATAGATGAACGGGCGATCGGGAATGAAACCCAGCTTCGATTTTGCGGCGAGCGGATCCTGAGCGAGATCGATCCCCGCGAGATGGATGGTTCCTGCCGTCGGCTGAAGGATCCCCGCGATCATGCGAAGCGTAGTTGTCTTTCCCGCGCCGTTGGGGCCCAGGAATCCAAACAGCTCCCCATCGGGCACGGACAGATCTATGGAATCCACGGCTGTGAACGAGCCGTATTTCTTGGTGAGACTTCTGAGCTCTATCATTTGGCTTTTGCGTTTTTGAAGGCGATTTCAAAGGCAGTGCGGATGGCTGAGAGACTACCTGCCCGCGCTGCGACAACCCGCCCCTCGGCGTCTACCCATGCTGTCAGGGACTGCGGTGCTCCTTCGATGCGCCACGCCCGAACAGTATCACGATGTGCCACTTCCCATTCTCCGGCGGTGTTCCGCGCGGCGCTATCGACGACCGTGAACAGCGACTCGGCGCGAATCGTCAGCTCGGGCCGGGTCACGAGTCGCGTCGTAGGATCGAACACCGACATCGTCTGCTTTCGTCCGATCGTGTGCGGGCCACCCAGCATGAACGCGATAGGCGCCAGAGACGGCGTGAACAGCGGTGGAATGAAGGTGTAGTGCGCCGGCGGGTGA
>Ga0137409_10007699_pt1 | contig 11047 bp, 9 predicted proteins | sample CZODoug1_16funga_FD_122059 | JGI IMG/M metagenome (GOLD analysis project Ga0137409, IMG submission 122059) | Vadose zone soil fungal communities from Angelo Coast Range Reserve, California, USA - CZODoug1_16fungal (Hybrid Assembly) | ecosystem: Environmental > Terrestrial > Soil > Vadose zone... | reverse complement strand
GGCCGGCTTCGAGCGGGTGCTCGAGCGGATGCGCCTGGCCGCCGCGCTCGGCGACGGCGTCCGTCACGTCGACGGCGACGACACGCGCCTGACCGTCGAGGACGTGGACCTCCACCTCCCCGACGGCCGCCCGCTCGTGACGCACGTGAACCTCTCGCTGCTCCGCGGAGACAGCGTGCTCCTGGGGGGCGCCTCGGGCTCGGGCAAGAGCACGCTCTTCCGCGCCATCGCCGGGATCTGGCCGTTCGGACGCGGCGAGATTCGCGCGTCGCCCCGGGCCCGCGTCCTCTTTCTACCCCAGCGACCGTACCTGCCGATCGGCACCCTCCGCAGCGTGGTGAGCTACCCGATGCCCGCCGCGGGGGTGGATGACGCCACGCTGCGCGAGGCCCTCGAGGCGGTGGACCTCGGCGGCCTGGCCGGACGGCTGGACGAGGCCGGCCACTGGGCGCTCCAGCTCTCCCCCGGCGAGCAGCAGCGTATCGCGTTCGCCCGCGCCCTGGTCCAGAAGCCGGACTGGCTCTTTCTCGACGAAGCGACCGCGGCGGTGGACGAGGTGACCGAGGCGCGGCTCTATCGCCTGGTGCGCGATCGGCTGCCGGGGACCACGCTGTTCAGCGTGGGCCATCGGGCGACGCTGCGCCCCTTCCACGCCCGCCGGCTCGTGGTGGAGCGCACCGGGAACGGCCCCGCGTCCATCGTGGACGAGGCGACCACTCCCGGGTGAGGGCCGGTCGTCTGGCGCCCCGGCCCGCGGTTGCGACGCGGCCGGGGTCGTGTGTACCCTGCGGGAGTGTGGAACTCGATCCGTCAGGCGGTGACGATCCGGCGCTCGCGACTCCGCGTGTACCTCGACCCGACGTCGACGTACCAGCGGCATGACTCGGCCGACGAGAAGGGGCTCCCGGGATACTTCTGCCACCTCCTGGTTCGAAATGAGGGAGGCGCCCCGGCCCGAGGGTGTCGGGGGCGGCTGCTCGACGTCAGCGTGCGGAGCCCCGACGGCTCGACCTCGCCGGCGCCCGGGTTCTTCGCTCCCGTGTTCCTCAAGTGGGCGCGCGAGCCGGATTTCGAGGCCCGAGACGTGGAGCGAGATCAGCCGCGTCGGCTGGATCTCTGCTTCGCGCTCGCCTCCGCGCCCAACCAGCTGCGGTTCTTCGCGCCGCCGAGCCCGTCCGGGGTCCTGCTCTTCCCGCCCGGGGCGTACCGCGTCGGGGTGAGCGTGACCGCGGAGGGGGCTCGAGCCGCGCACGGGGTCTTCCATATCGACTTCACCCGCGGCTGGGACCGGATCGTGATCACGGACGGCGCCTGACGCCATCGCCGGCCCAGAGGAGCCGGCCCCGGGGCGGCTCCTCTGGGCGTACCGCGAGCTAGGCGGGGGCGATCCGGGTCGCGACCATCTCGCCCTTGCTGTTCTTGTAGATCACCTTCACCCGGTCACCCGCCTTCAGCGTGCCGAGCTGGGGTGCGGTGTCGACGTCGGCCTTCAGGCTGATCGTGCGCTCCGACGTCCTCACCGTGAGCATCCGCGTCGCCTGGTTGATCGCGACCACCGCGCCGGTCAGCTGGTGCGGTAGCGCGAAGATGCTCGGTGTCTCCGCCGGCTCGGACGTCGCGCCCTGAGCCGCGAAGCCGGGAGTGGCCGACAGCAGCGTCACCAGGGCCGTGCCCACAAACATCCTGAACGTGTTCATGTCGCGACCTCCTTCGGTCAGCGCTCGACGGGCGCGTAGTCTCAGTGGCGGTCCAGCTCACGAACGTAGATCGTGTCCGCCTCCACAGTGTCGGCCGAGATCTCGTCCGCGTAGATGACGGACGCCACCACCTCCGGGGCCTTGATCTTCCCCTGACTGTCCCGCACCTTCACGCCGCGGGTCTGGTGCACGGCGCCGCGCACCTCGTCGGCCTCGATCTTGTTGGCGTAGATGGTGTTCGCGCGCACCCCCCCGGCCTTGATCTCGTCGGCCTGCACGATCTGGGTCGGGGCGGGGACGGGTACCACCACCGCGGCCGGCGGCGAGGACACGACGGGAGCCTCGATCCGGACGTGGTTGGCGGAAACGATTGCGACGGGAACCGTGAACGCCACGGCGGCGACGGCTCCGGTGAGTAATCTTTTCGTCCGATTCATTTGGGTCCTCCATGAGGGCACGCAGCACCAGACGTGCCAGAAGTGAAAGGGCGCGCAAATAGGAGATTCCTTGCGCCGCCCGGACCGTCCGACGTCGGGACCGGGGAATTCCTGCACGGTAAGGCGTACCGGTCCGCTGGAACGCGGCTCGTGTCACCCGATTGACGGATGGGGACCGGAGCCCGCGACGGGGATCCCCGCGCCGGTTAAGGCTCCGTGTCCGCCGCGAACTCGACCAGCCGGCACAGGGCGTTTACCAGCTGCATCTCCTCGATGGACTGACACCGGGCTTCCAGCAGACGCGGGGAGCAGACCAACACCGCGAGGCACTGCGCGCGGGAGATCGCGACGTTGAGACGGTTCCGGGAGAAAAGGAAGGAGAGGCTGCGTGGCACGTCCTCTCCGCTGGAGGTCGCCATGGAGAAGAAGACGATGGGCGCCTCCTGGCCCTGGAACTTGTCGACGGTGCCCACCCGGACGCCGGTCGGCAGGCCGGCGCGGAGCCGGAGCACCTGGGCGTTGTAGGGTGCGACGACCATGAAGTCGTCGTCGCCCAGCGGGCGGGTGGCGCCGTCGGCGTCGGTGAAGGTGCCTCCGCGCATGCCCGCGATCATCGTGGCGACCCGGACGACCTCCTCGTCGGAATGGGAGCGGTTGCCTTCGTGCTCGACCGGGGCGAACCGGATGCCGGTGCCGAAGGACGTCGTCCGGCGCGCCGCCGAGTCGTCCGAGTGCAGGCGCCCCGCGTAGACGATCTCCGAGATGAAGGCCGAGACGGCGGGATGCATGCGGAAGCTCTGCTCGAGGAACACGCCGCGATCTTCCGGGATCGTCGGGGCGTCTCCCAGGAGGTGCTCCAGGACGGAGGCGCCGGTGCCCGTCGGGTGGACGCCCTGCGAGACCTGCGCGAGCTGGAGCGGATCGCCCAGGAGGATCAGGTTGCGGGCGGCCGTGCCCATCGCCAGGGTGTCCGCGAGCGAGACCTGCCCGGCCTCATCGATCACCAGGTCGTCCAGCCGGCGGTCGACGCCGGGGCGGGAGAAGAGCCAGGCCGTCCCGGCGAGCAGCTGAACGTCGGGGCCGGCCTTCTCGAACCGGTCGTTGTCGGGATCGCTCTGGATGAACTCCCCGTGGTACTCGGACTCCGGGTTGCCGGCGGATGCCTTCTTGAGCCCCTCGAAGCGCAGCCCGGTCGCGCGCGCCACCTTCTCGATCTCGGCGAGCAGGTTGTGGATGGCCTTGTGGCTCTGCGCGGCGATGCCGATGCGCCGGCCGTGGGCGAGCAGGTGCACGACGATCCGGGCTCCGGTCCACGTCTTGCCGGTGCCGGGAGGCCCCTGGAGAAACAGGTAGCTCGCGTCGAGGCCGAGGGCCAGCGCCTGCATCGCCGCGAGGTCGGTGGTCTGGATCCTCGCGCCGGGGGCCAGGCCGCGGATGCGCGGGTGCTCGCGGGCGAGGATGGCTCGGAGCGCCGGATAGCGACCATCGCCGGCGCGCATCGAGTCGGCGAGGCGCAGCACCGCCGCGCGCTGGGTCCGGTCCTCGAGGGGGCCGCCCGCGACGATCGCCTCCGGGAGCGGGCGCGAGCCGAACTTCGGCCCCCGCAGGAGCCGGAGCCGTCCCACCGCGCCACTCGTGTCGTCGATCTCGACGATGTCGCCGGCACTCCTCCCGGTGGCCGGGTCCTGGACCGTGAGGCCGGCGCGGAGCTTGTGGTCCTGGATCGGGAAGATGAGGGTGTGGACGAGGGATTTCCTGCGTGCCTCGGGCGGCGTGCCGCGATCGACGTCGAGGTAGGCGATCGCCTCCGTGTCCTCCAGCAGCTCCTCCGGCGACTTGGCGAGACGATCGAAGTACGCCCACCACGCGGGCCGGGCCTCGCGCCGGTGGTATTCGAGCAGCTCGCCCGCGAGCCAGCGCGGTGTCCCGGGCTCCGCGCCGTCGATGAGCTCCTGACGGAGCAGGTGTCGCGCGTCCTGCGCCTCGGTGGCCTCGGGTGAGAGCGCGTGGGCCTCCGGCGCCTCCGGCCAGGGCAGGTCGGGCGGGCGGACCCGATGGAGCCATTCGAGCAGGCCCAGCGTGGAGCGACAGTCTTCTAGGTTGTAGGCCGCGATCTCGTCGAGCAGCGTCGGGGCGCGCCGGTCGAGCCAGCGCTCGTAGTGCAGGATGGCCTGCGTGCCCGACTGCACGGCGCCGCCCCGGCTGAAGCCGAAGAGCGCCTCGACGTCCTTGAGCGAGTAGCTGGGCACTCCCGCCCGGAGGGCCCGGCGGACGATCGTGTGCAGGTCGACGAAGACCTGGCGCCGGAGGAGGTCGTCCACCTGGGCCTCTCGCGTGGAGTGCTCGGCCATGAGCCGCTTGAGCGTGCTCGGCTCCGAGCCGGTGAAGTGATAGACGTGCATGTCGGGATACCGCTCGAGCTGCGCGTGGACCAGGTCCACCAGGCCCTCGAACGCCCGCCGCTCGCCGTCGCGATCGTGGGCCCAGAACGGCTGGTACCGAGGCTCGGCGCCGTCGAGCAGGAGCACGCCGAAGAGGTACTCGAGCCCGCGTGCGGGCTCGAAGAACGGGTGACCCTCGAGATCGAAGACGACGTCACCGGGTGATCGCGGGGGCAGGGAGGCGAAGCCGCGCCCCGGCTCGACGTCGAGCGCCCGCCATTCGAGCGTGCCCGAGCGCTGCCGGATCAGCTGCAGCCCCGCCTGCTCGCGCAGGCCTTCGAAGGTCGACGCCGCGATCCGGGGGATCGCAGTTTCGGGGTGCGTCTCGGCCAGCGCGGTCAGGGTGTTGATTCCCCCGACGAAGAGCCGTTTCACCTGGCTCCGCTGGATGCCGGCCACGCGAACGACGTGGTCCTCCCGCTCCAGCTGGTCCGCGCAGAGCCCCCGGAAGTCGCAGAACGAGCAGTGGTGGCAAGGGTAGGGGCCGGTGGCGGCACGGGCGGCCACCGCGGTCCCGAAGCGCTGGCGCACCCGCCGGAAGTAGGCGGTCACGTCGGCGAGGCGGATGGGGACGCGCTCGCGGGTCCCGAGGACGACGTACGCGAGGTCGGGCGCGAGCCGCTGGGTCTGTTCGAGCGCCTGGCTGTAGAAGGAGAGCTGGAGCGCGTGCTCCGGGCGCGGATGCCGCGCCAGCTTCGTGTCCAGCACCTGGTAGCTCCACGCGCCGAGCGCCGAGGGCCGGTCGATCCGCTCCAGGAAGTCCGCGATCCCCCGCCAGCCGTCCGAGAAGAACACGGCCTGGTAGACGTAGTCCGCGCCCCCCCGCATCGCCTCCGCGGTGCGGCGCGTGCCGGCCTCGAAGTCGCGCCGGGCGTTCAGACGCACCTCGACGACGGTGCGGCCCGCATCGTGGAGTGTCGCGAGGAACGCCCGTTCGTGCTCCTGGCCCTTGCGCCGGAGGAGCTCGGCATAGGCGTTCTCGTAGCTCGGCCGCCGGCCTTCTCGCAGGGCCACCGCCAGCTCCAGCTGGGTCAGGTGCTCGCAGGCCAGGAAGCTGCCCAGGTCCGACGGTGAGAAGAGGAACTGGTCGTTCAGATGCTGCATGGTATTGCCGGGCATTGTAACCGCGAGTCGGCTAGCGGGTCCTCGGGACGCGACGGTTCCATCGCCCCGCGTAGACGACCAGGCCGCCGGTGAGCACGACGAGCCCGACGAGCGCCAGCCAGCGCTCGACGCGGTGCACGTCGGCCAGGATGGCGCCGATCTGCTGCGTGAAGAAGTAGGCGAGTCCAAAGACGAGCGGGACGCTCACCGCCGCCGCGGCCGCGTCGGCCAGGATGAACTTCCAGAACGGCACCCGCGCGATGCCCGCGGTCAGGAACGCCGCCGCGCGCAGCCCGGTCACGTGGCGCGCCATCGCCACCGTCTTCATGGCGTGCTCGCGGTACGCGGCCTTCAGCCACTTCGCGCGCGGCGGGGTCAGCACCCGGCGCACCACGCGCCAGCCCAGCACGCGCTCCCCCCAGCGCCGGCCGACCCAGTAGAGGACCATGTCGCCGGACAGCACTCCGAGCACGCAGACCGGCAGCGCCAGCCACCACCAGGCGAGCCCCTCGTGGCTCAGGATGCCGGCGGCGACGATCGGCATCTCCTCGGGGATCGGCACGCCCAGGCTGCCGAGCAGCAGGGCGGCCAGGATGCCGAGATACGTGAAGCGCTGGAGCAGCTCCTGGAGGATGGCCATGGCTCCGGCATCCGCGGGAGCTAGGTCCCCGCTGGACCGACCTCCACGTAGAGCTCGACCTCGTGGCCGTCGGGATCGCGCACGCAGAAGCACGGCGTGCGGGCGCCCTCCTGGTCCCCGAACGGCACCAGGCCGCGCGTCAGGCACTCGTCCCGGGCCGACTGGAGAGCCTCGCGGGAGCGGCCGATGCAGAACGCGATGTGGTAGAGGCCCGGTGCGCCCTTCGGCGGGATCCCGCCGCCGCTGCGGGCGACCTCCAGTGACACGTCATGGTGGTGAGCGCCCGCGGAGAGGAAGGCCATGCGGCCGCCTTTGCCCCGTCCGGTCTCCCGCAGGCCGAGCAGGTCGCGGTAGAACCCGACCGAAGCGTCGAGGTCGCGGACGAAGATGGAGACGTGGCCCAGCTCGGTCACCCGCATGACGTGTCCCACCAGTATAAGCACCGCCACGGCGGAGCCCCGCCCTAGAATGGTCACGACCCACCCTCGTGGCTGGAGGCCGGGAATGACGCGGTGGCCGGGAATTCCGGCGGTCGGCTTGCTTCTCGCGGGAACCCTGTGCCTCGCGTCGGGCCCGGCCGCCCTCGCGCCGTCCGTGGGTGCCGCCGTCCTGCGCGGCGACTGCCAGGATCGCCTCGCCGAGTACTTGAAGAAGCCCAACCCCGGCTACTTCTTCTACGTCGAGGCCCCCGGCTCGAGGAAGTACGCGTGCGACGGGAGCGTCGAGGAGCGGGGCGAGTTCGACCGCTACCCCGGGTCGGCCCAGCGCGCGTTCACCGCGTGCCAGAACGCGGCCGACGACGGCGGCATCAAGGCGCGGTGCGAGGCGATCGCGCGCGGAGCCGCGATCGTGGCCCGGTCGTACGCCGAGGCGCAGGCGCGAGACGATGCGGCCGGCCTGGTCCGGGACGCGATGCGCTGCGGCCAGCTGCCGCTCGGCCGGTGGTTCTGGGTCGAGCGCGCGTTCTGCGATATGCCGTGGCGCGGCACCGCGGCCGCCAAGGGGGTGGTGATCTGGAACCACGGCATTCACGGGACGGTGGCGCAGCACGCGGCGCCCGTGCCGCCGGTCCTCCGGCTCTTGCAGGCGCGCGGCTGGGACGTGGTGAAGATCGCGCGCAACAATCTCGGGGAGACCACCGGCGAGCAATCCCTCTCCCGGGCCGTCCGGCGGACCCAGGAGGAGATCGCGGCGCGCCGCCGCGAGGGATACGGCAAGGTCATCCTGGCCGGGCAGTCCTTCGGCGGCTACATCACGCTGGACACGGCGGAATCCTCCAAGGATGTCTACGGCGTCGTCGCGATGGCTCCGGGCATCCGGTTCGGCGGCACGGGTAACCTCGATGCGTCGGTGACGGAGCGGACGCTGGGCGCCCTCACCGTCGATCGCCTGGCGCTCGTGTTTCCGCGCCACGACACGCTCTTCGGGAGCCAGGAGCGCGGGCCCGGCGCGGCCAGGGTCCTGGCGCGCCGCGACGGCTCCTTCCTGCTGCTCGACGAGACGTACGACATCGTCGACCACGGCGGGGGGACGACCGGCAAGTTCGCGGTGCGGTACGGGCCGTGCCTCGTTCGCTACCTGACGAGCCCCGAGGTGGGGAAGGGCGCCGTGCCCTGCCCCGAGGGCGCGGCCGAGCAGCGCCGCGCGGCCGAGGAGCTGCTGCCCCGGCTCCCCGGCACGGTGAAGCTCGCGCCGGCGTCCGACCGCGCGGCCGAGGAGGGGGGCGTGCTTCTCGGCACGCAGTGGTACGGCATCCTGGAGCCGACCGCGGAGGTCGTGTCCTTCGCCATCGTGGACGTGGACGGCGTGGGCCGGCGCGCGATGTTCGGCGTCGCCTCGGGCGCGCGGCGCGGTGGGCTCTACCCGCTCTCCACCGGAGAGCCGGGCGTGACGTTCCGCGTGGCGGACCGGGCGATCGTCACCGTGAAGGGGACGACGCTCACCTGGACTGCGCCGGGCGGCCGGGCCTCGCACGCGGCGAGGCTCCATCCGCTGACCGAGCCCTAGACCAGCGCGCCGGCGGCGGCGCGCCGCCCGCCGTCGCCTTGACAGGGCCGAGCGGGCCAAGCAGTATCCGGGCGTGAGCGGTCCGGCCCTGATCCACGTCGTCGTCAGCGGGCTCGCGACGGGCTGCATCTACGCGCTGGTCGCGCTCAGCCTCGTGATCGTCTACAACGCCACCCGCACCGTGAACTTCGCCCAGGGGGAGATGCTCATGGTCTCGGCGTTCGTGGCGTGGTCCGCGCAGCACACCGCCGGCCTCCCGCTGCTGGCCGCGGTGGCCTGCGGGGTGGCGGCGGGCGGGCTCCTCGCATTCCTGGTGGAGCGCGCGATCGTCCGGCGCGCCCTCTCGGCCACCCACTGGGACGTGCTGATCATCACGCTCGGGCTCTCGCTCGCGCTGCGGGCCGCGGCCGGCATCGTGTGGACGAACGAGGAGCTGCCGTTCCCCGCGCTGTTCTCGAACCGGCCCGTCGCGATCGGCCCGGTGCGCGTCGCGCCGGTGTCCCTGGGCGTCATCGGCGCCTCGCTGATCCTGATGCTGGCCCTCGTCGCGCTCTTCCGCGCCACCCGCTTCGGCCGGGCCATGCGCGCGGTCGCGCAGAACCAGACCGCGGCGCGGCTCATGGGCATCAGCGTGGAGCGGGTGTACTCGGGCGCGTGGGTGCTCGCGGCGGTGGTGGGCGGGGTGGCCGGCGTGCTCATCGCCCCGGTGACCTTTCTCTCCACCAAGATGGGGCTGATCGCGATCAACGGGTTCACCGCGGCGGTGCTCGGCGGGTTCGGCTCGCTCCCGGGCGCGGTGGCGGGCGGCATGCTCCTCGGCGTGATCGAGAACCTGGCGCCGCTGTACCTGCCGACCGGCATCCGCTATTCGGTCCCCTTCCTCGTCATGATCGGCATCCTGGTCGCGCGCCCGCGGGGCCTCTTCGGCTCGCTCGAACGGAGGAAGGTCTAGTGCGCGCGGTGGCGTGGACGCTCGCCGGGGCCGCCGCGCTGGGGTGGCCGCTCGTGGCGCCGCGGTACTTCGTCTTCCTGGCCACGCTGGTCGCGGTGAACGCGATCGTGGCCATCGGTCTCAACCTGCTCTCGGGCTACACGAACCAGCTCTCGTTCGGCCACGCGGGCTTTCTCGCCATCGGGGCGTACGCGGCGGCGATCCTCACGCTGCGGGCGCCCGCGCTGCCGGTGCCGTTGACCCTGCTCGCGGCCGGGCTCCTCACCGCGCTCGTCGGCCTGGCCCTGGGCATCCCGTGCCTCCGGCTGGACGGCCTCTACCTGGCCATGGCCACGCTCGCCTTCGGCTTCGTCGTGACCGAGGCGATCACGAACCTCGATTGGCTGACCCGGGGCAACGACGGCCTGCGCGTGCCGCTGGCCCGGCTCGGCCCGTGGGTGCTCGACACCGACCGCTCGCGCTACTATCTGGCCCTCGCGGTCGCCGCGGCGATGGTCCTGGCCGCGCTCAACGTGGTGGCCACGCGCACCGGGCGCGCCTTCCTCGCCATTCGCGGCAGCGAGGTCGCCGCGCAGGCGAGCGGGATCAACGCGGCCGCGTACAAGACGATCGCCTTCGTGCTCTCCGCGTTCTACACCGGGGTGGCGGGCGGGCTCTTTGCCTTCGCGGTGGGGTTTCTCTCCCCGGACGCGTTCGACGTGTTCCTCTCGGTCGACTTCCTGGTGATGATCATCCTGGGTGGGCTCGGCTCCGTCTGGGGTGGGGTGGCGGGGGCGGCCGTCGTCACCGTGCTCAACGACTCGCTGGCCGGGTTCCAGACCTACCGGCCGCTGATCTTCGGCGCGATCATGATCGCCTGCATGCTGTTCGCGCCCGGCGGGCTGGCCGCGATGACAAGGAGGCAGTCATGAGACAGCGATGTGGGGTGGTCATCCTCGTGGTCGGGATGCTCCTCGGGATCGTCGGCCCGGCGCCGGTCGCGGCCGAGCCCGGCGTGACCGACACCGAGATCCTGCTCGGCGGCTCGAACTCCTTCTCGGGTCCGCTCGCCTTCACCGGCACCCAGCTCACCAAGGTCGGCGTCGATCTCTACTTCCGCGTGCTCAACGACGCGGGCGGGGTCCACGGACGCAAGATCCGCACCGTCTACTACGACGACGGTTACCGGCCGCAGGACGCGGTGGCCAACACGAAGAAGCTGGTGGAGCAGGACGGGATCTTCGCGGTGATCGCGCCCCAGGGCTCGCCGCCGGTGGTGGCCACGCTGGACTACCTCGAGCAGGGCAAGGTGCCGATGCTATTCCCGTTCCAGAGCTCGACCGCGACCCGGAACAAGAAGTACGTCTTCAGCGGGCTCGTGCTGAGCGACCGCCAGTCGCGGATGATGATCGACTACCTGGCCGGCCCGCGGAAGTTCAAGCGGTTCGCCGCCCTCTACCAGGACGACGAGTACGGCAAGTCGTTCCTGACCGCGTTCGAGGTCGATCTCGGCCGCCACAACCTCAAGCTGACCGCGACCGAGCCGGTGAAGCGCGGGGTCACCGACGTGAGCGCGCAGATCGCCAAGCTCCAGGCCGCGAAGCCCGAGGTCACCTTCCTGGTCCTGACTCCCGGTCCGGCCGCCCAGGCGCTCAAGGAGCGGCAGAAGATCGGCTGGAGCGATACCTTGATGGTCTCGACGGGCCCGCTGACCGACGAGACCTACCTGGGCCTGGCCGGCGATGCCTCCGACGGGGTGGAGGGGCTGGCGACCCTGCCCGATCCGCTGC
>Ga0137409_10007697_pt1 | contig 11049 bp, 8 predicted proteins | sample CZODoug1_16funga_FD_122059 | JGI IMG/M metagenome (GOLD analysis project Ga0137409, IMG submission 122059) | Vadose zone soil fungal communities from Angelo Coast Range Reserve, California, USA - CZODoug1_16fungal (Hybrid Assembly) | ecosystem: Environmental > Terrestrial > Soil > Vadose zone... | reverse complement strand
CCCGCGCTTCTGTCCTGGCAAGAGTCTGGGGCAATTGGAAGTGGCCCTTGTTGTCGGCGCTTGCGTGAAGCTGTTTCGCATTGAGGCGGTCAATCGTGAGAACCCAGCGAAGGCAGGAGTCTCTACCAAGCCTTTGGACGGAGCCTTGGTGGACCTTCGATTGCGGCCGCACAACGCTGCGACACCGGACTCGGCTGTCGCTCAGCCTCCGCCGCAGTGTCAGAAGCCTGAACGATCGGGATGTCCGTTCGCCAGTCAGTGGCCCGCGCGTGAAGCCTCCAACCGACAAGGGTTTTGGCAGTGTTCTTATCGAGAAGGGTATCCCTCAAGCGCGGGTGAACCGAGAGTTCAAACCCTCGGGCGTTGTCTGCACGGTCGAAGTCCCCCTGCAATCAACGCCTGAGCCCGGAACCGATTGAGCCAGCTTCAGTTCTTTTCGGGCTGCATCCAATCTTGTCCTCTGTCGTATTGCTTCGGCTCGAACCACTTGTGCCGTGCCCGGGCTGCGTTGCGAGTTCGGCCACGGCTCGTTCGCCCGCGCGCATTCATCGATGCGGTCAGGCCAACTCTTTTCCACAGCCTAAGCGAGGGCGACGGCGCAGACTCATCGTACGATGAACAGGTGAGTCGTAACCGGGAGGCGCTTCGATGAACCAAGTTCGATTGCGGACCGTTCGAAACATGGAGACCGGGAAGGAACTCACAATTTCAAGCTCGAAGGCGAAAGAGCTGATCCGCGAGGGTTGGATCGAAGTGAGAGCCGAGCCGGCCCAGCAGAAGGCGGCTGCGCCCGCTGCCCCGAAGCGCAAGGGCTTTTGGGGCTGGCTGTTCGGGTGAAAGGCATTGCGGCTGCGAATGCCCGCGTTTGATTTTAATGGTGAGCCCGGTTGGGATCGAACCAACGACCTACTGATTAAAAGTCAGTTGCTCTACCACTGAGCTACGGGCCCCTTGCGGGGAGATTAGCGCGATTTGGCGGGAATTGCGCGGCCGTCGTGCCGGAATCCCGCAAGCGCACGGCCTGCGAAGCACTTGGGCGGTCTGTGTAGGGGGCGCCCCGGGGCGGGTCAATAGACCGCTGGCCGCAATGCCCGATAGGGCTGGCTTAAGGCCCGTTTGCCGCCCATTTGACCTGTCAAAGCCGCCCCAATCAACCTATGGTCCGCGGACAAGGTCCGGCGCAACGCCAGTGAGGATGAGATGCCAATCGTCAATCGCATCGCCGATCTGCATGGTGAGATCACGGCCTGGCGGCATGACCTGCACGCCCATCCGGAGCTCCTCTACGACGTGCACCGCACCGCCGCGACGGTGGCCGAGAAGCTCAAGGCGTTCGGCTGCGACGAGGTCGTCACCGGCATCGGCCGCACCGGCGTGGTCGGGCTGATCCGCGGCAACAAGGGTGACGGCCACAAGGTGATCGGGCTGCGCGCCGACATGGATGCGCTGCCGATCGAGGAAGCCAACGACGTGCCCTACAAGTCGACGGTGCCCGGCAAGATGCACGCCTGCGGCCATGACGGGCACACCGCGATGCTGCTCGGCGCCGCGCGCTATCTCGCCGAGACGCGCAACTTCGCCGGCACCGCGGTGGTGATCTTCCAGCCGGCCGAGGAGGGCGGCGGCGGCGGCAGGGCCATGGTGCAGGACGGGCTGATGGAGCGCTTCGGCGTCGAGCAGGTCTACGGCATGCACAACTTCCCAGGGCTTCCGGTCGGCGAGTTTGCGATCCGGCCCGGCCCGATCATGGCGGCGGCCGACCGGCTGACCATTGAGATCGAAGGCAAGGGCGGGCACGCCGCGCGCCCGCATCTGTCGATCGACACGGTGCTCGTCGGCGCGCAGATCATCAACCAGATCCAGTCGATCGTGTCGCGCAACGTCGATCCGCTGCAGGCGGCCGTGGTGTCGATCTGCATGTTCCAGGCCGGCAACACCGACAACGTCATTCCGCAGACTGCGCTGCTCAAAGGCACCGCGCGCAGCCTCGATCCCAAGGTGCGCGACCTCCTGGAGGCGCGCCTGCACGCGGTCATCGAGGGCACCGCCAAGCTTTATGGCGCGACCGCCAAGCTCACCTACAAGCGCGACTATCCGGTGTTGCGCAACCATGAGCGGGAGACGTCATTTGCGGCCTCGGTCGCGGCCGACGTCGTCGGCGGCCCGCATGTCGACACCGCCATGGTGCCGGTGATGGGCGCCGAGGACTTCTCCTTCATGCTGGAGGAGCGGCCGGGCGCCTTCATCTTCGTCGGCAACGGCCCGAGCGCGGGCCTGCATCACCCGGCCTACAACTTCAACGACGAGGTGATCCCGATCGGGACCTCATATTGGGTCAAGCTGGTCGAGACCGCGCTGCGAGCCTGAGTTTCGATCAGGCGAAGGGGCGGCAAGCAGCGGGCGCACGATCCGTGCGACGCCGGCCGCGATCATGGCATAGCCGTCGGCCGAAGGATGGCAGCCGCGAAAGAACCGGCTCCAGTCGAAGTCATCGCCGACATTGACGAAACTGATGCGCTGGCGCTGCTCGTCGGTCGCCGCCGCAATGCCGATCAGGCCGCTGGTGTGGTCCTGCTGATAGGGCGGAATGAATGCAACGACTGGACGGAGGTTGCGGCGCTGCGCAAAGCCGGCAAAGCGATCATAGAGCGCGCGCAGGTTCTGCTTGATACCGGGCAGCGAATAGAAGACGCGGTGCTGGGGACTATCGAGGCGGATGAGCTCGCCATCAAGCGCCGGTACCCAGAACGCCGGCGCCACGATCGCCCTGATCGCGCTCACCGCATAGGGAAATTGCGGGCGCGGGCGAGCCCAGAAGTCGTTGTCGAAGGCGTCGTCCGCGGCCTTGCGCAGCGCAGGCAGATCGCGGAACGGATCGCCGCCGACGAGGCCATGCAGCGCGCCGTCGCGCATGAACGGCTTGAAGCCAAAGCGCATGCCCGTGTCGCGATAGTAGACCGGCCGATAGCTGTTCACCATGCGCCGCGTGTTCTCGTACATGATCGACAGCACCACGATGCGCGCCTTGGGGAAGCGATCGATCAGGCCTTCGAGCTTCAACAGCGCCTGCTCGGGCCCATAACCACCGACGCCCAGATTGGCGACCGGCACGGCCAGCAGGCGTTCCAGCTCGGCCGGATAGGTCGCGTGGTCCGCGACCTCGTCGCCGTGGGTGTAGGAATCGCCCGCCACGAGAATGACGGCGTCCGATGGCGGTGAGCCGTGCAGGCGGACGCGGTCGGCATTGTGAGTGTATGTGATCTCCTCACCGAAGCAGTTGCGGGTGCGCCGCGCATCACTCGCCGGATTGTCCCAGCCCAGCGTGTTGCTTGCGACCGATTGCTTGAAACGCTCGAGATCATCGGCCTGCAGCGACTCGAGGAATGGTTGGCGCTGGTCGAACAGGTCGGGCACCACCTTGGTCAGCGCGAAGCCGAGGAGCTCCAGGCAGACCAACGGGACAGCCGCCAGCAGGAGCCAGAGCAGCGTGATGATGGCCCGTGCCTTCGCGCGTGCCGAAGGCACGGCTTACGACTGCGCCGGCTCGATATGCTTCTCGGTCGGCAGCGGGGCAGGCGTCTCGGCGACGACTGCGGGTTGCGGCAACGCGGGTTGCGGCAAGGTGCTGGCGACCTTGGCCTCGACGCCGCGCCAATAGGCGAACTCGTTGAAGCGGGTGCCTTCCAGCATCGCGACCAATACGGCGGCCACAAACGGCAGGCTCTGGATCACAAGCACGCCCGCATAGATGTTGAGCTCGCGGATTTCCTTGTGATTGGTGAGCAGGACGAGCAACGCGCCGATCAACAGCAGCGCCGCCAGGACGCCCTCCCAGAAGGCTGCGAAGTCAGGCCCCCTGCGGGTCGAGCCACCTTTGGCGGTGCGCTTGAACGGCAGGCTGTCCTTCCACAGGCCGAGCCCGACCGCACGTGCCACCGTCCACTGCACCGACATGGCGGCAAACGCCGCGCCAATCATCTGCGAGGTCGGGATCGCGACGCGCAGCCGATAGAGCATGACGAAATGCGCCAGCGAGATCACGAACGCCGCCAGGATCGGCACGGTGAGGGTCACGTCCGGGACCGCGATCTCGAAGTAGAGGATCGCCGGCAGCCAGAGCAGATTGAGAATGGCGACCGCGACACCGATCGATTCGGCGCCGAGCCAGTTGAGCCAGCCGAGCGCGAACTCGCGCTTCTGGTCACGGGTGAGGCCGCGTGCGCCCGGCATCAGGCGCCGCCAATGCTTGCGGATGATCTGCAACCCGCCATAGGCCCAGCGGTCACGCTGCTTCTTGAACGCCTCATAGGTGTCGGGCAAGAGGCCGTGGCCGTAGCGCTTGTTGGTGTAGTGCACCTGCCAGCCATGCTCCAGCACGGTCAGGCCAAGGTCGGTGTCCTCGACGATGGTGTCGCTCGACCAGCCGCCGACGCCATCGAGCGTGGCGCGGCGGATGAGGCACATGGTGCCGTGCACGATGATGGCGTTCGCCTCGTTGCGCTGGACCATGCCGATGTCGAAGAAGCCGGCATACTCGCCGTTCATGACATGATGCATGATGCTGCGCTCGCCGTCGCGATGGTCCTGCGGCGCCTGGATCATGCCGACCTTGGCATCCGTGAAGGCGGGGACGAGCTCCTTGAGCCAGTCCGGGCGCACCACATAGTCGGCGTCGATCACGCCGATGATCTCGGCGTCGGCCGCGGTATTCGCGAGCGCGAGCCGCAGCGCGCCCGCCTTGTAGCCACGGAGATTGTCGACGTTGATGAACTTGAAGCGCTCACCGAGCGTGCGGCAGTGCTCCTCGATCGGCTGCCAGAACGCCGGATCGGGCGTGTTGTTGATGACGATGACGCATTCGAAGTTCGGGTAGTCGAGCCGCGCCACCGCATCCAGCGTCTGCTTGAGCATCTCCGGCGGCTCGCAATGGGCCGGGATGTGGATCGACACTTTGGGCCCAAAACCATCAAGCGAGGGCACGCTCGGCGCTGCAAACAGCCGGCGCGGCGCCAGGCCGAACGCAAACGTGGCGATTTCCTCAACGCGCGCGAGCGCGATCAGCGCAAGCGGCGTCAGCAGCACCATGCCGAGGCCGAAGGCGAAGGCGGCGCCCGGCACGAAGTAGTGGCCGCTCCAGAACGCCACCATGATCGCGATCCAGCCGGCAACTGCGTTGGTCGCCACCACCAGCAGCACCGCCTCGCCGTTCGTGGCGCGCGGCTTGGCCAGGATGGTCAGCGACATCAGCAGGCCGAGCAGGACGGCGATGCCGGCGATCTTCCAGTAGTCGGGATCGCTCACCGGGCCGGTCCAGGCAAACTTGGCGTCGCGTGAGACGTCGAACAGGCCCCAATAGGCGCCGACACCGCCTTCGTTGGTCTTGTGGGGCTGATCAATTGCCTCGATGATGTTGTAGTCGATGCCATACGAATTGGCGCGCGCGATGAAGTCGCGAATGACCGTCGCCTGCTCGATCCGGCCCGGATCGGCATCGTGCATGTTGTAGCCGGCGCTTGGCCAGCCGAACTCGGCAATCACAATGCGCTTGCCCGGGAAGATCCGGCGCAGCTCGTCATAGGTCGTGATCGCGAAGTCGACCGCTTGTCTGACGGGGCGGCCGTCCCAGTAGGGCAGGATGTGGGCGGCGATGTAGTCAACGTTCGCGGCCAGCCGGGACGCATCGTCCGCTCGCTTCTCTTGTTTCTCTCGCGCGGTCTCTTCCGATTCGCCCGCTTGAGCCTTGTAAAGGCCGCGCCAGACGTCGTGCGTCTCGCCGGTGGTGACCGGCACGGGAACCTGCCGCTTGACGAGCTTGATAATGTCGATCAGGTCGTCGACCTTCATGTCGTCGCGCAGGATCGTTTCGTTACCAACCACGATCGCATTGACGTTGCTGTAGCGCTTGGCGAGCGCGATCGCCTGATCGATTTCACGCTTATTGCGCGTGACATTTTTTTCGATCGGTTCACCGGATTTCTTGTCGGCAATCGGGTCGAGCCAGATGCCAACCGTGACCTTCATGCCGAACTCAGCCGCGATGACGGGCACAAGCTCCAGGCCGCGCGTCGACGTATAGGTACGGACGGTGCGCGTGTAGGGACTGAGCAGGCGCAGATCGCTACGAATCTGCTCCGGCGTCGGCACGTCGCCGCGATCCGGATTTTGCCAGCGTGTGTAAGGCGAATAGGAAACGCTGGCGAGCGGTGCTTCGATGTTTGGAACTGGTTGCTGCCGGTGCAGCAGAGCCCATAGTCCAGCGTGCACGCACGAGATGAGCGCGACAACTGCTACGACGGAGCGCATGGAAAGCCAACCCAAGTGGGGCAGGAGACAACGGCCCGAACCCGTCCCCTAGGTTCGACAAAGGCCCATTACTATCTACGTACCTTAGTGACAGGCATCCGATCAAGTAGTGAGCGGTCATGGCGAATATAGGGCCAAGTTTGCGCCCCACAAGATTACTCACACAACAGTTTAGCGATGGTTTTGTTCCTGAACGGACGTACAGCTAACAAATTAACGATTGGTGGTGGCCGCGGGTGCCGCCGCAGCCGCCGGCAAGCTGACCTCGGTCGCTGGATTGACCCAGCAGGCGTGCACGCGGGCGGAGAGGCTTTCAGAGGCCTTGGGATCAGGATCTCCCATCCGCACGATGCAACGGAACGCCGCCTGGATATGGCTCGGCGGACAGCCGAACCGGTCATACAGCTCCATGTGCCGGAAGGCCGTATCGAGGTCATCGCGGTAAAGGAGTCTGACGGCGCGCCGGCCGAGCCAGACGCATTCCGGTTGGCCGGCAGGACCGTCCAGCAGCTTGGCTGCCTCAGCAATCTCGTCCACCTTCTTAGTGCCTTCCGCCTCAGCGGAAGGTTGACGCTGATTGCCGGCTTTTGGTTCCTGAGCAGTGGCGAGAGAAGTCGAAAAAAGGAGAGCCGCTACGCCCGCGGCGCTCGCGACCAGACGCATCCCGACGGAGCTCATGTGTGCTCGAATTGTTAGGCCCCGACGGGCCGATTAATCCCCTCATGCGGCCTTCGCTGGCCGGCATTTGCGGCGTTCGCCGCGCTCGCAGGAGCTGCTAGCCTGATACTCCAACGCTCCGTGCTGATTCAATTAAAGCAGCAGTGCGCTTCGCCGCCAATATGGTGCGAAAAAAATTCCCGGGCATTCTACCAACCGAACAACGTTAAGATTGCTGGGCGCAGTTCAGTTCCAAAGTATGCTGGCAGACATTGGGAGAGTGGGAGAAACGGAGATATGCATCCTGGGAGCCAAGCCGAATGAAAGGCGGAGGTATCGGCCTTGCGGCTGGGCTGTTCGCCGCCGTGGCGGGGGTCATTGTTGCGGCCTGGGCCTGGCTTGGCATGCCGGTCGAAATGCCGCAGGCGCCGGTCGGCCCGGGTGAGAAGCTCCACTGCATTTCCTATGCGCCGTTTCGGGGGGAGCAGAACCCGTTCGGCCCCGACGTTCCCATCGATGTCCGCCAGATCGAGGAAGACCTCGCCCAGCTCAAGCAGGTAACGAACTGCATCCGCACCTATTCGATCGATCATGGCCTCGACCAGATTCCGGAGGTTGCAGGCCGCCATGGCCTCAAGGTCATGCAGGGCCTCTGGCTCTCAAGTCTCCCGGATCTGAGCCGCAAGCAGATCGAAGGCGCGGTGGCGCTCGCCAAGCGCTACCCGGATGTGATCACGGCTGTCATTGTCGGCAACGAGGTGCTGCTGCGCGGGGAGATGTCGGCCCCGCAGCTCGCCCGCACCATCCGTGAGGTCAAGGCGCAGGTGACCGTTCCCGTGACCTACGCGGACGTCTGGGAGTTCTGGCTGCGCTACCGCGAGGTCGCGGCCGCGGTTGATTTCGTCACGGTTCACATTCTTCCTTACTGGGAGGACCTGCCGATCCCGGCCGCCAATGCGGCGCCGCATGTTGACGCCATCCGACAGCAGGTGGCGGCCGCCTTCCCCGACAAAGAGGTGCTGATTGGCGAGTTCGGGTGGCCAAGCGCGGGCCGCATGCGCGAGGGCGCACGGCCGTCCCCGGCCGACCAGGCGCGCGTGCTGCATGACGTTCTCGCGCTCGCCAGGCAGCAAAGCTACCGGGTCAATGTGATCGAGGCCTACGACCAGCCCTGGAAGCGCCAGCTCGAGGGGACAGTCGGGGGACACTGGGGGTTGTTCGATGGGTCGCGGCGTGCGCTCAAGTTCGAGTGGGGTGTCGCGGTGTCCAATCACCCGGCATGGCGGTGGCAGGCGGCGGGCGGCGTGGCCTTGGCGGCCCTCGTTTTTGTGGCTGGCCTCGTTGGGGGAGCGCGGCGGCCGCCGGCGTTGCGGACACTGGCGATGCAAACTTGGCTCGCTATCGGGCTGAGCGCGGCCGTGTCCGGGACCATGATCGGCTGGACGATCGCCAGCATCCCGCTCGAAAGCCTGACGGTCGGCGATTGGATGCGCTCACTCGCCTGGGGAGCGGTGGCGATCGCCGCACCGGTGCTGTGCGCTATGACGGTCGCCGCTGGAGTCGAGGTGCCGAGCTTCGCCCGAGTGCTGGGCCGTCGCGCTGATCGGGTTGCGGGCTGGCCTGCAATTTCGCTTGGACTCGTACTGGTCGCCCTGACACTCCTTGCGGTGCAGGCGGCGCTGGGGCTCGTATTCGATCCACGGTACCGCGACTTTCCGTTCCCGGCGCTGATAGCGGCCGCCGTGCCGTTTCTGGTGCGCAAGACCTCATGGCCACGGCTGCGAAGCCTGCAACCTTGCGCCGAGACCGTTGCGGCAGCAACCCTGGCACTGTCGGCGGTCTACATCGTGCTCAATGAAACGCTCGCCAACTGGCAGGCGCTCTGGTTTGCCGTAGGCCTGTTGGTGCTGGCGGTCAGTCTGCCGCCGGAGCAGGCCGCGCCAGACTCAAAATGAGCAGCCCGGCGGCAAGCCCGGCGAGGCCGGCATTGTGCAGCACGAGCCCCATGCCGGCGGCCGCGATGGCAACAGTCATGAGAACGATCGACGGCCGCACCAGGTTCAAAGCGGCGGCGATGACCGCGACCCAGCCGAACACCGAATTGTTGTAGCCCGAGATTGCGAGGTGGAAGGTGGTGCACAGCCAGCTGCTCTGGCCGGCCTGGCAGGCGAGCGACACCGGCGCATGCTCGATCGCAAGATAGCGCACGTAGAGCGCCTCGCCGATCGCCAGAAATCCGACGATCAGCAGCCAGTTGGTCTGGCGGGCAGTTGGAATGAAGTTTTTCATCTGGCGCACTATGCCGAGCCGGCCGGCGGCGAGCAATTGCCGCTTACTGGCGTGGCGCTGGCGGGCGCACCGCCTTGCTTTGGCTGGATGGCCGGGTTGGCGCTGCCGGCGTTCGGCGGGGCTCCCCCTCCGTGACTGACGACGATTGCGGCAACGGCTGGCCTTCGAAGATCGTCATCTGGCAGAAGCGGCGCGCGGCCAGCAGCGTGGCGCACATCTGCGTGGCCGCCTCCGAGCTGCCGATCGGACCCACGACCAACCGCAAATCGACCGCGCGGGACTTGTTCTCGCGCACGGCGACCATCGGGTGGAGGTCGTCGAACAAATCAGCAGTGTTGTTCCGCACCGAATTCCAGAGCGCGCGCAGCCCGTCGAAGGTGGTTGCGCCGCCGATATCGAGGCCGAAGTCGACGATGCGCGATTTGCCCTCGGGATCCGAAGCTTCCGGCAGATTGGCGACGCGGGTGGGTGGTGGAGCGGCGGCCGGCGGGGCCGCGGGTGCAGACGGCGAAGCCGCAATGGCGCCGGGCGGTGGCGTTGGTGGTGGCGTTGCAGCAGGCGGCGCGGTGGCGGCTGCCGGCGTCACCTTCTCTTTCTCCGGTTGCACCTGGCTGCGAGGCGCAGGAGGAGCGGGCGAAGAGGGAGTGGGCGCCGTTGCCGTCGGCGCTAGCGTCGGGATAGGTCTTGGTGCCGCGGCAGCGCCGGATGCTGGCGCAGACGCTTGAGCAGGCATGGATTCTCGGGCAGGCACGGAGGCTGGGGCCGGTGCGGTGGTTGGGGCATGCATGGAGGTCTGGGCAGAGACCGAGGCAGGCGGCGCCGCCTGCTGCTTGATCGAGCCGGTCACGTCCTCGAGATTGCGCTCAAGCGACGCAATGCGCGCCACCAGGCGGTCACGGTCGGCGGTCAATCCGCTGACGGCTTCCGACAACTGGTGTGGGGCCTTGTCAGGCTCGGTCTGGCGCGTGGTGAGCTGAACGGTGGCGGCTGGAACCTGCAGCGCCGTTGTCGAGGGCGCCAATGCTTGATGTTTCGTGGCCATGCTGGCGGACAGCACCGCCAGCATCAGAGCGGTGGCGGCCACGCATCCCCAGGTCGCGAGGCGCAGCAACGCCCGCAGATCGAAGGGCTTGGTCTGTATTAATCGGTCAAGAATGCGTATCTGATCCGCCATGGCGGCCTCACAGCGAATCGCCCATTGAAAATGCTAGCAGAATCCGTTCATCGTGACCGCCTTACTGTTGTGTTGTTGGCGTCCAAACGTGTTTCTCCTGTGGGAACACGCGTTAGCCACCCGTAGGACCATTTTCCACTGAGGAATAACTTTGATGAGTGAGCGCTCCTGCCTCGCGATTGTCCTTGCCGCCGGTGAGGGGACCCGTATGCGTTCCGCGCGTCCAAAGGTTCTGCATGAGGTCGGCGGGCGATCGCTCGTGGCGCACGTCCTCGACGCGGTGCGCGCCGCCGGCAGCAGCGCGACCGCCGTGGTGATCGGTCCCGACGCCGAGGCGGTTGCAGCCGAAGCGAAACATGTGCTGCCGGGCGCCGACATCTATGTGCAGTCGGAACGGCGTGGAACGGCACATGCCGTGCTGGCCGCGAGGCCCGCGATCGCGCGTCGCACCGACGACATCCTGGTGATCTATGGCGACACGCCATTGATCCGGCCGGAGACGCTCTCTCGCATGCGCGTGGCTTTGGCCGAGGGAGCGGCGCTGGCGGTGCTCGGCTTTCGACCGCGCGATCCATCAGGCTATGGGCGGTTGGTGCTCGACAAAGGCGAGTTCGTCGCCATTCGCG